>Ga0102822_1000578_pt1 | contig 11007 bp, 10 predicted proteins | sample ColrivemetaGS733_FD_78195 | JGI IMG/M metagenome (GOLD analysis project Ga0102822, IMG submission 78195) | Estuarine microbial communities from the Columbia River estuary - Flood tide non-ETM metaG S.733 | ecosystem: Environmental > Aquatic > Marine > Intertidal zone > Estuary | place: USA... | reverse complement strand
GAAGTGAAAATCCTACATTATTTCAATTTTGAATAACAAAGGTATTAATACCTATTATTTTTCCATCTTTGTTAATAAGTGGACCACCACTATTTCCAGGATTAAGTGCAGCATCATGTTGTATGTAGTGGAGATCATTCTTTTCTTCTTCAATATTGGAAATAATGCCTTGCGCAGCAGAGTATTTTAGGCCAAAAGGGTGCCCCACGGCTGTGACTACTTCTCCTGGTTCCATTTCTTTACAATCACTTAATTCAACTGCAGGTGCATCAATAATATCAGGCGTTTGCAAAAAGGCTAAGTCATGATGAATATCCGAGAAGATTACTTTGGTTATTTGTTTTTCGAAACCTTCTCCATTGATAACGACTTCGCGGTTATCTCTGATAACATGTTCGTTTGTAACGATAAGGTTAGCATCTTTTATATAAAAACCAGTTCCCGTACTATAAGGAGTAGCAATCTGAACAATAACACTTTTATATAAATTAATTATTTCTTTCATGCTGTTTTCGTCAAATCAAGGTTTCGAACCATGATTAAAAATGATTTTGCAAAATTGGTTAATGTATCAAACTTCAACAAACTTTTATCTGGATTCATCCGACCATATAATTCCTCATTGTTATCCTTAATATCATTAATGGCACGTTTTATTGCTTTTTTGTCGAAAGTATTTTTTTCTGAATCATAGTAATTTAAAGTGTAACCTAAATCCTTAAAGTAATCCGTTTCAACTATTTGATAATATAAATGGAATAATTCTCGATCAGGATGAGGAGCAGCAAAATTGAACATACAATATCCTACAATATACCCTGGAATACCTATTGCAATTGAATGATAATTATGTTCATTGTACCAATCCATATTATGTAATTCACCATCAATAAAATCTACAATGCGATCATGATTTACAGGTTTAGTGATTCCGAAAGTAGATTTTGTCAAATACATTTCTAAGAAATACTCTTCTTTTGTTCTTCCCAATAGTTTCTTTAATTCTTTTCGTATAGTAACATTTTTTTGAGCAGGATTTTTTTTATCTGTTGTAAAATAAATACGATGAATTCGTTCCAAAGTCTCCATCATAAAACCTTCTGGTTTGGTAAGGTAATCGAGCTTGTAACTTAGGTTTAATAAAACATAAGCATAGCCCCCGGGGTATTTATCCAAACTAGGTTTTCCACTATCCATTGCTGCGAATGCAGTATTGATTTCATTGATGACATATTTATATTTGACCTCTTTTTCTTGTAGTGGAAGATTAATTAAATGGATTGTGTCGACAGGATTTAACATTCTAAATTCATCAATTAAAATATCATCCAATTTATCAGCATTAGTTGCTAATTCTTTGAGGGCATAATATAATTTATAAGGAGATCCATCTAAAATATATGTGTCAAAACGAATTGAAATATTATTATCAGGATCGAGTGCGAAACGGCTGTAGCGAAGTGAAAAATTTCGTTCCATTAATCGACGCATAAAACCGATATTGAGTATTTCAGTTTGTGCAACTTTGGCTTCGATAGTAACTTTCTCTATGTCTGCAATGCCTGTTGCTTTTTTTGAACCCTGGAAAACCTCAAAATGGATTTTCCCATTTTCCACTTTCCAAATAACGTTGTCCTCAAAATCATCACGGAGATAATTGAAGAATTCCAAATATGAGGCAATGTATTGTTCTTTTTCAAATAAGTTCAATGCTTTGTCCCACGAATCATATTGTTTCGCATCTTTGTAAGAATCACTATACCGTCCAAAACTTACTTTAGGTTGTGGTTCTTTTTTCTTACCTCCTCTAAAAAGTTGATCAAAAAAACTCATTGATTTTCTTGTAAAATTATTCTGCTTATTTTTGCGACTCGAAATTTAATATAATTAACTGACTTTATTTTAAAAAAGAGATTCTTAGCCAATTTTAGCACGACTTTAATTACTAGATAGATATGAACAACGTTTTTCGAACTATACTTCAACCGGAATCGTCTCCTTTCCAAATCAACCATCAAAATAGAGTACTTTGTATGGGATCTTGCTTTGCTGAACATATTTTTGAACGGTTAAATGATCTTAAATTTAATACAATACTCAACCCGTTCGGAATCATCTTTAATCCAATATCGATAGCTAAAAGTTTAGAAATTATATTGGATGAGTATCGAATTTTTGAAAAGAAAGATCTTTTCCAGCACTTTGGCGGGTGGCATAGTTTTCAGCATCATAGTAGCTTCTCAAATTTGAAGGAAGAAGTGGTATTAGAAAATATAAATAGTGCTCTTTCTGAAGCTAGAGGCTTTTTGAAAAAGGCGGAATATCTTATTTTAACTTTTGGGACATCCAATGTTTTTGTAAGTGAAAAAACAGGGCAAGTAGTGTCTAATTGTCATAAAGTTCCTCAAAAATATTTTATCCATAAAAAATTAAGTGTTGATGAAATTATTCTGACATTAGATGATATATTTAGAAAATATGCATCTGCATTTCCTAATTTAAAGATCGTCACATCAGTTAGTCCTATTCGTCATGTTCGAGGTGGATTAGTTGTAAATAAAGTTAGTAAGGCTAAACTTTTAGTCGCACTTGACAACCTTACTTCGCTTCATCCTCAAGTTGAATATTTCCCTTCCTATGAACTTATGATGGACGATTTACGTGATTATCGTTTTTATAAAAAAGACTTAATTCATCCTAATGAAATGGCGGTTGATTATATTTGGGATTTTTTTTCTAAAACATTTTTTTCTAAAAATACGATAGGATTGAATTCTAAATTGAAAAAATTAAATGTCGCGAAATCGCATCGACCTTTCCATCCTGAATCAGAGGAATATCTGAAGTTTAAAAAAAGTCAAATATTGAAAATTAAGGAATTGGAAAATGAATTTTCTTTTTTGAATTTTGAAGATGAAAAAGAATTTTTTTTGGCAACTAAAAATTAATACCACCACCCAGGCCCAAATACTCTGCAACGGTTAAGTGAGTTTTAAGAGAAATACTCAAAAATATTTTTCGATCTAAGGCACTTTTTGCAGGGAGATAATACCGAGTAGAAAATTTAGTATAAAAATTTCCTCCTTTGAGAAAAGAGAAGTTACCTAAATAAAATCCAGCAGATAATATCATACTCCAATTTCCAAAAAGAAATTCCTCTCCAATAAAAAAAGTTAAACGAGATGCTTTTTTCTTTGCGTCTTTTTCTGTTTCTGAATGATTGGTGTGAAGAACAAATTCAAAAATGGCTTTGTTCTGTTCAAACTCAAAACCTGCTATTATTCGATTCTGCTGATTCAAATAATAGTTACCTCCAAGTGCGGCAAAATAAATGGGATATCTTGGTCCACCGATTGAAAATCTTTGAACTAAACCTGCTCCTGATTGAATATCAATTCCAAATCGACGAATTATTTTTTTACTTTTATTATGAAAAATAAAGTCAGATTGTTCTAATAATTCTGGGGAATAATTCAAACTTAACATTAAAGCTGGAATATTTAATCCAAAATTGGGTAACCGAGAACCTCCATTTGAAAAATGATTTAAACTTATTCCCGCATGTAATTTTACTTTTGAGGTAATTTGCCGAGCAGTGTAAAATTTCATCAAGATCGAAGCCGTTATATTGGACCCTATTGCATTATTTTCAGGATTTGAAACTGGATTATATTTTTTGGTCAAATACGCAATTCCAGTTCCTACTTGAAAATGTCCTTTCCATTTTTTTCTCTTAAATAAAGTGGTGATAATATTTGGGCAAATAGTCAATGCATTTCCCAGAATAGCTGTATTTCCAAATCGAAACCAAGCACCGGTTATTCCAAATTGAGGGAATTTTCGCCATTGGTGCCATTCTTTTTCTCCAGACGTTTGAAATTTGAAATTCACATCAATACCAACGGTTGGTCCTTTTACATCAAAAGTTAATTCTGGTGAATGCTTTGTAACAGCTCCTAAATGAAAAGTAGATTCAATAGAAAGTCCTTTTTGGGCAGTTGAAAAATAAGAAGTAATACAAAAAATCAGGAGCAAACCATATTTTTTGAAAATGAAGGAATAGCAAAAAACATGAAGAGTTTTAGTCCCGTGTGCGGTTAATTTAATTAACTGATCGTTAAACATAAGTTAAAAGGATAGTGTGATTACCTACAGTTTATAGATATAGCTCGTTCTTTGTCAGAAAGTTAATTGTTAGTGTCAATTAATCCAAATAATAGTCTTATAACTTTTACGCACATTTCTGAGTCTTTTAAATCGAAAACATTACAATAAAATTGTAAATTTGCAATCTTTAAAAAAGGCGTTTCTCGGAAAATATAAACATTTTTTTTTCCTAGGAAATCAAAAATAATTAAAGAATTAAAATCAAGTAAAATTATGATTAAGAATACAATAAGTATGATCGGTAAAAAATTAGTTTTTATAATGGCTTTGCTCATGATCACTTCTGCCACGATGATTGCTCAAAAGATTGCTTCTATTGATGTGAATGGAATTCTGGAAAGTATGCCTGAATATAAAAAAGCACAAACTGAATTAGATCAATCTGCTGCGAAATGGAGACAAGACATCGCAAAAGAATATGATAAAATTAAAGGAATGTACAACAAATACCAAGCTGAAAGTGTGATGATGACTGATGAAATGCGAAAACAAAAAGAAGATGAAATCGTGGCTCAAGAGAAGACAGTTAGAGAAATGCAAAAGGCAAAATTTGGCCCAGAGGGAGCTTTGTTTGAAAAAAGACAAGAACTTGTAGCGCCTATTCAAGAACAAGTTTACACTGCTATTGAAGAATATGCCACAAATAAAGGCTATGATTATATTTTTGATACAGGAGGAGCGACTGGAATTATTTTCGCCAATCCTCGATATGACAAAACAGACGAAGTCAAAAAGAAATTAGGGATTAAGTAAAGTAAAATAGCGCGTAGATATTATCTTTGCAAAACAAATCAAATAAATTACATTTTATCAACAAATCCGACTCTGAAAAATAAATTCGAGAAGGTAATTAAATCTGAAAATAGCAATGAGAAAATTTATTAAAATTAGTTGTTTTTTAGTGATGTTTTCGATGATCACTATGAGTGCACAAGCTCAGAAATTTGGATTCATCGATTCTGATGCAATTCTTATTGAAATGCCAAAGGTAAAGCAAGCTAGAGCCAATTTAGAGGTTTTACAAAAGCAACTACAGACCAAAGGTCAAAATATGGTAACGGATTTTCAAACTAAAGTAGCGGCATTACAAGATAAAAGCCAAAAAGGTTTGATTACGCCAAAAGATGCAGCAGATGAAGAAAAGAAATTATTAAAAAAGCAAGAAGAAATTCAAGCATTTGAGCAAGATATGATCAGACAATTGCAAGAGCGTGAGCAAAAGGAGTTACAACCAATCTTGAATGAAGTAAATGATGCAATCAAAGCCGTAGCTAAAGAAAATGGCTACCAATTTATTTTTGAGAAGAAAACTTTGCTTTATTATGAAGATGCTATGGATGTAGGAGTTTTGGTAAAAGCAAAACTAAAGATGTAAAAATAACATTAGGCTTTCCAGAAAAAAGTTTTTAAAAATGGCAACTTCGAAAGAGGTTGCCATTTTTTTTTATTTTTGGAAAAAAGAAATTATGAAAATTATCTTAGAGAAAGGAAATAATAGTTTTGAAGCAAATCTTTCTCAACCACTGGATATTTCTATTCCACTTGAAGCAGGCGACCAAACTGTCAATTGTTTTTTTGCGCCACCAATGCAAACTTGGCCAGTTGTTGCAGGAGATTTTATTGGCTTGAGAAAATATGGCCCAGTTAATTTTTTGAATATTAAATTGAACCCACATGGTAATGGGACCCATACGGAATGCGTTGGACACATCGCAAAGGAAAAGTATTCGATTAATCAATCATTACAAAATTTTCATTTTTTCGCCAAATTAATTTCAGTTATTCCAACTGAAATGGAAAATGGAGATCATGTAATTTTGAAAGAACAACTTGAACCTCTTTTTGAAAAAAACGAGGCAGAAGCCATTGTCATTCGAACTTTGCCTAATAAAAAGAAAAAACTCAAGAAGAATTATTCAGGCTCAAATCCAACTTACGTTCATTACAAAGCGACTCAATATTTAGTGGATTGTGGTGTCCAACATTTGTTGATTGATTTACCTTCGGTGGATCGAGAAGAAGATGAAGGAGAACTTTTATCACATCATACTTTTTGGCAATATCCAAAAGCGACGCGGGAAAATTGTACAATTTCAGAATTGATTTTTGTCAAGGATGAAATTTCAGATGGGATGTATTTATTGAATATTTCGATTGCCTCATTTGAAATAGATGTCAGTCCGAGTAAACCTGTTTTATATAAATTAAATCGAGTGTATAGTATTTCTCCGAGATAAAATTTTCTTAAAATGAAAAACTGGTCAGGCTTAGAAAAATGGAATCCATCCGAAATTTTATTACCAAGATCGGAAGAGGCAATTCAACAAATCGTTAAAACTGCGCTGGATAAAAAGCGAAAAATTCGAATTATTGGATCAGGTCATTCTTTTACAAAACTTTGCGTGACGGATGATATTTTAATTAGTCTTGACAACTATCAAGGGTTAGTTCAAGTTGATAAATCTTCGCACCAGGCGACAATAAAAGGTGGAACAAAATTGAAAAAATTAGGAGAGTTACTAAACGCTGAAGGTTTGGCAATGGAAAACTTAGGTGACATTGACGCGCAATCTATTGCTGGAACAATTAGTACGGGTACGCATGGGACAGGAGCAAATTTTGGTACGATTAGCACCCAAGTTCGAGCGATTAGATTAGTCAATGGCTTGGGCGAGATCATTGTATGTTCAATTGAGGAAAATGTAGAATTATTTAAAGCTGCACAAGTTTCACTCGGCGCTTTAGGTATTATCACACAGATAACTTTGCAATGCATGCCGAGCTATAAACTCAAAATGGTTTATGAAAAATCAAGTTTGAGCGAGGTTTTAAAAACCTATCAATCGATCAATCAATCGACTCGTAATTTTGAATTATATTGGATGCCGCACACAAATACTGTGCTGACTAAGAAGGCAAATATCACAAACGAAGAAATTGATAAAATAGGAATAGGTAGTTTTTTTCAAGAATATATTTTGGAAAACATAGGGTTTAAAATCTTCTGCGAATTTGCCTATCATTTCCCATCAAAAAATAAATGGATTTCTGAAGTTTCTGCGAAGACACTTTCCACAGTAATCAAAAGAGCCTACAGTCATAATATTTATGCTACCGTTCGAGTAGTTAGGTTTAATGAGATGGAATACAATATTCCAATTGAAGCGTATGAGGAAGTGATGAAAGAAATTCAAAGAAGTTTTGAAAAAAATGGATTCAAAGTTCATTTTCCTATTGAAAATAGATTTGTAAAAGGAGATGATATTTATTTGAGTCCTGCTTTTGGTCGAGACTCTGCCTATATTGCATGTCATGTTTATTCGAAGAAAAAGTATAAAGACTATTTTCAAAAGATGGAAGATATATTTAGAGCGTATGGTGGTCGTCCACATTGGGGAAAATTGCATACTCAAAATGCAAATGAGTTGCTACAACTTTATCCAAAGATGCCTGATTTTTTGAAACATAGAGTAGAGCAAGATCCTGAACAAGTTTTTATTAGTCCTTATTTGAAATCGCTTTTAGGTATATTTTAGAGTAGACCGTTACCTAGCAAGAACTAAACAAAAATTGAAATAAATGGAAGAAAAATATTTTGAATCTTTAAATCAAGAATTAAAAAATCAAATAAGAAGGATTCCGTTTTTGATTATTGACTTAGACAAACTAGATCAAAATATTGAAACTTTAAAATCATCCATTGCACCCAATATTGATTTCCGTATAGTAGTCAAATCATTGCCATCTCCTGATTTAATTAACTATGTGATGCAAAAGGGAATAACTAAAAAATTGATGGTGTTTCATCAACCATTTTTATCTCACCTTTCTAAGATTCATGATCATTCTATTGACATTCTTTTAGGTAAGCCTATGGCAATAAAGACGGTAGAGTATTATTATCAAACTTTAGAATCCTCTAATGGTTTTTCTCCAACAAAACAATTACAATGGCTAATTGATACGAACCAGCGAGTTGAGGAGTATATTTTATTTGCAAAAAAAATAAAGCAAAAATTACGACTTAATTTAGAAATTGATGTTGGATTAAGAAGGGGTGGTTTTTCAAAAATAAATGATTTAAAAGAGGCAATTCAGCTCATTCAAAATAATTCGGAATGGGTGGAGTTTAGCGGGTTTATGGGCTATGATCCACATGTAGTTAAACTTCCAAAAGTCATTATGTCAAAAGAAAGAGCATTTAATAAGGCTAATGATTTTTATGGAAAATGTATAAATTTGTTGCAAGGTGAATTTCCAAATTTATTTCGAAAGGAGTTAACTTTCAATGGAGCGGGCAGTCCAACCGTTGAATTGCATCGAAATAAAAGCTCTCATCTTAACGATATATCAGTAGGTTCTTGCTTAGTCAAACCAACCACTTTTGATATTTCAACATTGGAAAAGTACGCTCCTTCAACATTCATTGCAACGCCAGTCTTAAAAAAAATGAAAGACACCACAATTCCTGGAATTGAAAAACTCAAAAGTCTTTTAAGTTTTTTAAATAAAAAAAATCGACAATCTTATTTTATTTATGGCGGATCCTGGAAAGCAGATTATTATTACCCAAAAGGAATTTTTGAAAACAAACTATTTGGTTCAAGTACCAACCAAACGATGATAAATTCTTCTGCAAAAAAAACATTGAAAGTAGATGACTTTATTTTTTTACGACCACATCAAAGTGAATTTGTATTTTTACAATTTGGAAGAATTTTGACTTTAAGAGATGGAAGAGTCATTGGGAAATTTTCTTTACTTTCACAAGATTAAAAATTAGAACCTCTTTTTTAAAAACTTTAAAGCCATTACATTTGCTTCTTGAGCAGCAGATTCTAAATAGCGATCTCCACTTGGGTTAGCAAAAGCATGATCTGCATCAAATATTTTATAATTAAAATCCTTTCCAGTTGCTTTGGTAAGCGCATCAAAATTCTCCACTTTTTTAGGAGAGATCCATGCATCCTTTTTTGCAAAAAGCCCTAATATTTCAGCTTTAAGTGGAACTAAATCTGCCGCATTTTCCATAAGACTTCCGTAATAAATTACACAACCAATTCCTTGTTCCTTTAACATGATCGAAGACTGTAAAGACCATCCTCCGCCAAAACACCAACCAATTGTAGCTACTTTTGCATCCCTTCCGATAGAGGCAATTACTCCTCGAATAATTGATTTGGCTCGCTCTGTTGAAGTGGCTTTCATTAACTTACCCGCATCTTCAGGTTTGCTAGCAACTTTACCATCATAGAGATCTATCGCAATTACATTAGTGTTGAGTAGCTCTTGGTGTAATCGTTCAGATTCTTTTTTGATATGATCGTTTAAACCATACCATTCATGGAAAACGAAAAGATAATTTTTGGAGGTTTCTTTTGAAGGTAGTAAATAACCAGTAGCCATTTTTCCATCTTGCGTGGGTACTTCTAGTTTTATTCCTTTTGGGGTGAAATCAATTTTTTTAGGTATACCATGCTTTTCTTGAAATTTCTTGTCGCCAGCATTATTTGCAAATTTTTCAGTGGCATCTTTTTCTATTAATTGAGTTTCTCCACACGAAAACATAAATAAACTGAAGATGGAGAAAAGAATGAATTGTTGGAACATGGTGACTTTTTTATTTTAAAAAAAATGGAATTTTAGGAATGCATAGAGCAACTCATTTAGGTTATTTTTTTCTCTACTATTCTGGAAATCTTAAATTTATTCACAAATACCTTATCCCTAACTTTCAATATGTATTTTAATTATTGGTAAAAGGCAGATACATCCACAAAACATAAAATATTTAGTAAATCACCTATCATGAGGTATAGTTTAAGTATTTATTGATTTAGTTTTTCTATTCAGTTAGGAGATATGCGAGAATTTCTCTCATTTTTTTTTAGAACATATTTTTCATTAAAATGAAATTAAGCAATTCTTTCAGCAAATTTCTATTATTTCATTCTTGTTTTCTTTTACCTTTGTGACGAAACATCATTTTTGAAACCTAGTTTAATAAGGTAGAAAAAAATTAAGATTAATTATACAAAATTAGTTCAATGCCTACGACTAAATCAGCCATTCAATATAGAAAAGGAAAACTGTCTAAAAAATTATTGTTCGAACTCTATGAACAATTATTGCGTCCACGTATGGTCGAAGAGAAAATGCTTATATTATTGCGTCAAGGAAAAATTTCAAAATGGTTTTCAGGTATCGGTCAAGAAGCGATTTCTGTTGGTGCAACGGCAGCTTTGGATAACGATGAATTGATGTTTCCGATGCATAGAAATTTAGGTGTTTTCACCTCTCGAAATATACCATTGAAGAGATTGTTTTGTCAATGGCAAGGGAAGCAACCTGGCTTCACGAAAGGTCGAGATCGCTCTTTTCACTTTGGAACAATGGAATACAATATTGTGGGAATGATTTCACATTTAGGTCCGCAATTATCTTTGGCAAGCGGAGTTGCATTGGCGAATAAGATAAGCAAAGCAGGAAAAGTATCTATTGCTTTTACAGGTGATGGAGGTACAAGTCAAGGAGAGTTTCATGAAGCGATGAACACTGCAGCTGTTTGGCAGTTGCCAGTCATTTTTGTCATTGAAAATAATGGCTATGGATTATCAACCCCTGTGAATGAACAATATCGATGTAAAACTTTAGCAGATCGAGGTAAAGGATATGGGATGCGATCTTACACGATTGATGGAAATAATATTTTGGAAGTTTATGCAACAATTAAAAAATTAGCAACAGAAATTCGAAAGAATCCAGAGCCAATAATGTTGGAGTGTAATACTTTTAGAATGCGTGGACACGAGGAAGCATCAGGAACTAAGTACGTTCCTG
>Ga0102822_1000556_pt1 | contig 11234 bp, 7 predicted proteins | sample ColrivemetaGS733_FD_78195 | JGI IMG/M metagenome (GOLD analysis project Ga0102822, IMG submission 78195) | Estuarine microbial communities from the Columbia River estuary - Flood tide non-ETM metaG S.733 | ecosystem: Environmental > Aquatic > Marine > Intertidal zone > Estuary | place: USA... | reverse complement strand
TTCGGTGAGGACCAGGACGATGAAACCGAATGGAGCAATGCTGTTCGCGAGAACACCAAGCTGTTCTTTGCAGAGACAATCGGAAACCCTAAGGTTTCGATTCTTGACATCAACAAGGTTGCCAATGTTGCGCACAAAAACGGCGTGCCGCTGATTGTCGACAACACTGTTGCAACTCCTTACTTGATTAGACCTTTTGAGCACGGTGCCGACATCGTTGTTCACTCGGCTACCAAATTCCTTGGTGGGCACGGAACAGTTGTTGCCGGAGCAATCGTTGACGGCGGCAAGTTTGAATGGTCAAAGTCAGACAAGTTCCCAGGACTGACTACCCCAGACCCTAGCTACCACGGCGTCGTTTACACCGATGCATTGGGCGATGGAATTGCCTACATCATCAAGGCTCGGGTTCAGCTACTGCGCGACATCGGAGCAGCTGTGTCACCGGACACTGCCTTCTCGCTGATTCAGGGAATTGAAACTCTTAGCCTGAGAATCGAACGCCATGTTGAGAACGCAGCCAAGGTTGCTACCTGGTTGGAGGCTCAGCCGCAGGTCAAGAGCGTGAACTACGCCGGTCTGGCCAGCTCCCCTTACCACCAAGCTCACAAGACCTACGCTCCTAAGGGCGCCGGCGCCATTGTCTCTTTTGAGATTGAAGGTGGCGTTGACGCTGGAGTGAAGTTTGTTGACGGACTGGAACTGCACAGCCACGTGGCCAACATTGGTGACGTTCGCTCGCTGGTAATTCACCCAGCCTCAACCACGCACTCGCAGCTAAGTGAGGCAGACCAGCTAAGCGCTGGTGTGACACCTGGCCTAGTCAGATTGTCAGTTGGGCTAGAGAGCTACGAAGACATCATCGCCGATTTGCAGAAGGGCTTTGCGGCAGCAAAATAAATGGACTTTCAGATATCTGAAGACTCTGCTCCCTCGGAATTTATTTCCGAGGAGCAGCGTCGTCAGCTAGTTGGAAGACCTCCTGCCTCAGGCGCTTGGAGAGTTGGAGACAACATCGGAGACCGAAAGTTCTCCGATGTTTTCTCACTTAATCTGGAATCGGGGCGAGAGCTCGGAAACATCGTGCTTGCCTACGAGTCCTGGGGTGAACTAAACCAAGCCAAGGACAACGCGGTGCTGGTGCTGCACGCCCTGACTGGCGACAGCCACACCTCCGGCAACTCCGGGACTGGCCATCCAACCTCTGGCTGGTGGAACGGCTTGGTCGGACCAGGGCTTCCAATTGACACCGACAAATTCTTCGTAATCACTCCAAATGTTTTGGGAGGCTGCCAGGGCTCTACCGGTCCGTCCTCGCTGGATCCTCAGGGGCGTGAATATGGACCTTCATTTCCTCAGCTGACAATCAAGGACCAAGCCAATGCATTTGTGGAATTGGCAAAGCAATTTGGAATCGAAACCTGGTTCAGCGTCATTGGCGGTTCAATGGCCGGAATGCACGCGCTGGAAATGGCAATTGCACACCCTGCGAGCATTGAGCGCTTGGCAATCCTGGCCGCTCCCCCATACACAACCGCGGACCAGGTTGCGCTGAACACGGTGCAGCTAGAGGCAATCCGATCGGATTCAAACTTTGCTGGAGGCTGGTACTACGACGCCAAGCCGGGCTTTGGGCCACACAAGGGCCTCGCCCTTGCAAGGCGCATGGCGCTTTTGAACTACCGCTCACCGGCAGAACTGAACGAACGTTTTGGCCGCAGCTGGCAATCAAAGGTCAGTCCACTGACTGAGCGCGGTAAATATGCCGTTGAGAGCTACCTTGATTTTCACGGCAACAAGTTCGTAAGAAGATTCGATGCCAACAGCTACATCACCTTGGTTAGCGCCATGAACTCTCACGATGTCGGTCGCGGCCATGCTTCAGTTGAACAGGCTCTGTCCAAGATCACTTGCTCGACTCTGGTCCTTGGAGTTGATAGCGACAGACTCTTTCCAGTCAGTGGGCAGCAGCTAATCGCGGACAACATTTCTGGCCCACTATTTGGCGGAAAGCTGCAGCTGGTTGAGAGCGAGTTCGGCCACGATGGATTCCTAATTGAAATCGATGCGGTTGGTCAGGCTCTGGGTTCATTTCTGTCCTAGTGTTTAGTGCGTGAACCTTCTAAAGTCCAAAATTGCGGTCAGCTTCTTCTTCTTTTCGGGAGGCTCCTCTCTAGCCCTCTGGGCAGTACACATTCCCCTTATTGAGCAAACGGTTGGCATCAGCTATGCGGTCCTCGGGGCACTGCTTATGTTCTCCGGGCTCGGAGGCTTCATTGCGATGCAGGTCTACGGCTGGATCGTGGATCACGTCGGCGCCAAGAGCGCAACCCGCTTGGGTGGACTGATTGTTGGACTTTCCCTGCTTGGCCCGGCCTTTGCCCAGGATGCCTGGACACTGGGCTTTGCGATTTTTGGCCTGGGCTTTGGAATTGCCGGAGTTGACGTGGCGATGAATGCTGCCGCCCTGCAGGTTGAGAAGGCCAACGACAGGCCAATCTTCACCTTCTTCCATTTGTTCTGGTCAGTCGGTGGTCTTTTTGGCGCGGCCTTTGGATTTATCACGATTTCCAACGGGTTTGATCAATCCCAAACCCTCAGCGTCACGGGTGTGATTCTCAGCATCACCGGACTGATTGTTGCAGGATGGTTGATGCCCAATGAGGCGGTTGCATCACGGGGCGACAAAACCAAAAACAAGCAATCTAGCTCCGCCAACAGAAGGGTCCTGCCCTTCGTTATTTTGGCCGGGCTGATGGCTGCCTCGGGTGCAATCATTGAAGGCGTTGCGCATGACTGGTCTGCGCTTTATTTGAAGGACATTCAAGGGGTTTCGGTCGCTGCTGCTGCCTGGGGTCTTGCTGCCTTCAACGTTGGCATGATTCTCGGCAGAATCTTCATCGATCGCATTGTCGAGGCCAGAGGCAGAGGCTTCATTATTCGATGGGGCTCACTAGTAGGCGGAGTGGCGATTGCCGCCCAGGCGATTGCCCCAAATTTTGAGACCTCGCTTGCGCTCTGGTTCTTGCTGGGACTTGGAATCTCTGGGGTTGTGCCGCAGCTGTTTGCGGCCGGCGGAGAGATTGGTGAGGCAAGCCACTCTGGCCGCAACATGGCAAGAGTTGTTGGAATCACCTACATCGGCGCTCTAGCTGGACCGTCTGGAATTGGACTGCTGACTGCAATCTTCCCGCTGAACATAGCTGTTGGCTGGGGCACGGTGCTAGCGATTTTCATCCTGCTGGCCTGGCCGAAACTTGAAAGGCTTGAACAATGAGCAAGCTATTTAGCCCCATAAAGATTCGAGACCTGGAGGTCAAAAACCGACTATGGGTCTCCCCGATGTGCATGTACTCCTGTGAGAACCAAGACGGTGTTGTGGGAGATTGGCACCTGGTTCACCTGGGATCAAGGGCAATAGGTGGAGCGGGCATGGTCATTGCCGAGGCAAGCGGAGTAAACCCGGAGGGCCGGATCAGCCCCTGGTGCCCTGGGCTGTGGGACGACAGCCAGATTGCACCTTGGAAAAAAATCACTGACTTCATTCGTGCTGCAGGCTCAACAAGCGGCATTCAACTAGCCCATGCCGGGCGCAAGGGGTCGGCGCACCGGCCAATCTCTGGCACCGGGTCAGTACCTGTTGACCAGGGCGGCTGGGAAACCTACTCAGCCACTTCCGAGGCCTTCGAGGGTCTGGCAGCGCCACGGGAGCTGAGAGCCGATGAGCTCGGTCAGCTCGTTGCTGATTTCGCGGCGGCGGCCAAACGGGCCAAGACGGCCGGTTTCGATCTTGTTGAAATTCATGCTGCACACGGTTATCTACTGCACCAATTTCTCTCGCCGATCACCAATAAGCGCACCGATCAGTATGGTGGCACCCTTGCAAACCGCGCTCGGTTGCTGCTGGAAATAGTGGCGGCAGTGCGGCAAGCAGTTGGCGACCAAATGCCGGTGCTAGTGCGCTTTAGCGCAACCGATTATGTTGCTGATGGCTGGGACCAGACACAGACAAACGAGGTTGCGGGCTGGTGCAAGGAGCAGGGAGCAGACCTATTTGACCTGTCCTCGGGAGGGCTAATCACAGGGGTCAAAATTCCAACCGGACCCGGCTACCAGGTTGATTTTGCAAAGAGCACCAAAACTGCCACACATGCCGAGGTGGCGGCGGTTGGGCAGATAACCAATTCGGAACAGGCAGAGCAGATTCTGCAAGATGGCCTAGTTGATGTGGTGCTAGTGGGTCGAGAGTTTTTGCGAGACCCATATCTTGGGCTTAGGGCAGCCAATCAGCTTGATGCGGAAGTGGACTGGCCTTGGCAATATGAGCGCGGCCGCTGGCCTAACGCGTAGTTGCATCCTCAATTTCACCAACTAGCTCCTCGATTATGTCTTCCAGGAACAGGCAGCCGACAACTTTGCCGGAAGAGCTAAAGCTTCTGACAATGTGAGCTCCGGATTTTCTCATCTGAGCAAGTGCATCCTCGAGCTCGGTGGTTTCCGGGATAGAAATCATGGCCCGAAGCTTCTTTGAAGAAAGCGGCATGGCCATGACCTGAGGGTCGTTGGTCAGACCATCCTTGATGTGCCAGTAGCCCAAGATGTCGCTTTGATCGGGTGAACCTGGGGAGGTTACCGGATACCTGCTAAAACCGTGCTCGGCAACTGCCGCCTGCAAATGACCTGGCGTTGAAGAAAGATTCATGGCGACCAGCTTGTCCAGCGGGACGGCCACATCAGCAACGGTCTTTTCGGTGAACTCGAAGGTTTTGACGATCGCGCCAGAGCCATCGGCAAGAGTTCCCTCTTTTTGACTGGCGGAAACAATTTCCTCAACCTGCTCCAGAGTGAAGGCAGTGTTAGCTTCATCCCGAGGCTTGAAACCAAAAATAATCAGAATCAGGTTCGAAACCTGATTTAGGACCCAAACCAGTGGTTTCACCAACTGCGCAACCGCATAGAGCGCGGGTGTCAGAACCAGCGAAGCCTGAGTTGGGATTGAGATCGCGATGTTTTTCGGAAGCATCTCTCCAAGCACAACATGCAGGTAGGTAACAAGGATCAGTGCGATGGTGAACGCCGTGACCGCGGTTGTTGCCTCACCAAGGCCCAGTGCACCAAGCGGAATCTCCAGCAGGTGGTGAATCGCAGGTTCGGCCAGCACCAGGATCAACAAAGAGGAAACCGTAATTCCCAGTTGCGCCGTGGCGAGCATTAGCGAAACCTTCTCCATCGCCCGCAACGTGATTTTTGCGGCTGGATTGCCAGCCTTGGCTTTGGGTTCAATCTGAGCCCGCTTCGCCGAAATTACGGCAAACTCAGCCCCAACGAAGAACGCGTTTGAAGCAAGTAGCACTACGAACCAGACCAAGCCCATCAGATCACTGTTCATCTTCAGTCACCTCCGGCTCAAACTTGATTCTGTCGACTCGTCGACCATCCATTTTTATGACCACCAGTGATCCGCCATCAATTCGGACTCGATCGTTGGTCTTGGGAATTCTTCCAAGTTCGCTCATGACAAACCCTGAGACGGTGTCGTAATCCTCATCTTCCGCAATCGCTAGACCAAATTCCTCGAGCTCAGCTGGTCGAGTCAAGCCGCTAAAGGCCAGCGAACCATCTGCGTATTGCAAGAGGTCGGAGCGGTGTCGGTCGTGCTCGTCGGAGAGCTCACCAACAAGTTCTTCCACCGCATCTTCTAGGGTCACAATTCCGGCAGTTCCCCCATATTCATCAATCACGATTCCAAATTGCAGCCCCCTGCCGCGCAGCTGCAGAATCAACCGGTCCAGGGCCATTGTTTCTGGAACCCGAACGGGATCAACCATCAGGGCGCTTATCGGGACCTGACTTCGCCTATCAATCGGAACACCTATGGCCCGCTTCAAGTGAACAACGCCGACGATGTCGTCGGCATCTTCTCCAGTAACAGGGAATCTGGAATGGCCCGTGGAAGCGGCCAACTCAATCAAATCCAATGCTGATGCATCGCGCTCCAGCGAATACATCTTGGGCCGCGGAGTCATGATGTCATTTGCAAGCAGGGTCGACATCGCCAGGGTCTTTTCTAGAAGCTTGGCGGTGTCGTGCTCAAGTGATCCCAGGGTCGCGCTTCGTCTCACCAGCGAGGCAAGCTCGTCGGCGGTCCTAGCGCTAGAAAGTTCTTCCTTTGGCTCGATCCCAAATCTTCTGACTAACCAGTTGCCATTGTTGTTCATGAAGCGCACCAGGTAAGAAAAGAGCCAGGTGAAGCCGAGCTGGAAGCCAACTACCAGCTTCAGCACTCGCTTCGGAGCAGCAAGCGCCATGTTTTTTGGAACGAGCTCGCCAATTAGGAACGAGAAGATCGTGGCAATGGTCATGGCGACGACCACTGAGAGAGTCTTTTGAGCACCCTCTGACAGGTTGAAGGTTGCCAGCCATGGCGAAATCAAGCGAGAAATCGCAGGCTCGGCAACAAATCCAGTCAGAAGCGTGGTCAGGGTTATGCCGAGTTGAGCGGAGGACAGATGAGTAGAAGTTTTTGAGATTGCTCGAATTGAGCGGTCCAGTCCCTTTTCGCCCGATCCCCGGTCAGCCTCTAACTGAGCGCGATCGCTGCTGATTATTGCGAATTCGCTGGCCACAAATAGGCCGGTGCCGACGGTGAGAAAAACGGCAAGCAGAAGCAGCAGGTAGTCGCTCAAGCCAGCTCCTGCAGAAAACTATGTTTATCAAGCTCCATTTCGTATCAACTATAGCCAGCCAAGTCGTTAGACTTATAGCGTTTTCAGCAGGTTTTCGTTCTAAGGGGCAGCCTTGTCAGGCAGCGACAACAATAATTCTGATAGTGACTTTGGCGCCAACCAGTGGTTAGTCGAAGAAATGTACTCGCAGTGGCTAGCAAATCCGGACTCGGTTGACCAGTCTTGGCAGCCAATTTTGGAGCGCCACCACCTGACTCAGCACGCCGATGGCACCACTGCAGCGGTCAGTGATACTGAGGCTCACCCGACCACCGGCTCTATCACCGTCATTGACACTGACTCGACTGTTGTCACCAAATTTGACCCAGATGCTCCGGCTCCAGCAACCGAAGCCATCACCATTCCGGTTGCTAAAACTGCCGATGACGCTCCAAAAACCGCTCCAGTGCCCGCGGACTTGCCATCAACAGACACGGCGGCAGTAACGCTTGAGGAAATCAACGAGCAGCCCCAGGTAAACATCCTGAAGGGCATGAGCAAGACCCTTGCCTCAAACATGGATGCATCAATTTCCGTGCCTACCGCGACCAGCGTCAGGCAAATCCCGGCCAAGGTTCTGATTGACAACCGAATTGTCATCAACTCGCACCTCAAGCGAACTCGTGGTGGCAAGGTTTCATTTACCCACCTAATTGGTTACGCAATCGTGCAGGCGCTGAAGGAATTCCCTTCGCAAAATGTTTTCTACGATGAAATTGATGGCAAGCCTGCCTCGGTTACCCCAGCAAACATCAACTTCGGCCTAGCAATTGACATCCCGAAGCCGGATGGATCGCGAGCCCTGCTGGTTCCAAACATCAAGCGCGCTCAAAAGCTGAACTTTGCAGAGTTCGTGGCTGCCTACGAAGACCTCGTCAAGAAGGCCCGAAACAACAAACTTACGGCTGAAGACTTCAAGGACACTTCAATCTCACTGACTAACCCCGGTGGAATCGGAACCGTCCATTCAGTGCCGAGGCTGACCAAGGGCCAGGGCTGCATTGTTGGCGTTGGCGCGCTTGACTACCCCGCGCAGTTCCAGGGAATGTCCGAAGACCAGCTGGCGATGCAGGGAATCGGAAAGATCATTACCGTCACCTCAACCTATGACCACAGAGTGATTCAGGGTGCTGGTAGCGGCGAGTTCCTGAAGATCATCAACGAACTGCTTCTGGGAGAGCGTGATTTCTACGAGCAGATTTTTGCCGACATGCGCATTCCTTACAGCCCGGTTGTCTGGGCCAGCGATTTCCACTGGGATCTAGCGGACCAGTCCGGAAAGAACACCAGGATTCAGGAATACATCAATGCCTTCCGAGTCCGCGGTCACTTGATCGCAGACACTGACCCGCTTGAGTACGTGCAGCGCTGGCACCCAGACCTAGACATCCGCTCTTATGGACTAAGCCTTTGGGACCTAGACCGAACCTTCAAAACTGGCGGCTTCGGCGGTCCAGTCAAAGCCAAGTTCAGGAATATGCTCGGAATCCTAAGGGACTCCTACTGCAGAACTATCGGTGTTGAGTACATGCACATCCAGAACCCTGCAGAGCGAATCTGGTTCCAGGAAAAACTTGAGCGTCCATACCAGAAGCCAACCAAGGAAGAGCAGTTCCGAATTCTGAACAAGCTCAACGAGGCCGAGGCTTTCGAAACCTTCCTGCAAACAAAGTTTGTTGGCCAAAAGCGGTTCTCACTTGAGGGAAGCGAATCGCTAATTCCGGCACTGGATCAAATCCTTCAGGCTGCGGCTGATTCAGGCCTGGACGAAGCCGCAATTGGAATGGCTCACCGCGGCAGACTGAACGTGCTGACAAACATTGCAGGAAAAACCTATGGTCAGGTATTCCGCGAATTCGAAGGTTCAAGCGACATCAAGAGCGTTCAGGGTTCCGGAGATGTTAAGTACCACCTAGGAACTGAGGGTGTTTTCACCTCCGGTCACGGCACTCAAATCAAGGTTTCGCTTGCTGCAAACCCTTCCCACCTTGAAGCCGTCAACCCAGTGCTTGAGGGAATTGTCAGGGCCAAGCAAGACCGCTTGGGAAATCCCGAGACCTACCCAATTCTTCCGATTCTGATTCACGGCGATGCAGCTTTCGCTGGCCAAGGCGTAGTCCCTGAGACTTTGCAGATGAGCGGTCTTGAGGGTTACAAGGTTGGAGGAACCATCCACATTGTGGTGAATAACCAGGTTGGCTTCACCACCATGCCAAAGGATTCCAGAACTAGCCTCTACTCCACCGATGTGGCTAAAACCATTCAGGCCCCAATTTTCCACGTCAACGGAGATGACCCGGAAGCTGTGGTTAGGGTCGCGCAACTAGCTTTCGAGTATCGCCAAGAGTTCAACAAGGACGTTGTTATCGACATCGTTTGCTACCGCAGGCGTGGACACAACGAGGGCGATGACCCATCGATGACCCAACCGATGATGTACAACCTGATTGAAGCTAAGCGCTCGGTTAGAACCCTCTACATCGACAACCTGATCGGTCGAGAAGACATCACCAAGGAAGAGTTTGACGAGGCTAACGCCAACTTCCAGCAGAGCCTCGAGCAGGCCTTCATTGATGTGCACGAGGCAATGAGCGAAACCGTGCTGATGCAATCGCGTCCCGAGGGAATCGGAACCACTGCCAGCGAAAAGCAGGAGCTTCTGAGGCAGACTGCAATTCCGCAGGAGTTGGTTGAGGCAATCGGAAACGCTCACGGCAACGAGCCTGAAGGATTCAACGTTCACCCGAAGTTGGCGCAGCTGCTTCAGAAGCGAGTTGAGATGAGCCGGTCCGGCGGCATCGACTGGGGCTTTGGTGAACTGTTGGCATTCGGCTCACTGCTAGTTGAAGGAGTGAACGTTCGACTGGTTGGCCAAGATTCACTTCGGGGAACCTTCGTGCAGCGCCACAGCGTCTTCTATGACCGACAGACCGGTCAGGAGTGGACTCCGATTAAGTATGTATCGGAGCAGCAGGCGAAATTCCAGGCCTACAACTCACTGCTGAGTGAGTACGCGGCGCTTGGCTTCGAATATGGTTACTCAATTGAGGAACCAGAGTCGCTGACTCTTTGGGAAGCTCAATTCGGTGACTTCGTAAACGGTGCCCAGACAGTTTTGGATGAGTTCATCTCGAGCGCTGAGCAAAAGTGGGGCCAGCAATCATCACTTGTGATGCTGCTCCCCCATGGCTATGAGGGCCAAGGGCCAGACCACTCGTCTGCCAGAATCGAACGCTTCTTGCAGCTGTGTGCTCAGAACAACATGACAATCGCACAGCCATCCACTCCAGCAAGCCACTTCCACCTGCTAAGACGTCAGGCATACACCCAGCCGAGACGACCTCTTGTGATCTTTGCTCCGAAGTCAATGCTTCGCCTAAAGGCCGCATCTAGTTCGGTTGAGGACTTCACCACCGGTAGCTTTAGGCCGCTGATCAATGACCAGCAGAACCTAGATGCTGCAAAGGTCAAGAAGGTGCTGTTCTGCTCTGGAAAGGTCTACTGGGACCTGCTTGCCGAAAGTCAGCAGCGGGGCACTGGCGACACCGCCATTATTCGCCTAGAGCAGCTCTACCCGACTCCTGTTGAGGAAATGAAGGCAGCGATCGCCCAATTCCCAGACGCTGAGTTGCGCTGGGTTCAGGATGAACCGGCAAACCAGGGAGCTTGGACCTACATGGGATTGTTCATGCCTAGGTACGGAGTGAACTTCAAGGTGGTGTCAAGACCAGCCTCAGCTTCACCTGCCACTGGTTCAGCAAAGCGCCATGCCGCTGAGCAGGCGGACTTGATCTCCAGGGCCTTTGCCGACTAATGACTAGCATCAGGGCAGTAATCCTGGGTGATGAGCTGCTCACGGCCGCCGGTGACCCAAAAGGGATTGGCTGGCTGGGAAGAGTTCAGGCTAGGTTGCCGGCAGCATCTGACATATCGATGTTTCCACTTCCAATGATCGGTGAAACCAGCTCTGATCTTCTGGATCGGTTCAAGTCTGAAGCCCTGCCCCGATTCTCAGATCAAAGTGAAAATAAATTGATCCTGTGCTTAGGTTCTAGCGACATCGCAGCCGGGTTGACAATTTCTAGGTCGAGACTGAACCTTGCCACTGTCCTAGATGACGCAATCCGCGAGGGAATTAGCGTTTTCGTGATTGGGCCAACCCCTACCGGAGTGCCGGAATTTGATGCTGAGGTGAACCATCTCTCAGATGGGTTCGCCGATGTTGTGAAGCGCAGGCAGCTTACCTATGTCGATTGCTTTAGTCCGCTGGTTGAGCACGAGGGTTGGCTAAAAGAGCTAACTGAGAGCTCGCGGCGGCTACCGGGCCAAGTTGGCTACGGCCTAATTGCATGGTTAGTTATGAACCGTGGTTGGTTTGAATTCCTGGGGCTTGAGGAAAACTAGTCGTGCTCTTGAATGCCGCGCAGTCGCTGCATCACTCGCTCAGCTAGTTCCTCGGCAGGAGCTTCATCGCAAGAGCGCTGAATAACCTGATTGAAAATAACTTCA
>Ga0102822_1000545_pt1 | contig 11357 bp, 16 predicted proteins | sample ColrivemetaGS733_FD_78195 | JGI IMG/M metagenome (GOLD analysis project Ga0102822, IMG submission 78195) | Estuarine microbial communities from the Columbia River estuary - Flood tide non-ETM metaG S.733 | ecosystem: Environmental > Aquatic > Marine > Intertidal zone > Estuary | place: USA... | reverse complement strand
TTTTTAAATTAAAAAAAAAAAAAAAAAAAAAAGTTAATTTATCGCGAAAATAAAAAAAAAAAAAAAATTATTTTATTTGATCAGAATATTTATTTAAAACCAAAATACGGTTTTAATTTTACAAAAAAGTTTAAGTTTTATTTAAATTTAAAACAAAACTTAAAATTTTTTTATGGTAAATTATTGGATAAAAAATTTAATACTATATATTTAAAATCTAAAAATATAATTAGAAATCAAAAAATTTTTAATAAAAATTCTGTTTTTATTTTATTTTTTTTAGAACAACGTTTAGATGTAATTTTATATAGAACTTTATGTTTTGATAGTATTAGAAGTTCTCAACAAGCAATTTGCCATGGAAAAATTTTTTTAAATGGTAAAAAAATTTATAATAACTCACATTTATTAAAAAAAGGAGATTTAATTACAATTCATTATTCTTTATATCTACACATATTAAAAAATATAAATTTTTATAATCGTCAATTAATTGTTCCTAAATATTTAGAATTAAATTATAGAACTTTTCAATTTTTGATAATTTCAGAAATAAGTTTGAATAAAATATCATATAACTTTCCTTTTTGGTTAAATTTAAATAAATTATTTTTACTTAATCATTAAAAAATAAATTTTCTTTAATACTTTGCGATTACAAAGCGTGTGATTGTTAACCACTTAATTGTTGGTTTAAATTTAAAGATAAATATTTTATATGGAAACAATCGGATTTGAACCGATAACTTTATGTTTGCAAAACATACACTCTACCTTTGAGTTATGTTCCCAAATTTCTACTAAATATTTGTTTGTTGTAATTAATTTTTATGTTTAATTTATCATGTAAATTTATATTGATTGAATTAAGTTTTAATAACATTAAACTAAAATTATAATAAAAATTACTTTTTGTTTGATATTATTAAATAATGTTATTTAAAAAAAAAAAAAATAAATTACATAATTTATTTTTAGCGTTTTACGTAATTTAAGTTAACTAAAAAGAAGATATAATTTAAAAAAAGTTTGTTAATTTGCATGAAAAATTAACACTTATATCAAACAAGTTAAAAAATTATAAAAAGTTAGATTTTTTATAATCATCCGAATTTTTTAAAATAAATCAGATTAATGTATATATAAGTTATGCTCAAAAATACTTTATGTCTTTATTATATTTCTTCAATATTTAAAGATTAAGTTATTTAATTATTTTTTTAAAATTTGATTATAAATTTTTATGTGCGTTGGTTTTTATGTTTTTAAATGAATACATAAAAAAAAATACATTAATATATTTTTTATATGCTGAAAATTTTTCTTAAAAAAAATAAGCATAGATTATCTTTGCGTATAAAGTATATATTTGTAATAATATGTTTTTTTTTTAATTAAAGTTTTATTTGTTTTAAAATACAAATATAAGGTTATTTAATGAAATAATTAATTAATTAGTATAATTTATTATACCACATGTTAATAAATAAAATTATCCGCAAATATTTCCATAGATTATATAGTTACAAAACGAACAAGAATTGGTATTATTAAAAAATTCTTTAAAGGAACTGTCAATATAAATACATTAAAAAAGTCAAGTTAATTTTTTGTTATTTGCTTCTTATAATGAGTTGAATAATCCTTATTTATTGTTTATCTTGCTGAGTGGTACTTGGTAGTATTTTTAATGTTGTTTTGTTTATCTAATTATTTTTACTCAATGTTATTTCATCCAATTGAACGAATTTTTTTTCAAAAAAAAATGTATGCGGATTAAATTTATCGATAAAATGTTTTCACTAAAACAATCGTTATAATAAGTGTAAAATCGTTTAGTGATACAGATTATATTCTTTTACAATATTTTACAGATTTAGTAAATTTCCTCATTGAGCACCCTGACACCTCCCTTTCCGTAATTCTTTCCGGAAAACGTCGGCACAACAATAATATACTGTTTTTTAAATAATTTTGAAGCATTAGATGAATTAGAAAAAAAAAAACGTTTTTAGCACTGGTATGATAATTATTTTGAAAAGTCAAATTTAAAAATTAAGGTATTTAAAAAAAAATATGTATTGTTTTTACATTTAATAGGATTTGAACCTATAACTTTCGGGACCGAAATCCGACGCTCTATCCAATTAAGCTATAAATGTTTTTATTTTTTTTTTCTAACAACGTTATAATTGGGTATTATAAGTTCTCAACAAGCAATTTGTCACGGAAAAATTTAAAAATAACTCACATTTTTATTAAAAAAAAAATATTTAAATTAATTAACGATTATAAAAATTTATATTTTTTAATATATTTTTCTATAGAAAAAATACTAATCGTTTTTGAATATTTTTCAGGAATATGAATATCTTTAAATAAAATATTATATAACTTTTTTTTGGTTTAATAAATTAGTTTTACTTTATTATTAAAAAAGTAATTTTCTTCAATAGCTCAGCGGTTACGAGCGTGTGGCTGTTAACCACTTGGTCGTTGGTTCAAATCCAACTTGAAGAGAACTTTATTAATATAGAAACAATTGGATTAAAAACCCATAATTTTATGTTTGCAAAACATACATACATTTACCTTTAGATTATACCTTAAAGTTTTGATAAATATTTTTTTGTTGTAATTAATTTTTATGTTTAATCTATTAGGTTAAGTTGTATTGATTTAATTGATTATTATTAACATTAAATTAAATATGTAATAAAATTATAAATTAGTTTGATTTTATAATTTATTTTTAGTGTTTTACGTAATTTACTCTAGTTTTATGTGTGTTTAATTTGTCAAAAACAGATTGTTGTTTGTTTATATTAAAAATAGTAGAAAAACCAATATCTAAAGGTTGTGTTGATAAAAAATTATATAATGTATCATTAGATGTCATATCAAAAAATAATTTTACTATTAAATAAAAAGATTCAGATATTTTAAATTTTTTTTCTGCATGAATAATTTAAACAATTTATTAATTCTTTAGATATTACTACGTGTCTTTCACGTGATACAATAGGTTTAATTAAATTATTCACGTCAGATAATTTAATAGTTTTGGGTTTTATTATGTTAGGAAATTTTAACGGTCTTGTAAATAAATCTGACTTTAATGATTTAGGAAGAATTAATTTTTTCTGTATGTAAGTTTTGTTTTTTAATGTATTATACTTTTTTTCTATTATTACGTCAGTAAATATATTGCACGATTCAAATAGGATCTAATATAATTGCCGCATTAGTACAATGTATTCCCCATTCCGAGTGTCCATGAGTTGCATAACTAGGTTTACATGTTATTAAATATGTTTGTATAGGTATAGATAATTCTAATATATCTATATCAATTAATTTTTTTCTTTACAATAGTTTAATGTTGCGTTAATTAAATTCATAGCTAATGTAAATTGAAATGAATCTCTTAAATCATTACTAAACACAACTAAAGCATTATCGTAATAATATTCAAGATGTGTGTGTTTTTTTTTAATAAATTATCATGCGTTAATTTTATACTTGCCTTTAATATATCGTTAAATATTTAACTTATAAAGACATAATTTTTTATAAGATGTTCGTAATTGTCTGTCAGTTGTTAGATTTAACACGTGTAAAATTGAATCAAAATTATTTGTTTCAATTATTTTTTTAAAAATAAATCTTAAAAATAATTCAGTTTTAAAATTAAAATAATTTCTATAAGCACGTTGTGTGTTTAATTGTTCTTTTTTTGGATAATACATATATTTTTTACATTCTTTTTTAAATATATCAAATTGTTTATTAAAATAAAAACGAACATTCGATGATGTTTCTCTTATTAATTTTTTATTATAAGTTTTCCATTCGAATTTTTTAAGAGATAAATTCCACAAATTGTTCTTGAATATTCTTTTTTTCAGTAGATGACATTTTTTTAAAATCAGAATAAGAACATAAAATTTCTTTTAATTCTTTTTGAAAGTGCGAAGTAAAAAAAGTTTTAGAACTTTTATAATCTAGTGAGTTTATTGTTGTTTTATAAAATACATCAGAAGATTCTTTTGTATTATATTTATCAATTTTTGAATTTTTAACTGCTACGTTTAACTTATTATTATTTTTTTTTTAATGTTTTAATTGCTATATTTTTAATAATTTTATTAAATACTTGTTAAATGTCAGAATAATATATTTTTATTAAAAAAAAGTTAATAAGTTACTTATTTTATTTATAATATTTTGTATATCTTCGTGTAATGTTTTATAATCACTACTGTAAGGAAATAATGAATCATTAAGATAACGTGCAAACATTCGAGTCTTCATTTCTAGATATTTATTAAATTTTTTATTATTTAATTTTGAAATTTCTTCTTTTTTTTTTCAGATTTTATTATGTCGTATGCTTTTTCACACAAATTATTGTTAGGTATATTAAAATGATCGATTAATATTTTTAAGTGTTTGTAACTCATTAAATCAGTTGAAGATAATTGTATAATATTTTTTATAATTATTTAATATAGTTTCGTTTAAATATGACCAATTTCGTTCTATAGTTTTTGATACAAATTTAAACGGAATTATTAATTTATTCACTTCGTTTATATATTCGTTAATGTTGGAATGCGCTATTTTATTTTTATAACGTGCATAATGCTCCATCAAAAAATGGAATAAAACTTAGTTCTGTGTTAAATTTTTTTGAATAATTTATTAAAACATTATATTGGTATAATGTTTGTGCTGATTTTTTTTGGTCATTCAATTATTTATTTTTGAATTGTAGTTTATTAAATAAATAATCTTTCATAAGGGTTTCTTGTAATACATATTTTTTCCATATAGTTTCTCTAATTTCTATAATTTCGTTAGATAATTCTCGATAAAAAGAATTTTTTTCATTTTTTAAAAGTTCCAGATTTAAAATAACTAAAAGTTTCTTTTTTACACTAGATTTATTTTTGTTTTCTGTCTTCATTATATTACTAAATACTTCTTCTCTATTATGTACTAATAAGGTTAAATTAGGGCAAATAATGTTATTTTCAGAAGCAAAATTATACAAAATAGTAGGATGTGCATTTACTAAATATATATCTATATAAAAATCTTTAAATAAACAATATCTTATTTGTCTAGATAAATACTGGGTAATACAGCTATTAAAATAGATAATTTTAGTAATCTTTTTCAATTATCAGGTAATACAGAAATAGAATTAGTACATTATTTATTAAAAGAACAAGAATTTATTCGATTAAATTCGATGCTAATGGAATCAAAAAATGGCGTATACTTCAGTAGAAATGGCAAAATGGTTACTGAATTATCCTATCATATATATATTACAGACAAAATGTGTATACGTTTAAGGTTATACCCAGTAGAACATTGGATATCTAGAACATCAGGCGTGTTAAAACATTTATTGTGCTATTATAAATCTATTTAATTAACTTTAAAAGGTTTAATCAGTTTAATGCAAGCGTAATACGCTTGCGATCAAGACCGTATATTACATTATTTAATATATATATATTACAAAGAACAATATATCAGACAAAAAGTTGTTGTTTGACTTTTTTTATAACAATTATTTAGATTTTACAAAAATAAAAAATACTTTGTATTTACATGTGGGATTACTAAAAACACAAAAAGTAAACAAAACAGATGTAAACATTGAAAAGATCAAACTGCAAGTAGTATTGTGTTTTTATCTCTTTTATTAAGAGATAAAAAAATGGCTAAAGCTGCTAACCTTATTTCTCCTGAAAAATCATGTCCATATATTTTTGTAATGTCGCATTTTGAAAAATTTGCTTATAATAATATGACTAATTTATCGAAAACAGCTATTGATCTTTTAAAAAATAATAGAAAATTACATAAATATGCTTTAATGTGTTACACACACTTATAACCAAACGCATATAAATATAAGTAGAATAGAAGATTTTAAAAATATTTGGATACCAAGAGTACAATCGTTAACCTACCTGCGAAGAAAATAAGACATTAAACGAATTTGCTACAAAATATGATGATTTTATCGAGCTAATATTTCTTAACACACAGAAAAAATTAACATTATTAAATAAAGCTGTAGAATTAATAGCTACTGTGAGTGAACGAATTACTATAGCTACTTTAGAAGGAGAATATATATCGTGGTCTTTTTATAAAAGTAAAAATATTGTAAGACATAAATTTAATCCGTCAACGATGAAATCGTATAGTTATAAATTAAATGCTATAACATCTGATAAAAAATTAGACATACAAGCACACAAAAACAAATTTCTTTCTTATTTAATTCATAGCATTGATGCTGCAGTACTAAGAATTATTATGCGTAATTTTGCAGAAAAAATGAATTATAATATAAATCATTTACATGATTGTATTATATTACATCCAAATTATGTTGAAGATTTTTATAACATGATTAACGAATTATATCATTCTGATGATATGTATTATTTAGCTGAAAGACTTGTGTTTCAGCCTATGAAATCATCAATATCCATAAAAAGCGACGAATTAGATAAAATAAAACAAGAATATTTATTGTTGTGCGATGATTTCAAAAATGAAATGAAATTTGATCCTAAAAACATTTATCGTTTTGAAGATTAATTATTTCAGGGTTACTTATCTATAAGTGTAGAATGAGTTTTTTTATAATGTTTACCTAAAAATATATAAATTAAAACCTAGGTAGAGGAAGTATGTTATGTCATAATAAGAAAAAAAACGTTTTAAAAAACACTGTATTTGTGGGAGTGTAAAGTAAAGTCTTATAAAAACGTTAAAAAAAAGACACAGTATTCTGTAGAAAGAGTAAAATAAAGTATATATATTTTTTTTTATATTTAACTTATTAAAAGTTATTAAAAAAACTTATTCTACACTTATAGATAAGTAACCCTAAAATATATTAATATGACATTACAAAAAAAAAAAATACTTTTCCGTTAGTTCAAATTGAAGAGAAAGTCGTTTAATTTTGCATCGGATAATTTATTGAGAGAAAAATATCTGAATTTATTTAAACAAGGTGAATTTTTAGCACATGTTCATTATTATATAGATTATATAAATAAAAATATTAATTTATCAGAAGATAAATATTTATTAAAAAATTTTAGGACTAAATCTTCTTTAAGCAAATTGGATAGATTACAAAAGCTTGTCTTTTTATCTTATCTTTTAGAATTATTATTAAATTTTATTTTAAATAACACTTGGAATTTACGACAAAAACAAAAAATAAATAGATTACTTAAAATATTTAACGTAAAATTTAAAATAAAATAAAAAAAATAGTTATGATATTATCTACATTATATACTCAAAAATATTCAATTATTCAAATATTGTGGTCTGCTGTTTTAGTTGTTGTTTTATACGTAAATTATCTACAAAACGAACAAATTAAATCATTAAATAAAAAAATAGAGGAATTATCAACTAATTCTACTGAAATTATACAGAGATTAGCTGATAAAGAAAAAGAGTTAGATATACTAATAAACAAAATATCTACTACACAAGTAGATACTTTATTAATAACACAAAATAATGAAAATATAAAATTATATTTGTTAATAGCTGGGGGGGTTGTATTATGTGCTTCAGGTTTTTATATTTTTAATAATATATTTCAAATATTTTCTTTAAAAAAAATAATACCCGTTTCTTTTTATTCAATTATTCAAGATTTCACTCCATTTTTTCAAACTAAAAGTACTTATTTTTATACTGACAAAATAAATAGATTAGATGTATTAGCAGAAGTAATTAATAATGAAAAAAAAATAAATATTAGTGTAAAAGCATTTGATTCTAACGATTTTATTAATTTAACGGATTATATATACAAACTTCAATTTCATTCTTATAATTACACAGCAACAACTTTAACAAATTCTTCGGATGTCTTACTATCAAGTGCTGAAGCAATAGAAAATTTGAGTAAATTTATTTAAAAAAAAATATACCTACAAAAATGAAAAATTGGAAACAATTTTTTCTAATTTTCGTGCAGAGAATCATTCTATGTACGATACTTATTTTAAAAATAAATGTAATATGGAGTCTTTGGAAATATTTAAAGAGCACTACAATAACTATAAACCAACTTTAGATCAAATTAAAAAATTCGATGTTTCAAGCTTAAAATCATCATCTGAGGCTGCTAATTTAGCAGAGTTAAAACATAATGCTGCTAGTACTTTTGCTAAATCTGATTTTAGTAATTTATTTTCTACACCATATAACAAAGGATTAAGAAATAAATATTTAGAAGAAGTATTACCTGATTTTCAACATATACAAAAAATAAAAGAATATAGGGATTTATTAGATTAGATAGATTGTAATCCTCAGCATTTACACGAATTATCTATATTTATGAAAGCTGCTAAAAATCAAGATTTTACAGCTACTACCTTTTCAAAAAACAGTAAATTATGACAATTATATATTAAAACATCCAGATATATCTGCTGTTATAGATATAATGTCCAAAAAATTACATAATTGTACTACACAACAACTTGAACTTTTAAATTATGTTTGTACTAATTATGAATCTTTTGCACTAGTAACATTTGAACCTTATTTAGCTTTTTGTGTAGGAAATGTTTTATTTTTTAAAGTCTTTATTCTTTTACATAAAGCAGTAAAAGCTTTTAGTGTATTTATGAATAAAGTAATTCTAGAACGAGTAGTCTTAGCTTCTAGTTGGGTTACTAATTTTTCTACAGCAATAAAACTAGGTGTTAATTCGTTATTAAATGTTTGTAATAATACACCTATAATAAAAAATCCTTTGATTAAAATAATTACATTATTTTTAGGAAATTATCTTTTTTATACTAATTGGAATAACAATAATTTATTATTAAAAAATGAACCGCATAATAATAATACTGCTATAGTAAGTAAAGCTGCCAATAAATTAATAGAAGAAAGTAATAATTTAGATAATTTTGTTGAGCAAACAGGTAAACAAATAGGTTTTTTAATAGGTAAAGCCGGTAGATCAGTAGTTAAAGAAAATAGTATTAGGTGCTATTTGTAAATAATGAAGACACTATAAAAGAAACAGCAAAAAAAATAGACGACTATTTAGAAAACAAAAAAAATTAATCATGGAATTTAAAGATAGATTTTTAAAAAATATAATGAATACAGAATTACATTATATAACACAACAAAGTACATCCACAAGTAATATACACATGAACGTAAATGATTTTAAAATTATGTTTAGTTCATATGAATATTATAAAATGTCAGATATTATTACAATTTATAATTGTTTATCAGATTTTAATTTAAAATATTTTGAAAATAAAACAATAACTCGTGATTATGTAATTATTAAAAAAATTGTAAATTTCGATTGATCATCATTGTTTAAAATAAAAGAAGATTATATTAAAATATTAAGACATTACAAATATTCTTCAAATAATGTAATAAGTAGAATATATCTTGTATGTTCTTACAATGATTTTTCTATTCTATTGTATATTTGATTTTTATTAAAATTTGCAAGATATAAAGTTTTAAATTTAACTAAAAAGAAGATATAATTAAAAAAAAGTTTGTTCGTTTTCACAAACAATTTGATACTTATATCAAATTATTTAAAAATTATACTAAATTGTTATATTTTTATATATCCGTAGAATTTTTTAAAATAAATTACACGAATTAATAAAAAATTAATGCTTAAATAGATATACTTTTTATTTTATTCTTTCAATATTTTAAGATGATAAATCATTTAATTTTTATTATAAACTTTAATTCTTATTTAGAAATGTTTATTTTAAAATTTGATTTATAAATTTTTATGTGTATTGGTTTTTGTGCTTTTAAATGAATATATAAAAAAATACATTAGTCTACTTTAAATTGTGTTGAAAATCTTTCTTAAAAAAATGAGTGAATTAACTTATCAAAGAGATATTTGTAATAGTATGTTTTTTATTACAATTAAAATTAATAAAAATACATTTTTATATTTTTATAAATTATTCCGGCTATATAAAGTTCTTTTAAATATTATTTATTTATATTTACAAAATAAACAAATGAAAATATTTAATGAAAAAATAGACTCTATATTGTTTACTCAAAAATAACAATAATCAGTTTTATTAAAAATTTTTTTAGATGAATTGTCAAAACATTGTTACAGCAGAAAAGTCAAGTTAATTATTTTTATATAATAATGAATTGTAATAAATCTTTATTAGTATCATGCGGTGTTGTTATGTTAGCTTATTATCTTGTGTTGCTTTAAAATAATTCTATATTTTTTTAAAGAAATGATGTATACGAATTAGATTTTATGGTGTAATGTTGTAAATCAAAATTCCATTACGATAAATGTAAAACCGTTTAAGTGGTACAGAAGATTATTTTCTTCATTTTCTTAAATAATATTTATTAAACTTAGTAATTTCTCTCGGTAACAGCTGTATTTATAATTAGGCTTGATATATCACAAGGAGGTTGTAGTATTCTTCCAAAGGATGAAATGTTAATCTATTATTTTTTAGACGCGATGCAAGGACTGGGTGTCTGACATTTATTTTGAGATGGTCGAGTTTAAAAATAAATTTTTATAAAGTTTATGTTAATATACATAAAAAAATACATATTTTTTATATTTAATTGTAATTTAATATAAAACTTTTTGTATTTAACTCCGACGTTTTATTTTAATTAAGTTATACATATTTTTTTTATGATACAACAACAAACTTTATTAAAAGTAGCAGATAATTCTGGAGCAAAATATGTAAAATGTATTAAAGTTTTAGGTGGTTTTAAAAGAAAAACTGCTTTTTTAGGTGATTTAATTGTAGTTTCGGTACAAAAGTTAAGAAATAAATCTAAAAAGACTTCTAAAGTTTTTAAAGGAGATGTTTATAAAGCTATTATATTAAAAACTAGACAAAAAGTAAAAAAAAAAGATGGATCTTTTTTTTTTTTTTTTGAAAATTCTGTAATTTTGTTAAATAAACAAAATAAAATTTTAGCTAGCAGATTAATAGGTCCTTTACCTAAAAAGTTAAAAAAAAATAAAATTTTAAAATTAGCTAGTATTTCTTCTTTAGGTTTTTTTTAATTATTTATATAATGCAAATTTTTAAATATTATTATAATAATGTAATAAAATATGATTTTATAAATAAATTTTATTATAAAAACTATAAACAAATACCAAAAATAATTAAAATAATTTTGAGTTTTAATTGTAAAAATTTAAATATTAAACAATTAATAAGTTCTTTGATTGTTTTAGAATTGATTTCAGCAAAAAAAGGTTTAATTTCAGTATC
>Ga0102822_1000522_pt1 | contig 11552 bp, 9 predicted proteins | sample ColrivemetaGS733_FD_78195 | JGI IMG/M metagenome (GOLD analysis project Ga0102822, IMG submission 78195) | Estuarine microbial communities from the Columbia River estuary - Flood tide non-ETM metaG S.733 | ecosystem: Environmental > Aquatic > Marine > Intertidal zone > Estuary | place: USA... | reverse complement strand
GCTTGAATGCGAGTTATGCTCACAGTCCCAAACACGGCTTGGGTATAGCAACAGGCAGCGCTAACGTGTCAAGCATCAACCATATTAGGAATTGGTGGTTCGTAGACGCGCACGCAAACACTTCACGTGTTCGCAAAGACATAACAGACGACACTAATAGCAACCTCAGTATCGTTACTTCTAAAGTGTTTGAGCCTAGTGATAACATTTATAGCGAAGCAAGCTTTGGCGTTAACCGCTACTTTGCTGAAAGCTATAACCAGAATCAAGTGTTGTTTGGTTACAAAACCATTCATGCAAACAGCGTTTACAGTGCGTTCAACCTTACAGTTGGAGACGCAGTAGAGAACCAACTGGCTACTAAGTTTGCATTAAGTGCGCAGTTAGTTACGCAACTTATGAATAAGCCTCTGAAGTTGTCAGCATCTTATTCGCAAGCTGACGGTGGCATGCTGCTTGGATTTGAACGCAGTGATGAGACATACAATATCAGCGTATCATACCCTTTGTGGCGAGGCTTGACAGCGAGTGTTGGTTACAGAACCACTGACAGCACTATTGACTACTTTGATATGAGTACACCTACTTTTGAGTTTCAGTTTTCTAGCTATAATTTTTAAATTAAGATTTTTCAGGTGACGCACGACGGCTAAAAGCAGGTTTGAAACTGCCGCTTTCGAACTTAATAATTGTGAATGGAGCAACTAACTCAACACAATCTAGAAAAAAAGCTGCGACGCGAACTCAATCATAATGGTTGGCTAGAAAGAAATCTCAAGCACAGCAATCAGCTGAAAGTTAATCAAAGCCAAATACGTTCCCTAGAAAAAATTATAGCAGCTCTTACGCCAATAATAATAGGTTTTGTCCGAAATTCCTGCTTTGCGACACGCGCTTACAACATCCAACCCATCATGCAAATGAACATCAATCTCGCGCAATATCTTCAGTGCATCCTCATCCGAATACCGTTTCCGTACCATTCTGCGTAACTCCCTTGCACAACAAATAGTGGCACAGTTTTAGGGGGCCAAGACACACTCACTCATGACTTGAGTCCAAAGTGTCGTACACATTGGCGGAATTTCTCGCTCAATCGCTTGCATCGCATCCACGATCAAATCCTCTCGCCATCTTTGACCAGCGATTTGAACACCTACGGGCACAGGGCCATACGGCAATTGAGCAACATGGGTTGGAATGTTCCCTGCGGGTAGACCAAGGTAGCTAATAATAAACGACCAATGGGCCTGCCCCAACACCTCGGTCACGCCTTCAACACCTTCGGTATCTCTGGCGGGTGCGAAGAAGGGTTGCAGTAGGAACGGCGACAAAACCAATGGATAGGTTTCCATAAACTCTGCCCATGCCCGTGCGTATCGGGACCGTTGCCCCAACATCGAAACAAGCTCTGTACCTTCAAAAGGCGGAAAGACTTTATGGTAGTCATCGAATATTGCTTGCAGGATGTCTGATCCATGTTCTTGGATATCCGGTCCAAGCAAGGTTTTCACTTCACCCAACAATGACCTATACCCAATTTCACCAGTTTCACGTACCAAGGGCGGTTCTACTTCTTCGACCACGTATCCAGCATTGGTGAGTGCGGACGCCGCACGGTCGATGGCGAGTGAGACGTCTTGATGCAGGCCAAAGCCAAAGTCATCTTTGCTGACAGCAACTTTGATAGGCGTCTTTGGCGCAGTCCCAGTCCATGGGAATGGGACATGAAGGGGATCACGGATATCTGCTGCAATCAGCGTTGGCATCGACAGGTGCAGGTCATCAGCGGTTCGTGCGATGACCCCCTGCACCGACATGGATTGCGCCAACAGGCCCCTTTCGCGGGTTTGGCTTGGGTTCCAAGCGGGCACACGACCAAGCCCTGGTTTGACCGTCACAGCCCCGTTTGCAGATGCCGGAAACCGAAGAGAGCCACCAATGTCGTTTCCATGCGCCAATGCGCCGATGCCGGCCATCACAGAGGCGCCAGCGCCCCCCGATGATCCGCCTGCCGAAACATGGCGGCCCCACGGGTTGTGCGTGCGCCCGAATAGCGGATTGTCGGTGTCTGCTCGGAATGAAAATTCTGGTGTGTTGGTGCGCCCTATGATGACCGCACCAGCGGCTCTTAGGTTGGCCACAACCGGAGCATCATCTGGCGCGATTACATCTTTGAAGGCAGCGACGCCATTGCTTGTCGCATGGCCTTTCTGGTCGACATTGATCTTGATCGTGACAGGCACACCGTGCAGCGGCCCCTTGGGTGCGTCGCTGGCATCTAACGCTTTCGCTTCGGCACGGGCGGCGTCTACGCAGACCTCAACAACGGCATTCAAATCGGGGTTCACGGCATCCAGACGATCCAAGGCAGCTTCCACAACTTCAGACGCGCTCAACGCACCTCTGTGTGTCGCGGTCGCAATCTCTGTCGCGCTCCATTGCCAAAGCGGACGAGGATCAGAAGACTTATCATTCTGTGTCATATTGTACCCTTGTTTGCGTTTCTTGGTCTTGTGCTGCGCGCATCAAATACACCGGCCACCGTCCACCTCCATGCAGACGCCCGTGACCATACTGGCCTCGTCCGAGCACAAGAAGCAGGCGGCATTCCCCATATCGCTTGGCGTAGAAAACCGGCCAATTGGAATTGTGGACAGGAACTTTGCACGGATTTCCGGTGTATCTTCACCCATAAAGACCTTGAGCAGAGGCGTTTCCCCAGCGACGGGATTGATCGCGTTGACTCGGATACCTCGCGGTGCCAATTCGACGGCCATCGCCTTGGTCGCCGTGTTCATCCAGCCTTTAGATGCGTTGTACCAATTCAGGCGCGGGCGCGGGCTGACCCCAGCCGTAGAGGCCACGTTCAAAATTGCGCCCTGACCCTGCTTTTTCATCACGGGAACAATATTCTGTGCTGTTAAGAAAACTGATTTGCAATTCACGGCAAAAACTTTGTCAAAGTCCTGCTCGGTCACTTCTTCCAATGGTGCCGGGTAATGCGTGATTCCTGCGTTGTTTACCAAGATGTCCAAACGGCCATAGGCACCAAGCGTCGCGTCCACCATCGCAGCCACCGAAGCGCCATCTGCGACGTCGACATGTATCGCAAGGCCTTTGACCTCTGCCGCGATCTCATGTGCGCCATTAACGTTCAAATCCGCGACAACAACGCGTGCGCCTTCTTCTGCGAACTTGCGGACAATCCCGGCTCCGAACCCTGATGCGCCTCCGGTTACAACAGCTACTTTGTCTTGTAATCTCATGTTCTGTCCTAACCGTGATAAGTGGCAACTGTTTTGACCGTCGAGAAACCAAAGAGCGCCTCGAACCCTTTTTCGCGCCCATGCCCTGAATGGCCAGATCCACCGAAGGGGAGTTCAACGCCGCCGCCCGCGCCGTAGTTGTTTACAAAGACCTGCCCCGCGCGCAGCTTTTTCGCCATACGCATCTGACGCGCGCCATCACGGCTCCAGCAAGAGGCGACAAGCCCGTAGTCGGTTCCGTTTGCGATTGCGATGGCCTCGTTTTCGTCCTTGAACGGAATGATAACCTGAACCGGACCGAAGATTTCATCCTGCGCGAGGCTATGGTCGGGCGCGACATCTGCGAAAAGTGTGGGCGCCACATAGGCCCCTGTATCAGGCGCGCTGTCTGAAATCACGCCCTGTGCCGCGATAGTGAGATCGGCACCCCTCTCTAAGAAGCTATTAACGATAGACTTTTGGCGATGAGACACCAAAGGCCCGACATGTTTGTCTTCTAAGGCTGGCGCTGCAATTAGGGCTCCATAGGCTTCAGTCATTCTGGTTGTGACTTCGTCCAACAGCCTGTCTTGAACCAGTATCCGTGAAGATGCCGAGCACGTTTGCCCGGCGTTCTGGATACCTGCGTTGACAAGGAATGGCAGGGCCGCGTCCAAATCTGCGTCTGCAAAAACGACCTGCGGTGATTTCCCGCCAAGTTCGAGCGTGACAGGCACGATGTTTTCTGCGGCCGCTTTCTGGATAAGCTTTCCAACGCCGACGGAGCCCGTGAAGGAAATATGATGGACATCTTTGTGCGTTGAGAGCGCTGCGCCTGCCTCTGCACCAAGCCCCGAAACAACGTTTAGTGCACCATCAGGCAAACCAGCGTCGCGCGCAATTTCGGCAAAGGCGAGTGCTGTCAGGCATGCCTCCTCCGCGGGCTTCAAAACGCAGGCGTTGCCCATGGCCAACGCCGCGCCAACAGATCGGCCGATGATCTGCATTGGATAGTTCCAAGGGACGATATGGCCCGTAACCCCATGCGGCTCGCGCAGGGTATAGACGGTGTATCCCTCCATATATGGGATGGTCTGACCATGAACCTTGTCGGCTGCTCCACCGTAAAACTCCAAATAGCGCGCCAAGGCGATGGCATCGTTGCGCGCCTGTGTCAGGGGTTTACCAACGTCCTGCGCCTCAAGTGTCGCCAATAGATCGACATGCTTCAGGACATGCTGGCTGATTTTAGTGAGGATGCGTCCGCGCTCCACCGCCGTGGCCACCCCCCAATCACCGTTCAATGCAGCATTTGCCGACTCCACAGCTGCATCGACGTCCGCAGACGTTCCGCGCGCAATAGCGCAGAGTGTTGATCCATCAGACGGGTTGAGCAGGTCGAGGTATTCGCCGCCCGCAGGCGGCCGCCACTGGCCACCAATGAGGCACTGATCTGGCGCAATCCTATTCGGCATTTCGATCATATTTGGGCTTTCCTCTTTCTATTATTCCAAGTGGGCAACACATCGCCGGGCCGAGGCGTCGCTTCAAAAACCCCGCGCGCAATGGCCCGGGCGACGCAGACAGATGCCGCATGGCCTAGTTCAAACAACGCCATGTCATCTACGACCGGACCAGTGCCGGTGGAAACCGCAAACAGCAAGTCGCCATCAAAGGGTGAATGTGCCGGTTGTATGGCGCGTGCAATTCCGTCATGCGCGGCTACCGCTAGTCGGTGACACTGTGCTTTGGTGAGTGCGGCATCAGTGGCAATGACCCCGATTGTCGTGTTGGCTCGGTCTTGACCCGCTGCGGCGATCATCGCCATTTTTTGGCTTGGATATGGGGTGACCAGATTGCTCCTTGGGTCGGGACCAACGCCACCAAATTCATCACCCATCTCATGTGGCGCGGCCCAGAAATGATTGCCACCTGGTGTTGTGACCGACCCAACAGGATTAACAGCCATCAAGGCCGCAACGGTCCGTCCGCTGTCCAACATCACAGACGCAGATCCCAGACCACCCTTAAAACAGCTGTCCAACGCACCGGTTCCAGCCCCTGTGGACCCAAGATTGAAGTCCACTCCGGCTGCATCTAAGGCAGCCCGCCCGAGTTTTGGATAAGGGTTGTCCGCCCAATCTTTATTCCCACCATTGACCATATCAAAAAGAATGGCACCGGGAACAATCGGTACGGTCACTGGTCCCACGGGGAACCCGCGTTTCGCGCGCCGCAAACCGTCTACAACCCCATCACAGGCCGCCAAACCAAAGGCGGACCCACCTGACAGCACCAAGGCATCAATGCCAGCGACGGTTTTATCCGGTGCCAAAAGATCCGTTTCGCGCGTGCCCGGTGCGCCGCCCATAACATGCACACTTGCGACGAAGGGTACATCACCCGTTACAACCGTCACGCCGGATTTCAGATCTTGATCCTCTGCGTTGCCGACCAAAAGGCCGGTCACGTCGGTCAAAAGGTTTCTTGGCCCAGGTTTCATTGTACCACCTCAAGTTCGGGCAGTTGCGGGGCTGACGCGATCAGGGCGCGGGTATAGTCTTGTTGGGGCGCGGCAAAGACGTCTGCCGTGACGCCCTCTTCGATGATCTGCCCTGACTTCATCACCATCACCCGATCAGCGATTGCTTTTACAACGGTCAGGTCATGCGTGATGAACAAGTAGGTAAGCCCAAGACTTGTGGAAAGATCAGACAATAAATCAAGTACTTGCGCTCGAACGGAAACATCCAAAGCAGACACAGCTTCGTCCAAAATGATAAGTTCCGGTTTGACGATCAAGGCCCGCGCGATCGCAATTCGTTGGCGCTGACCACCTGAGAATTCGTGAATGAATTTAAACTGATCCGCAGCGGTTAGGCCGACCGACACGAGTGCCTGTGCAATCTCATCCGTCAATGCTTTGCGGCCAAGGCTAAAGAAGGGTTCGGCGATCAGTCGACCCACTTTGTGGCGTGGGTTGAAAGATCCGTAGGGGTCTTGAAAGACGACCTGCATTTTGCGCCGCGCCTCAGCGGAATGATGCACGCTCTCACCTGCCATTAGAACTTCACCGCCTTGCAGGTCTTCTAGTCCCAAAATCGCGCGTGTCAGCGTTGACTTGCCGCACCCGCTTTCCCCGACAAGACCAAGGCATTCGCCGCGTTTGATATGGAAACTCACGTGGTCAACAGCTCGAAAAACGCCCGGTTTTCCAAAGGGTGTTTTGCGGGGTAATGGGTAGTCACGAATGGCGTTTTGTACGGAAAGAAGAACGTTGTCATCATGCGTCGTACCACGTTCTGGTTGGTGGGCAGAGGCCGCAAACAGCGCCTTGGTGTAAGGATGTTGCATTGTCTGAGACAGCGTCTTAGCCATGCCGCGTTCGACAACCGTGCCTTTGTTCATAATGACGATGGTGTCCGCAATGTCCGTCACAACCGCCAGATCATGGGTGATGAGCATCAACCCCATGCCATCTTTTTCTACCAGCTGTTTCAACAGCACTAAAATTTCGGCCTGTGTGGTCACGTCTAATGCTGTTGTCGGCTCATCCGCGATCAGCAGTTTTGGGCGCAATGCGATGGCCATTGCGATCACCACCCGTTGTCGCTGCCCACCTGACAACTCGTGCGGGTAACGCGTCAAAGGGAACTTATCTTGCGGCAGCTCGCACCGTTCTAGCGTCTCGGCCGCGCGTTTCAACGCCTCAGACTTTGTGATGCGTTCATGAATACGGATCGTTTCAGCCACTTGTTGGCCAATCGTTTGCAAAGGGTTTAACGCGGTCATCGGCTCTTGGAATACCATCCCAACGCTTTTCCCCCGCATGGCGCAAAGCGATGCTTCGTCAGCGTCCAAGACGTTCAAGCCATCCAGCTCAATCGTCCCACGAGATGTTGCGCCGTCTGGTAAAAGTTGCATCACAGAGAACGCAGTAAGCGATTTGCCTGAACCACTTTCACCGATGATTCCACAGACCTCGCCCGGTGAAATCTCAATTGACACGGCTTCAAGGATTGACATTCCATTGATGGATAAATTCAGATCTTGGATACGTAGGATGCTCATCATCGCGCCCTCCGAATCTTGGGATCAAGCAGATCACGCAAGCCGTCACCTGCAAGGTTTAAGCCAAGGACAGTGAGTAGGATTGCGAAGCCGGGGAACAACGCGAGATGTGGTGATGTGTAGATCAGGGTCTGGCTTTCGGCCAGCATGCGCCCCCAGCTCGGGATTGGTGGTTGCGCGCCAAGGCCCACATAGCTTAGCCCCGCTTCGGCCAGAATACCGAGAGAGAATTGAATAGTACCTTGAACTATCAGAAGGTTGGTGATGTTCGGCAAAATGTGTTCCGCCGAAATTCTGGGCTTTCCTTTGCCGGCCACTCGGGCAGATAAGATAAAGTCACGCTGCCAAAGCGGCAGTGCCGCGGCACGGCTGAGCCGGGCAAATACGGGTATGTTAAAAATACCAATGGCGATGATCGCGTTCACAGCCGATGGTCCGAAAATCGCAGTTATCATGATAGCTATCAACAACGACGGAAATGCAAAAACCAGATCGTTGCCCCGCATGATGATTTCGTCCAGCCAACCGCCGTGGCGCGCAGCAGCGGCAAGCCCGAGCGGCACGCCCAAGCCCATTCCAATCCCGACCGCAATAAATGCCACTGCGATAGAGGTTTGAGCCCCCACCATGATCATCGAGAACGTGTCACGCCCGAAATGATCCGTGCCAAACCAATGTGCGGCCGAGGGTGTTTGCAGCTTGTTTCCTATTTCCAACGCGGTGACGTCATGCGGCGTCCAAATCAGTGAAAGAAGCGTGCCAATGACAAAGACCGCAGTCAACCCAAGGCCGATCACCATGTTGCGTGAGCGTAGTGCACTGTGAAGGAAGCCGTTCTCGGTCATATTAGCTCCGAACCCTTAGGCGTGGATCAACCCACGCATAGGCGATATCAACAAAGAAGTTCAGCAGAATGACCGCAAAAACCAGCAGCATGACAACGCTTTCAACAACAATAAGATCGCGTTGCGTGATGGCCTGAAACACCAGCCGCCCGAGACCAGGCAAAAAGAAAACGTTTTCGATAATAATTGCACCGGCGAGCAGGAATGAAAATTGAAGGCCAATGATCGTCAAAACTGGGATCATCGCGTTGCGCAGCGCGTGGCGCCACAACACTTGCCGACGTGTTAGCCCCTTGGCGCGGGCTGTGCGCATGTAGTCTTCTGAAAGTGTGTCCAACAACGATGATCGCATCACGCGGGCCAAGATCGAAGCCTGCGGCAAAGCCAACGCAATTGCAGGCAAGGTCAGGGCTTTCATAGCTGGGAAAATGCCTGCATCCCAGCCCGGGAACCCACCGGCTGAAAACCAACGTAGATTGATGGCAAACAGAATGACCATCAGGATCGCAAACCAGAAATTGGGTATTGCGACACCCAACTGCGTCGCACCCATTACGGTAATGTCAGTGACTGATCCTCTGCGGGCCGCCGCCAAAATCCCAACCGGGAACGCGACAACAACCGTAAGCGTCAACGCATACAATGCCAGCGGCAGCGACACCTGCAACCGGTCCTTCACAATGTCAGACACCGGTGTACGGTAGGTGTAGGACGTGCCCATTTCGCCACCAAGGAGCCCACCAACCCAACCAAGATACCGTTGAACCAGCGATTGATCGAGCCCCAGTTCCACCCGCAGGGCCTGAATGGTGTCAGGCTGCGCATTAATGCCCAACATGAAACTAGCTGAATCACCAGGAACAATTTCAATGCAGGCAAAGATGACCAGGCTCGCCACGATCAGTGAGAGGCACAGCGAACCTAGTCGTTTCGTTACATACGTGAGCATTTAGACGCAGATCACTCGGACCAAGAAACCGCAGTCAGGTCAACGGCCTGCGTTGGCGCGTCTTCCCAAATGCCAGTGAGTCTAGCATTTACGACAGAGGTAAGGGCCAGCTGGAACAGGTAGCCATTCACGTAATCCTCAGAGATGATGGTTTGCGCCTGCCTCAACAATTCAGAGCGTGTTGCAGGATCATTTTCAACACCCAATGCTTCGATCAGATCTTGGAATGCCGCGTTGTCATATTGGAAATAGTATTCTGGACGCGCATAGATCCCAATATCCATTGGTTCTGTATGGCTTACGATGGTTAGGCCAAAGTCATACCCACGGAACGCCTGCTCCAACCACTGTGCCCATTCAAGGTTTGAAATCTCCGTCTCGATGCCAATCTCGCGCAACTGGGCTGCGATGATCTCACCGCCACGGCGTGCATATGACGGCGGTGGCAATTTCAACGTCGTCGTGAAACCATCTGGATAGCCTGCCTCAGCCAACAGCGCCTTGGCCGCTTCCGGATCAAACGGCGCGTTGCCGGTCAGGTCAACGTAGTCTGGGTTATGCGGCGCAAAGTGCGTCCCGATTGGCGTGCCGTAGCCAAACATTGCGCCATCGATGATTGCCTGACGGTCAATCGCCATAGACACGGCTCTGCGTACACGGACGTCATCGAATGGCTCCAATTTGTTGTTGATCGCAAGGATGGTTTCACCCTCGGTGTTGCCTGACAAAACGGTAAAGCGAGGATCAGCTTCGAATTGGGCCAGGTTCTCTGGTGCTGGATAGCTGTAGAATGCGTCAACATCTTCGGCCATCATGGCCGCGAATGCCGCGGTTGGTTCTGAAATGTACTTAAACGTTGCGCTTTCCAGAACAGCAGGTGTTCCCCAATAGCTGTCGTTGCGGACCAAAGAGATGCTGTCGCCCTGACGCCATTCTGAGAACTTGAACGCACCTGTTCCCACCGGGTTGTTTTTGATGTCTTCGATGCTTTCTGGTGCGACGATCACAGCATCGCCCCAAGCCATATTGAATAAGAAGTTACCCTGTGGCGCGGAAAGCGTGAGCTTCACCGTGGTCGCGTCAACGGCTTCTACGCTTTCGATACCGGCAAACAGTGCTTTTTGGGCGTTGGTGGAATCCTCTGCGCGTGCACGGTCCAATGAAAAGACGACGTCGCTCGCTTCGAATGATGTTCCATCATGGAACATAACGCCGCTGTGCAGGTTAAAGGTGTAGACTGTGCCATCTTCAGAAATGTCCCAGCTTTCCGCCAGACCCGGAAGAACAGCGCCATCTGATCCGAAGCGTGTCAGCCCTTCGAAGATGTTTGAGTAGACCACTTGGTCAATAGCGCCCGCAGCAGCAGATGTTGGATCCAGATGCGGTGGTTCAAGCTGTAGACCAATGGTTACATCTGTTTTCGCCGCATAGGCTGACGTCGCGATCAGCAGCGCAGCGCTTGATAGCAAGATTGATTTCATTGTTTGGCTCCCCGTTATGTTTTTCCCGGCCTGCGTTTTAGCGGCCTTCGTCGAATTTTATGGCCTAAGCACCTGTGCTCAGCAGAGCTGTCCATAGACTGAGTTGAGTTTAGGTTTTTCAAATACTGTGGCAATACCGTAATTCTACGGTATCATACTGCAATGGAAAACTTGACCAAACTTGCATTTGACTCCGCGCCTATTGGCGTCGTTTTGACCGAAAACAGGATCATTCGGACCTGCAATACCATGTTTTGTGACATGACTGGGTTTAGAATGGAGGAATTGGTGGATCAGAGCTGTCGGATATTATATTCAAGCGAAGCCGAATTTGATCGCGTTCGTGACATCGGCATTCAGGCCCTGAGCAAAGGAGAGCCATACTCAGACCTACGTCTTTTGCTTTGCTCAAACGGAGAAGTCGTGTGGTGCCGCTTTCGTGCCAATGCGCTCGATCGCAATGATCCGCTCGCTTGTACAGTCTTAACGTTCGCGCGAATTCAGGAGGCAGTGCAATTCCCAACGTTAACTAAGAGAGAACGCGACGTTGTTCTGGGGTTACGTTCGGGCCGCACCAGTAAGCACATCGCAGCGGAATTGGGGCTGTCCACTCGGACAATTGAGGACGTACGGGCGCGTCTGCTCAAAAAATTTCAAGCGGCTACAACCCATGAAGTTGTTGCCAAGTTTACTAGTTTAGAAAGTTGAGTTGAGGTCAACAATTGCCAACAATTTAGCGTGCCCATGCCGACATTTCAAACAATGGTGCTGTCAGACGAATGAGAACTCGCATCAGATTGCTAGCCCAGCCTGAACTTATGCGCTCAATAGTTGGCGCCACTCAGTAAGAGCGGCGGTTCGATTGAGCTTGAAATTGTCTCGTGAGTAAAAGTGACGTTCCTGATTGAAATGGTTGTGGACTGAAGAGTGGACTGCAGCGAACTTCTGCAGACATCGC
>Ga0102822_1000495_pt1 | contig 11819 bp, 10 predicted proteins | sample ColrivemetaGS733_FD_78195 | JGI IMG/M metagenome (GOLD analysis project Ga0102822, IMG submission 78195) | Estuarine microbial communities from the Columbia River estuary - Flood tide non-ETM metaG S.733 | ecosystem: Environmental > Aquatic > Marine > Intertidal zone > Estuary | place: USA... | reverse complement strand
TCAGGACCAAATCGCTGTTGCCTGTACTGCATCAATTCCTGGGTAGCCGCATTGATTTCAGTTTCTCTGTCTTGAATCAATTCTGGGGTGAGCAATGGGCGTTCTTGGGCCAATACTTGCTTTAGACCAGCGATGACTTCTTCTCTTGCTTGGGCTTCTTTTTTCCAATCCTCTACCCGTGCGTCCAAATTCTTTTGGGCTTGGGTATAGGCAGGCAATGAAGCCAACACCTCATCGAGATCTACATAAGCTACACGCACACTTCTTTGAGCTACGGCACTTGGCGCAACCATCAAGAAAACAAATAATGCGATATAGCCTAGGGCGGTTTTCATCTGTTAAAACTGTTGTCCGATAATGAAATGTGTCTGCCAACCGCTTGGCCCAAATGAGCTAGGCTGATTGTCTTGGTCAAATCCATAACCAAAATCAACCCCCAACAAACCGAAAGCTGGCATAAATATACGAATTCCGACACCTGCAGATCGTTTGGCATCAAAAGGATCAAAGGTGCTAAAACGATCAAAGGCATTACCTGCCTCGAGGAACGTCATGGCAAATATAGACGCAGATGGCTTCAAGGTCAATGGATAACGCATCTCCATGGAGAATTTGTTGTACACTAAACCACCTTCTTGTTGGCCCGTAAGCTCATCCACCGGAGTCAGCGCTTGGTTTTCATAACCGCGCAACTGGATCATATCTCGTCCATCCATGGTGAAGTTGCCCATACCATCTCCTCCGACAAAGAAACGCTCAAAAGGCACATCCCCTATGTCTTGGTTATAGTTGCCTAGGAAACCAAATTCTGCATTGGCTCTCAAGACGAATTTGCCAAACAGGCGGGTATACCAATCACCTTTAAACTTGACTTTGTAGTACTCTAACCATTTAAAACGCTCTTCTTCCAAGGTCTCTAAGCGTTGTAAATCCAAAGTAGACGCCTCGCCAATTCTTCTTCGCGCCACAATGTCTTCAGCCTCTTCTCTAATTGAAGCAAAATCTTTTTTGCTGCCCATTAATGAAAAAGGAGGAGTCAGCTTGGCCGTGATGTCAAAACGAGAACCTTCTGTGGGGAAAATAGGATTTGGACCTGAGGAATTTCTAGACACCCCAAAAGTATAGGAAAGAGCATTCGAGGTACCATTACCAAAATTAAACAACCCGATATTGTAATTATTAAAGTCATACTGCTGGTATCCAAGTGCATGAGATACGGTAAAATAATCGTCAGGCCACTGCAATCTTTTGGCCAAACCAACGGATAATCCTGTGATGGCAAAAGATCTGTTTTTATCTACATCCCTCAAGGCGTAATCGAAGGCAAACTGCTGGGTACGCGATAGGTTGATGTTGAATTGAACGGGTTTGCGTCCACCCAACCAGGGTTCAGAGAAATTCAAGCTGTACACCCTAAAAGTTCGGCTGGCTTGCAACCTCAAGGCAAACGTCTGCCCATCACCCATGGGAACGGGTTGATATGATTCCTTGTCAAAGATGTTTTGGATGGAAAAGTTGCTAAACGACAGACCCAGCGTTCCGATAAACCCACCTCCGCCATAGCCTCCTTGGAGTTCAATTTGACTCGAGCCTGATTCCACCAAATTATAGGCTATGTCTACAGTACCGGTGTTGGGATCTGGATTTTGAATATCTGGCGCAATTTGTTCCGCATCAAAAAAACCAAGCTGACCTAACTCGCGAATCGTACGCATGATGTTGTCCTTGGAATATTTTTGACCAGGCCTGGTACGCATCTCTCTGTAGATGACGTGGTCATTGGTCTTTTCATTACCAGACACATAAACGTGGTTCAAAAACGACTCTTTACCCTCAATGATTCTGATCTCAAAATCAATGGTATCATTGGCTGCTGATACCTCAACAGGATTGATACTCGAAAACAAGTATCCGTTGTTCTGGTATAAATTAGTGATGTCTTCTGCATCGGGTTTGGTTTTGTCTTGAACGCGTTCGCGCAGCAACACACCGTTGTAGGTATCTCCCTTTTTAATACCCAGCACCTTGGACAAAATGTGGTCAGGATACACCGTGTTCCCTACAAAATCAATAGTTCCGAAGTAATACTTTCTCCCCTCTTCCACCTTGATCTTGACAGAAATAAGACTGGAGTTATGGTTGATCAACGTGTCTCCCAATACCCGGGCATCCCGGTAACCATTCGAGGCGTATACATCGATCAACTTGGTTAAATCTTCGGTGTAATCCTCAGGGATGTATTTGGACTTTTTCCAAAAACGATAAATGGCTTTTGATTTGGTCTTTTTCAATGCCTTGCGAAGCTTTGCATCCGATAAAGCCTGATTGCCTTCAAAAATAATTTGACGGATTTTCACTTTATCTCCACGATCGATGTTGACCCGCATCTTTTGCGCATTGACCGACGTGGTATCATCTACAGTGACGATGGATACTTTGGTATTCAGGTACCCTTCCTTCTTGTATTTGTTTTCCAGGTAATTTTTAGTGTTGGAAATCAAACTTTTGGTGATTTTTTTCCCCTTTTTTAAGTCTGTATCCTTTAATATATCGTCGACTTTTCGGAACGAAATACCTTTGACATCCACATCGGAAAGTACAGGTCGCTCCTGGATAGCTAGTTCCAGGGAAACGTGGTCTCCATCGCTGTTGGTGATGTATAAGTTGATGTCGCTGAACAATTCTAGATCCCAAAGTTTGGAAATCATGGTAGCCACCTGTTCACCAGGAAGTGTGATGGTCATTCCCTCTCTAAGACCCGTATACGTTTTTACCGTTTGTTCGTTATACGTCTTTAAACCGGTTACGCGTAAAGTGTCGATTTGGTATTTTCTGCCTTCCTCAAAATTGAGTTTTTGGTCTTGTGCCCAGCCTGAGGCCCCACTAAGCAGTAAGGCGGCGATCAAGCACGTGTGCCATATGAACGCTTTAGGACTGAACTTGTTCACTTGTTTTTCCAAATCTTCTTTCTCTATGTTGATAACTGATAAAGGCATTCTCTAAGGAACTTTCGTCAAATTCCGGCCAAAATTCCTCGGTAAAATATAACTCTGCGTAGGCGATCTGCCACAATAAAAAATTGCTGATGCGCTGTTCTCCACTAGTGCGGATCAACAGGTCTACATCGGGAAGATCATGGGTGTAAAGATGGGTATTAATATAAGCTTGGTCAATATCTTCAGGCTTAATTATGTTATTTTTAACCTTATCGGCGATTTGCCTCATGGCTTGAGCTAGCTCCTCTCGAGCACCGTAGCTCAACGCAAGTGTTAAGGTCATACCCGTGTGTTTACTGGTGGCCTCGATCACTTCTTTAAGCTCTTTCTGCGCCGAGCCGGGCAGCGCTTCTAAGCTCCCAATAGCTCCTAAGCGAACGTTGTTTTCTATAAAAGTGGGTAACTCTTTTTTTAATGACTTAACCAATAAACGCATCAGCAAATCCACTTCGTACTGGGGTCTATTCCAATTTTCAGTAGAAAAAGTATATAAGGTAAGGAACTCAATTTTCCAACGCACACAAGCCTCCACAATTTTCTTGACGGTTTTCACCCCCATCTCATGTCCATAGGTACGGGGTTTACCCTGAGCTTTGGCCCAACGACCGTTCCCGTCCATGATGATGGACAGGTGCTTGGGCAACCGTTTAGGGTCTATGGAATGAATTGCTTCAGACATCTATTTATAACATTCAACACATGGCTTTTGGCCAAACGTATAGGTCAGGGTCAAACCCGTCCACATGAACCAATCCTGGCTATTCGGATTTCCGAAATATTCCCCTGGATTGAGGTTTGCAAATTTATCATTCTTTGGATTACTTCCATCTAAATTATCTGTAAATGTGGCATGAAGGGTGGATTCCAAGCCAAAGACCAGGTAGGTTTTGGGACGCCATTTCACCCCTAAACCTACAGGCACGGCTAAACCCCACTCTTTCCACTCATTATCGGAAACGTAAACAGATGCACCAAGCTTAGGTTGAGAATGAAAAACCGTGATCCCTGAAAATAGATAGGGAGACCACTGACCCCCAAACCGGTGAAGATTAAATTTAAGGTGATTAAACTCCAACCCCAAGGATAGAGCAGTTAGTCGATTGGTTACCGAATAATTCCTCGATTGACGGTAAGGATCGGAGGATAATCCGTCGTCGGCACGTAGATTAGTGTGAAGTAAAGAGGCGCGCCAAGCATAGCGCATGCTGTTGTTCCACCGAAACAAGATACCAGCCGCAGGGCTGTCCGGATTGATGTACTGGGTATTGCCAACATCGCCGATCATGTTGGCGCCACCGCCCATGATCCCGAGCTCATAGCGCTGTGCAGAAACTGACCAGCCGTTAAACAACAACGCTAAAAGAATGATTTGTCGTAAAAGCCTGTTCATCAATTGCGTTTGTCTTCGCCCCACATCATCTTCTTGCGCAGTGTTTTCAAGAATCGTTCCGAGGCATATTCCACCATTTTAATGGTGTAAGGCGCTTTTTCAATGTAAATCCACTGCTCGTTGTCCACGGACACCAAGCGAGAATCCATAGAAACCAAGTGCTGTTTTTCACGACCAGTCACCCTTAAACTGATTTTAGTAGTGTCAGGAATCACCATGGGTCGTGCATTCAGGTGGTGAGGGGCAATGGGTGTAATGACCAAGACTCCTGAAGCCGGAGTAACCACGGGCCCGCCACAGCTCAATGAATATCCTGTAGAACCGGTGGGTGTGGAAATAATCAACCCGTCAGCCCAGTAATGAGTGAGGTATTCGCCATCCAGATAGGTTTCAATGGTAATCATCGAAGTGGTGTCTTTTCGGCTGACCGTCACTTCATTTAAGGCTATGGGCAACGGCACTTGCCAGTTGTTGGGCTGGTCTTGCTGCACATGCAATAAAGTGCGTTCGTCCAGCGTGTAGGCGCCTGCTTTAAAGTCAGATAAAATAAAGTGTATGTCCTCTTGATCCAGTGTAGATAGGAATCCGAGTCTACCTGTATTGACCCCTACAAGTGGAATCCCTGAATCTTTGATGTAAGTAACCGAACGCAACATGGTCCCATCTCCGCCAAAACTAATCATCAAGTCAACATCAGATCCTAGGCCGTGTACTTCGTCATAGGTGGGGTAATCCAACTCTGGCCAATAATGCTTGATTTGCGCCAAAAGACCGTGTTCTATGATCAATTCATCAGAACTACCGTAGGCCATATCGATAAATGACCGAACGGTGAGCAAGGCTTCATGGGTAGGTTTATATCCGTAGAGCGCTACCTTCATCAGATTCCCAAATACTTTTGTAAATAGGCTGCGTGGTCTTGAGCACCACTGTCTTTAGGTATCCAGCCATCGGCAAATACCAAATCGTAGCCTTTGCGGTACATCAATTCAAATACGGGAGGCATATCTCCTTGGACCAAGAAGCAGTAGAGCACCCCTTGATCCAGAGGAACCTTATACATATAGGCTAAGTCAATAGCTGACTGATCCAACAAATGTATCAAGTCGGAAACGGAGAGGTGGCTTTGTCCAAAACGAACACTCATCAAGGTGCCTGAGGTATTTAAAGCCTCTGCCCAAGCATAGACATCAGCATCTGGATGCGCTTTCTGCCAGTCGCTTAGATAATTTTTGAGCGCTGGAAAGTCTTCTGCCCACAAAGCATCAGTTAAAGATTCTAATTCTCCTTTCATCTAGGCTACAAATAGAGGTGCAAATTACTCATTTAATCCTTGCCTGGGGGGATGATTTTGTATTTTTGCAGGCTCAAACCTATGAATTCATGACCAAATTAAGCGTGAACATCAATAAAATAGCCACTTTGCGCAACGCAAGAGGTGGTAATGTACCCGATGTGTTACAGGCCGCTCGTGCCATTGAATCTTTTGGCGCTCAGGGAATCACCGTACATCCAAGGCCTGATGAACGACATATCCGCTACAACGATACCCGCGCCTTGGCTCCCATCGTGTCCACTGAATTTAATATTGAAGGCAAACCGATCCCCTCCTTCATCGCTTTGGTCTTGGAAACCAAGCCAGCGCAAGTCACTTTGGTTCCGGATGCAGATGAGGCGCTAACCTCCAACGCTGGATGGGATGCCATTACCTATGAGCAAGAGCTTAAGGCACATATCTCGGTGTTTAAAGCAGCGGGTATTCGCACCTCTATTTTTATTGATCCCGTGCTGGCTCAGATCGAAGCAGCGCAGAGAACAGGTGCTGACCGTATTGAATTGTATACCGAAAACTACGCACACAAATACGCACAGGGAGAACGCGAATCCGCCATTGCTGCTTACCGAGCAGCGGCCCAAAGAGCGCATGAGCTTGGATTGGGGGTCAATGCGGGCCATGACCTGAGCTTGGACAACATCGCCTACTTCAAACAACAAATGCCCCACCTTGATGAAGTATCTATCGGGCACGCGCTCATCGCTGAGGCTTTGTATCTGGGTTTAGAAACAACGATTAAAAAATACCTAACCGCCTTATCTTAATGGAAATCCTCCACAGTTACATTCAAGGAAGCGGTCCAGACCTCATTATTTTACACGGTTTTCTGGGGATGGCCGACAATTGGAAAACATTGGGTAACGCCTACGAATCCAAAGGATTCAGGGTACACTTAGTAGATCAACGCAACCACGGAAAAAGTTTTCACCACCCAGAGTTTACCTATAAAAATATGGTGGAAGACCTCTGGAGCTATATGGATTACCAAGGTATTTCTTCGACAAAAATCATCGGACACTCCATGGGTGGTAAAACCGCCATGTGGGCAGCATGTAGCCAACCTGAGCGCATTCAACAGCTTTTGGTGGCAGACATAGGCCCCAAGTCCTATCCCTCACATCACGTACATATATTAGAAGCGATGAAATCGCTTGCGCTTACCCCACCTTCATCCAGACAAGAAGCGGGCCAACTACTGGAAAAAAAAGGATTGGCCTCGGGTATTGTCCAATTTTTATTGAAGAATTTGGAACGAAAATCAGATCAATCGCTTGGATGGAAACTAAACCTACCAGTGCTTTATCAAAGTATGGAGTCTATCGGAACCGCGCTTGATCCAGACATGAGCTATCCAGGTCCCACCTTATTTTTAAGGGGGTCAAAATCAACCTACATACTTGATGCTGACCTTCCACAGATATTAGGCCACTTCCCCAAGGCACGTATCGATGAAATCCCGGAAGCCGGCCATTGGCTACACGCAGAAAACCCACAGGACTTTTTAACCAAAAGCCTCGGTTTTTTGACACAAATTGTGTGATTTTACATCAATTTATTGCTCCGTATTAAATTTTAACTAATTTTATAAGAATTGACAACTGTCAACCAAATTTAAATCAACCTGACAACCATGAAAAAATATTTTGCTTTACTCACCGGGGTGCTTTTTTTATACAGCTGTACTGAAGACGCTGTTGTAGTTACACCAGATCCAGAACCTATTGTATACACTTCGGGGACTGCCAACTTTTCTACCTACGTAGCCTTAGGAAACTCGCTGACTGCAGGTTACTCAGATGGCGCTTTGTTTGCTGATGGACAGCTCGCCTCATTCCCTAACCAAATTGCTGGTCGAATGGCTTTAGCAGGTGGTGGTGCATTTGATATTCCACTGATGGCTGACAACCTGGGCGGAGCTACTTTGGGTGGCCAACAGATTTTAGGAAACCGCATGTACCTTGATTTTTCCTCTGGTTCACCTGCACCTAAAACAGTATTCGGCCCTCCAGCCACAGACATCGCGAAAAAATTATCTGGCAAATTCAACAACATGGGGGTTCCAGGAGCAAAAAGCTACCACTTATTAGCTCCAGGATATGGCAACGTGGCAGGAGTTCCTGTTGGTTTAGCCAATCCATATTTTGCCCGATTTGCCTCAAGTGCTTCAACAACTGTTTTAGCTGATGCCATGGCCAAACAACCGACTTTCTTTACCCTGATGATTGGAAACAATGATGTATTGGGTTATGCTACCGCTGGTGGCGCTGGAGTTAACCAGACCGGCAACTTAAACCCGGCAACTTATGGCGGATCTGATATCTCTGATCCCAATGTAGTAGTGGGTGCTATTCAAGCCATTGTTCAAACACTGACTCAAGGGGGCGCCAAAGGAGTTATTGCCAACGTACCCAATGTACTGGGCGCTCCGTATTTTACCACGGTACCTCACAACCCTATTCCGCTTGATGCCGCAACGGCTACCATGTTGAATTCAGCCGCCGCTTTTGGCGCCTACAACGCTGGGATAGCTCAGTTGGCTTCGTTGGGAATCATCTCAGCTGCCGAGAAAACAAAACGAACCATCACCTTTGCCGCAGGGGCAGGAAATGCAGTGGTTATTTTAGACGAATCATTGACCGACCTAAGTGGATTTAATCCTGCACTCACTAAAATGAGACAGGCTACTGCTGCTGATAAGATAGTTTTAACTGCTCAATCTGTCATTGGGACATTGGTCAACAAAAACCCATCTTTAATCAATGGAGTGTCCGTTCCATTGGAGGATAAATGGGTGTTGACTCCTCAAGAACAAGCGGAGATTTCTACAGCGACCCAAGCCATTAATGCGGGAATTGCCCAAGTGGCTCAAGCTTATGGTTTGCCTCTAGTTGATACATATGGCTTTTTTAATGGTTTAATCGCCAATGGAGTCTCCCTATCAGACGGAAGTAAAATAACCGCTAAATACGGATCAGGCGGAGGTTTCTCACTCGATGGAGTACACCCATCACCACGTGGATATGCGCTTATTTCAAATCTGTTTATCAGCGCCATTAACAGCACCTACAAATCAAACCTGCCTTTAGTAAACCCGTTAGATTACAAAGGTCTTTACGTAAACTAGTTAGGTTGAGTAACATAAAAAAAGGGCGGCCCGATGGGCCGCCCTTTTTTTATGTCTCTGCTTTAGTTGGTTGAATGTGTAAAATACCTTAATTTTGCCCCCCAATTTACCCCTATAACTCAGGAACTATGAAGGTTGTAAAAACCCAAAAAGACGAATTAAACGCCGTTTTGACCCTTACTTTGGAACGTGGAGACTTCCAGCCCAAAGTAGACGAAGTATTGACCAACTACCGCAAGAAGGCCAACATCCCCGGATTTAGAAAAGGTCAAGTCCCCATGGGATTGGTCAAGAAACAATACGGCATGGCTGTTTTGGTTGAAGAAGTAAACAAACTCCTCCAACAAGAAATGGGCCAATACCTACAAGAAGAAAAATTAGCTTTGCTGGGAAATCCTCTTCCAGTCGACAAACCAATTGACTGGCAAGCAGAACAGCTGTCTTTTGATTTTGAAGTCGGTTTGTCTCCTGAATTTGACTTAGACTTAAAAACCAAGAAAGCGATTACCCACTACCAAATCGTTGCTGACAAAAAAATGTTGGACGACCAAATCGACCGCATTAAAAAGCAATTTGGCACCGTGGCTCCTGCTGAACAATCCAGTAAAACTGCAGAGATCAAAGGAACCTTTGTTTTAGAGTCCGCTGAGATCAACAACCAAACAACCCTGTTGTTTGATCAGCTTAAATCTAAAAAAGCCCAAACCGCATTCCTTGGAGCCAAAGTGGGGGATGTCCTGTCCTTTGAAACCAAAGGATTGTTTGAGGAAGATTTTGTCTATGCCCGTGCGTTTGGAAAAAAATCTGAGGAGGTAAACGACTTAGATGGGGCCATTTCTTTTGAGGTGATGTCCATAGAGGAACGAACTCCTGCAGCACTTGATCAAGAGTTATTTGACAAACTATACGGTCCTGGAGTAGTCGATTCAGAAAAGGCACTTAGAGAAAAAATCAAAGCGGAAGCCGAAGAGCAATTCAATCAGCAAGCGGATCAAAAACTGTATCAAGATGTAACGGATGCCTTACTCGACGCTACATCGTTTAATCTGCCCGCAGCCTTTTTAACCAAATGGTTGATGACCAGCGGCGAAAAACCAATGACTGAACAAGAAGCCGCTGAAGCGTACGCACAGTCAGAGAAAGCGCTTCGCTTTCAATTGATTGAAGGTAAAATCATCGAGAAAAACAACCTTCAAGTGAAGTTTGAAGAGTTGAAAGACTTTGCCAAAAAGTACATCGCTCAACAAATGGCTCAGTACGGACAGTTAAATCCCAAAGAGGAGGAACTGGAAAGTATTGCTGCGCGCATTTTGGGCAATCAAGATGAAGTAAAACGCCTCTCAGATCAATTGATGTCCGAAAAATTGGTCGCTTTGTTTAAAGAAGCTTGCCATTTAAAAGCCAAAGAAGTCACTTACGACAAATTCATCGCCGAGGCATATAGCGCCTAACGGGATAATTGTGTTATCTTTACGGTGTCAAGCCCCCAGGGTCTTGGCACCTTTTTTTTCTAAGCCCACAACCATGAACTACGCTCAGGAATTCAAAAATTTTGCCTTGAAAGACCAAGGGATTTCAAGCACTTATTACGACCAAATCATCAGCCACATGTATCCTCAGGCGATGACACCAAACATTATTGAGGAAAGACATTTAAACGCAATAGCGATGGATGTATTTTCTCGATTAATGATGGATCGCATCATCTTTTTAGGAACAGGAATCAATGACCACATTGCCAATATTGTTCAGGCTCAGTTGTTGTTCTTGGAAAGTGCTGATGCGCACAAAGACATTCAAATCTACATTAATTCACCAGGAGGTAGTGTGTATGCTGGATTAGGCATTTACGATACCATGCAGTTTATCAAACCGGATGTAGCTACCATATGCACCGGCATGGCTGCATCCATGGCCGCTGTACTTTTGTGTGCCGGCGCTCCTGGAAAACGCTCTGGATTGACTCACTCAAGGGTGATGATTCACCAACCGCTTTCAGGAGCTTCTGGGCAAGCGAGCGATATTGAAATTGCTGCCAAAGAAGTCTTGAAAATTAAAGATGAATTATATGACATCATCGCCAAACACAGCGGGCAAAGCGTAGAAAAAGTATACGAAGATTCAGACCGCGACTATTGGATGAGGGCTCAAGAGGCCAAAGAGTACGGAATGATTGATGAAATTTTGGCACGCACGCAATAATGGCTAAAGAAGCTTTATTTTGTTCATTCTGCGGACGTAAAAAAGCAGAGACTCAATTGCTGATCGCAGGAATCGAAGCGCACATATGCGATCGATGCATCGAGCAAGCCCACGGTATTGTGGCGGAGGAAATAGGTCACGACACCCAAGCAAAATCTGGCGCAGCCCTAGAGCTCAAAAAGCCACAAGAAATCAAAGAGTTTTTGGATCAATACGTCATTGGACAACACAAAACAAAAAAAGTGTTATCTGTGGCGGTATACAACCATTATAAGCGATTATTACAGCCCAGAAAAAAGGGGGATGATGTAGAAATTCAAAAAAGCAACATCATCATGGTCGGCCAAACAGGTACCGGAAAAACCTTGGTGGCCAAAACCATTGCGCGTATGCTTCAAGTGCCCTTGGCCATTGTAGATGCTACCGTGCTTACTGAGGCTGGATATGTTGGGGAAGATGTAGAGAGCATTCTTACTCGTTTATTGCAAGCCGCTGATTACGATCTTGAAAATGCAGAACGCGGAATCGTATTTATCGATGAAATCGACAAAATTGCGCGCAAAAGCGATAATCCATCCATTACCCGAGATGTTTCTGGGGAAGGAGTTCAGCAAGGTTTACTGAAGCTTTTGGAGGGCACCAAAGTCAATGTACCTCCGAAAGGTGGACGCAAACACCCAGATCAGAAATTTATAGAGGTAAATACAGAAAATATCTTGTTTATCGCAGGGGGTGCGTTTGACGGCATCGAGAAAAAAATCGCCCAACGAC
>Ga0102822_1000464_pt1 | contig 12177 bp, 8 predicted proteins | sample ColrivemetaGS733_FD_78195 | JGI IMG/M metagenome (GOLD analysis project Ga0102822, IMG submission 78195) | Estuarine microbial communities from the Columbia River estuary - Flood tide non-ETM metaG S.733 | ecosystem: Environmental > Aquatic > Marine > Intertidal zone > Estuary | place: USA... | reverse complement strand
GTGCTTTTATGGCATTAATTATTCTATCTTCATCCAGGTATTTGAAACTTAGCATGTAGGTAATTTCATCTAAAATCACCAAATGGTAACGTTCATCTTTTAACATAGGCTCAACGACGGCCCACGTCTTTTCTGCTGCTGTAATATCACCTGAGCGATCCTGAGTATCCCAAGTAAATCCCGTCCCCATTTGATAAAAGTCTACTTCTGGTAATTCATTTTTAAGATACAATTCTTCTCCAGACAATTGCTCTCCCTTTATAAACTGAACTACGCCAACTCTATATCCATATCCAAGAGCTCGCAAAACCATGCCAAATGCTGAGCTAGTCTTGCCCTTGCCATCGCCAGTGAGTAAAACAACGACCCCTTGTTCTTTGACAGCAGAGGCGATTGTTGCATCAATACTCTGCTTTTGCTTTTGCATCTTTTTCTTATGTCGCTCTTCTTTCTCACTATTTTTGTCTGTCATATTTAAAAGCCTTATTTTTTCAAAAGAGGAGTGGTTTACATACTATAGCGCAATCCCAAGGTGGCACCGAAACCTAGTGTCTGATAACCAAATACTTCCTCATAGTTTTCATTGAGAGCATTTTCTAGCTTAAGGTACATCTCAAACTTCTCAGTCGCCGAGTAATTAAGATTAATATTGACCAAAGTGTGGTTACTTAAAGCAACAACCTGTGATGGCTCCGGAAAAGGTGGGAAGTAAACATCAGTCTGCTCTCCAGTAAACTGAATGTTGGTATTTAAATGAAGATTATGAGCTGCCTGCCATCCTAAATTTAGACTTGCAATGTGTCTCGGTCTTCGCACTTCTCTGACGGCATCATCGCCTGTTGAATCAGTATAGGTATAAGCCGCAGACAGTGACATTGATTCAGATATATTACCCACCGCACTTAGTTCAGCACCTTTGCGCTCACTTGTACCATTAATATTGTTAGAGGTATACGCAAAGGTCGCTGGATCATAGACAAATCCGTCTATTTCATTCTCTAACTCTGCTTCGAATATGGTAAGAGATAGAGTTAAAGCACCACCCATAATTAATTGATCAGCACCTAACTCCCAGCTTGTCGATTCTTCGGGAATTAGATTTGGGTTACCAATGAAATTGGTATAAAAACCAAAGCGCTCGGTAAATGTTGGGTTTTTAACCGCCGTACCCACGGCACCGCGAAGACGTATTGCCTCTGTTAATTGATAAATCGCTTCTGCTCTGTAAGTGTTTGCGCTGTCAAACTCAGAATTATCATCATGCCGGGCACTGGCAGCTAGCGTTAGATGGTCATTAATATCCGTACGATACTCAACCGCCACGCTATCAGTATCACGCTCCCGATCTTGATTAGGGTCATAAACGCCCCATGTTATCTCGCCGCGCTGCATCCAATCTTCTTCTTCACGCTCAACTAAAGCAGCAATATTCTGTGCGCCCTGATCCCACGTAAAAGACCCGATATACTGAATTTGATCTTTTGTTGATGCGGTTACATTGCCCTTAGCCTTGTCTGCAAAAGCGGTATTATCGCTTTTGGATTGGCTGATCAGAACTTTGTGCTGCCAAGTACCATCTTTGGACGAATAGTCGCCTTGAAAACGCATAGTGCTATTTTCAAACTCTGAGACTCTGTCTTGATCTTCAATCAAGCCATCAAAATCATTATCAGCGTCAAATTGATTCATACCATCAGACTCTCGCGCAGCAAATGAGATGTCCATCTGATCACTCAACTTCAGACCTGATCTGATGTTATAGGTAGTATTACGATAACCATCATTTTCATCACCTGTGCGAGCAATATTATCTCCCGCTGACTCAATATGGCTAAGGCCGAAGCGAATATCGAAATCACCTTGTTTATGACCAATGTTAAATCCACTATGATGAGTAGCCCAGCTACCACTTTCTAAGAACAGACCAACACTGGATTTTTCAGCACTTCGAGTAATAATATTTACTACGCCTGCCACTGCATCACTGCCTCGCAGTGAACTCTGTGGTCCACGAATAATTTCAATACGCTCAATGTCGGACGCAGTAAGGGTTCCCCAGCTAAACTCATCACCTTGAGAAGGGTCATTGGCTTCAACCCCATCAATTGTTACAAGCAAATGATTAGCCTCTGCACCACGCACACGAATCTGAGTTTGCGATCCTAAAACTCCAACTTGACTCACTGAAAATCCAGGGACATCGCGAAGAATATTACTAAGACTAACCGTTGCACGGTTTCTTAATTGCGCTCTATCAATCACGGTAACAGCATTGGCTGAACGAGAAGCTGTGATAGGCATAAGGGACGCAGATACAAGAACTTCTTCTATTTCTGCATTAGTATCTGATATTACTTGCGCGCTAAAGGAGCTAACCGCCAGCGCAAACGCTGCGGAGTAATGTTTGTTTAACTTCATATTATGGATCTCTTGCACTCACACCCGAGTGATTCCGTTTAAAAAGATACGAGGAGCAAGAGAAGGGCGGAACGACAGAATCTGTCAATCAGCACAAGACCGCACCCCGCGGTTTGTCTGCGTAGCGACAGGCCGGTCTCCGGACTCATAAGTGAGCTATCTGCTCTATTCGATAACCTTCCCATGCGATTGCACAGTGGCGTTACTATCGAACATTCTTATTTACCGTTGCGGGGGCAGTATCGGGTTGGCTATTTACAATAATGGAGCTAGCGCACCGATTTCCCGTTTAACTTTCAACTAAGCTTTCTAGTGTCAAGAACCTGTTGCCGAAGCAAGAGTGGGAAATGTACGCCCGAGGTACTTAGATGTCAAACAACTTTAAGAACAAATTAATATTTGTCGTGATAATGACGAGTTGATCATAACTTGCCAAAAAACAGGAGGCTAAGATAGAGCCTCAAGGGCTTCAGTTACCCTTCGCACAGGCACTATCGTCATGCCTTTTATAGGTTGTTTAGGCATATTCGCCGCGGGCACGATAGCGCGACTAAACCCATGCTTAGCAGCTTCTCGCAAACGTTCTTGACCGTTTGCGACAGGTCGAATTTCTCCAGCTAGTCCTACCTCGCCAAAAACAACCAAATCTTTGGGTAGGGGGCTATCTCGAAAACTAGATATCACTGACAGTATCAACGCTAAATCGGCACTGGTCTCAAGCACTTTGACCCCACCTACCACATTCACAAATACATCTTGATCACCCACCATGATACCGCCGTGTCGATGCAGAACCGCCAATAACATTGATAATCGATTGTGATCTAATCCGACTGTAACTCGGCGTGGGTTGCCTAAATGACTATCATCGACTAATGCTTGCAGTTCCACCAGAAGCGGTCGTGTGCCCTCCCAAACCACCATTACAACACTACCAGATGACACTTCCTGTCCACGCTGCAAAAATATCGCTGAAGGATTTGGTACTTCACGCAAACCTTTGTCAGTCATCGCGAAGACGCCAAGTTCATTTACCGCTCCAAAACGATTCTTATTACTTCGGAGTGTCCTAAAATGGCTATCACTGGAGCCCTCTAGCATTAAAGAACAATCAATCATGTGCTCTAATACTTTGGGACCCGCTAAGGATCCATCTTTGGTCACATGACCCACCATAATTAGTACTGTTCCAGTTTGTTTGGCAAATCTTACTAACATTGCCGCACTTTCGCGGACCTGAGAGACACTGCCCGGCGCAGAGGCCACTTCTTCCAAATGCATCACTTGAATAGAGTCAATGACTAGTACTTTGGGGCGCTTCTGCTCGGCAATAGCACAGACCGTCTCCACCGATGTCTCTGCCATAATTTCGAGCTTATCAGTAGGTAAATCTAGTCGAGCTGCACGCATAGCCACCTGCTGCGGTGATTCTTCACCAGTCACATATAGCGCACTGTTGCTGTCAGCCATGGTACAGAGGGTCTGCAACAAAACTGTACTCTTACCAGCACCAGGCTCCCCTCCAAGTAGCACACAAGACCCGGGCACAAACCCACCGCCCAGCACCAAATCTAGCTCGCCAGTTCCTGAGCTTATTCTTGGGATTTCATCAAGGGCAATCTCAGACAAAGTTTTAACGGCACTATCTACACTCCCAGCGAAGCCCGGACGCAGAACAACTCCACCTCTTGATGAAGGTCCTAAACGCACCTCAGACAATGTGTTCCATGCATTGCATTCACTACATTGCCCTTGCCATTTCCGATAATCAGCTCCACAGTCATTGCAAACGAAAGCTGATTTAGTCTTGCTCGCCACGTAACTCTCCTATTCCTAGTAAGTTGTATTTAAGCTCATTACTGTTGTTATGTACAGTACTAATAGTATTTGAAATAACGAAGAATGAGGTGAATTTTTGTTACGTAAATATACATACGGCCCTGTGTTAGGTTTATCTCGTCCAATCGGTGGCTTTCTGATACAGTAATATGATGTCGTTAATTCCGGAAAAACCTATTGTCATTTCGCCTACTTTGGCCGCTACTATCGGTCTTGAAGAGACGGTGTTGTTGCAACTTTTGCAGGAATGTATCACCCATGGAAATCCTGAGACCAGTAATGGTTTTAATTGGGTAACCCTACCAAGTGAGAAGCTCCTCACACTATCACCGTTCTGGGGGCAAGATGATGTTCGTCGGCTGTCAGCAAGCTTGCATGAAAAAGGACTGCTTTTGATTAGCGGCGGCCCATTCACAGCCGGTCAGGCATTTAAATTTGCCTTCAACGAAACATCTGGATCGCAATCCACATTAGCTAACTCCTCGGGTGTCAATCGTTCGATGGTTATGCAAAATCAGCCAAAATCAGCGAAGACTATCGGAGGCAGTTGGCAGCCTAGTGAAGATGCATTGAGGCAATTGGCTCAGTTGGGAGTGACTAAAGAATTTGCACAACAGCAAATTCCACAATTCGTGTCCTATTGGCGCGATAGAAATGTACCGCGCCATAGTTGGGAATCAAAATACATCAAAGAAGTATGGCGGCAGTGGCAACAAGCTCAGGCAATTCAAAATAGAAAGAGCAAAGAAGTCTCAGTAACAGAAGCCTGGAGACCCTCAATTGATGCTTTGGATATTCTCATCACCAAAGGTGGCATCAGTGGCAATTTTGTTGACGATGCCATACCAGAGTTTATTCTATACTGGCGTGATCGAGGAGATGTCTCTAGTACTTGGGACTCTAAATTTATTCATCATGTACGACGCCAATGGCAGTTCTTTACTGGAATCATGGATCAAGACAGCATGCCACGAATAATCACCTCCCAATGGCAACCCAAGGAAGCGGTATATGATGTATTACAGATGGCAAATATAGAGCGTTCCTTTGCTGAAAAAATTATTCCTGAGTTTGTTTTATACTGGCAGGAGAACGGCACACCGCAATGTTCGTGGAGTACCAAATTTTTGCAGTATGTGAAACGACAGTGGGCATACCAAAGTAAATTAACTACGGAATCTTCAAATGGCAAACAGCAAGGACATTCAAAAGGTCGCATCCGAGATCGCAGCATCATCGACGCGCTCTCCGACCGCAGCTGGGCGTCCTAAGGCTTCGCCAATAAACCCTAAACTGGTTGATGCCGTCAATCAGGTTTTTGCTTTGTTTCGAGTGAATTATCACAACCAGTACTACAGTGCATTCGGTGACAACACAAAGTCTGAAAATCTCGCCAAGAAACTCTGGTTGAGTAAACTAGACCACTTCTCTTCTGAGACTATTTGCGGTGCCGCAGAAAAAATTATCGCAGAGAGTGAATACCTACCTACACTGCATAAAATGCTAAGTGCCTGCCGTCAGGTTGGTATGCCCGCTGGACTGCCTAATCCGAGAAAAGCCTATCAAGAAGCCTGTAATAAACGCAGCCCTAAAGCTCAACAACAATGGTCTCATCCAGCGGTTTATCTAACAGGTCGTGATGCTGGCTGGCACATGTTAGCCAATGAAATTGAGTCAAAGGCGCTTCCTGCTTTCACTGAAATTTATCAACAGTACTGCGATCGTGTTTTGGCTGGAGAGAAACTTATTGTTGATGCAACAGCCTCAGTGGCTGAATTGACTGAATTACCGGCGACTAAGAAGCATAATCAACAGCAACTTAATAATCTAAGAAAACTGTTAGATTAAGGTCTGCGAGATCTAGTTTATGGCACTGCAACCGCTAATACACAATTCTACAGCGCGGCGTATGGCGAAAACCATACTCAATGGATTCCGCAGTTATTTTGCTGACTATCTCAATTCAACACTAACCGCAAAAGCGCGATTTGAGAAGGCCGATTGGCATGGTGTGCGCGAGGCTAACGTGGAGCGTCTGGAGCTATACAAAGATAAGGTAGCACAGACAGTCCAATACCTTGGTATGGTCACTAACAAAGATTTAGAAAATCTCACTCTTTGGCGAGAGGCTAAAAAGGCCTATACACAGTTGGTATTCAATTTTCCTAATTTTGAAATCGCAGAAACATTTTTTAATTCTGTGTTCAGTGATATTCATGATCATGACAAGATCAGTGACGATATTATCTATGTGATCTCTTCCCAGCTAATCGAAGCGCCCGAGGCTGAGTACAGTATTTATGTTCGATACAAGGGGGAGGGTTTCCGCGATACATTTAAGCGCATTCTCGAAGAGGCAGAATTTTCCTTGCCAATGGAAGATCTGTCATTAGATTTAGATTGCATCATGGACGTATTTGTAAAAGAGGTAGCCCCACACCTCAAGAATACACCTGACAAGATTAAATTTGATTTACTTGAATCAACTTTTTATCGCAGTAAAGCTGCCTATATGGTAGGTCGAGTAGTGGATGGGAACCAAACTTTCCCAATGGCTCTAGTGATTCTAAATAATGAGCAAGATGGACTCTACGTCGATACCGCTCTCTTTGATGCCGATGAGCTCAGCGTCGTATTTAGCTTTACTCGTAATCACTTTATGGTCGATGCCCCTCTTCCATATCAATATGCACATTTCCTGAAACATTTGATGCCTAACAAACTTGATTATGAAATATACAACTCACTGGGGTTTCCAAAACATGCTAAGAGTGAGTTTTATCGCCAACTTGTCGGTCATCTAAACAACTCATCTGATGAGTTTGTGGTTGCACCTGGCATCAAAGGTATGGTGATGTCTGTATTCACCCTGCCCTCTTATAATATTGTATTTAAAATTATCAAAGACAAATTCGCCCCTCCCAAAGAAGTGACTCATCAGATAGTGCGTGAAAAATACCGGCTGGTTTCTCGCCATGATCGTATTGGCCGTATGGCCGATACTCAGGAATTCGATAATCTTATATTTCCTCTTAATCGATTTTCAAAGGAACTTCTAGACGAGTTACAAAAGGTTGCCCCATCGCAAATAGAAATTCGTGATGACAAACTTTTGATAAGGCATCTATATACCGAGCGATACATGACGCCCTTAAATATTTTCTTAGAAAGCGCTGATGATAATGAGATAAAAAGTGCTATGGAAGAATATGGCAACTGCATAAAACAATTAGCCGCGGCTAATATATTTCCAGGAGATATGCCTCTAAAAAACTTCGGCGTTACCCGTCATGGTCGCGTGGTGTTTTATGATTATGACGAAATAGCCACTCTCACCCAATGCAATTTTCGCCGAATTCCTGAACCTCGTACCGAGCAAGAAGAGATGCAATCAGGTACTTGGTATACCGTGAATCCTGATGATATTTTTCCCGAAGAGTTCAGACTATTTTTCTCAGGTAACACCAAAGCGAGAAAAATGTTCGAGTCCATGCATAGTGAACTCTATGACGTCAATTTCTGGACCGATCTACAGGAGCGAATTCGTGAGGGTTATGTCGTTGATGTGTTCCCCTATCGGAGAGCGAAACGATTTGATCGCGGCAAAGTATCTCAGCTAGAAGTCTTTGCGGATTAACGAAAAGGAATCGTCTCAACCCGATCATCTGCACGAATCATAAAGCTATCCGAATTGATGGCCACCAGGGTCCAGACCGAGTCTATTGCATCGCCTTCACGGAAGCTTCTTTCTCCAATAAACAGTCGGTTCGATGTCGAGCCTTGATTAAGATACATATGTCCAGCAATCACTAAGTAAGGTACAGCTAGGGCTTCATTTTTAATCTGTACAGGATCTATCGGTAGAGGTTGCGTCTCAATTGTCTGTAATGGCTCGCTTGAGGAACTATTTGTAGATTCATCGACTTGTAGTATTAAATCATTCATCGCAGGTGATAATTTTGGCGCTTCCACTTGGGATATCGCAGTGGAACCAAAATAAACTCCAATTAACATGACCAATGGTACCAACACTACCGTAACTTTTAACCAAGACAAATCTTTAACCGGTTCGGGTTTATAGGGATCCCAATGGGCACTTGCAAAATCGTCCAATTCTTTTGGATCCTCTCGAAGACGGTCTCTCTCAGCTTTTTTAAGTGCGTTTAAAATATAAGACATTAATTATCAGCCTTGAATAATCTGGGGATCGTTTCATCCGTCAACTGATTTAACCTCATCAATGTCTGGGGACCAACAATGCCATCAGGCAAGATATTTTGCTGGCGCTGAAACTCGATCACCTGCTGCTGAACCGCCTCGGTATAACGACCGCCACTGATAATATTGTATGAATCCTCCGACACTGCGCCAAGCTTTGCTTGCAACCAACTTAAAGCAGGCTTATTGACATCATCAGCTTGAAGAAGAAGAAAGTCCTTTGGAGGCTGCCACAGATATACGTATGTACCTGTCCATCGCTCTTCAAAAATTTGCTTATCCAACAAGACGATTTCGCCATTCTCCAATAAATATACTGTTGACTCATCTACATTAATTAACATCTGGCTTTTTGCTAATCCCGAGGACTTTTTTAGTACTACAATACCAGGTCGATCAATAACAGTAAGATTATAAATAGTGGCCTGATCAAGCGCTTCCGCGCGCAACCCATTGTCCTCCGCCAGGGCCGAAAGTTCTTCAAAAGTATATACCTCAGGGGCCTCTACGCTCCAAAGTGCCAATAGGTTAACCAAAGGGTTAGTGGGTACGCTAACTGATTCTTGAATCAATTCTTTTTCAACGAGAAAGGGCTCTTCAGTTATTACTTCAATATCATCCTCTTTTTCAGGAACAACATCTTCGCCATCTTGGAGATTAGCTGGAAGAGCAGCGGCAGTAGATGCCAACACTTCTTTTTCGATCGCTCCAGGCTCCTCAATATCCAGACCCCCTGACCCTGCCGGGAGCACAGCGTCTGCGACAAGATAAGAAGCAATCATTTCTTTGATTAAAGGTACGTTGAGACTCACCACCGCTACTAGCGTCAATACAAGCAACCCTAACATGGGCTTGTTAGACCCCCCAGAGTTTCCCAAATCTCCCATAATTTCTGATGCTGCATCTTTTACCAGGGCCGCCGATACTTTCCTATTTCCCAAAGAGTAGGCAGCTACCAATGCCTGATGACAGATTAAATTAATCAATCGCGGAACACCCTTCGTTAATTTAAAGATGGCGCTGATACAACCAGCATCAAAAATAGGCGCGCTAGCTCCAGCATGATGCAGTCTATGATTAATGTAATTTACTACCTCAGCTTTATCTAAGGGCAGCAAATGAAACCGTGATACTACTCTCTGATTCAGCTGTCGAAGATCTTGCTGCCCTAGAATTTCAATCAACTCTGGTTGAGCCACTAGAAGTATATGTAGTAATTTTTGCGTATTAGTTTCTAGATTGCTCAACAACCTTAGGGTCTCTAAAACGTCATTGCTAAGGTTTTGCGCCTCCTCGATAACAATTAGGGTTTTTTTTCCCTCTGCATGACTTGCCAGCAGGTTTTGATTCAATGCATCAATGCAAATCTTAGAAAAAGACAGGTCTTTGTTTTTTGGTAACTTAATTGATAATTCGTGACAGATGCTGGCAAGAAGATCTGTCTCATTGAGTTTACTATTTAAAACGTAAGCAACCCTAACATGGGCTGGGATACGTTGCAGCATAGTGCGAGTAAGTGTAGTTTTTCCCGTCCCTACCTCACCGGTCAACAAGATAAAGCCACCCTCTCGGTCAAGCCCGTACTTTAGGTGTGCAACGGCCTGGCGATGCTGGTGGCTAGGGTATAAAAATCCCGGATCAGGAACAATCGAGAAGGGCTCTCGCTTGAGGGCAAAATGCTGTAAATAAATACTCATAGCCTGCCATTACTCAGTGGTTTCTGATGTTTTCCCTTGATTGATAAATTCTTTGATTTGCTTGGTCACAGCGCCCTCTTCATCTCCTTCAAAATCTCGGGTAATTAGATGGTCAAATTTAGACTTCGATAGTGCCTTCGCATCTTCTGCGGTGCGAATAATCGTCGGTCTAATGAACATCATGAGGACTTTTTCTCTGTCATTCTTGTTAGAGGACTTAAATAGATTACCTATCAGTGGAATATCCCCTAAAAACGGAACCTTTGACGCACTGTTACCGCTAGTTCCTTCAATTAAACCACCTAGAACAAAGATTTCACCATCTTGGATCATCACATTGGTTTGCATAGTACTTTTTGTAGTGGTGGCTCCCAACTGGGAGTCCGCAGTACCCGTTTTGACCGCGGACGATTCCTGCTCGATCTCTAACCGAACCGCATTACCTTTACTAATTTGTGGTTTGACCTTGAGCATCACCCCCACCTCTTCACGGTTGACCGTTGTGAAAGGATTGACACTATTAGAATTATTGGTATTGGCATAACTACCCGTAGGAAAAGGCACCTCCTCACCTACTGTTAGAGAGGCTTCTTCATTATCAAGCGTAATCACCGAGGGTGTAGAAAGAATCTTAGTACGTCCATCGGTCTTAAGTGCCTGAACCAATAATCCAATACCTCGATTGGTGTCAGTATCGAAGTCTCCTACCACGCCGATAACGCTTTTAGGTAGTGCTTGAGCAGCACTGGCACCATCAGCACTGCCGCTCAACGCAGTACCTAATATACCTGCTAGCACGCCATCAAAATTAGAGATATAACCACCTCGATTCTTACCGGTAATCACCAATTGTGAGCTAAGGTCTCGAGCCTGCTCTTCTGACAATTCAGCAATAACCGCTTCTATGAGCACCTGCGGTCGCGCCCGATCTAATTTTTTCACCACATTTTGAATTTCACGCACTAACGCGGAGGGCGCAGCCAAAATCAATGCATTATTAAGCTCATCAATTTCTACTTGGTAGGTGGCTTTTCCTTTTGTATCGCCGGTTGACTCACCCGCTAAGCGCAAGAAAACATCCGACCCAAGCATGCCATCAATAATTGGTTTGATCTCTGCTGCTCGTGAGTAGTCCAAATAAATAACTTCAACACTGCCTTTTTTTGCAGAAGGCAGATCCAATAGTTTCAGCATATTTTTAAAGGCAGTCCGAGCCATACCTGGACCACTTACAATTACTCGATTATTCAGTCCATCCTCAACCAAAGACAATTCTTGCTTTTGCAACTGTTTAAGTTGGCCCGCGATATGTACTGCCTCTCCGGCAGAAATATGATTCAAAGTAATTACTTCTACTGCGTTTTGATCGGGATCATCCATCTCTTGCAAGATGGTTTTCACTTTTTTAACATTGCTTTTAATATCTGAGATCACTAGATAATTACTTTGAGCGTATGCTAATAATCTAGCTCCATTGCTAAGAAGAGGCTTGATTACTGGCACCAAGGTAGCCGCCTGGACATAGTTAATTTTAATGATTTCAGTCACTAGTTTGTTATCACCATCTCCACCAGCGAAATTAAAAGCCTGGGTAAAAGGAATAATTCGAGTGATAGCGCCATCCTCAACCGCCTGAAACCCACCAACCTGAAGTGCGGAAATGATAGCCTCATAGAGTAAAGACGAATCTATTGGCCCGGGAGAAATAATAGTAACCTTACCTTTAACCCTTGGATCCAGAACAAATGATTTACCAGTAACCTCCGCAGCACTCTCAATCACACTGCGGATGTCTGCGTCTCGAAAATTAATCTGTACCGTTTCAGCAGCAAATGTCTCCGACATCAGAGACCAAAAAAGACATGCAATGATGCCAATTCTGGTCAAAGAGCGATTCTTACCTTTTGCTTTGTAAGTATTAACTATCATCTATTTATTCCGTTTTCCTATTAAATTCGTCGTTTTAGGGTTTTAGTCCCAAAGTTGGTAGCATTTTAGCCGACAG
>Ga0102822_1000462_pt1 | contig 12216 bp, 8 predicted proteins | sample ColrivemetaGS733_FD_78195 | JGI IMG/M metagenome (GOLD analysis project Ga0102822, IMG submission 78195) | Estuarine microbial communities from the Columbia River estuary - Flood tide non-ETM metaG S.733 | ecosystem: Environmental > Aquatic > Marine > Intertidal zone > Estuary | place: USA... | reverse complement strand
CCATCTCATCGAGACCACGACTGTCAACGTTTAAAGCATTCAAGCCATATTCGGCTATAGCGACATCGATGGACCCGTTTCCTTTCACCATGGCAAAATCTCGCACCCGACGCAATAAGGCATTCGCAATACGAGGAGTTCCACGCGAACGGCTTGCAATACGAATGGCTGCATCATATTCTGTCTTCACATCCAAGATTTCTGCACTTCGATCTACAATGGTTGTGAGTAGCTCAACGTCATAATATTCTAACCGTGCGTTGATGCCAAAACGTGCTCTAAGCGGCGCCGTAAGTAAGCCCGAACGCGTAGTCGCGCCGACCAATGTAAATGGATTCAAGGCAATCTGAACGCTCCTAGCGCTTGGCCCAGAATCAATCATGATATCTATTTTAAAATCCTCCATAGCACTGTAGAGGTATTCCTCAATTACAGGCGATAGACGGTGGATTTCATCTATGAACAGAACATCATTCTCTTGAAGATTTGTAAGTAGACCCGCCAAATCAGAAGGCTTATCAAGCACCGGTCCCGAAGTAATTTTTATACCAACGCCAAGCTCGTTTGCGATAATATGGCTCAATGTAGTTTTACCCAGTCCTGGAGGACCATGAAGTAATACATGATCCATGGCCTCATCACGCATCTTAGCCGCCTCAACGAAAATCTTTAAGTTTTCTAACACGGAAGCCTGTCCCGTAAAATCGTCAAAGGATAACGGGCGGAGCTTGCGTTCAATATCGCGCTCCGTATTCGAAAAATTTTCACCCGTAGGGTCTAGATGCTCGTTCATAGGTTCTACAAAATACCACAAAAAATCCCCTTACCTAAAGGCAAGGGGATTTGAATTTTAAAAAAGCTCGAATGGCCTAGTGACCGCTCTCTTCACCTTCTGCAAGTGGCACGTTCTGTGGCACAAAGTCTTCATCGTACCCTGGCTTAGAATAATCGTAAGCCCAACGGTAAACTATAGGCACATCACCTGGCCAGTTGCCGTGTAGGTGCTCTACAGGGGTTGTCCATTCTAATGAGTTTGCTCGCCACGGGTTTTGCGAAGCTTTAGGACCTCTCCAAATGCTGTAGAAGAAGTTGAAAATAAAGATCAATTGGGCAATACCTCCAATAATCGCGAAGTATGTGATCAAAACATTAATGTCCGCCAAATTATCGAACATTGGGAATGCCGTATTGCTGTAGTAACGACGTGGTAATCCTGCCATACCTAGGAAGTGCATGGGGAAGAATACTCCGTATGCCGTAATAAACGTCAACCAGAAGTGCGCGTAGCCCATAGATTTGTTCATCATGCGGCCGTACATCTTAGGGAACCAGTGGTATACCCCAGCGAACATACCAAAGATGGCGCTGAGCCCCATTACAATGTGGAAGTGCGCAACTACGAAGTAGGTATCGTGAACGTTTATATCTAACGCTGAATCACCAAGAATAACCCCAGTTAAACCGCCCGTTACGAACGTACTTACAAGACCTATTGAAAATAACATCGCAGGTGTATACTGGATATTTCCTTTCCACAAGGTTGTGATATAATTAAACGCCTTTACCGCAGAAGGAATGGCGATCAACAACGTAGTAAACGTAAATACAGAACCAAGGAATGGGTTCATCCCTGTCACAAACATGTGGTGACCCCAAACGATAAAGCTTAAGAAAGCAATGGCTAAAATTGAACCAACCATCGCGCGGTAGCCAAAGATTGGCTTACGTGAATTGGTAGCTATAACCTCTGATGAAATACCTAGCGCTGGTAATAAGATAATATACACCTCTGGGTGCCCTAAGAACCAGAATAAATGCTGGTACAATACTGGTGAACCACCGCTATAGCTTAATACCTCGCCACCAATGAAAATATCACTTAAGTAAAAAGAGGTACCGATCAAACGGTCCATCATTAGCAATAATGCTGCACTCAATAATACGGGGAAGGAAAGCACACCCAATACCGCCGTTACGAAGAATGCCCATATGGTTAAAGGCAATCTTGTCATGCTCATCCCTTTAGTACGCATATTTATCACCGTAACGATGTAATTAAGCGATCCCAACAAAGAACCAACGATAAAGAATGTCATAGAAATCAACCAGAGCGTCATACCCGTTCCAGAACCTGGCATGGCCTGAGGCAACGCAGATAAAGGAGGATAAACCGTCCAACCTCCTGAAGCAGGTCCTGACTCAACAAATAATGAAGCGATCATGACGACTGAACTCAAGAAGAAGAACCAGTACGAAAGTGCATTCATGAAACCTGAAGCCATATCACGTGCACCAATCTGCAATGGGATAAGTAGATTGGAAAATGTACCTGAAAGACCTGCCGTTAGGACAAAGAATACCATGATGGTACCATGAATGGTAACCAGTGCTAAGTACATATTAGGATCCATCACACCATCTGGTGCCCATTTACCCAAGAAGAATTCTAAGATGGGGAAACTCTGTTCTGGATAAGCGAGTTCTAATCGGAAGAGCATGGACATCATAACACCCACAATTCCCATGATCATACCGGTAATCAAAAACTGCTTACCAATCATTTTATGGTCCATCGTAAAGATGTACTTCGTGAAGAAATTCTCCTTATGATGGTGCTCCATCAAATGATCCTGAAAGTGCTCGTTTTTTGTCGAAGTAGTTGACATAGCTTTTTTAATTACGTCTTAATTACAAAGTCTCAGCGACCGTTTTTTGTTCCTTGATCCATGCATTGAATTCATCTTCTGTTTCAACGATGATTTCCATTTGCATGTTGTAATGAGCTGCACCACAGATTTTGTTACACAACAATACGTAGTTAAACTCCCAGACGTCTTCACCTTTTGCCAAGCGAATTTCATTCACTTCAGCAACGTGATTTTTCACGTCCTTATCTTGGCGGATTTCAGCGGTGGTTTTGGTGGGTGTGAACTGGAAATAGGTTTTTGAACCCGGTACACAGTTCATTTGCGCCCTAAAATGCGGGAAAAATGCAGAGTGAATGACATCTTGTGATCGGAATTCAAATTTAATTGGCTTTCCAACTGGCAAGTGCAACTCTTTCGTAATGATATCATCCGAAGAGTAAGCATCTTTCGTATCTACACCAACGATATTAGCGCCGGCTATTTCATGCACTGTTGCATAACCTAATTGGTTATCTCCCCCACTATAACGCGCGGTCCAATTAAATTGTTGAGCGTAAAGTTCAATAACTATAGGTTCTTCTTCATTTTCGGGCATCATTAATCCACTCCATACATTAAGACCCCAAATGATAAGAACTGCAAGGAAGAGCGCTGGAACGACAGTCCAAAAAAGCTCTAGCTTATTGTTGTGCTCGTAATACACAGCTTTAGTGCCTTTTTTTCCTCTGTATTTATATCCGAAGTAAAATAGTATGGGCTGAACGATAAAGAACACAACATTAATAATGAGCATGCTCAAGTTCCACAAACTATCAATTTCTGAACCGTGCTCCGATGAAGGTGCAGGCAGACTATGGTAGCCCCAAGCCCAATACATAACCAACACACTAATAACAAAGCCCATCCCTACTAATAGGAGTAGCTTGCCCTGTGTGTCATTATCTTTTTCGCTGACCTGATTATCCTTACCACCTTGAATAGATGAGGAAATCTCAGAGATGCGCATCACCTGAACAATAGTCAGGACGGCGAGTACGATTAATACGATGATGGAAACTGTATTCATTATCTAAGTCTCTTTTTCGAATTATTGTTGGAAGTACTTTGACTCCGTTATCATTGGGTGATTCTTATGTAATAAAGGTGCCTTCGCTAGACTGCTCAGAACAACGATAATAAACAATCCTGTGAAGAATAAGATAGCACCCAACTCTAGTAAACCGAATCCGTAATGATCGCCTACCGTTCCTGGCATTATCATTACATAGTGATCCATGTAGTGTCCAACAAGCACGAAGAACGCTGCCATAACTACTGTTCCTGGAACCCGCTTAGCAGGACGGCTTAATACAGCCAAAACTGGCAGTAAGAAGTTCAACGTAAGCATGGTGAAGAAAGGCACTTTATATTGATCAAAACGTTGCATGTAGTACGTAACCTCTTCCGGGATATCCGCATACCAGATCAACATAAACTGAGAGAACCATAAGTAGGTCCAGAATACCGAGAATGCGAACATGAACTTACCTAGATCATGCATGTGGTTCTCATTAATCCACTCCATGTGTCCTTTGCCCTTGAGATAGAGCGTAATAAGAATTAATGCAGCGAAAGAGCTAACGAACATTCCCGCAAATGTGTACCAACCAAAGAGGGTTGAGAACCAGTGCGTATCAATGCTCATGATGAAATCCCAAGCAGAAGTTGAAGAAGTAACTGCATAGAATACTGTAAAGGCTGCAGCGACTCCGCGGTTTTTCTTCCACATCGCTACACCGTCACCAGAATCGGACAACAATGAATTTTTACGAAGCATTTTTGCTGCCCAGATCCAACCTACAGTGTAGACTATGGCGCGTATACTAAAAAATAAAGGGCTTAAGAAGCCTGTCTTTTCGGCTATAATTGCATCATAATTTGGGTGTCCTTGTACATCGATACCTTCTACCATCCAGTGGAACATATGATGAACATGTCCAAATCCAAGAAACGAAATGATTAAGATTACAATCAATGGAATCACAATGGCAAATGCCTGTGCTTCCATGACTCTTAACAATCCTGCTGACCATCCAGCCTGCGCCACATATTGAATACCCAAGAAGAACAACTGACCCAATCCTAAACCAAGGAAGAAGATAGCTGCCACATACAATGCACTCCAAGGACGATTCGCAATTTGATGCGCCTCATGTGCTGCATGCGCATCGTGTTCCAGTGCAGACTCAATCATTGCGGCATGTGCTTCACCTGGGTAATCATCGTTACCTGCATGGCCATGATCATCGTGCGATGCATCAGCGTGGTCATCGTGACCTGCATCAGCGTGGTCATCGTGGCCTGCATCAGCGTGGTCAACATGACTTGCATCAGCGTGGTGCTCAGTAGCATGACTGCTGTGCCCATGATCCGCTTCGTTAGAAGAAGATCCATTCAAGGCAAATCCAACGATCCAAAGGATAGCACCTACTACCGTAAGTGCGATTGCCAACTGTTTTGTTTTTGAACTAAACTCAAACATTCTCTTCAGCGGTTTTTATTCTTGATCTTCTCTAAGCTTCACAACGTAACGAACAATCTTCCAACGCTCGTCATACGTCAACTGGGATGCGTGCGATCCCATAATTCCTTTACCGTGCATGATCACATGGTACATAGAACCAGGTGTGATGTCGCGGTCTTTGTATGCTGGTACACCAAGGATTTTTTCCTGCTGCACCAAATTTCCATTACCGTCGCCCTTTTCGCCGTGGCAATTCACGCAGAAAGTGGTGTACAACTCCTTTCCTTCTTTCAATACATCCTCAGAAAGAAAAGACTCGGGCATCAATAACCCAGCTTTAGCAGCATCGTAACCTTCATTTGTGTTACTGTATTCGTAAGGATGGTAGCCACGCGGTACTGTTCCTTCCACTGGGAGCTGAGCACTCAATCCATTTGCGAACTGGTACGCAGGCTCGTAAGTCTCTAATGAAGGACTGGTGTACATATCGTCCATGTACGTATATCCAGGGGTCGTCTTATCAGCATTACAGCTTGCTAAAAACGCAGCTGAAGCTAAGAGTAGTAGTGTAGATAAACGCTTCATTATTAGTCTTCTAATTTTGAAATTTCCAATGCACCCAATTCCTGAAGTTTTGCAGTTAAAGCAGCCTCGTCGCCTTCCAACTCAACTTCCATTAAGAAGTGATCGTCAGTCGTACGAGGATCAGGATTTTGTGCTTTGGCGCCCGGATATAATCCGTTTACAGCGAAATAGGACCAACACATCAAGTGTGCAGCAAAGAATACCGTCAATTCGAACATAATAGGCACAAACGAGGGCATGTTTATAAACCAATATGCGTTTGGTTTACCACCAATATTTTGTGGCCAATCGGCAATCATTGTGTAATACGTCAACCAAGAAGCAAAAGACAAACCGATTAAGCCGTAGAAAAATGCCGCTGTACTCAAACGCGTTCTTTTTAGGCCTAAAGCTTCATCCAAACCGTGAATTGGGAATGGTGAGTACACTTCGCTGACGCTAAAACCGTTTGCACGGAGATCTTTAACCGCATCTAAAACGACATCGTCGTCGTTAAATAGTGCGCGTACGATAGGATTATGTTTAGTGTGCCCCATGTTCGTCGTGGTGTTTTTTAAAGTTTTCGCCAGAAGATTTTAGAATCGTCTTTAATTCTGCCTGTGCAATTACAGGGAACGTTCTAGCGTACAAAAGGAACAAGACAAAGAAGAAACCGATGGTTCCTACGAAAATACCAATGTCAACAAACGTAGGAGAGAACATTGACCAAGATGATGGCAAGTAATCTCTATGTAATGAGGTAACAATAATCACGAAACGCTCGAACCACATACCAATATTCACAACGATGGAAATGATAAAGGTGAATACGAGATTGGTTCTTAATTTCTTCGACCACATGAACTGAGGAGAGAATACGTTACACGACATCATTGCCCAATACGCCCACCAGTAAGGTCCAGTAGCCCTATTCAAGAAGGCATATTGCTCATATTCGACACCTGAATACCAAGCGATGAAGAGCTCTGTGATGTAAGCCACACCCACAATAGAACCTGTAACCATGATAACGATATTCATCATCTCGATGTGCTCTATGTTGATGTAATCCTCCATTTTGAAGATTTTACGCACGATCAAAAGAAGTGTCTGTACCATGGCAAAACCTGAGAAAATCGCACCTGCTACGAAATACGGTGGGAAGATGGTCGTGTGCCATCCAGGAATTACTGAAGTAGCAAAGTCCATCGATACGATCGTGTGTACTGACAATACAAGCGGAGTTGCAAGACCAGCCAACACAAGAGATACCTCTTCAAAACGTTGCCAATGCTTTGCTTTACCACCCCAACCAAATGAGAGTAGTTTATAAATGTGCTTTTGGATAGGGTTGATTGCACGGTCGCGAATCATTGCAAAATCCGGTATCAAACCTACATACCAGAATACAGTACTTACTGTTAGATAGGTAGAAATCGCGAACACGTCCCATAAAAGAGGCGAGTTGAAGTTGACCCATAGCGTACCGTACTGGTTTGGAATTGGCATTACCCAATACGCCATCCAGATACGACCCATGTGAATCAACGGGAATAAACCCGCCTGGATTACAGAGAAGATGGTCATCGCCTCCGCAGAGCGGTTGATGGCCATTCTCCATTTTTGACGGAAGAGTAAGAGTACTGCAGAAATCAATGTCCCTGCGTGACCGATACCTACCCACCATACAAAGTTGGTAATATCCCAAGCCCAATCAATGGTCTTGTTCAGTCCCCAAACACCAATACCGGTGCCGATGGTATATAGGATACATCCTACACCCCAAAGGAACATGACAAATGCGATAGAGAAGGCAATCCACCATGAACGTGGTGCTTTGGACTCTACCGGTTTAGCTATATCGTTCGTGATGTCTGAATAAGACTTGTCACCGAGGATAAGCGGATTTCTAACAGGCGATTCGTAATGCATGTCGCTTTCTTAATTTATTAGGCTCTGTTTCTAACTTTAGTCTGGTAGAAGATGCTAGGCTGTGTGCCTACTTCCTCAAGAAGGTGGTAAGCGCGTTCCTCTTGCTTGAGGTGACTTACTTCACTCTTAGGGTTATTTACATCTCCGAAAACAATGGCTCCAGATCCACAAGCCTGAGCACAAGCTGTAGTGAATTCACCGTCGGTTAATTGTCTTCCGTCTTTCTTTGCTTCTAGCTTACCCAATTGGATACGCTGAATACACAATGAACACTTTTCAATGACACCACGAGCACGAACCGTTACGTCCGGGTTCAATACCATTCTACCGTAGTCGTCTTGTGATGGGTTCACGTCTGTAAATTTGTCGTTCACCTGATAGTTAAACCAGTTGAAACGACGTACTTTATAAGGACAGTTGTTCGCACAGTAACGTGTTCCAATACATCTGTTGTAAGCCATATGGTTCAATCCCTCACGTGAGTGTACCGTTGCTCCTACAGGACAAACTGTCTCACAAGGTGCGTGATTACAATGCTGGCACATTACCGGCTGGAATACTACTGATGGACTCTCAGAAGGAACTTCCATTTTCGCGTATTTCTCGATCGCGCCTACACCTTCTTCCTCTGCAACCTCTTTGGTCATATCAGAAGAGTAGTAGCGGTCGATACGCAACCAGTGCATATCACGGTGACGACGTACTTCATCCTTACCCACCACAGGAACGTTGTTTTCCAGTGAACAGGCAACGACACAAGCACCACAACCTGTACATGAGTTCAAGTCAATAGACATGTTCCACATGTGCGAAGTTTCGTGATCTTGATCGTCCCACAAATTGGCCTCAAAAGAAGTAAGTGGGCCTTTGTAAGATTCAAAAGTTGGCTTTTCATTCCATTTTTTCGCATTACCAGATAAGAACGTAGGTAAGTTGATTTCATTCACAATCTTACGTCCCATCATGGTGTGGGCCAATTGGACCGAAGCGAAACCGTGCTCAACTTCAGTAGCAACTACTGTAGCCTCCGCGTAACTTACTGCTGGCGCCAGAAGTGAATTTGCATTCACACCGACATTGTTACCAACTTTACCCGCTTCCGTTCTACCAAAACCTACGGCAAGACCAATACTACCTTGCGTCTGACCGGGCTGAATCCAAACCGGTACATTTTCAAGTGTTGTGCCATCTACAGTAATGTTGATGGTATTACCATTCATTGAACCGTTGGATTGCGCTTTTACCTCTACTCCATAGGCGACTGCATCAGCTGCGCTCATCACCACGTAGTTGTCCCACGACAAACGAGTTACCGGATCAGGTAATTCGTACGTCCATGGGTTATTTGCATTGTTTCCAGCACCCATACCTGCTTTGGTATACGTGTAGAATTCTAATCCTTTTAATGGCGCACTTACAGCAACATCACTCATATCCAGTGTGCCAGTAGCAACTTCTTCTATGGCGACGTCGGCAAAACCATCGTGCAGCAAGGCATTCCACGCTTTCGATGCGTTCTCAGAAGTAGCACTTGCTTTTATGAGTTCAACAGCGCTTTCTGAACCACCTGCGAGTGTATTTACAATCTCGACTGCACTCTTGCTATCGAAAAGTGGGCTAATGGTCGGCTGACCAACTGCATAGACACCACTAGCTGGTGCTGCATCTGTCCAAGCCTCTAGATAGTGGCTCATTGGTAATGCAACTGCAGCTTTAGAAGCTGTTTCGTCCAATCGATCTGCAATACTAACCAAGCTTACTTTTTCTGCCAGAGACGCCATTGCTGAACTGAAGTGCAGCACATTCGTATCCAAGGTTACCACGCTCGTTACGTCACCCGATTTGATATCTTCAAGTAACGCTGCAAAATCGGTATCAGAACCTGATGCAGTGAAATCTAACCTTGAAGTGTTAAACGCTTCAGAAGCTAATAATTCATTTGTCTTTGCGGCCAATTTCTCAGCTGTTGCTGAATTCAAACCGTTCAATACTAATGAACCAGAACCCGCGGCAATTAATTCATTCGCGACACCTTCTACTGAAAGCTTGATGTCTTCACGCAATGCTGGAGCAGATACTGTAGCAACTCCTACTGCATTAGCGACCTTATTATATACATGAGCCAATACTGATTCGTATTCGCTCACTTTTGCTTTAATTCGTACATCTGCATTTGCGCCAGATAAAGACAATCCAGACTCTGCTTGAATGTGGCGCAACATATCACTACCCGGCTTACGAGCAGCGGCATAAGCGCTGTTTAAATTTTCACCGCCCCAATCTCCTAAGAAATCAGCGCCTACTGCAAAAACAAGACGTGCCTTAGCCAATTCAACTGTAGGCAAACCACGAACACCCGTTAGCGCTTCGTAAACATCGGCTCTATTGCTTTGGCTTACTGCATCAACACTAACATGACGTAATCCCAGTTTCGCAATAGCACTCTTTAATGCTGGAGAAATTACCGTTCTCGTTAGTAGTACACTATTTTCTGTCAGTAAAGACTGTGCTTTAGTGATGGCTTCCTTCCAAGAAGTGGCTGCCCCATCCATCATAGGACTGTGCATGCGTGCACCATCATATAAGCTCAAAACAGATGCCTGAACGCGCGCGTTTGTCGCACCGTTAAAGATGGCATCGTTGTTCGGTTCAATTTTGATCGGGCGGCCTTCGCGAGTTTTTACCAAAACAGAGGCGAAATCGTATCCGTCGTAAAGTGACGAGGCATAGTAGTTCGCAATACCTGGCGTTAAGCTATCAGGCTTAACCACGTAAGGAATACTTTCTACGATTGGCGCCTCACAAGCTGCGAGCGTTGCCGCTGCTGTTGAGAAACCCATGAATTTCAAAAAGTCACGACGGGACGTGCTGCTTTCAGCAAGCTCGTCATTACCTAAGAAGTCCGCCTGCGAAATCTCATTAGAGAATTCGTTTTGCGCGAGCTTTTCTGATAGTTCAGGATTGGATTGATCCTCAATTCCTCTCCAATATTTGTTGTTCTCAGTCATTGCTGTGCTTCTATTAGTAGTGACACTTACCACACTCTAAACCACCGATTTTTGCTGCAGTGATTTTTTCGCCGTGGTACTTTTCTGTTAATTCTTCGTGGAAGTCTTGGTAGTAACCGTTCTTCTCAAACTGAACCTCCGTCTCGCGGTGACAATTGATACACCAACCCATCGTCAATTCTGAGTACTGGTACATTTCTTCCATCGTCTCCACCGGGCCGTGACATTCTTGGCACTCTAGTTTCCCAACATTTACGTGCTGGCTGTGATTAAAGTAGACAAGATCCGGCAGGTTGTGAATACGCACCCATTTGATGGGTCGCTCTTCATAATCTTCAATGTATTCGCGATTTTCACCATCCCAGCCAATAGCCGCATAGATTTTCGCTATTTCTGGTGAACTTTCACCATCGTATTTTAAGTTCCCTGACGCATCGGTAATTTCCGAACCATCGACGTACATGTGACAGTTCATACATACGTTCGCAGAAGGAATACCCGAATGCTTTGAATGACGCGCTGAACTGTGGCAGTAGTTACAATCAACTTGATTCTCGCCAGCATGAAGCGCGTGAGAAAAGGCAATGGGTTGTTCAGGCTGGTAGTTCTGCTCTACGCCGATACCACTCATCCACCAATAGGCTTGGTTAAGGAACAACACGGTTACTACAATCGTAGCGACAGTAACAAAACCCTTGTTGTTGATCAAACGGCCCCAGAACCAACCCGCCTCATCGAGAATGGATACGGGATCCTCGCCTTGAACAAGACGAAGTGTATTCTTCATGCGAGCTAGAAGCATCACCATGACAAACAAAAGCAATCCTAAACCTAAGGTGATTTGCTTGCTGTAATCCTTCGATTCAACCACCACAGTTGTTCCGCCGGTAAGATCGCCGCCTGGAGGAACTTGTTTAACATCGCCCTCAATGGTGTATTGAAGAATGTCAAAAATGTCTTGATCGCTTAAGGTTGGGAATGCACTCATTACAGAGCCATTGTACTCTTCGAAGATTGCAATAGCATCTTCATCTCCTGAAGCACGTAGTTCTGCGTTGTTACGAATCCATTTTTTCAACCACTCTTCAGAATACTTGTCTGTAACTCCCGTCAAAGCAGGACCTACAAGTTTCTTGTCTAACTTGTGACAGCTTGCACAATTTGATTTGAAGAGCTTCTTCCCGTTCTTGGCATCGCCCTCGAAGGCTTGCAGGGTTGAGGCAGAGAATAAGAAAATAAACACCGCCAATAGGGTACTTAATTTTCTGAATTTTGAGGTAGTGTACATATGAGGCCTATATATAGCTATTCAGTGTCGCGCAAAAATAATGTGCAGAGGCCACAAAAAGGTTGTAATTCAAGGGAAATTATAATTTAAATTCGTTCTAAATTAAAGGTTGATGATTACCATTCGCCTGTTTGGGACCGCGCAACCGTACTTTTGAAAAATATAAGGCTCGCTACTATGCTCCGAAAGTTGTTTCTTATCTTGTTAATTATCAATGCAATGCCACTAGTTTCTAGTGCGAAAATAGCAGAGCCACGCATGAGCGATACGCTT
>Ga0102822_1000393_pt1 | contig 13137 bp, 9 predicted proteins | sample ColrivemetaGS733_FD_78195 | JGI IMG/M metagenome (GOLD analysis project Ga0102822, IMG submission 78195) | Estuarine microbial communities from the Columbia River estuary - Flood tide non-ETM metaG S.733 | ecosystem: Environmental > Aquatic > Marine > Intertidal zone > Estuary | place: USA... | reverse complement strand
TGAAATTGGAGCTGAATAAATAGAATCACTAGAAAACACCAACAAGCTATCTCTCCAAATTAAAGCTTTGTCAAAGCGAGAAATTTGCTGAGAAAAAGCCGCGGAAACAAATAATAAAAAAAACAATCTTATCATACTGCAAGTATAATAAAATTGTCTTATAAAATTAATAATAGTTTAAAAATAGAACTATTATATATGGATAAGTTGTTTTTAATCACTTAGTGTGCAATGAGTTACTCTTTATAGGTAAGTGCTGTTTTTATAACAATAACTCCAGCGCCACCAATAAATCCGTATTTATTTGTTTCAGATAGAGACCGCAATACTTTTACATATCTTATTGTAGTGAGGTCTAATCCAGCGGGTGGTGTATCACGAACAGCACCATCTACATCCCAAACAGCATAAGGAGACCCAGTGTTCATAGAACTCCTGTCTCTAAGGATCACATTATTGCCTTGAACCCTAGCTGCGCCCAAATACTGCCTTATAGCCTGAGCCACTGTTGGTGCATTTATATCTATCCTAAATTCATTAAATTTTTTGGCTTCAGCTTCTGCTTTTATTCGCTTAGCCCTTTGTTTTGCTATCTTTTTAAGCTCCTTCTTAGTAGGCTCTTTACCATTCTCCTTATTATCTTGAGCTACTGAAGTAGTTAAAACGCTCAAACAAATTAATACAGTCAAAAAATATCTCATCGTTTAGATTTTTTAGTGCTTTTTCAAATATAAAACAATATTCATGCCAATCCCCTCCAAGGCCAAAAATTCAGACCAACTGCTCAAAACCGGGGATTAAGTGACTTTTGGGTATAAAAAAAGCCCCTCATAAATGAGGGGCTTTTTGTGGGCCCTACTGGGTTCGAACCAGTGACCCCCTGCTTGTAAGGCAGGTGCTCTGAACCAGCTGAGCTAAGGGCCCTTACTTTACTCCTTTGCAGAAGCGAGTGCAAATATAGGATTGTTTTTTAGTTCCCAAAAGAAAAAAATAAAAAAAGATGCATTTTTTTAAACCACCTCAGCCACTACAAAATTACTTCCTCCAATAAAAACCAAGTCTTCTTTTTTAGCTTGCTTTTTTGCCGCTTTAAAGGCTTCATTTACAGATTCATAGTGGTTGCAAAAAAGATTGTACCGTTTTGCTTGTTCAATAAAAACCAAAGGATCTAAGCCCCTTTGAATGGCTGGCGCAGCAATATAATACAAGGCATCTACAGGCAGCAAAGGTAAAATAGTATTTAAATCCTTGTCTTTCACAAAACCCAACACCATATGAAGGCGTTTATGGGGGGTCTTTAAAAGTTGCTTTACCACTATTGAAATACCCGCTTCATTATGCGCCGTATCTGCAATGACAAGTGGTTTGTGTTGCAACACCTGCCACCTACCTAATAATCCCGTCAGACCAACCACATTAGACAAACCCATCTTAATATGATTAGAGGTAACATTAAATCCTGACAAGTGCCTTAAGGCAGCAACAACACCTTTTGTATTTTTTTCTTGATAAGCGCCTTTTAAATCCGTTGCATACTGCTTTTCAATAAGATCACTAGCAAAATAAATGGGCGCACCTACAGCAGCAGATTTTGCCTTAAAAGCAGCTTCTGTGTCTCTATGCCACTCACTAATGACCACAGGAACGCTAGGCTTTATAATTCCAGCTTTTTCAATGGCAATTTGAGCGAGCGTATTGCCCAACAAGTCCATATGATCAAAACCAATATTGGTAATTAACGAGACTTCAGGTTTAATAATGTTGGTGGCGTCTAAACGCCCTCCAAGGCCTACTTCTATAATGGCAATGTCTACCCTAGCTGATGCAAAATAATCAAATGCCATAGCCACAGTCATTTCAAAAAAAGACAGGGCATTTTGGCTCATATAATCTTTGTGGTTCAACACAAAAGAAACCACTTCATCCTCAGAAATTTCAAGACCATTTATTTTAATACGCTCTCTAAAGTCTTTTAAATGTGGTGAGGTATATAGCCCTACTTTATAGCCTGCTTCTTGTAAAATAGCGGCCAACATATGAGAAGAAGATCCTTTTCCATTAGTACCAGCCACATGAATGCTTTTAAATTTTTGGTGTGGCTCTCCCAAATAAGCACAAAAATGTGTAATCCCGTCTAATTTAGCATTAAGGGCCACAGCCCCTTTTTGCAGGTACATAGGTAATTGATCAAACAACCATTGAGTGGCTTCTGTGTAATTCATTACTGTTGCCCTCCCAGCTTAAAATTAATGACTACAAAACCAATTTGCTTTTCAGGCGCTTCAGCATCTGGGGCCCACTGATACATAAATGCAGTCGCTTTGGCAGGGGCTAAAAGGCAGGGGGCGTTGTTGGTAGAGCCTTTCACTCCCGGATCTACTGCAATTACTTTTCCTGACCTGTCCACCGTAATAGCCACAACCACCCTGCCCTCTTCGTTGCAATCAGGCGTTACAGATCCTTTAGAAGCCAAGCTTCTACCTGCCAATCCAAAGCCAAAGCCTTGAACTTCTCCTGTTGTACTGCCATAAAATGAATTCGCATACTTAGATCCATCAGAAAGTCCTTGATTGGCAGATTTTCCATCATTTCCTATACCTGACCCTTGGGCTTCTTTAGCGCCTAAAATATTTGCCAGGGCCGCTTTTGTAGCGGCCGATGCCTGTTGGATTACTTTCTCTGGTGTTTTTTCTATGGCTGGTTCGGGCACTTTTTCTGGTACTGTTTCGGTCGCTTTTTCAGCGAGCTCTTTGGGAAGAACTGATTCGGAATCTGATGTAGTTAAAACTTCTTCTAGTGCTTCTGAAACCACTTCCTCTACCATTACTTCTTTTACTTCTGGAGCTGCATTCATCTCAGGTACAATTGTTTCTTCTGTAGTGGCTTGTATTGGAGGTGCTAGCGTTAAACTATTACCGGGATCTATATTTCCAAAAGCAATGAGTATGCCATTTTCTGGCGGCGGATCTAGGTACCTAAGACCTGCAAAAAAAAGGAGTAACAACACCGCTAATAGAATAAAAGCAGTGGTCCAAAAAGATTTTTTCTCGTATGTGGTTTGTAAAAATGCCATTAATTTGGCCTTACTGCAAGGATTACCTTGAATTGGTTTCTGTTGGCTACATCCATGACAAATACAGCCTCTTTTATCGCAATGGATTCTGCCGCCCTAAGTATAATTGTAGGGGCATCTTGTGCAGACAGTTCTTGAATTAAAACAGCCTCTAACTGGCTCTTTTCCACTAACTTTTCATTTAAAAAATACCTTAAATCTGCGTCTATACTCACTGAAACCTGTTGGGTATTAGTGGTCTTACCTTTGGCTTTTGGCAGTATTAAGTCTAACGCATTAGGACTATTGGAGGTAAGTAAAAAAAATATAAGCAACAGAAACACAATGTCCGTCATAGAAGACATACTAAACTCTGGACTGATCTTATTTCTACCTTTTAATTTCATAAAAACTAGACAGGTTCGTTCAATAAGTCTAAGAAGTCTACTGCGTTAGCTTCCATACTATGCACCACTTTATTGGTCATATTAACCAAATGGTTGTAGCCAATATAGGCTATAATACCCACCACTAAACCACCTACCGTAGTAGTCATTGCGGTATATATACCTGAAGCCAACGCCCCCATTTCTGCCTGACCACCAGAGGTAGCCATTTCATGAAAGGCCAATATCATTCCAATCACCGTGCCTAAAAATCCAATCATTGGAGCGGCACCTGCTACTGTAGCAAGCACGCTAACATTCTTTTCTAATTTATACACCTCTAAAGTACCTGCATTCTCAATGGCTGTATTAATGTCGTCCAAAGGCTTTCCTATTCTAGACACCCCTTTTAAAGTAAGTCGAGCAACAGGTGAGTCTGTTTGAGCACAAAGTGATTTTGCGGCATCTATTTTACCATTACTGATATAGTCCTTTATCTGGTTCATGAAGTTCGCGTCTATTTTAGCTGCTGCTTTTATAGCAAAAAGTCGTTCAAAATAGATGTAAAGTGCTACCGCCAAGAGGACAAAAAGTAAGCCCATAATAAATACGCTCCCTGCACCTCCATTAAAAATAAGGTCTATAATGGATAGGGTTTTCTCACTAGAAGCCGCAAGCTCTAGGGTATTTTCAGCCAAGTTATCTTGCATAAAATAGAATCAAATTAATTTATAAGCTAACGTAAGAAAATGCAAAAAATTATGCGTTCAACACAAAATCACGCAATAAAATGAATGTTAAACCACCACTTAAGAAGCCAATTAATGCCAACCAAGCAATATTTTTAAAGTACCAGAAGAAATCTATTTTCTCCATCCCCATAGCTACAACACCAGCAGCGGAACCAATAATAAGCATACTGCCCCCTGTTCCTGCAGAATAAGCAATAAAGTGCCACAAAGGATTGTCTAATCCTTCAGAGAACATACCAATACTAGCGGCAACTAGAGGCACATTGTCAATCACTGCAGAGCCTGCACCTAATAACAGCACCACAACATCTGAATTGGGAATGGCTGCGTTTAAACCCTCTGCGAAATGAAATAACATTCCAAGAGATTCTAAAGCTGCAACAGCCAACAATATCCCTAAAAAGAATAAAATACTTGGCAACTCAATTTTAGACAATGAGTGGTGCACTGGACTGTGGTGACCAGCCGCCTCACTCTTACCATCTACGTCAGATAAAGAGAATTTTGAGCTAGAATATATCTCAGCAAAAGTGGCTACTACAGCCAAAGATAGCATCATACCCACATAAGGTGGCAAGTGTGTAATGGTCTTAAAGAAAGGTACGAAAACAATTGCTGTTAAACCCAAGTAAAGCATGGTAGCACCATGTCTTGATTTAGGGCCATCTTCTTCTGTGGGATCTATATCTAGGTTTCCTTGAAAAGCTTTAAAACGGGTAGCGATTAAAGTAGGGATTACCATACATACGATTGAAGGTAATAATACATGTTCCACCAATTGTAGGGCAGACACCTTGTTGGCAATCCACAACATAGTTGTAGTAACATCTCCAATAGGAGACCAAGCCCCTCCAGCATTTGCAGCAACAATCACCATACCAGCAAACCACATACGCGTTTCCTTTTCCTTAATTACTTTTTGAAGGATCGTGATCAGTACTATTGTAGCCGTTAAGTTGTCAATAATCGCAGATAAAATAAATGCCAAAATGGAAAACAACCAAAGCAATTTAGATTTTTTCTTATATTTTATAAAACCTTTAATGGTAGCAAAACCATCAAAATAATCTATAATTTCCACAATAGTCATTGCCCCTAAAAGGAATACTAAAATCTCTGCAGTTTTACCGAGGTGGTGCAATAAAATCACCTCTATATGGGTAGGAACCAATTGGCGGAGTGCCGAGTCTACCTCAAAAACATCCATATGAGTTAAAGCTATAATCGCCCATAAAATAGCCATCATGGCCAAGGCAGGAATTAGTTTGTCAATTTTAAGGTTGTGCTCTAAGGTAATGGCCAAGTAACCTACAATAAATACAATCAGGATAATAGTTTCCATAAAATATACGGTGTTTTTGAATTTTTCAACTTAACTGAGACTCAAAAGGAATCCCAACATCTACGCTAACAAATATAAAAAAATGAGCAAGTAAAAATCATTAATTATCGGATTGCTTTAAAAATAATTATTGCGCTTATACTTGAAGGTCTAAAAATCAATTGATTTCAAAAATCATTGTTTTCATATTTACTATGCATGCATAGTAAATATGATTATATTTGAATAGATTAAAAATAGTTTTCTATGGATTTTAAATTGAATGAAGAGCAAAAACTCATCAAAGAAGCTGCTTCAAACTTTGCGCAACAGGTTCTCCTTCCTACTATTCTAGAAAGGGACGAAACCCAAACTTTTCCTATCCAAGAAATTAAACAACTGGCAGAATTGGGGTTTATGGGAATGATGGTAGACCCTAGCTATGGAGGAAGCGGATTAGATACTATGTCTTATGTATTGGCCATGGAAGAACTCTCAAAAATAGATGCTTCTGCCTCTGTAATCATGTCTGTAAACAATTCACTGGTCTGTTGGGGATTAGAAAAATATGGAAACACCCAGCAAAAAGAAAAATACCTACCCGATCTATGTAATGGAAAAAAAATAGGGGCTTTTTGTCTTTCTGAGCCTGAGGCTGGATCAGATGCCACCTCTCAAAAAACTAGGGCTGTGAAAAAGGGTGATTACTACGAAATTACAGGGACTAAAAATTGGATCACCAACGGAAGTAGTGCGAGTATTTATTTGGTCATAGCACAAACAGACCCTAAAAAAGGCTCCAAAGGTATTAGTGCTTTTATTGTGGAGAAGGAAAGTCCAGGTTTTGTGATAGGGCCAAAAGAAAATAAATTAGGTATTCGCAGTAGTGACACCCACTCCCTTCAATTCAATCAGGTTAAAGTGCATGAGGAAAATAGGATCGGAGAAGAAGGATTTGGTTTCACCTTAGCCATGAAAACACTCTCAGGAGGAAGAATTGGTATTGCTGCACAGGCACTCGGTATAGCTGCTGGCGCTTATGAATTGGCCTTAAATTACGCCAAACAAAGGGAAACTTTTGGGAAACCCATTAGTCAGCATCAGGCCATTGCCTTTAAATTGGCTCAAATGCATACTAAAATTGAGGCTGCTAGGCATTTGGTCTACAAAGCAGCTTGGGAAAAAGACCAGGGACTCAATTACGATTTATCAGGAGCAATGGCCAAACTATATGCCTCAGAAGTAGCTATGGAAGTTAGCGTAGAAGCCGTTCAGGTCTTTGGTGGAAATGGTTTTGTAAAAGAATATCATGTAGAGCGACTCATGCGGGACGCTAAAATCACTCAGATTTACGAAGGCACTTCTGAAATCCAACAAATGGTAATATCTAGGGCTATTTTAAAAGACTAAACAAAGGCCATTATTGAAATCTCATTTAAAAGTGGCCAAAATTATCACATTACATTTATTTCAACGTTTTTTTAAAAACACTGAACTTTTTTGTTATAAATGACTACATCATTGCCGTAAATTCAACATATTGGATATTTTTGTGTAAACATCCAATACTTATGAGGCTAAAAAAACAGGGGCTGTATTCCCCAGAATTTGAACATGACAATTGTGGCGCAGGATTTATTTGTAGTCTAGAAGGAAAAAAATCCAATGATATTATCCACAAAGCACTCGAGATTCTAGAAAAACTAGAACATAGAGGCGCAGTGAGTTCAGATGGTAAAACTGGAGATGGTGCGGGAATACTCATTGACATTCCCCATGATTTTTTTGTAAGTGAGTGCTCGTTTAAATTACCAGAGCCAGGAAATTATGCGGTAGCTAATGTATTTTTACCTCAAAAAGACAACCAAAGAAATTTCTGTACAAAAGAATTTGAGAAAGAAATAAAATCTCAAGGGTTGGTCCTTTTAGGATGGAGAGAAGTCCCTGTCAATAAATCCGTGCCAGGAAGAATTGCCATGGAAACCATGCCTTTTATAGCCCAAATCTTTATTGGAAAAGAGCAGTCTGAGCAGGACACAGCTACTTTTAACAGAAAATTATTTATAGCTAGAAAAAAAGCAGAACACACCATATACAACTCAAAACTATCTGAGCAAGGGTTCTTTTATCTGCCTAGCCTTTCCACCACAATCATTATTTTCAAAGGCTTGCTCATGCCAGAAGACATTAGTCTTTACTTTAGAGACCTACAGGATACTAGGGTTGTGACTAGGTTGGCCTTGGTGCATCAGCGATTTTCCACCAACACCTTCCCTACATGGGATTTGGCACAGCCTTTCAGGTATATGTGTCACAATGGGGAAATAAACACTTTAAGGGGGAATGTCGCTAGAATGCGTTCCAGAGAAGAACTTTTAGAGAGCGACCTTTTTGGCGAAGACATAAAAGCGATCCTTCCCATTATATTACCCAACAAATCAGATTCAGCCACGCTAGATATGGTCGTAGAATTACTGCTTATGACAGGAAGATCTCTTCCAGAAGTCATGATGATTTTAGTGCCTGAGGCTTGGGAAAAAAACGACAATATGTCTGCGGCTAAAAAAGCCTTTTATGAATATTATTCCTGTATGATGGAGCCTTGGGACGGACCTGCCTCAATTCCTTTTACGGATGGAAATTATATTGGTGCAGTTTTAGACAGAAACGGTCTTAGACCCTCTAGATATTCTGTGACAAAAGACGGTTATGTAATTATGTCTTCAGAAACTGGCGTAGTAGACATTGATCCTAAAAATTTAGCGCATCATGGACGTTTAGAACCTGGTAAAATGTTCTTAGTAGACATGTCTGCAGGGAGAATCATCAATGATGAAGAAGTTAAAGAACAAATTGCCAAAAAGCATCCTTACGAAAAATGGGTCAAAGACAACCTCGTACATTTAAAAGACATTCCATATAACGACTGCCCCTTATTTATTGGAGAAGCCCCACTTGCCCAAAGAAAAGCAGCCTATGGGTACACCTTAGAAGACATAGACACCATAGTAATGCCTATGGCAGAAACAGCCAAAGAGCCTATTGGTTCAATGGGAACAGATACACCCATAGCTGTATTATCGCAAAGACCACAATTGTTGTACAACTACTTCCAACAGCTCTTTGCCCAAGTGACCAACCCTCCGTTAGACGGCATTAGAGAGGAGATGATTACGGACATTAGCCTTACCCTTGGTAGCGACCACAATATATTTGAGGAGACCCAAGAACACTGTAGAAAATTAAAAATTCAGAATCCTGTAATTTCTAAAGAAGATTTAGACAAGATTAAGAATTACGATATAAACCCACACTACAAGGTTACGTCCCTACAAATGTTATACACCCTAGAAAGAGGGCATAACGGATTAGAGGAGGGACTTGAATCTTTGTTAGCAGAAGCCAGCAAAGCCATTGAAGAAGGCAGTAATATCATCATCCTTTCTGACAGGTATATCTCAAAAGACAAAGCAGCCATCCCTGCCCTACTCGCTTGTTCTTATGTAAATAATGGCTTACAGCGTTTGGGAAAAAGATCTAAAGCCAGTATAATCATTGAATCTGCAGAGCCTAGAGAGGTACACCATTTCTGTTTGCTTTTTGGGTATGGCGCCAGTGCCATAAACCCTTATTTGGTTAATGAAATTATTGCAGAACAACTCAAAGAAAACGATATTACAGCATATACTTTTGAAACTGCCATACAGAACTACAACAAAGCAGTAGGAAAAGGCATTTTAAAGGTAATGAACAAAATGGGGGTGTCTACCTTAAACTCCTACAGAGGGTCTCAACTTTTTGAGTGTATTGGGATTAACACCAAAGTAATAGATAAATACTTCCCGAGAACCACCTCTAGAATTCAGGGAATTGACCTCCATGAAATTGAGAAAGAACTCAGCAAAAGACATGCTAGGGCATTTTCAGAAAACCAACCAGAGGCTTCTTTAGACTTAGAAATAGGCGGAGATTACAGGTGGAGAAGAGAGGGCGAAAAGCACTTATTCAACCCACTTTCTATTGCTAAATTACAAAAAGCAGTAAGAAACAACGAAACGAGCACTTACAAAGAATACGCCCAATTGGTCAATGATCAAGCCAGAGACCTCATGACCATTAGAGGTTTATTAGAATTTTCTAATTACGACCCAATTCCGTTAGAAGAAGTAGAGCCGTGGACAGACATCGTGAAAAGATTCAAGACAGGTGCTATGTCTTACGGATCCATTAGCAAAGAGGCTCATGAGAACTTAGCCATTGCCATGAATAGGATTGGCGGAAAAAGCAATTCCGGAGAAGGGGGAGAAGACGCAGAAAGATTTTATAAAAATCAAACTGGAGATTGGAAGAACTCTGCTATTAAGCAAGTAGCTTCGGGACGTTTTGGCGTGAGCTCAAATTACCTGACCAACGCTTCTGAAATTCAAATAAAAATGGCCCAGGGAGCCAAACCTGGAGAAGGGGGGCAATTGCCTGGTCCAAAAGTCAATCCAGATATAGCCAAGACAAGAAACTCAACCCCATATGTGGGCTTAATCTCCCCACCACCACACCATGACATTTACTCTATTGAAGATTTATCTCAACTTATATTTGATTTAAAATCTGCCAACAGAGAAGCTCGAATTAACGTAAAACTAGTCTCAGAAGTGGGGGTTGGAACAGTCGCTGCTGGGGTTTCTAAGGCCAAGGCCGACGTTATACTGATTTCAGGTTTTGACGGTGGTACGGGAGCTTCTCCTTTAACATCTTTAAAGCATACCGGACTTCCATGGGAATTAGGGATTGCAGAAGCACAACAAACCCTTGTAATGAATGACCTTAGAAATAGGGTTAGGTTGGAGTGTGACGGACAGTTAAAAACAGGTAGAGATGTAGCTATTGCTTGTCTATTAGGCGCAGAAGAATTTGGTTTTGCAACAGCTCCATTAGTTGCTTCAGGATGCATAATGATGCGTGCCTGTCACCTAAACACCTGCCCAGTAGGTATTGCCACACAAAATCCAGAATTGAGAAAAAAATTCAAAGGACAACCAGAACACGTGGTTAACTTCATGTACTTCATAGCACAAGAGCTCAGAGAAATCATGGCAGAACTTGGATTCAAAACCATTGACGAAATGGTAGGCCAGGTGCAAAAACTAGACAGAAAGAAAGTATTAAACCATTATAAGTCCGCAGGTATTGACCTAAGTCCAATTTTACATCAGGTAGACGTTATTCCTGGAACAAAACTGTACAATACCACTAAGCAAGAACACCATATTGAAGACTCCATAGAGTTTGACATTATAGAAAAAGCCCACCCTGCACTCTATAGAAAAGAGAAAATGAGTTTAGATTTTCCTATTAAAAATACGGACCGTGCCGTTGGAGCTATTATCTCAAATGAGATATCTAAAAAATATGGCGCAGCAGGAATGCCAGACAACACCTTGAAACTTAATTTTACAGGAGCAGCAGGACAAAGTTTTGGTGCATTTGCCACCAAAGGTTTAACCATGACGGTGTATGGAAACACAAACGATTACCTTGGAAAAGGACTTTCTGGGGCAAAATTAGTCGTGAAAGTACCTGTAGAAGCTACTATTGTTCCGCACGACAATGTCATTACAGGAAATGTGACCTTATACGGTGCTACGGCAGGAGAAGCCTATATTAACGGTAAAGCAGGGGAACGTTTTTGTGTGAGAAACTCAGGAGCTATAGCTGTAGTAGAGGGTATTGGAGACCATGGTTGTGAGTATATGACCGGAGGAACAGCGGTAATACTCGGGGCAGTAGGAAGAAATTTTGGCGCAGGTATGAGTGGTGGAATTGCCTATGTCTATGACCCTAATAAGACCTTTAAGTCTATTTGTAAAGAAGAAGGATTAAATCTACTGGCTGTAGAAGATCAGACAGACATAGACCAATTAAAGACACTGATAGAAAATCACTATCACTCCACACAAAGTCCTAGGGCTCAAGAAATATTAGAACAATGGGAGTCTCAGCTGGGGCATTTCATTAAAGTATTCCCAGAAGAATACCGACTCGCACTAGTTAGAATAGCAGCAGAAACCGCTCAAACTTTATAGGAAAATGGGAAAGATAACAGGATTTTTAGAATTCGACAGAAAAGTAGAATCTTACGAAAAGCCAGAAGAGCGCGTAAAGAATTATAAAGAATTTACGGTTCCTTTAGAAGAGAAAGACCTCAAAGATCAGGGTGCAAGATGCATGAACTGCGGTATACCATTTTGTCACAGTGGGTGTCCATTAGGAAACTTGATTCCAGATTTCAATGACGCCGTTTACAAAGGAAAATGGGAAAAGGCAGCTAAGATATTACACGCCACCAACAATTTTCCTGAATTTACAGGAAGGCTGTGTCCCGCACCTTGTGAAGAAGCCTGTGTATTGGGTATTAATGAAGATCCAGTAACTATAGAAAATATTGAAAAAAGCGTAGCAGAAACAGCCTTTGCAAAAGGCTGGGTTGTGCCTCATAAACCAGCCATAAGAACTGGAAAAAAAGTGGCTGTTGTTGGATCTGGTCCTGCCGGACTAGCTGCTGCACAACAATTAAACAGGGCGGGGCATTTAGTGACCGTTTACGAAAGAGACTCTAAACCAGGCGGATTATTAAGGTTTGGTATACCAGATTTTAAGATGGAGAAAAATGTCATAGACAGACGTTTGGCTATATTAGAAGAAGAGGGCATTGTTTTTAAAACAGGAATTGAAATAGGAAAAGACCTAAACGCAGCTGATCTTAAAAAAGACTACGATGTTGTATTACTAAGCGGTGGTGCAACTATAAGAAGGACATTAGATATTCCTGGAGCAGACCTAAAAGGGGTGGTTCAGGCCATGGACTTTTTAAAACAAAGCAATAAACGCGTAGGAAAAGAGACCTACACCAATGAAGACATTTTAGCTACAGGGAAAGATGTCATTGTAATTGGCGGAGGAGATACAGGATCTGATTGTATTGGAACCTCTATTAGACAAGGGGCTAATACCGTGTCTAACTTTGAAATTATGCCTAAAGGCACTACCGATCGACCAGAAAACCAGCCTTGGCCATTTTTTCCAATGCGACTCAAGACAACTAGCTCTCACCAAGAAGGGGCCTCGCGTTTCTTTAGCATTAATACCAAAGAATTTGTTGGAGACGCGAATGGAAACCTCACAGGTTTAAAAACCATTGAGGTACATTGGGAGCACAGCCCAGGACAGCGTTCAAAATTGGTAGAAGTAGCTGGAACAGAGAAAATATGGAAGGCAGAAATGGTTTTATTAGCCATGGGCTTTACAGGCTCTGAGAATACAGTAGCAGAACAGTTGGGGGTAGCAATGGATCAAAGAACAAATATTGCTGCAACTGAGGACAACTATAAAACCAATATAGCAGGTATTTTTACTGCTGGCGATCAAAGAAGGGGACAATCACTCATTGTTTGGGCCATTGCAGAAGGAAGACAGGCTGCACACCATATAGATAGCTATCTCATGGGGAGCTCTAACTTACCATTAAAAGGAGAAGGCGATTTACCGAGAATCTAACTGGACCATCAGTAATTGCTTTTTAAAGGGAACCCGTTGGGTTCCCTTTTTTTGTGATTGCAAATGTGACTATAC
>Ga0102822_1000296_pt1 | contig 14488 bp, 10 predicted proteins | sample ColrivemetaGS733_FD_78195 | JGI IMG/M metagenome (GOLD analysis project Ga0102822, IMG submission 78195) | Estuarine microbial communities from the Columbia River estuary - Flood tide non-ETM metaG S.733 | ecosystem: Environmental > Aquatic > Marine > Intertidal zone > Estuary | place: USA... | reverse complement strand
TAAAGTATAAAAAAGTTTCATTGTTACTGGAAGCTATCAAGGGCTCTAGAAGCTAGTATAGCTCGCTATAATAACAAATACATCTACCCTAAATCACATTTTCACGCCTAGGCGTGAAGTGTATTTTCATGCTTAGTCGTGAAGTGTATTTTCAATAACTTTTGGATGTTTGCGATAAGATAATTTGGATTACATAAGATGTGAGAAACTCACCGATATTTTTTTTGGCAGGTTTCTAGTTTAACTAATAAAAAAAAGTGATAAAAACATACAGAGACCACAATTAGTTTGCATAAGACACTTAATTTAAAGTAGCCTCAAAATGAAACAAATTAGTTTACTTCTAGCCTTCTGTTTAGGCTCTCAGCTAGCCTATTCTCAAGGCAAGGTGATAAACAAAGGTGTGTTGAAAATAGAATCTGGCACATCTTTTTACACATTACTAACATTTGAAAATGAGCTTACTGGTAGCTTAACCAATGAAGGCGATTTAGTATTACGCGCAGATTACAAAAATCAAGGAATTACCACTGCAACAATTGGTACCACTCACTTAATTGGTACAACCAATCAAAGAATGTATTATAATGAAACTTCCCCATTACATAGTATAAACATTAATAATTTAGTCATTAATAACTCAAGTTCTACAGGTATTTCTGTTGATGATAATTATGCGTTAATTATTAAGGGAGATTTAACTTTAACTAATGGAGATTTAAGATTGGAAGGTGAATCGCAACTCGTTCAAGGTTCATCTTCTACATTAAGCGCTGGTGGTGCAGGTTCACTACTGCGCGATAGACAAGCTGGTGCTAATACGTATGCATACAACTATTTTTCATCGCCCGTAAATAATGGCGGAACATATAATTTAAACACTGAGGTTTTTGATGGTACAGATGCTAGTATTAATAGTTTTACACCACAATTAATTCAATTTAATTCAGGGTCTCCATACAATGGGGCTTCATCCGTTGTTGGTAGTGGTGGAAATGTAACTACACCATTAACCATAAGTGATAGATGGCTATATACCTATTTCAATGGGAGTGGTGCATATTCTGAATGGATATCTATTAATCCAAGTTCGCCGTTAAGCCCAGGCCAAGGCTATACTATGAAAGGGCCCGGAGCAGTTAGTCCTAATCAAAACTATGTATTTAAAGGAAAGCCAAATAATGGTAATTATACGTTTAGTAGTATTTTATTAGGTAATTACTATTTATTGGGTAATCCCTATCCATCGGCATTAGATGCTTATCAATTTATTACAGATAATAACGCAATAGATGCTTTATATATATGGGTTGACGGAGGATCAAATTCTCATTATTTATCAGACTATTTAGGGTCTTATGCTACCAGAAATTTAACTGGAGGCACTACAGCGTCTGTTCCAGCAGAGATAAGCGGTGGAGGAACTTCAACAAATGCAGCTCTTGGTCAATACGTTCCGGTGGGGCAAGGCTTTTTTGTTGAGGCTGTTTCTAATGACGCTATTGTATTTAGTAATTCGCAAAGAGCTTTTGTAACCGAAGCAGCAGGCGATTCGAAATTTTACAGAACAGCATATAATAAAGATGCTACACAAAAAAACCTTGTTAGATTGGGTTATGAAGATCCAGAAGGTTTTCACAGACAGCTATTATTGGGCTTTATTCCAAATTCACCAGCCAATTTAAGTTTTAACAACGGTTATGATGCTTTTATGAATGGATTAAGAGCTGATGACATGTATTTTATTATAGATGATGATTTATCAAAACAGTATGTTATTCAGGGTGTAGGAGCTTATGATGCAACTAATTTATTTCCAATTGGTGTAATTATCTCAGAAGAAGGAACTCATACAATTATGTTAGATGAAGTTGAAAACTTTACGGACGATGTTTATTTGTATGACAACGTTTTAGAACAAACTTATAACCTTAGCCAAGGTGAACTGGAATTAAATTTAGAACCAGGAGAATATCTAGATCGATTTAAAATTATGTTTCAAGATCAAAACGCATTGGGAATTAATGATGTAAGCTTAGAAGACTTAAAAGTATTTTATGATAATGATAGCCATATTATCATAAACAATACATGGGGATTAGAAATAAATACCATGGCTGTTTACAATATTTTAGGACAAGAGTTGCTTCGTAAAAAGAATTTAAGAGGCGTAAATAATTCAATTCAATTTCAACACCCAAAAGGGGTGTATGTTATTGTGGTTGAAACAGATAAAGGAAAAAAATCATATAAGATTATCAATTAAATTATAAAATAATGTTCAAAAATAAAAAATCAATTTTAATTATTTTTTTAATTATTTTAGGTTATAATTCTCGTACAATGGCACAGGTAGGTATAGGAACTACTGAGCCAGACCCAAGTTCTATGCTAGATATTCAAGCTGAAGGAAGAGGGTTGCTCATCCCGAGGATGACAATTGAAGAACGAAATAACATATCCAATCCCGCAGAAGGTTTAATGATTTATCAAACCGATGAAACCCCAGGGTTTTATTACTTTGATGGCGCAGCCACATGGATTGCAATAGCAGGTGCAAAAGATGATAAATGGACTGTAGAGGATGACAACATGTACAATGCCAACATCGGCAATGTAGGTATTGGTACAACTACGCCAGGAGCAAAATTGCATGTAGAAGGAGATATGTTGATGGATGTAGGAAGAGGAGATGTGCTTTTTGAAAATAATTCAAATGATAATGTAGACGGAGCTGGGATCACCATAAGAACAAAAGCTAACCCATCATTGGGCGCTATCTTCGCAGTGAGAAGTTCTGGTCAGGCAAATCGTTTATTTGTGGGGCAGAATTTTACATCCACTGGTTATAATAATTTTTATGTTGGATCAACAAGCTCTAGGGATGCATCGAATACCTCACTTTATACCAATAAAATCGCCAAATCCGGGGATTCTTATTTTAATGCAGGTAATGTAGGTATTGGAACTACTGCGCCTACAGATAAATTAACCGTAGCTGGCACTGCAGGTTATAATGCAACAACAAATATGGGTACTAGTGACACTGATTTTGCTAGTAAAAAATATGTAGATGATAATTCTGATTCTGATCATTCGACATTAGTAGCAAGCTTACGTGCCAATGCAAATATTTCTGGGGGTGGTGTAATAACAGTCAATGGTAGTGGCTTTATTAAAAACTCTCAAAGATTTATTGTAATTTCCAATGGCCGTGGAACTCATTTTAGCAACAGTGGTTATTTCAATATTGACATACCAACTTCAGGTACCATTACCGGTGTTGGTGGTGCCTCTAATAGATCAGCAACAGCTAACGGTGTCCAATTAGGTAGCTGGGAAGCCCTCTATTATATTTTACCGATTGGGAGTGCTCGCACTTCTCTCGCTGCAAATTTTAGAGTTGCCGCTTATACAGCTAATTTGGTAATACCTGAAGAGTGGGTGTTAATCGCGATGAAAAACGGTGATACTGGTGGTAAATATCACATTATAGATAAATACATATTGGCAGCAGGCGAGTCTATAAATACAGCTGCCGCTGCGAATACAAGTGTCAAAAAACATACGAAAACAATTACTATTGAATCGCCAACAAGTTCAGACGATATCACAATTTTTAGAACAGATGACGCTATTACTGTAAAGGAAGTTATCGCAGTGAGTACAGGTTCTTCACCAAATACTAGATTTAGATTAAGACATAGTACAAATAGAGCTGTTACAGGAAACGTATTATCTACCAATCTTGCTACAACTAGCACGACCGTTGGTAACAGGGCAACATTAAGTGATGCAACAATACCTGCAAATAGTTGGGTATGGATAGAAATGATTGCAGCTCGTGGAACTAACGTAACACTATCAGTAAATATAAGATATGTGATTGATTAAAATATCAGGAAAGCGAAGAGTTCTATTTAACTGGTACTTCTGTTATAGATAGTCTAAAACCACAAACACAATAATTTTTAGAATACTGTTACTTTTCTTAGAACTGCTCTTACTTTAATTAATGGCTCATCTGTAGTATTAAGATACCTTTTTATTTAAAATTTATAAATGTTATGGTAAAAAAATCATTATTATTGATGTCTTTTTTTTGATGATCAGTTTTGCTTGTTATGGGCAGCAAAAATGCTGTAACTATACTACCTGGACACCAGGAATGAGCATTGGACCCGGTTCTTATTGTAGTTCGTCATATGGTGGGTAAATTGTATCTTATCGAGGAAGGCTTTATACACATTAGGATATTGCTCTAGTCAAGGTCCGAACTCATATGAATTCGTAGATATTGGACCATGTGATGATAGTAGTAGCTTAGGTACGGGTAGTATTGGAATTCCTTAAAACCTTACAGCTCCTGCTGATACCGCTACTATTACAAATATCAATAATGGCGGTGCAGATAGCTATCAATGGCAATTTTCTGATGTTAGTGCCACTGGTCATTGAACCCTAATATCTGGACAAACAAAAAGGCACCTATAACCCACCGTGCTGTATAACAGCTACCCGCTAGCATTGAAGAAGAGGCTTTCAATATTCTGTTGAAGTGGACTGTAACCCCAATTGGACAAGCCGACTGCAAGTTACGGTAACTAGCAAACGGAGCGTGATTATCATAGATTAAGTAATAGATGTTTGAATGAGATATAAGAGTATAAAAGATTAGTAAAAAAGGCTAAGTGAAGAAGTAAACAATGATGTTAGCTCTAAAAAAGGAAAACGAAATCCTAAAAGTAGCTGTATTAAGTGTAAAAACGAGCCCAAGTGAAACAGATAAAAAACGAATATATACTCTCTGGACTGGGGTTTAGCAGAAGTAATGCAACTTACACCAGTTTCGTTTAACTGGAAGAGCGATTCTGCAATGAGAAGAAACAAAATTGGATTCATTGCCCAAGACGCTCAAAAAGTAATTCCAGATGTGGTAAACGTTAAGTCAACCCGAAACTGTTACAATTACCAAAGGAACTGAAAACTTGTTGTTTGAGCAATACACCAACGAACACTCCAAACGTGAATAGGCATTGAGGGCTTGGGTGTATTTGGAGCAACGTAAAAAAAAAATACACATAACACTTTATATAGCGCATTGAAACGCGCCATACACTTAACGTTAAACGAACCTCTCCAAAAAAAACTTCAACTTCACAAGTTAAAAAAAATGACAGTAAGTAAATGTGTTAGGAATTTCAATGTGAATTCCTATTTAGCGCTAAGTTTTACTTAATAGAGATACAAAAGTTAACAAATAATCAGATTCACTATAGAACTATTATAAGTCACTCTTAGCTTGCCTAACATCACGGAATGTTGGTGAATTCTCGGTAATGCTTCCTGCTCCTTTTTTATTAATTTTGAAAGTAACATCCTTTGTTGTGGTAAATAAAAGTACAGATGAAAAAGACGTTTTGAGATATGGTTTTAAAAATATAAAAGCTTCATCTAAAGTAAGCTCGCTTTCCTCATCTTCGGTCTCTCTAGATTGGTAACGCAGTTTTACTAAAACCTTAAAGCCATCTTTAGAAGACAATGGTCTAACAAATATATTTTTCAAGTCTGGCTTACCAATGGTTTTTGCCATAGTTAATTTGGCGAAACGACCTTCTTGGAAACTCTCTTTTACTTGTTCCCAGAATAGAACAAACACTTCTTGATACGGCATAAACTAAGGATTGATGATACAATATTTTGACACTTCAAAAATAGCATTAATAATTGATACCAATTACAACTTAAAATAAGCTCAAAAAAACGTCTTTTTTTCTTTCCTTTTCATTAAAAAAAGAAACCGTAACTAAGGCAATGCTTTAATTTTAAGATACGTATTAATGCTATTGGCGGTTAAGTTTTCTGGACTTGTGAGGATAGAATAGATACCGTATTTATTAATTCGTTGACAATGAGTCGTTTTTCGAATGTAAATTTTTATGCAATGACCTGGTTGTAAACCTTTTCAGTGGTTTCTGATTTATTGTTAATTATACTTTTTGAACCTGTACTTTTAAACAAGATAATGATACTGGCATTGTTAGGAAATCCTTTTATGCCGCAATAACAATAAAAGACTATTAAAAATTGATTAAATTTCAACAAAAAATAATTGAAAGGTTAGCATTAAGCATGTAAAACAGACCACCGATATGGAGTTTATTGATGTTATTTTAAAAGATTATAATTTTTATACCCAAAGCATGTAAATTGAGAGCTAATTTTGAAAAGAAAAATTGCGTGAATCGCTTATCCCGAGCTAGTCTTGGGATCTTAAATAAATAAAAAATATGTTTTATACTATAGATATTTTAGGAACCATCGCTTTTGCTATTTCTGGCGTCTTAATAGCTATATACAAGAAGATGGATTTATTCGGAATTCTTATTATAGCATTTGTTACGGCTGTTGGAGGTGGCACCCTACGCGATTTACTCATAGGTGACACACCAGTGAGTTGGATGAAAGATATCACATATACTTATGTCATTTTAGGGTCTGCCATATTCGCGATACTTTTTAGAAGTAAAATAAATTATTTAAGAACCTCATTATTTTTATTCGATACCATTGGTATTGGACTCTACACATTGGTTGGTATAGAAAAAGGGTTAAATGCAGAACTACATCCTATTATTTGTATTGCTTTAGGAACCATTACAGCTAGTTTTGGAGGTGTTATTCGTGATATTTTGTGTAATGAAATCCCGGTTATTTTTAGAAAAGAAATTTATGCTACGGCCTGTATCTTAGGTGGTATCACTTATTTTCTTTTGCGAGAATTCCCAATAAAATACGATTTTGTTTTTGTAATTGCTGGTATCGTGGTTATTGTCGTGAGGTTACTGGCTGTAAAGTTTAAAATTGCACTACCTACTATTTATAAAGATTAATTTATTTGGGCGTTACTTTTTGAGAAAAACAAAAAGTCAGGCTTTTCGCTATATCTTTTTCTCGTGCCTCAAAAAAGGATGCCGCTACAATCCCTAACGCAAAAACAGACTTTGAATGTATTGATTTTAGTTTCAAAGACTATTATATTCCATGCAAATTATTTTTGCTCATTGCTATTTATTCAATAACCTCAACATTTCGAATAAAAATATTTTTATCTGGCCAATCACCATCATCAGTTTTTACTGCAGCAATTTTGTCTATAACATCCATACCTCGTGTTACATGTCCGAAAATAGTATAATCACCATCTAAAAAATGAGCACCATTTTTTTGGCAGACAATAAAAAACTCAAAAGGGGATGCTAGTTTGTGTGGATTTCTAATTTCGCTACTAGGCATAGAAATAACACCTCGCTTATGTTTAAAACCACGTTTAGTATCTGGTGGTAATAAGTATTTACCAATATGAGCTCGTTTTCTAGCCGTTTTTATGTCATCACTATTTCCAGCTTGAACAATAAAATTATCAATAACTCTATAAAATTGTGTGCCATTAAAGTAGTTCTGTTTGGTTAAGAAAATGAAATTAGAACGATGAAATTTTGTTTCGTTATAAAGTAAGATATCAATTTCTCCAAAATCGGTAGTAATTCGAACCTTATTTTCTTTATGAATTTTATCATATTCCAAGAAAAATTCCATAGCACTTTTAGAATTCAACTTAGGGAATTCACGTTCAGGCTCTTGAAAAGAATCATTGATAGCCTCTTCTTCTAAAGGTTGTACAACTTTAGTTTTAGAAGTGCCTTTCTTTTTAGTTTGTTTATCTTCACAATTCAGAAATAAAAGAAAAAAACTTAAAAACAATACGCTGCGCATAGACTATGAGGTTTGAAGAATTTTTAAAATCAGTTTCAAAAATAAAAAATATACCGCTACCAGCCGAAGTATCTCACTTTAAAATGGTGCCTCCTTTTCGTCAGGAACTTTTAAAAAAACAGAAAGAAGCCATTAAGAAAGCAAAACATGCGGGGGTTTTATCATTGTTTTATCCTGACGAAGATATGGAAACAAAATTCGTTTTAATTTTAAGAAAAACGTATAAAGGAGTACATTCAGCGCAAGTTGCTTTTCCTGGTGGTAAATTAGAGGCACAAGATGCATCATTGCGAGACACGGCATTAAGAGAAACTTTTGAAGAAGTAGGCGTTCCCATTGATACTGTTCAAATTGTTAGAAGTATATCTCAAGTTTATATTCCACCAAGCAATTTTTATGTACATCCATTTATTGGATTCACTCAAAATACGCCTCAATTTATTAAACAAGATGATGAGGTTGAGGCGCTGATAGAAATAGATTTAGAACATTTTTTGGATGAACAATCTATTATCTCCAAAAAAGTAAAAACATCTTACAGTATTGAGGTTGAGGTGCCTGCATTTAAATTAAATGATTATGTAGTTTGGGGAGCAACTGCCATGATGCTAAGCGAAATTAAAGACTTGTTAAAACAACTCTAGTAGTTTATTAGATTTATTACATTTGTATCCTAACCAATTTTGACGCGTGATTTATGGGATTGTTTAAAAAAAATCCATTCGGACATATACTATTTCTAAAAAAATGGCTTATTAGAATCTTTGGGGCACTTACTCATAGGCGTTTTAGAGGGTTTAATGAACTGCAGATAGAAGGTTCTGAAATCATAAAGGACTTACCAGATACTAATGTGCTTTTCGTATCAAATCATCAAACATATTTCGCTGATGTGGTATCCATGTTTCATGTGTTTAATGCCAGTTTAAGTGGGCGTACCGATTCTATTAAAAACATAGGGTATCTCTGGAATCCAAAATTGAATATTTATTATATAGCAGCTAAAGAGACAATGAAGGCTGGTTTGCTTCCAAAAATACTCGCTTATATGGGGTCTATAAGTATTGAGCGTACGTGGCGATCTGAAGGAAAAGATGTGAACAGACAGGTTAAAATGAGTGATATTTCTAGTATAGGGAAAGCTTTAGATGATGGTTGGGTTATTACTTTTCCGCAAGGCACAACCACACCTTTTAAACCCATTAGAAAAGGAACAGCGCATATTATTAAGCGTTACAAACCTATCGTAGTGCCTATTGTTATTGATGGGTTTAGACGGTCGTTTGATAAAAAAGGATTGCGTATTAAAAAGAAAAATATTCTTCAATCCTTTGAAATTAAAGCGCCTTTAGAAATTGATTACGAAAATGAAACTACCGAAGATATTGTAAAAAGAATTGAATATGCTATCGAGCAACATCCTTCATTTTTAAAAGTAATTCCTCAAAAAGAATTGGAGGCGCTTGAAGAGTTGAATAAGCGTAGAAAGTGGTAATACATTAATGTGTTTAATGTTATCAGTCTAGAATTCTTTTTATGTCCATAACCAACATCCAAGATCAACTATTTTCTAATTTAAAAACATATTTCGGGTACGATAGTTTTAGAATGAATCAACAAGATATTGTTGAAACTGTCTTAAATAAACAGGACTGCCTGGTTATTATGCCAACTGGTGGTGGTAAATCTATTTGTTTTCAACTTCCAGCATTATTATTTAAGGGTGTAACATTGGTTATTTCCCCTCTTATAGCCTTGATGAAAGATCAAGTTGATGGATTAAGTGCTAACGGAATCTCTGCTTCTTATTTTAATAGTAGTCAAAGTAATGAAGAGCAATCTGCAATAATAGACCGTGTTTTAAGTGCCGATTTAAAATTGCTATATGTAGCACCCGAAAGTTTAGCGGGATTACAAAACATACTAAACGAAACTTATATAAGTTGTGTGGCTGTAGATGAAGCGCATTGTATATCTTCTTGGGGGCACGATTTTAGACCATCCTATCAACAATTAGGGTTTTTAAAGAAAACGCTGCCTAATACGCCATTTATAGCATTAACGGCAACAGCCGATAAAGCCACGCGACAAGATATTGTAAAGCAACTTCATATCGAGAATGCGCAACAATTTATTTCCTCTTTCGATAGACAAAATATAGCTTTAGAAGTGCGTGCTGCCAACGATAGGATTTCTCAAATTATTAAATTTATTAAGCAAAGACCAAACCAGTCTGGGATTATATATTGCTTGAGTCGTAAAACGACCGAGCAACTAGCTAAAAAATTAAAGACCAATAAGGTTTCTGCAGAAGCATATCATGCGGGTTTAAATTTTGAGAAACGATCTAAAGTTCAAGAATCTTTTGTTTACGATAAAACTCAAATTGTTTGCGCAACTGTAGCTTTTGGTATGGGCATAGATAAATCTAATGTGCGTTGGGTTATTCACTATAATATGCCAAAAAATATTGAAGGCTATTATCAGGAAATTGGACGGGGTGGTCGAGACGGATTAAAAGCGCATGCGTTATTGTTTCATAGTTATGCCGATGTTATTCAATTGCGAAACTTTGCAAGTGGAGCCTCGAATGAAGAGGTTCAAATTGCGAAGTTAGATCGCATGAAACAGTTTAGTGAAGCTACAACATGTAGACGGAAAATATTATTAAGTTACTTCGGAGAATTATTAGGTGAAAATTGTGGTAACTGCGATGTTTGTATAAATCCTCCCCAGGTATTCGACGGAACTATTATTGCTCAAAAAATTCTTTCAGCAGTCTATCGCCTAAAAGAAACAGAGGCAATGGGAATGATTGTAGATGTGCTTCGGGGTTCGCAAAATGCTGCGGTTTTAGCAAAAGGATATCAAGGTGTTCGTACTTTTGGGATTGGGAAAGATGTTGCATGGAAACATTGGCAACATTTTATTATTCAGCTTATAAATCAAGGGTATTGCGAAATAGCATTTCATAAGCATAATGCCTTGCAATTAACAGCGTTTTCCAATAATGTTCTGTTTAATGGTGCAAAAGTAGCTTTAACAAAACCTATTGAGATTACCGAAATAAAAGCCTTAGTTAAGGAGAAGAAAACGCGACTAAAACGAACAAAGAAGAAGGCAAAACCTAAAATAGATCCTCATAATTTATTTGAACGTTTAAGACTATTACGCTATAAGATTTCTCAAGAAGAGGATATCCCTGCTTATTTGGTGTTTAGTGATGCGACTTTAAAAGAAATAGAGCGTGAGCGCCCCATGAGTGACGACGATTTTCTCAAAATTAGCGGTGTAGGTCAACGAAAAATGGAGGTTTATGGCGATGAGTTTATTGCCGAAATCATTAGTTTTATGGGTTCTAAGCTAAATAAATCTAAAAAGAAGGATACTGTTCTAATAACTTACGACTTATATAAGTCTGGTATGTCAATAGAAGAAATATCTATTGAGCGCAAATTATCATCAACAACCATTTACTCGCATATAGCCAAATTATTTAGTAAAGGAAAGAATATTAATATTTTCGATTTTGTATCTAATAGTGATGTTGAAGCTGTTCGAAAAGCTAAAGTTGCCTTAGATTCTCCAACAGCATTAAAACCCTATTTTTCATATCTTAACGAAGAGTTAGACTATTTTAAAATCAGATTAGCATTAAGTGTTGTAGATCGTTTGTGATTTTTTTACAAAACAAGAGTTCACTAAAAATCAACTACCATAAATAGATTATGAATATTGCATATTTTTGAATTGTAATTTTTATCTTAAATTCCTAATTCTTATTTGCGAATTGTGAAAAAATATGATTCAGATTTTATTACCTAATGAATCGTTGATAACTCCTAACAATTCTCTTTCAATAAACTCTTCAAAAGTTCTATTTTGCATCTCTAGTTTAAGATATGTAAATGAAAGTTTGTATTGCCGAAAAACCAAGTGTTGCCCGCGAAATTGCTGCTGTATTAGGAGCAAGCACAAAGCGTGATGGGTACTTTGAAGGCAATGGTTATGCGGTTACTTACACTTTTGGACACCTATGCACGCTTAAGGAACCTGTTGATTATAAATCGTACTGGAAAAGTTGGGACTTAAATAACTTACCCATGCTTCCTGAAAAGTTTGAAATTAAAGTTTCTCCTAACTCGGGTATTAAAAAACAATTTAACATTGTAAAAAGTCTATTTGATAAAGCCGATGTTGTTATAAATTGTGGGGATGCGGGGCAAGAAGGAGAACTTATTCAGCGTTGGGTGATGAATGAAGCCAATTATAAAGGCGAGGTACAAAGGTTATGGATTTCTTCGTTGACTACAGAAGCTATTAAAGAGGGTTTTAAAAACTTAAAACCATCAAAAGATTACGATAATTTATATTATGCAGGATTCTCCAGATCTATTGGCGATTGGTTATTAGGTATAAATGCGACAAGGCTTTACACCGTAAAGCATGGTGGTTATAAACAGGTGTTGTCGGTAGGGCGCGTGCAAACACCAACTTTAGCAATGGTTGTAAATAGATTTAAAGACATAGAAAACTTTAATCCACAACCCTATTGGGAATTACAAACCTTGTATAGAGATACTTTATTTAGTTATGAGGATGGTCGTTTTCTTAAAAAGGAAGATGGTGAAGCTCTGGCCAATAAAGTAAAAGAAAGCGATTTTGAAATACAATCGATTACCAAAAAGAAAGGAAAAGAATATGCTCCTAAATTATTCGATTTAACGGGCTTACAGGTATATTGTAATACAAAATTTGGGTTTTCGGCTGATGAAACTCTTAAAATAGTTCAGGCCTTATACGAGCGCAAAGTAGTCACCTATCCTAGGGTCGATACTACATTTTTACCGAATGATGTGTATCCAAAGGTGTCTGGAATTCTTCAAAAACTAACGAGCTATTCAAAATTAACACAACCGCTTTTAGGTAAAAAAATAAAGAAGTCTACTAAAGTTTTTAACGATAAAAAAGTTACGGATCACCATGCTATTATTCCAACAGGCATGCAGACTAATTTGCAATACAATCAGCAACAAGTTTACGATATTATTGTAAAGCGTTTTATTGCTGTATTTTATGACGATTGTATTGTGGCAAATACAACGGTTTTAGGACATGCAGCAAAAGTGGTTTTTAGAACTACGGGTAAAGAAATTTTAGAAAAAGGCTGGCGTGTTGTTTTTGAAAACCCGAATGCCAAAGAAAAAGAATCTGGGATTTTACCAACTTTTGAAAAAGGTGAAAAAGGACCTCATGAGCCATCATTTTTAGAAAAAGAGACCAAACCACCCAATCAGTTTACAGAAGCAACATTATTACGTGCTATGGAAACGGCTGGTAAGCAGGTTGATGATGAAGAATTACGCGATTTAATGAAGGAGAATGGTATTGGAAGACCTTCAACTCGTGCCAATATTATTGAAACGTTATTTAGACGTAAATATATAAAGCGAAATAAAAAGCAAGTACTGCCAACTGTTACAGGTATTCAGTTAATTGATACGATTCAAAATGATTTATTAAAATCTGCTGAACTAACGGGGTCTTGGGAAAAGCAATTGAAAGATATTGAAAAGGGTGAATTTACAGCAGGAGCATTCATTAAAAACATGAAACACATGGTTGATGCTTTGGTTTATGAGGTGCGAAGCGAAACCAAACGTGCTAATATTTTGCATGCTGTTACGATTAAAAAACGTGCCGCTAAGGTTGAAGCTAAAAAAGGAGTTGGTATTACTTCGGAGTCTTGTCCTAAATGTAAACAGGGGCAAATTATCAAAGGGAAATCAGCTTATGGCTGTAGTGCTTATAAAACGGGTTGCAATTTTGTAATGTCGTTTAAGTTTGGTGATAAAAAAATTTCAGAAAAACAATTTTTAAGACTGCTTCGAAAAGGATCTACAGTTAACCTGAAGGGTTTTAAAACGGGTTCTGTCACAACTGAAGGTTTACTTCGATTTGATGATAATTTCAAGCTTAAATTGGAGCCTAAAACAACTTTGGCGAAGGCGAAACCATATGAATTAACATGTCCGAAATGCAAAAAAGGAACGGTTATAAAAGGAAAAGCGGCTTATGGTTGTAGTGATTATAAATCTGGCTGTGATTTTAAAGTAACGTTTGATACTGTAAGAGCAAAGATAAATGGGCAAACCCCAACCAGAGAACTTGTTCATAATATTTTGAATGGAAGCATCTAAAACGCAGCATAGACATTTCGTAATCTTCAAGCCTTATGGATGTTTGAGTCAGTTTGCAAGTAATGACTCAAAGCAAAAATCTAAAAAATTTTTAGGAAGCCTACATGATTTTCCTGAAAGCATTATGGCTATTGGTCGTTTAGACGAGAAGTCTGAAGGGGTATTATTGTTAACTACAGATGGTAAAATGAGTGCTCATATAAACAGTCGAAAAGTAGAAAAAGAATATTATGCTCAGGTTGATGGTGATATTTCTATAGAAGCTTTACAACAATTAAAAACAGGTGTTGAAATAGGTTTTGATGGTGGAAAATATAAAACGAAGCCTTGCAAAGCTTTTAAATTAGAAGAAATTCCTGATTTACCAAATCGTGGAAAAAAGATTCGAGATGATAGGCATGGGCCAACATCGTGGGTATCTATTACCTTAAATGAAGGTAAATTTAGGCAGGTTAGAAAAATGACTTCTGCTGTTGGTTTTCCAACGTTGCGATTAGTTCGGGTTAGAGTAG
>Ga0102822_1000281_pt1 | contig 14774 bp, 9 predicted proteins | sample ColrivemetaGS733_FD_78195 | JGI IMG/M metagenome (GOLD analysis project Ga0102822, IMG submission 78195) | Estuarine microbial communities from the Columbia River estuary - Flood tide non-ETM metaG S.733 | ecosystem: Environmental > Aquatic > Marine > Intertidal zone > Estuary | place: USA... | reverse complement strand
GGTTGGGGGGCGCGGTTTATAATCCGAGGTCAGTCATTGAGTCCTCTTAAGCGGTGTTTGTTCGTAATCTTCGTACTCAAGCCCTTATAAACGCAATATAATGATATTACGTTATTGACTATATTACGTATAGTACTGTTATAACGCAGTTTTTTATTATACTTATTTATTAAATTCAGTTTTTTATTATACTTATTTATTAAATTAATGCCGAACGCGCTTTTAAACGTAATTGGACCGCAAGGGACTTCTATAGTTAAAAGGAGCCCTCGTGTATGTAGAATCCCCTATAAAAGTGGACAACTTTTTTCCCATCTTTAAAGTTATACATAGGGAACCCTAAGTTTTGCATAAACTCCTAGATGTAAAAAACATATTCAACGCTTCGCGCGACCGAGGTCAGGTAATCCACCTGTTCTCCGAAGAGGCGAAGCAGTTGTTGCATCCGGTAACAGGCCTACGTGAAGCGGTACGTAGTATGTAGAATGTCTGACAGCTAGGGTGGGGCAGGCAGCTGTCAGCTACGTCAGGACGTATCTACTATGATTGGACCGCAAGGGACTTCTATAGTTAAGAGGAGCCCTCGTGTATGTAGAATCCCCTATAAAAGTGGACAACTTTTTTCCTATTTTTAAAAAAAAAATTTCCTAGAAAGTGTAATAAAATTCAAGAGCATTTTTTAAATGTAGGAAAACTTCAAATTAGTTTTTTAACAACTGCAATACGTGCTGCTGCCGTTTCTTGAATGAGGGGCTGCCCGTGAGAGAGTACGTGCGTACGTCAAGTGGCTGTTACTAGTAGCAGTAGTAGTAATACAGTTAAGTATAAGTACTAGTAATAGTATGTTTAGGTAATATGTATCCCATTACAACTACGTAGGTAGGTACTTATGTATATACGTAAGTACAGCTATGTATGTAGGTATGTACGTATATACGTACGTATAGCTACGTAGGTAGGTACGTATGTATTACAGTGTGTTATTTGATTTGATATGTGTTTTTTTTTATGTTGTAAAAATGTGACTATAGAGTTTTTTTACAGTGTTATAAATATATTGTATGTGTTTAATTTTGATTTTTAATAATTTATCATGTTTGATTTTCGCCATATGTCATCTATTATAATCTTGTCTATTTGTGATTGGGGTATTTTTGTTTTTTCTACCCACTTTATTAAGTTCTGTTTTTTGTTGGTTGATATTTTAATTTTATATGCGTGTTGTTGTAGGTATTTTATCCATTTTCTCCTTTTTTTAATTTTTTCTGTTTCAGTTCCATTTTTAGTCTGTGTGATATTACTTATTCTTGCTTTGTTCATGTTGTTACTACAGAAGAACAGTGCTGATTTAAATCTGTTTTGTGGTGTTCCGATTGTTGTTGCTCTAGATATGAACATATATAGTAGTCCTGGGCATAAAAGCTCCATAGATTTTTTTCCTGGATTAACAACAATACAAGGAATTGGATGGTTTGGACCGACATTTTGTCCTTGAAACGTATGTCCTGTTCTAGCATATGCAATGCTAAGTGGAATATATTTATATGTACAACAATGTTTCTTGCATGTGATTTCTATAGGTGGAATGGGGACCCATGTTGGTTTGTTTTTTATCCATGAAGGGCCACAGTAAGTTGGAAAATCCACTATAATATACAGTGGAAAATTGTATTCTAATGGACTTTCGTTGTCTTTATATACTATTTCTTTGATTGTTCCTTGTGTTCCATTGAATAGACCCCAGTTTGGTTCGAAATTTTTTCCAGTTAACTGTACTCTTGCTTCGCGACAGCAGTTTAGTACTGAGTCAATGTCACATTCTTTCTTCATGCATTTTGTTTTTCCATTGTAAGTTATATTTTTGGACGTTGTTTGGTTTTGAATTCTGGCAACTGGATTTGTTGATGAATGTATTTCTTTTATTTTGTTCCAGTTGTGTTCAATTACATCTTGTTTATTAGCATAAAGAAATGTAGCTCTATTTCTAATGTATTCTATTTGTCTCGGTGTAAGATTTCCACTGTTAAGATGAAGTGAAAGTAATATATCTTTATCAGATTCAGTAGGATAGCCTAATCTTGTGTTATCTAAAAGACTTCTGAATTCTGTTTCATCTTCATTTTGTCGCATTATTTCAGTCAATTCCATTGTAGTTTCACCTAAACTTATGAACTGTTGACATCCATTCTGTACAGTTTTGTTTTTATTCTTCTGCACAAAAGAATCAAAAGCACCTGGAAAAACGGGGGGAGGTAGTTGGTAATCATCGCCAAAAATGGCCACCACTGGTATTCCTCCCCAGTCTTCAGTATCATGTCCACCGTTATGTACAGTTTCTTTTATGTTTAATTCTGTTTGACCGAGAAGCATTAATCCTATCATACTTCTTTCATCAAAGAATAAGGCTATAGTTCGTAGGAGTTTCTTCATCAATTCTTTTTTGGTATTATCAGATAATGTATTATAGCCTGGGACATCTCTTACATTTATTTTGAACTCTCTATGTATAGTTGAACCTCCTACATTGTATGCTGCAGCTCCAGTTGGGGCTGTAACAAATACACTATCATTGTCATCAAATATTTTCCTGATACAAGTTACCAATGTATTTATAAGTACACTTTTTCCTGTACCACCGCAACCCATTATTGTCATTCTTAGTGGTTTGAATTTCTTTTTTTGTGCCATAGTTGCCGTTGTTAGTCGTAGCCATTCTTTTATTTTCTTTAAAATTACATATGCGATTTTGAACTGACCATCGTTAAGATCTTGTAGTTTATATTCTTCTCCATTTTTCTTTTTAGGTATTAGTAGGCAATTATTTTTAGTATTTGTATATTCATCGATCTTTTCGAATAACCAGTTTTCTCCATTTTTTGGTGTCTATCGTTAAGAAGTAAAATTATGTTAAAATAATCCAATTCAGTTTTTTTACATTCGTATAAGTATAATATCTGAGTAGTGTTTCAAATACATATTAAATTAAAAAATCATTATTTGCTTACCTTGTATATTCTTTTATCCCATTTATACTGCTTTCCAATGTCTAATCCTTGTTGTTCTAATTTTTCAAATATGTTTATTGTCTCTCTTAAGTTGGTTGATGTTTTTAATAAATCTTGAGTGTCAAGGTTTATGTAATTGTTAATTGGCTGTGATTCTATTGTTTCTTCTGATACTGGTTCTTTTATACCTTTTTGATAGTTTTGGACTCGGTTTTGTGCTCTTTCAATAGCTATAGATACTGATGTTGGGCAATATTGAGATTCTTTGAAATTATTGAATAATTTTATGTAGTTTGCTTCTGTTAATGTCGGTAAAGGATTGTTTTTATGCCATGGTATATGTTTGATCATTTCTGTTCTTGCAAAATTTATAGATATTGGGTAAGATGGTTGCCCTCCTCCCCCAACATAATGTGGTATGAATTCCTTTTTAGGTTCTTTTGATGAATTGTTCTTAATGATATGAAAATACTGATGTAATGATTTATCTAGATGGTCTGTTCTATTTGTATATTTTGATATGTATGTGGTTGAATAAGATGCATTATTTTCTAGTATTCTTACTGCTTTAGATAGGCTGATTATGTCAATGTGTTCAGAACATATTACTAGAGGTAGTTTTCCTATTTGACAGACTGTTTCTTGTTTGGTGATAGTTCTATTGGCAATTGATTTATTTAGGCATTTTTGAACTGTTTTTATAACATCTTTTTCATCACCTGTTTCTGATTCACAACTATATAAAACAACAACAAATAATATGTTAAATTACGTTTTAATGTAATATTATAAAGATAATGTTAACTTACCTTAATGCAAAGTCTTTAACTTGTTTCTTCTCAATGTTTAATGTAGCATTACCTTTGCATGCATATCCTATAACATAATCAGTTACTGTTGCTATTTCTTTTGCATTTGGATATGTTGGATTACTTTCATAAAGCAATATACTGATGTCACAGTTTGCACGCCAAGCTTGTAAACAGTACAATGAGGTTTGTAGTAGTTTATTATGGTTTCGTCTTAAGGATATTTTATTAAATCCTCGTGTATCTTTTTCTATTTCGTCTTTGTTTTTTATTTTCCATCCTGGTGTTCTAGATGTACCTGGAGCTATTTCTTTACCACACCCCATGCGGCAGGAGCGTACCTTATTTATAATAGTTTTATGATCACATAAAAAATATGTAAAAGTAATTCAAGTTAGTTTTTTTACATTCATATCAATATAATAACTAAATAAGTTTGGGGATCATATTACCTTATTTTTTGTACTGTTGTCAGTAGAAGATTTTAGACAGTAATCACTGCAATTATGTATTTGACAGAACATACATAAATCTTGCTGATCTGTTTCTATATTTGATGTTTGTGAAAATCTTGTTTTACATGGACTAGAAAATTTATCTGGTGTTGTACAGTTTTTTGGAATTTCGGCTGTACAATTAAATTTTGATCTAACCCAGTTTGCTATGAAGGCTGTTTTTTGTTTTTTGTTGTTTCTCAATTTCCATAATTTTTTGTTTATCATAGTTGCATCATTGGTTATGCCAATTAAATGTAGATGGATCTGTCCCCTTGATTTTGCAAATTCGAATCGTCCCCAATAATGTTTTATTCCAAATACCTCTAATCCGATTGTTTTTAAAAATTCGTCTACGCGTATTTGGAAAAATTCCTGCACAATAATAGTGTAGTCATTTAGTGCTTGATGTAGCTTGTGTAGGTTGACATCTAAATCAACTTTTGTTCCCTCTGTAATATAAATATAATGTTCTAGTAGTCTTTTGAGATCAGGCCAAAAATACTCGGCACAAGATAAAGTCATAAAAATGTTTGGTGGTCCTCTCCCTTTTTCAATATGATGATTAATCCATGAATATAATTCGGCTTTTTTTGATCTCCAATATGCGTTTGATCCTGGAACAACTTTTCCAAAATACATCAACTTGTCAATAAAAGATTGATCACCACTAAGTAATTTTGTTTGAAGTGTTTCCAAATTTGGTGGGGAATCCCCAACAAAATCACTTACAAACCATCGACTTTGAGATTTGTTTCTGTGTCTTTGTATATAATTTAGTACAAAGAAACACCATAAGTTGTCTTTAGCAAATCGACCATCTTCATAAAATAATAAATTTTGGGCCCAATCAGCAATGTCAATGTCACATTCTCTACTCTCCTTTATATCACCGATACCTCCAGGAAATAACCAAGGAAAAGCCAAACAAAAAATCTTGGTATCAGAAAATTCTGATATTGGTTTTATATCTCTTGGGGGCCAATGTAGTTTTTGAATGTTTCTATCTTGTATTTTTTTGTTTATTAATCTTGTTAATTCTCTATCGCCGTCGAATATAATTTGTGTTTTGTCTTCAGAAATACAGCCAAAATATTCATTTTCTGGATGTAATAATTCGTCTTGTGGTTGTAATACTTGACGATAACTTGGTCCCTCATCTTTGTCTTCATCTATGTCATTACTGTTTTCAATTCTTATAACGTGATTTATTGTATCAGATTGAGATTTCGTCATCCAATTTAAATTTGATTCATTGACTATAATGTCTTTGTACAATGGATTGTATTGTTTTAGCCATTTTAAAGCATTCAAGATTCTGGAACGATTGACGGTAAAAACATTTTGTATATTTTCTCCATCTGCTGTAACACCTGTTCTTACTACTTTTATCATAGTAATATCTGTGGGTAATCTTGGTAATTCAGTACATATTCCTGATATATCTTGAAAAAAACTTACAACATGTCCTCTTATTCCAAGTATCCCATTTTTAATGTGAATGACAGGAACTAAAGGTGAAACACGTTGAATTAATAATTTTTCTGCCAGTGTTAGATGTTGTAGTTCTGATGGAAGCGTATATTTTATAATGTCATTCTTTGTTTTCCATGTGGGTAATAATTTATTTTCATATGAGTAGAACATTTCATTTTTTTTATTTTGACACCTATAGCATATTCCATTTGAAGTTTTCATATTCAATCGTCTTTGGTGGCAGATACAACAATGTTTAAAATATAATTTGTACATATTTGATTCAAAGTTTAATGTTTGTTGTATAAATTTCTTCGTTTTTTCATCTGCTGTATTGCTGTGAAGCATTGCAGTATAATTTTTGTTTATTTGTGGAATTTGAACTTTTGAAGATAGATTTGAAGATTGCAATTTGTCCAAAATTATGCTAAGTTGTTCGATATATTGACGGTACTTGAAACGTTTTACTTTTACTCGAAGATTAATATCATAACATTTACATGTCGTTTCGATTTCATTTCGTAATCGTTGAAATTGTTTTCTTGAAGTACATTTGCATAATTTTTGACGAAAATATTCTCCATTCTATTGAAAAGACAAAAATAAACAAAATGTGAAAAAAAGGTAATGAAGTTTTTTTACAAATAACATAATTATATATATTCGTACCTTTCTTGTAAGCTGGAGTAGTTGTTGTGATGAGTTCAGTGAATCCAATGACATCGTTGTTTTGGTTTTTTTTGACTTAGATATCATGTCTAGTATATCATCTTCACTGATTATTCTCTTTTTAACATTAGTTGCTCTATCAGATAAATCTACTTGGTAATTTTGTAGTAACTTCTTAGCAACTTTTCTTTCATATCTTCTTTTTTCAATTAATTGATCTATGTATGAATAAATATAAAAACAGCAATAAGTAATCACGATAAAATGATATATATAATAAATATATTAAATTAATTATGTAGTCTTACTTGTTCCAAGTTTGCATTCTGTTTTTACCCAACCATACTTCTGATATTTTGCTTCAGTATGTTTATTTCCAAATATCCTTGTTAGAATAATATTAATATCATGATCCATAAACTTTGCATCTAACGCGTTGATATATTCAATTTTGTTGTTGTTCGGAGCTTTAAGTTGAGTCCAGATAGATGAATTCATATTTTTCAACATTTCACCAGGTTTACCGCCTTGGTTATTTCTTCTGTTTTGGTATACTACCATCATGGAAAAAAATTCATCACTTCCTAATAATTTGATCATTGTATCTTTAAACTTTTCAATGATATGTTTGAATGAACCCATTTCTTTTGGAATCAAGTAATAATTCACATATTGCTTGTAATTATATCCATTGCTTGTGTTAGAACGACATATATTGGCACCGTTAGGTTCTAAACGAACTTCTGCTAATTCCCCATTAGCAATCACATTTTCAAATCCGTTGAATAGCGGTTTAGCATCTTTGTCATCCGTAGATAGACATTTCAATACGTCATGAATAAATGTTGCTTTTAACCATATGTTCAATTGTTTCATAGGATCCTTATCATCATTTGAAAATTCCATTTCCACTAGATAATATTTTGCAGCCGATATTTCTTTCATAGTGTAAAATTTCAATGTATACCAAGATCCTTGAGTACCTCCAAAGTTATTCTTCTTTGAAACTATATCTGAATATTTTTTCATAAGTTTCATCTTGACATCATCATATACTACAGTCTTTGTTGGCTCAATATCAACGGCATTTTCTTCATTATCAGAACTTGAATTTTTACTTTCATTTTCGCTTTCGGAAGATTCTTTTTCTTCTTTAACAATCACATTTTTTGTAGATAAATCTTTCATAATTATCGTGTCGTCTTCGAAAAATCTAGCCTGTTAAATATAATAGAAAAATTTAAAAAAGCAACAAGATAGTTAAAAATACATAAAATCAAATATTTTGACATAAAGAAAAATGTAATATGTTGTAAAAAAACGGTACATCAGTAAGAATACAATAATTATTTTTCTTTTTGTGTTGTACTTACAAACGACATTTTGAAAAAACAAAATATTGTATAAAAACTATAAATGAGCAAAAATACAAAACCACTTATTTTTTGACTCATAATAATTCATTGATACATGTGCATAACAGGTAATAATACAGAAAAAGGACGTCAAGGACAAAAAACTGGACATACGCAAAGGCATGCACAACAATAGTGATATAATTGTATAAAAACTGCAAACGAGTAAAAATGCAAAAAGTATTGGAATACATGGAAAAACGTGCATAACAAATAATAATATAGAGAGAAGTCAATAACAAAAACTTGGACATACGCAAAGGTGTCGCAATAATACTGATATTTTTATGCACTTGACAAACGTTTAATAAAACATAACTACATATACATACACACAACGTATAACACGTATATCAACGTACGTACAACACGTATATCTACGTACATGTAACACGTAAGTAAAGGTACGTAATCTCTGTATAAAACATAGGTACACATACTATAATAGGTAATGAGCTTACCTTTTTTGATATGTCCCTGCTAGTTGGTGTTATCTTTGCAGGACGACCACGTTTAGTGCCATTGTTGGAAGCACCATTGTTGCTGATTTTTTGTTGTTTTGGTTGAAGTTTTGGCATTTTAAAATTTTTGGTTTGAACGAGTAACGTTTTGCTCAATCGTGATTTTATGAGCTGAATGAAAAACTCAATCGCGATATTCGCATAATGCATATTCTTTCGTATTTTTACACAAAGTTCTCGTTCTATTAAATAGTAGATAGTACGTACATCCTCTCATTCTCTCTAAGAAAGCAGATAGAGGCAGGCAGGGGCTGTAATCGTACTATCTCTCTAATTTCTTCTTTTTTTTCAATCGTGCGTATACGTACAGCGCGTAAGAATCAAGAGAGAAAAAGAAAAAGAGAGATAGTACGATTGTAGCGATTAAACGGAACTTTCGTATTTTTACACGAACTTCTCGTTCTATACTTGTATCTCCTCTATGTAAAAATACTGTATTCACTCTCGTTCTCTCCAGTAATAGCAGAGGGAGGCAGGTAGAGGGCTGCAAGCGTACTGGCTCCATATTTCTTTTTTTTTTTTTTCTCAATCGTGCGTATACGTACAACATGACAAAGAACATTTGATGACACGCGTCACATGGTGTACGTAGTGACACATAATAAGAGACTGTTCTCTTTCAAGTACGTACGTACATCAGTATACTAGCTCTACGTGTCACATAGTGGGTTAGACACAGGTACTTCAGTTAAGCGAGATGTCAACGCACAAAAAACGGATGACGTGACAACAAAGAGAACACTCATCACCTGTTGTCAGTTAGTCAGGCACTTTGATTAGGCAAAGTGTCAACGTACAAATAACATTTGATGACACGCGTCACGTGATGTACGTAATGACACATAATAAGAGACTGTTCTCTTTCAAGTATGTACGTATATCAGTATACTAACTCTACGTATCACATTGTGGGTTAGATACAGGTGCTTCAGTTAAGCGAGATGTCAATGTAAAAAAACGGTTGACGTGACAACAAACAGAACACGCATCACCTCTGTTTTCAGTCAGTCAGGTACTTTGATTGGGCAAAGTATCAACGTACAAATAACATTTGACGACACGTGTCACGTGGTGTACATAGTGACAAATAATAAGAGACTGTTCTCTTTCAAGTACGTACGTATATCAGTATTACATTATCATCCCACCTCATACGCATGTGCGTTCGCTCATACGCATGTACATGACAGAAAGACAACATTCTCTCATAAAACGTACGTTCATACTAGGTATCGATACGCATGTACATGACAGAAAGAGAACATTCTCTCATGAAATGTACGTTCATACCACGTAGATCTTATACCGTCTAGTACAAATGCAGTTTGACAATTTTTGCACAATTCCTCATAATTTTTAAAACAGGGGAAACTATACTCCTTTAATCCTTTTCATTATTTTTTTCATATCACTTAGAAATCTTCATTAGAAATTTTCAACAATGGTGTTCGAAACTCGTCATACGCACTACAGGGATCTAGTACTAACAGAAGAGCGGAGTGAATTAAATGAGGTAAGTTCATAACCTATTCTTTTACTTATAGTATATACACGTATAATGCGTATGTGGTTATATTGATATACGTCGGTACATCCATGTACGTAGATACGTAATATATACGTATGTAGTTATGTAGAACTACGATGGTACTTCTACGTACGTAGAACTACGCGTGATATGAAGTGTACATGTATGTGACTATGTCTTGTCAATTGTTTGACAGGTGGATGTGTATTTTTACCGAACAATATTTTTTTTCCATTTTGGTTAGAAGTGTTAAGTTGCTGTTTACTGTTTTATTATTATCACAAACTGTATGAAAATTTTTGCTTTGTTGCGATTTTCATAATCTGAACTTTTTTTTAGACTTGTTATATTGATGTTTTTTTACTGACCATCAGTTCTTTTTCAATTTACTTTTTTTTCTTAATGATAACAAGTCTAATTTTGATTCTGCAACATCGAAACCCAGCGACAAAAATGCAAAATTAAGAGAAGGTAGTAAAATTACAATCGAGTACAATCCCAAGTGTTCAAGTTCTAATGATCCAGAAGAAAAAAATACATCTGAAGACAACCCCAATTCCAAGTTGACAAGTACTGGTTCTAGGTCTGACTATTCAAGCTGTGATGCAAAAAAAAGTCAAGATAGTAAAATTGCAACTGATCTTGATTGTGGTGATTCAAGGGCTGATTCCCTGAATGCAAAATTAAGAGAAGGTAGTAAAAATACTTCAAGTTCTAATGATCCAGAAGAAAAAAATACATCTGAAGACAATCCCAATTCCAAGTTGACAAGTACTGGTTCTAGGTCTGACTATTCAAGCTGTGATGCAAAAAAAAGTCAAGATAGTAAAATTGCAACCGATCTTGATTGTGGTAAAGCAAGCGCTGATTCTAACTCTCAGGGTAAAAATGCCAATTTTACCTCTGAACATGCAAGTGATAATGGAAATGCAACTATTGAAGAACAGTATCATGATTCTTACTCTAAAAATTCAAGTGTTAGTGATAATAGAAAAAAACGACAAGAAAGTAAAAATACATCTGAAGATGATGCTGTCTCTGAAGATGCAAATGAAAATGGAAAAAATATTCATGGTAGTAAAAATACATCCGAAAATGACTCTGCCTCTAAAGAAAACACATCGAATACTATTCAGGAGCAAGGAGAAGTAAAGGATCATGATAAATCGCACTTCACTTCTCCCTTGGACGAATTGAATGCATACATTGCAAGTCCAAATAAAAATAATTCTACATGTGACAACACAAGAAGATTCAACAATACTTCTACTTTGAAATCTATTAACACCGTATCAAGCAAACATATTACACCTATACTTTCTACTAACTATGTTCTTACAAAGGAAAGTGTCACATCTTTGAGTTTGTTCACATTAAGTCTTTTTCTACATGAAACCAAGGAATGCCTAATCAACCAACCAAATGCAAATTATCGTACTTTGGTAGTTAATAATTTGAAAAAGAAGAGTTTCCAAACTGCAATGACAATCGATACTAACGATATAACAGAAGAAATATACATTACTGTATATGAAATAGTCAAATATAATAATTCTTCCTGTATCTCGCCAAGTTTTCCTAAAATTCATGCAACCTATTCTACACAAGAAAATACATACGAACGACCTGAAATACCTGGCTTACATGCGATTGATCCTACCAAGGAAGGTTTACAAAAACTTATAGCAGCTTGTAAATTCCCTGATAAGGAATCCTATTGTTTCAATGATGACATACATACATCAATAACAGATATTTTTAGTAACATCAAACTACATCAAGCATCTATGTTAGAAAAGGTTTATCTAGAAGATCATTCAGCTGTTGATCAAGGGACTCCAACTCTTCATAAAAATCTATATGAAAGATATAGAAAATTTCGTGAAAGATTTCAAAAGAAACATCCTATAAGAATTGCAATTGCAGGAGGACTTCATAGAACCGCTTTAGCAACTCATCTTTTAGGAAATTGGCATATTCATAATGCCCCACCAAAAATTATGGAAAGTACACCATCAAAATCAATTACAATATCATCTCCTTTAAATAAAGATATTGTTGTACACATCTTATCACCAAAAGGGATGGGATCTGGTTTTACTAACGTCTACCTCGAAGAAGTACGAAAAATAAGTGAAGATGTAAACAACCGATCTTATAATCAACTCAAATTAACAAAATCTGCACAACTATTTGATTTATTGGTACAAACTTCCAATGAAATAACAGAGAAACGTTTTATCCCCCAACAACTATATGAAACTAAAGAAGTAAGTAAGAAATACTATTTATTGCAATAAAACTCTTTTCCTGTTTTTTTACATTTACATTTTTTCTCTTCTCATTTATATTATGTTAACTAGGTACTTACTAAATATTTCCAACAAAGAAAAAAGGTTTTTCAAAACGACTTCCAAATGTTATTAAAGCATCAACCAATCAGGCAATTTACAGTATTATGTAGTAAAATATCGACTAAAAAAACTGAAGAAGAAATTATTGAAGGATATAAAGCGGTATTATTATCTACTACACCAGGACAATGTCTGCATTATGGAAAATATCATCTCTCCTCAAAAAGCAAAAAAATTAAAGTACCACCTGAACTACTAACGTTTCTATGGATATTACGCTACTGTATTCATGATGCAGATTCGTTACATAATCTAAAAACATTTCTATCACCAGATACATTTACAACATCAGAAACAATGATAGAATGTCCACTTCTTACAGTGGATTTCTTTTCTAAATATCTTTTATCTTCAGTTGAAAGTATCGTCCATGATATTATTGGCAACAAAAAAGAATTTTTATGTCAAAAGATAAGAGAACATTATGTATCTAAACATGACAGAAGATTATTTCCAAAAATACAAGAATTTGTCTACTACAGCACTGCATCAGAATTCATCAAAATCATGTTACACTACAAAGAAAATCCCATTTTCCGTGAAGATAACATACATACAACACTAATTCAACAAATGATGAAACAAATTAATCCAGTTTTAACAACAAAAGAAGAAGAACCATTTTATGAAGCAAAAAATATATACGAATTATTCTTCTCTTCAATACCAATAATTATTAAACAACAACAACGTGATCACTGGAAGATAATTCTATCAAATTTTAAAACATTTGAACAACACAAAAATCAGGAATCCTTTGGAAGCAATACAACTATAAAGAACTTCACCTTATCTTTACCAATCCAAAATGAAAATGGGACATGGGAAGCAATATCTTTTATTGGATTTTTTGAAAATATCTTACAAGGAAAAAATTTACTAACTCCTGTTTTAGAATTTATGACTGAAGAACCAAAACAATCACCAACTAAAAAGAAACAAAGAAACATAAACAAAGAAGAAGAAATTGAAGTAGATGAACAAAGTAATGATGACATACAAGAAATTAATGACAACCACAATGATGATGAGGATGACAATGATGAAGATGAAACTGGAGATGAAATCAATGTCACACAATCTGCTAAAAAGAGACAACGAGCTGAGACTGATGAAGTAACTAATATCACACCGACAAAAAGAAATAAAACAAATCCCGATAAGCTTACTATACAACTGGATCAATCTAAATATACCAACATCAAAAATACTGTCAGAAACAATTTAACAAAAATACAACAATTAATAGACAACGACGTTGAAATGCAACATAAAGCGGAAATAAAAGTGAAATTGAAGGTTGTACTAGAAAAAATAGAAGATATATTTACTCCAGTTGATGCAGCTTTCATTAAAAAGAATAAATAAATATATATGTTACTTAACTTATTCAATTATGTATGCATTTATACTTATTAACATTGAAAATACATAGATTGTTGAATATATTATCCCCTACTACTACGTATCCTTACAGTATGTTATTTGAGTATATATATGGTTTTTTCTTTTTATGATGTAAAAATGTGATTATAGAGCTTTTTTACAATGTCATAAATACATTATATGTGATTAAAGTATGTATTTAAGTGTCATAAATATACTGTATATGTTTAATTTTGATTTTTAATAATTTATCATTTTTCATTTTCACCATATGTCGTCTATTATGATTTTATCTATTTGTAATTGGGGTTCCATCCTGAAGTTCTATACATACCTAGATCTATTTATTTACCATATCCCATGCAGCACAAACGCATATTAATTTTAATAATTTTATAATCAGATAAAAAATATGTAAAAATAATCCATATCGGTTTTTTTACATTAATATCAACATAATAACTGAATAAGTTTAAGGGTCATATTACCTTACTTTTTGTGCTGTTATCAACATAAGATTTTACACATTAATCACTATAGTGGTATATTTGACAAAACATACATAAATCCTATTGATCTGTTTATATATTTGATATTTGTAAAAATCTTAATTTACATGGACTAGAAGATTTATCTCATGTTGTAGAACAACCCTCACATGCTTTCCGATGTAGGTACACAATTGCGGAGCAAAACTTTACTCGATAAAGGGGGGCGAAGCCCCCCCTCCATCCCACATGCACAAAATATTACTTATTATGATATACTACATATGGTCCCTTGCGGTCCACTCTGCCGTGCTCTCATATGTACTCATAAGTACAGTCTCTTACATTACACTCTGCTATGCTCTAACACGTACTCATACCTACAGTCCCTTACGGTCCACTACATATAACAGTCCCTTGTGGTCCACTCTGCCGTACTTTCATTTATACGTATGGCCGGCAGAGTACCTACGTAACCCACCGGTTGCGTGACTTGTATTTCTCCATTGAATGGGTAACATTCAATGTTGGAAAGTGAACTTGCAACCACATTAGACATTGCTTAAAAG
>Ga0102822_1000257_pt1 | contig 15385 bp, 3 predicted proteins | sample ColrivemetaGS733_FD_78195 | JGI IMG/M metagenome (GOLD analysis project Ga0102822, IMG submission 78195) | Estuarine microbial communities from the Columbia River estuary - Flood tide non-ETM metaG S.733 | ecosystem: Environmental > Aquatic > Marine > Intertidal zone > Estuary | place: USA... | reverse complement strand
TATAATGATGGTGACTTCGCTTCACCTGAAGTAAATGGGGCAACTATAAGTTATGGTGACGGATCTGGAAATTTTACTACTAACAAGACAATTACAGCATCGGGTTTTTTTCCTAGTTATAGTGCGATTGCCGATTTTAATGGAGATGGTTTTCAAGATATCACCACAAGTAATGAAGATCCTATAGGACATGTAGAAACCAGACTTGGTGGAATTGATGGTAGTATGTTTAAAACCTTACCACATCATTCCACAACACCCACAGGTCTTGGAAGTAGAATGGTTAAAGTAGGTGATTTTAATAACGATAATATACCTGATCTTGCCATAATAAGCAAAGATACGGGGGAAATTGGCGATGTCGCTGCTGGGTTTTATGGAGTGTCAAGAGTTTTTGCTGGATTAGGAGCTACTCTAGTTATAGCACTTGGTGATGGTCTTGGCAATTTTAACCAAACTATAAATTTACAACCATTAATAGATGCTGTTCAAGACCCATCTCCTTATACCATTTATAATGCTCTTAAGGATTTTCCAGATATCTCCGAAATTTTAATTCCTCAAGACCCCATTGATATGAAATTGGTTGATTTTGATTATGATGGAAATTTAGATATAGTCATAGTTCACGGTAATGCTGAAACTATTAAATTTTATAAAGGCACAGGTGACGGTAAGTTTAAGGAGGGCCAACATTTATGGGAGAAATTTATATATAGTGGGGTTGGTAGTGGTACTGCTTCATATAGTCCACCTGAAGGAATTGCTAGTCCTAAACAATTTGAGTGGGCTGATATTGATGGTAATGGCTACAACCAAAAAATATCTCTTTATAAAGTTAGGAACAACAGTTATTTAGGTATAGGCGATGATTACGATATATCTTTAGAAGATGTTAAGGTTTATGAAGGTATGACGATAGGTTATTTTAATAATGATAATATTCCGGATTTTGCTTTTGTTAATGACTTATTTGACTCCTTACAGGTTTCATTAGGCAGTAGGAAAGATAGTAATTATAGATTATTGAAACCTAAAAGTACTTCTGTAATAAAGGGTTTTTTTGGAGAACATACCAAAGATATAAAAAAAGGAGATTTTAATAATGATGGGGTTATAGATTTAGCTGTCAACAGGGGTAATAGTGTAAATATTTTATTAGGAAAAAAAGAAAAAAATAAATTTACAATAACCCAAAAAAAGAAAAATATATTTGATCTTGACTTTATTCCAGTTTCTGAGAATCAAACCTTAAAGTGGTCAATAAATCCTCCAAAACAAATAGAAGAAATATTTACTGTTAAAAATACAGGTTTAAGTGTTTTAAATTTAAAATCTTTAACTATAAATTCAATTGATGCTCCTCAAAATTTTTCGATAAGCCCAATACCAGTGTATCCAGATAATGGTGATGAGGCTATTTTAAATACGGGACAAGAAATAGAGTTTAAAGTTACGTACACCCCTGTTGGGCAAATCTTAGACAAAAGCTATAAGGCTGAAGTTAGTTTTGAAGCTGAGAATGCATGTGGTGAAAAATTAGATTTAAAGTTCAATTTACAAATCAATGAAGTGGAAGGGCCGTTATTAGGTGATTATCCAGAAACTACTGTTTATCTTGGAGAAAATGCTTCTATAACTCCATCCGGTATACCAAAAAATGCAAGAAGTTTAGATGCTATGTCAAACATCGATTTTGCAGATGTTTTAACGGTTGATAAAGCTACAGGTATATTAAACATAACCAATGCAAAAAATCCAGGAACATACAATATAACCATGACGGCATTTGATGCTCAAGGCCTTTCAATTTCAAAATCCTTTATAATACACGTGCTAAACAAAATATGCACAGAAGGAGATTTTTTATCTGGAGAAGCATTAGGCCTACTTAAGAACCAAAATGAGAAAGAAATAAAAAAACAAGCTTTAGGCGATTTTAACAATGATGGTCTACAAGATGTTTTAGCTCTAATAACAACACCTGCAGTAGGAGAGGCAAATATAGGCTTATTTTTAGGTGAAAAAACAGGAGGTTTCAGTTATATAGATACTTCCGGTGATATTCAATGGAGAAATACATTAACAAACTTTACCGATATAAAAGTAGCAGATTTTAATAACGATGGAAACTTGGATTATGTCTTTACGAAAACAGGTTATCTTGCAGGTGAAAGGCTTACGGTATACTTAGGTGATGGTAAGGGCAGTTTTAACCTAAGTTTCCAATTGTTTGAAAGTCCTGATTTTAGATTTCCTAGAAATTTAATTATTGGTGATTTTAATGGAGATGCTATACCCGACCTGGCTTTAAATTATACTACGAATGACCGAGTTACTTTGCAGGGGGTGAAAAACGACAAGGTATTTGTAATTTACGCAGGAAATGGAACCGGTGGTTTTTCTGAAATATTTTCTATTCTAGATGATCATCATTTAACCCAAATACGCGACGAATTAATAAAGACGAATTTAAATAATGATGGTATTGATGATATTATAAAAATTAGCAAATTTGGTGATCTCAATGTCTTTAGTTCTGGAATTTTTAAAAACACTGATTTTCCTGGTATTGATGAGAGTTTTGGGAATGATATAATATCTGCCACGGGTGATTTTAACAATGATGGAAACGCTGATTTTCTTATTAAAAATGGCACTTTGTTACGGACTTATTTACTAGATGGAAAGGGAGGTTTACTTGTTTGTGAAAAATCATCTGTTAATGCTGGAAACTTTACTGACGCCAAAAGTATTAATGTCGGCGATTTTAATTCAGATGGTATTCAGGATGTAATATTTAATAGTGGTAAAACCGTTTATTGTTATACAGGTATTGGTGATGGAAAATTCACTTTTAAAACTAAATTTAGTGGTGGTGCGGCATTACTTGGAGAATTTAACAATGACAATATTTTAGATGTTTTTGTATTTGTTGGCACAAGTAGGGAAATTGATTTTCCAAACTTTCCGGATCCCACTACTGAGATAACAAATACGGCTTTAGTGAAAGTTATGTATGGAAAAAATATAATTAGCATTGCTGATGAAGATGGTATTGCAGGTGTAGATTTTGGCGATAAATGTATTACTGATGATGTGTCAAAAAAATATACTTTAAAAAACCAAGGAGCTGAAGATTTAGTCCTACTAAATTCTTCCATTACAGGTACTGATGCTGTAATGTTTGAATTAACAGGGGTCACTTTTCCATTCACAGTTTCAGCAGGCGATACATCCGAATTTACACTTACATTTAAACCAACTACTGAAGGTTTAAAAAACGCAATATTAAATTTTAATCTTGAAAATTGTTCTAATGGTGTATATTCTGTTGCGCTAGAGGGAAATGGCCTTAATCCTTTAGAACCAACAGGAGGTGATTATAGAGATCAAACTGTTTACAGCGGTAGTAATATAAAAATTTCACCTTCAGTACCGTTTGAAAATTTTAACGAGCTTTTTGCATCTGCACAATCCAATTTTAGCGGAATTATAAATGTAGATTTAGAAGGAAATTTATTTGTAACCAATGCATTACAAGCAGGAACCTATGAAGTAAACATCATAGCGACAACTTCGTGTAAGGCCTACCAAACATCTTTTATTTTAAATGTAGAGGATCCATTGTGTAGCCAGGGAGTATTTACAGAAAACAATCCTAATTTATTAAGTGAAACAAAAAGGCTGGTTGGAACAAATACACCAGCTACACCAGCTACACCAGAATTTATAAGGTTAGGCGATTTTAACAATGACAATAATCAAGATATAATTGTTGTGAATGGTGGATATGACAAATACAATAAGAATATTGGATTTAATTCTTTATCAATAAGATTTGGTAATGGTGATGGAACTTTTAATGAAGAAATTGAAATAGAACTAGGCACTCCTCCTACCAGTTTTAACAGAGGAAATCGTCCAAATTCAATGATTATACATGATTTTAATAAAGATGGTTATCAGGATATATTAGTTGGTCTAGAAGGTGCGGTTTCACTTCTAATTAATAATGATGGTAATGGCAAGTTCACAGAACAAACTATATCTGTATTAGACACTGAGAACTCTGAGCCAATAATTCTAGATAATTTTAATCTTAGTGATTTTAACAATGATGGTATTAAAGATTTAACATTATTTAAAAATGATGAGAGTGGTTCTTTAGCAATTTATGAAGTAAATCGTTTTGGAGAGTTTTCATTAAATCAAGATATAAACATCGGAGGAGGTTTAAAACATTTAACAACTGCAGATTTTAATGGTGATGGGAATGTTGATATAGCCTATTCTGATATAACCAATAATACGGTTTCTTTACTTTTAGGACAAGGTAATTATAATTTCGAAACAGGAGCATCAATAGCGGTAAGCCAATTCCCCAGTTGTTTAATTCAAGGTGATTTTAATAATGATACCATTATCGATTTGGCTACTTTGAGCTCAATAAGCAGTGTAATTTCTATAAGACTTGGGGATGGAGCGGGTGGCTTTGTAAATGCAGCAGATATAAGTACGGGAGAAGTACCTTTTTCTATGAGTACAGGAGATTTTAATGGCGATGGGAAACAGGATATAGCCGTAACTAATTCTGGGAACGATAATATTTCGTTTCATTTAGGAAATGGAACAGGTCAATTCTTTAAATCCTCCCTAATTAATAATTTGTCCAACCCAACATCAATTGTAGTTGGTGATTTTAATAATGATAACCTGCATGATATAGCAGTAACTAATATTGACAGTAATTCTATTTCAGTTTTAACAGGGAAAAAATCATCAGCACCAGTTATTAATGTAACGGGTAACGAGATAGTAATTGAATCTGGTGATACTACACCAAGCTTATTAGATTATACAGCTTTTAAAGCTATTAGCGTAAATGAAAAAACTAAAAGAAAATTCACCATTTATAATTTGGATGATTCTGCTTTAATATTTGAAAAAGAATCAATAATTATCTCAGGTACCGATGCATCTCTATTTACTGTAGATGACAGTATATTTCCTTTAACTATTGCTAAAGATGAATTTGAAACTTTCGAAGTTACTTTTACTGCTAGTAATTCAGAAACAGGGCTAAAGGAAGCTACAATTACTGTAGGTAATATTGCTTGTGATGAATTATTTAGTGGTACAATGTTTGCCGTAGAAGGGACTATTTATCCTCCAGTTTTATTAGGTACTTATAATAGTGCTAGTATGTATGTTGGTCAAAATTTAAATGTAGAAATATCTGACTTACCGGATAACCTTACGAGAATGAATGCTTATGCTGATGCTAATTTTTCTGGTATAATATCGGTCAATCCGAATACAGGTGTTATAAATATTACAAACGCTAAGTTTGCGGGAAATTATAATATAAATGTTAAAGCTTATGATGATAATCTTGTTTTAGCTGAAACCTCATTTATGCTAACCGTACTAGACCCGCAATGTGCTGCGCCAAATTTAGTAGAAAATAATTTTGATTCTCAATATTTAAATTATGCATTTTGCATTGCTGATTTTAATGGAGATAGTGCCCAAGATGTTTTACTTTTTTCTAATGGAACCGGTAAAGTATTTTTTAAAGCTGGTAATGGTCGTGGAGAGTTTGATAAAACAGGAATCTTAACAAATATAGACACTACTTATATTGGTGGAGTTAAAAGTGCTGATATTAATGGAGATGGTAATCAAGATTTTGTTGTTTATTATCAAGGAACCTCAGGGCAAATCACCATTTATTTGGGACAAGGAGATGGCACTTTTATTGAGGATAAAATGATACAAGCAGGTGAAGTGATAAATGATTTAATCATTGAAGATATAGATAAAGATGGTAGACAAGATGTTATTTTTTTAACCTACCATCATATCAATTTTTGGAAAGATAAAGGTGTTTTTGACGGTGAATTTAAGTTAGATAGTTTTTTTATGCCAGAGACTTTTAGTTCTTTCGATAGAGCAGAATCAATGGCTTTAGAGGATATTAACAAGGACGATTATTTAGATTTTACAATTTCTTCAAGAAAAGGCTTATTAACATATCTTGGAAATGTTGACGGTGATTTTAACTTTAATAATAAGATAGAATTAGGACTTAATTTTTATGAAAAAATTAAAGTGAATGATTTTGATAAAGATGGTAATCAAGACGTTGCCCGGGTGAGTAAAGATAAATTAACGATTTATTATGGAGATGGGCTAGGTAATTATGTAAATCCAGTAATAATAACTTCACTATTATTTGGAAACGGAACCATTAAAAACTTTGATATAGCTGATTTAAATGGAGATGGGTATTTGGATTTTGTTATTCCTGATTCAGAAATTAAATTAGTGTTAAGTAACAGTTTAGGCAGCTATACTGTTCAAACAAAAAAATTGGAATTAAGTGAATTTACGACTAGCACAGTTCCTCGTTTTAATGAGGTTCTTGTCGGAAATTTCAATAATGATAATCTTTTAGATATTGCCAGTACAAGTGCCCTTGCAAAATATCCTTTTTCTGTTTTATTAAGTAACCCTAACCTTGTTATAAAAGGAAAAGGAACTCCTAATATACTAATTAGTAATAAAGCTTCATCTCCAAATAGAGATGATAAAACAGATTTTGGCAATCAGTGTTTAAATAAAAAATCTATTAATCACACTTTTATTATTGAGAATAAAAATGATACTGTTCTTAATTTAGATACGGACGCTATTAGTTTATCTGGAACAAATCCCGATATGTTTTCTATTGAAGGAATATCTTTACCTACTACTATAAATGTTGGAGAAACTAAAGAATTTTCTATTGCATTTAAACCAACATCCTTAGGGTATAAGTCCGCATTAGTAAGTATTTTATATGGTGATGCTTGTGGGAATGATTATAGTTTTCTGATTGCTGGAAATGGTTCAGATTCCGGAATTCCTGTATTGGGTAATTATTCAGATACCTCTGTAATATCTGGAGGTAATATGCAAATAAAACCTAATAGAGCTCCAGAAAACATTAATAATCTTATAGCCTATATCCCAAATTTAAATTTTTCAGGTTTAATTACTATTAATCCTGAAACTGGAATTATTAATTTATCTAATGTTACCATTGCAGGAGAATATACAGTGTTTATTAATGCATATACTTGCTCAGGTAATATTACAACTACATTTAAGTTAACAGTTACAGATCCTCAGTGTAGTGACGGTAGTTTTGACTTAAGTAATGATATACCTAGTTTTGAGTATGATAAATTAATCGATATTGCTGATTTTAATAATGATAGTATATTGGATTTTGTTGAATATGAAATGAGTAATAAATCACTTTCTATCAATGTTTTTATAGGAGATGGTGCGAATTATAATGATAAAAAAAATTCTATTTTAAATATTTCTGAATCTTTAGGTATTATTAGTTACCATATTATAGATTTTAATAAAGATGGAAATTTAGATTTAGTTTTTGAAGGGGAAGTTTATAATTCAAATTTATACCCAGATAATAACTATTCTTTTTTAACCGTTTTAGGAGATGGTAAGGGCAATTTTACGGAATACAATCTTAGAATAACAGATTATGCTATGTCAAGTACCGGTCCTTTAAGTTCTAAGTTTAGTGTTGGCGATTTTAATAATGATGGTGTACAGGATTTTATTCGACCATTAGATGGCTCTAATGACATACTTATTTTATCATTTGATGAATCATTAAATCTTACTCAAACTATAATAACTCCAACGGGAAGTAATTTTGACCGGAACACAAGTATAGTTGTTGGTGATTTTGATAATGATAATAATCAAGATCTAGCTATTACGGATAGAGATAATAAAAAAATTAATATTTTATTGGGTAATGGCACATTAGCTTTTACTAATTATGTGCCTTTTAATAGCGTGTATAATCCATTGAGTCTAGTTACAGGTGATTTTAACAATGATAGTATTCAAGATTTGATAATACGGTCTTACGATTCTAATAGTACTAATCCTATTAATTATTATATTTCTATTTTTCTTGGTAATGGTATGGGAGGTTTTGTATTAAAGACTTCCACGGTTGAAGATGATATTGTAAATAGATTTAACATTGTTGTTGGCGATTTTAATGGAGACCAAAATCAAGATATCGGTTATGTGGGTTATTCGACAACAACATACTATTCTTTTATTTTATCAGGTAATGGTTTTGGGGAGTTCGTTGAGAACCAAAGAGTTGAAATTCCATTTATATACAATAAGACGATAGTAGCTGATGTGAATAATGATGGCAAATTAGATAAAGTTTTATCGAACAAAGGATCTAAACCACTTTTATTGTTAAATCAAGGATCAGAAATAAGATTAACTGGAAATGGACGAGAAATTTTAAATGGGGATAATACGACTTCAATAGATGATTTTACAGATTTTGGAACTAGCGTAGACCCCATAGAACAAATTTTCACTATTGAAAATAAAGGAACAGCTCCATTAGAGCTTGGTAATGATGCCATTTCTTTTTCAGGGGTAGATGCACAAAATTTTGCAATAACAGCTATAGCATTACCATTGAGTATAGCAGCGAATTCAAGTACAACTTTTAACGTTGTATTTACACCTAGCGAATTTGGCGAAAAAAACGCTATTATACATATTTCAAATAGCGATTGTAACGAGAGCGATTACAACTTTGCAATTAAAGCTACGGTAGCAGATATTGAACCACCTGTTTTTGATACAATTCAAATTTCAGACACCTATTATACTGATTTTAGTCAAAATTATGCCACGATTGGTTTAAATATTATAGCAACAGATAATTACACTGTTAGCCCTTTTATTACAAGTAATGCACCTGCTAATAACCAATATCCAATAGGTTTAAATAGAGTTAAGTTTACCGCACAGGATGAGTCAGGCAATAAAACTGATTTTGAAGTTACATTGAAGGTTGTAGACAATGAACCACCTTCCTTAAATTGTCCATCAGATGTAACTATAGGTATATCAAATTTAAACAATGCAACCGATTTTGGCGTAGCTGCGGCAATTGATAATAGTGGTTCTGTTTATGTGTCTTATGGTGATGTTAGTGCCCAAGGAGATTCAGGATGTTCACTTGTTAATTACACCATTACTAGAACTTATACTGCTATTGATAATTATCAGAATAGTGTAAGCTGTGATCAGTTGATTAATCTGTTTGATGATATAGCTCCAGAAGTACAAGTTCAAGAAGAAATTGTTGTGTTTTTGGATTCAACAGGTGAAGTAAACATATCAACTGCAGATATTCTAATATCTAGTTTTGACAATTGTGGTATTGATACCATTGTTTTAGATAAAACTACCTTTAATTGTCTAGATAATGGGCCAAACATAGTTAAACTTCGGGTGACTGATCTAAATGGGAATAGCACTGAAAAAACATCTATAGTATTGGTGTTAGATAGTTCTACCACAACGGTTATAACAAAAGATATTAATGTGTTTTTGGATGAAAATGGTGTTGCAAACATTACAACTGAAGATATTATTGATAATGTTATCAATGGGGTTTGTAGTACAAATTATTCTGGAGATTTAGATAAAACAACTTTTACCTGTTCAGATTTTGGCCCTAACATTGTTAATCTTAGCGCATATGATACAAATGACAAGCCTATCATAGCTGAAGCTATAGTAACAGTTTTAGATAATTTAAGTCCAACGGTTGTAACAAAAGATATTAATGTGTTTTTGGATGAAAATGGTATTGCAAACATCACAACCGCAGATATTGATGATGGTAGTTTTGATAATTGCGATATTGATACTATGGTTCTAGACAAAACAACCTTAACCTGTTCAGATTTAGGCCCAAATACCATAAACCTTACTGTAATAGATAAAAGTGGTAATAGTGCCTCAGCTTCAGCAATAGTAACAGTAGTAGATAATTTGCCACCAACAGTTTCAGTTGCTTCACCATTCACTATATTATTGGATGATTCTGGAGTTGCCACGCTTTCAGTTTCACAAATTGAACAAGGAAGTACGGATAATTGTGGTGTTGCCTCATTATCAATAGATAAAAAATCTTTTGATTGTTCAAATATAGGAATCAACAATGTTATGTTAACAGTAACTGATGAAAGTGGAAATATAGCAGTGGCATATGCTTTTGTAACTGTAAATACAGCATTTCCAGATATTAGCACTAAAAATATCGCTTTGGAATTAAATAATGATGGAGAAGCATCAATAGGATTATTAGATATTATTGATATTTCAAATTCCTGTGGGTTTACTAACGTATCATTAGATAGGTCTAATTTTGATTGTACAAACATCGGAGAAAACATAGTAACATTTACGGATTCTAACGGAAATACAAACAGTGCAACCGCCATTGTAACCGTAGTTGACTTGATCAAACCAATAGTTTCAACACAAGCTATCACGGTACAATTAGACCCAACCGGAAACGCAAGAATTACCCCTACACGAATAGACAATGGTAGTACCGATAATTGTGGTATTGAAGCAATGGTTTTAGATATCAGTAGTTTTGATTGTTCGAATGTTGGGGCAAACACAGTAACCTTAACGGTAACCGACGTTAATGGAAACTTCGACAGCAAAACAGCGATTGTTACTGTTGAAGACACCATAAAACCAATAGTTTTAACCCAAGACATCACAGTTCAGTTAAACGCAACAGGAAATGCAACTATTACAAACGAAATGGTTGACAATGGTTCAACAGATAATTGTGGTATTGCAACCACTGTTTTAGACATCAGCAGTTTTGATTGTTCAAATGTTGGAGCAAACACAGTAACCTTGACGGTAACCGATGTGTACGGAAATGAAGCAACTGCCATGGCTGTAGTAAGAGTAGAAGATTCAATAGTACCAATAATCACAGCGCAAGCTATTTCGGTTGTCTTAACCGAATTAGGTACAGTAAGTATTGCTTATGAAGATGTTTTAAGTAGTGGCACAGACAATTGCGGATCCATTAGCTACACGCTAAGCCAAAACACTTTCAGTGCAACAGATGCGATAAACAGTCCGGTTACAATTCAATTAACAGGAACAGATCCATCAGGAAACGCAACTTCGGTTGCAGTAGAGGTTACCGTAAGTGATCCATTTCCGGTGGTGATCACACAAGATATCACGGCATATCTTGATGCAAGTGGAAATATATCAATTACACCAGACCAAGTGGATAATGGCTCAAGTTCTCTGGTTGGCTTATCTGGATTGTCTTTGGATATCACTACGTTTAATTGCGCTTCACTTGGAGAAAACACCGTAACACTTACTGCTACAAGTACCATGGGAAGTACCGCTTTTGGAACAGCCACAATTACCGTGGTAGATGATCTAAAACCAACAGCAATAACGCAGGATATCACAATTTATCTTGATCAGTACGGATTAGTTTCAACCACAGCGGAAGCGATTAATCAGGGGTCAACAGACAACTGTTCCGTTGCAAGTATGTCAATAAGTAGTACCGATTTTGATTGTTCCAATGTAGGCGATAACACAGTAACTTTAACGGTAACAGATACTAGTGGAAATACAGCAACAGCCAGTGCCATTGTAAGGGTAGAAAACAACAATACACCTAATGTGATTACGCAAAATATTTTTGTAGCATTGGATAGTGACGGAAATGCTTCCATAACTATAGATGCTATTAATGACGAAAGTATAGATGTTTGTGGAATTGCTTCTATAAGCCTGGACAGAACAAATTTTGACTGTGCACCCTTAGGAGATTACACAGTCACCTTAACGGTAAGAAATACAGCAGGGATCTCAGCTTCAGAAATAGCAATTGTAACGATAACTTCAGACGATATGGATGATGATGGTATTGCTGATGTTTGTGATGATGATATGGATGGCGATGGCATAGCCAATGCAATAGACAATTGTCCAACAGTATCAAATTCAAATCAGGCAGATCTAGACCGCGACGGTACTGGAGATGTTTGTGATGAAGGAGGTTTATCAATACCAAATGGTTTCTCACCAAATGGCGATGGTACCAACGATGAGTTTATTATTGCCGGACTTCAAAAGTATCCAAACAATAGCATTGAAATATACAATCGATACGGAAATATGGTATATGAATCCAAAAATTATCAAAATTATTGGGATGGTGTTTCCACAGGTAAAACACAAAAATTACCGGCCGCACCTTACTATTATGTGTTAAGCATAAATGGAGGAAGTAAAATAGTAAAAGGATGGGTTTATATCAATTATTAAAAGAAGCAACATGAAATTCAAGAGAATAATTAAAAATATACTTATTGGAATTGTCCTTCTTACTGCACTGCATACTTATGGACAACAACATCCTTTATACACACAGTATTACAATAATTTTAGTTTAATAAACCCAGCCTATTCAGGAAGTCATGGTCTTTTTACAGCCACGGCCGATATTCGCAGCCAATGGGCAGGATTAGTAGGAGGACCAGAAACGCAAACACTTTCCTTGCACGGCCCTGTAGGAAAAAATGTAGGCTTGGGATTGTCTATTGTAAATGATAAAGTATTTGTGTTAAATGAAACACATTTATTTGCTGATTTTTCTTATTCCATAGAGACCTCAGATAATGCTATCTTAGCCTTTGGATTAAAAGCGGGCGGAAGTTTTTTAAATGTAGATTTATTGGGATTGGGCATTGAAAATGATAATTTATTTAGTGAAAATATAAACCAGTTCAATCCAAACTTTGGAGCAGGCGTTTTTTATTATACAGAAAAGTTTTATGCAAGTTTATCCACTGTCAATATATTAAAAACAAAACGGTATGCCAAAAATAGCAATGTGGTTTCCAGTGCTTCGGATGAAATGGTTTTTTATGTTTCATCGGGCTATGTTTTTGATATATCAGAAGATTTCCAGCTAAAACCATCAGTAATGATGCGAGCAGTAAATAGAAGTCCTTTGTCTGCGGATATCTCTGCAAGTATTTTATGGAATAATAAATTAGAATTTGGGATTTCACATAGACTAGACGAATCCATATCAGGATTATTTCAAATACGTTTAACTGATAATTTCAAAATCGGTTATACATATGATGCAACCATATCTAATCTTTCAAATTACAACAATGGAGCACACGAATTTAGTTTTATCTTAAACTTAGGTAAAACAAGAAAAAATGCCTCAAAAATAGCACCTCCCTTTTATTGGATGAAAAAGTAAAGCTTCAAATGAAGAATAACTCAAGGAAGAACCTAAAGCAGTTATTCAATAAAAGAGCACAAAAAATAACATATAAAAAGGGTTTAGCGAAAGTTAAACCTTTTTTAATGTGGTATAAGCAGTTGAAATAGGATATGGACTATACCATACACCGAACATTCCAAATGCGTTTTCCAATTCAGAAGTATAAGATAAGTCGTCTTCAATGGATTATTATATTTTCCTTAACTTAATAATGAACTGATTATTATAAATGGTATCATTCTTAAAGTTATTTAATGTAACTTATAATATTGATTTTACTTCAAGTAAAAGGTTCAATTCTTCATTTTGAAGTTTTCTATTTTCACTCTAATTATTGATTTGAAGAGCAATTAAAAGCCCAATTACAACAAGAACAATTTCTCCAATGGCATATTTAAAATACTTTTCAGTTTTGTTTTTTTCCATAAGGTCGTATTGTATTTTTCTAAAGAATTTTATCATTGGTTATTGGTTGGTCATAATTAAGTACAACGTCTCCGTATATGAAACGAAGCGTGTATAAAAGTACTTTTATTCTGGATTATACACGGGCCAAATTTTTATGTTTTGTTTCTATTTTTCAATTCTATAAGCCAAATTTAAAAATTTGACGATGTTTGTATATAGCACTGAACAATCTTGAGCCACCGAACGCCCTATTTGCTATATACAGTGTTAGCTAAAGTTTTTATTGGCGTATGCTATGATTTCTTTATCGTCTTCAAAAAGTTTTAATACCCACTCTGGTGCTTTTGTTTTTTCAGTGGCGCCAACTTCTTCCATAATGTCTGAAAGAGCAGTTGGAATGCTTTTTTTCCAAACTAGGGTTCGTACAATTCCTATAGCCTTAATCTCTTTTCCTTGTTCAAAATAATGTATGTAGTAAACCCATTTATCATCCATGTCAGCGAATTCTAGAATAATGTCAAATTTTGACCAAATCTTTCGAGGTCTGCGGTATATTAATTTTTGAGAACCTAATAAAGGTGCTAACTTTCTTTTAAGAATAGCTTTATATAATTTAGATCTTGCAATTAATTCCCATCTTATGAAGTCCATATAAACTGGATACTTCGCAGCGGTCATAACTCTTAATCCATCACAGTCAAATGGTCCTACTGAAGGTTCGTCTTATTGTTTGATTATAATTTACCTTACTTTGAAAATTTTTCAAAATCAATATTTTCCAAATAAGTAATGACCAAAGCAATTAATTATACACGTTGTTGTGCTTAGTTGTTGTGATTAACGATCCATTGAATAGCATCTATTTTATATTCGTTAGGTAGGATATGTCCAGAATCGAAATATTTTAATTTTTTTTCATTTGTAGGGACTTTTTCGAAAAAACTAGAAACTTCTTCCTCTGTAGAGAAGTAGTCCTTTTTACCCATCAATAATAGGATAGGTGCAGACTGTAATTCTGCATATTTCATAGGTGTTATATCTTTCTGACCTTGAATTACCTCTTCAGACCAATTAAACATCTCTAACCCTCTTGCCGGCAGATTAATAGGTGGGACACAAGCGACAACACTTGAAATACGATTGTCAAATGCACTTAGTAAAATAGCAAAATTCCCACCCATACTATACCCAATAACACTAAAAGATTGGCCTGGAATTGTATTGCGAAGTTGAATATAATCCATAATAATCCTTAAATCCTTTACTGTTGAAGTCATTAAGGTTTCAAAGAGCTTACTATCATTTACGTTTCGTGATATTACAGGCGGCAATGATTCGGGTGGTTTAAATCCTAATTCATAACTTCTCTCACCATGAAATTTGGCATCTGGGATAATTAAGCTATAACCGAGTGTTAAAAGAGAGTCCTTTATTGAAGTTATATTCCTACTCCAATCAAGGTAAGGCTCTGAAGGGTATACCCAATCTTCCTTGTCGTCTCCTAAACCATGAAGTAAGAATACATATTTTTTTTCTTCATTTCTTTTATTCATGTAATGATAAAAAGGTATTTTGGAATCAAAGCCATCTAAAACGACTTTCTCAAAAATTGTAACAGAATCTATTTCTTGCATCTGAACCACAACTCCAGATTTTTCTATTGCCTTGTCATATTCAAATAAATTTGTTTTAGTCTGACAGAATGCTTGGTTCAGACATAGAAGAGTCAAAAATAAAGTAATATAATATCTCATAGTTAAATTC
>Ga0102822_1000251_pt1 | contig 15587 bp, 10 predicted proteins | sample ColrivemetaGS733_FD_78195 | JGI IMG/M metagenome (GOLD analysis project Ga0102822, IMG submission 78195) | Estuarine microbial communities from the Columbia River estuary - Flood tide non-ETM metaG S.733 | ecosystem: Environmental > Aquatic > Marine > Intertidal zone > Estuary | place: USA... | reverse complement strand
ATATTTTCATTGAAAGTACAAAGCAAAGCTTTAAAATAAGGTATTAAATATGAATGAAAACCTAGATCCGACTGACGAAAATTTTTCACCCGAAGAATTAGATATAGAAAGAAAGTTAAGACCCTTGTCATTTGATGATTTTACGGGTCAGGATCAAGTACTTGAAAACCTTAAAATCTTTGTTCAAGCGGCTAACTTAAGAACAGAAGCTTTAGATCACACGCTGTTTCATGGGCCTCCTGGCTTAGGAAAAACCACCTTAGCTTATATTTTAGCTAACGAATTAACTGTGGGTATCAAAGTAACATCTGGTCCTGTTTTAGACAAACCAGGTGATTTAGCAGGATTGCTTACAAATTTAGAAGAACGTGATGTTCTGTTTATTGATGAAATTCATCGATTAAGTCCAATAGTTGAGGAGTATTTATACTCAGCAATGGAAGATTATAAAATCGATATCATGATTGAATCTGGGCCAAATGCTCGTTCAGTACAAATCAATTTGAACCCGTTTACTTTAGTTGGCGCAACAACGCGTTCTGGTTTGTTAACGGCACCAATGCGTGCACGTTTTGGTATTCAAGCAGATTGCAATATTATAAAACCGATCTACTTACAACTATTGTACAACGAAGTGCCGAAATATTAGATGTACCCATTTCAATGGAAGCAGCTATTGAAATTGCAGGCAGAAGTAGAGGCACACCAAGAATAGCGAATGCTTTATTGCGCCGTGTACGCGATTTTGCGCAAATAAAAGGTAATGGAAGTATTGATATTAAAATTGCAAAATATGCTCTAGAAGCCTTAAATGTTGATGCACACGGATTAGATGAAATGGATAATAAAATTTTAACCACGATCATTGAAAAGTTCAAAGGTGGTCCCGTTGGCATTTCTACTATTGCAACAGCGGTAAGTGAAAGTCCTGAAACTATAGAAGAAGTTTACGAGCCTTTTTTAATACAACAAGGTTTTATTATGCGAACTCCACGCGGACGAGAAGTTACAGAACAAGCTTATAAACACTTAGGAAAAGTTAAAGGGCCAACACAAGGTGGACTATTTTAATTATAAAATTTTAGAGTATTAATTTTCAGTTAATTATAACTTGTATTTCATCGGGTTTTATGCAGAACAGCTAAGAATATTGTTTTTCATCAAAATTTTTCTATGGTTTTAAGATTATCGTTTATGTTTGGCTCCATAACGTTCAGATTCCCCAATCTATAATCTATCAAAATATGAAAAACCTAAAAAGTTTTACCCTATTAATGGTGTTCGCTTATCTCTCAAGTTCTTGCGCAACTGATCAGGACGACTATGTTCAAACGCCATTGCAGTCTAGTTTAGAAAAGCAAATCATAGAGCTATTTGGTTCTAAAGAATCACTTATACTTCCAGCCTCAAATGATTATAATATTATTCCTAACGATGCAAAAAACAGTATTACTAAAGCAAAAGTTGAATTAGGAAAATTATTATTTCACGAAACGTTTCTTGGTAAAAACCCAAAAATGGATGAAAGTATGAATTCCTATTCATGTGCTAGTTGTCATCATGCTGCAGCTGGTTTTCAAAGCGGCTTATTACAAGGAATTGGTGAAGGCGGTATAGGTTTTGGATTACGCGGTGAAGGTAGAGTTAAATCTTCAAGCTATCTAGAAAGAGATTTAGATGTACAACCCATTAAAAGCCCAAGTATATTGAATGTGGCTTATCAAGATGTTATGCTCTGGAATGGTCAATTTGGAGCTGTAGGCTCTAACGCAGGAACAGAAGCAAATTGGACAGTTGGAACACCAAAAGAGAATAATAGTTTAGGTTTTGAAGGTGTTGAAACTCAAGCTATAGCTGGTATAGGTGTACACCGTCAGCTTATAGATGAAGATTTTATTAAAAGTTCATCTTACAAAGCACTATTTGACGTGGCTTTTCCAAATGATACCGAAGATAATTGTTACACAAAGTTAAATGCGGCACTTGCAATAGCTGCATATGAAAGAACAGTTTTGTCAAATGAAGCACCTTTTCAGTTGTGGTTAAATGGAGATGATTTTGCTATGAGTGATGATGAATTACAAGGGGCTAGATTGTTTTTTGATAAAGGACAATGTTATACTTGTCATTCAGGTCCTGGTTTAAATGGTATGGAGTTTCATGCCTTAGGAATGAATGATTTAGCTGGAGAAAACGTATTAACCGTTATCGATGAAGCGACTAAAAAAGGACGTGGCGGATTTACGGGAAATAGTGAGGATGATTACAAGTTTAAAACACCGCAACTCTATAACTTAAAAGATGTTGATTTTTATGGGCACGGAGGAAGTTTTACATCCGTACGAGACATTATTAGTTATAAAAATGAAGCTGCGCATGAGAATAGTGATGTATCTTCAAATAAATTATCTTCCTTATTTCATCCATTAAATTTAACTGATGAGGAAGTTGATTTAATTACTTTATTTGTGGAAAACTCACTTTATGATCCAAATTTAAAGCGTTATCAGCCAGTTAGTTTGCCTAGTGGCAATTGTTTTCCTAATGCAGACTCTCAATCATCTATAGATATGGGGTGTAATTAAATGGTGTTAAAAATCATAAAATAAAAACTAAATCGTAGTTTAGGACTTTAAAATTAAGAGTGAAAAATCTAAACTATTCTAATATCATAAAAACCGAAGCTAAACGCCTCGGTTTTTTATCTTGTGGTATAAGTAAAGCTGAGTTTTTAGAAGAAGAAGCCCCTCGTTTAGAGAAATGGTTAAAGAACAATATGCATGGGCAAATGCAATATATGGAGAACCATTTTGACAAGCGTTTAGATCCAACACTTTTAGTTGAGGGCTCTAAAAGTGTCATTTCTTTATTACTTAATTATTTTCCTTCAGAAGAGCAAACCGATAAAACAGCTCCAAAGATTAGTAAGTATGCTTATGGAACCGATTATCATTTTGTTATTAAAGACAAACTGAAACAATTGCTTCATTTTATACAAGATGAAATAGGAGATGTTCATGGTCGTGCTTTTGTAGACTCAGCACCCGTGCTCGATAAAGCGTGGGCCGCCAAATCTGGATTGGGCTGGATTGGGAAGCATAGTAACCTACTAACACAACAAGTAGGCTCTTTCTATTTTATTGCTGAACTCATTGTTGATTTAGACTTAGAATACGATTCCGCAACTACTGATCACTGTGGTTCATGCACAGCTTGTATTGATGCGTGTCCTACCGAAGCGATAACAGAACCTTATGTGGTAGATGGCAGCAAATGCATTTCATACTTTACTATAGAATTAAAAGAAAATATTCCTACTGAGTTTAAAGGTAAAATGGACGATTGGATGTTCGGTTGTGATGTTTGTCAAGATGTTTGTCCTTGGAATCGATTTTCAAAACCGCATAGCCAACCTTTGTTCAATCCACATCCTGAATTATTATCATTGACAAAGAAGGACTGGGAGGAAATTACGGAAGATACTTTCAAAAAAGTATTTAAAAATTCAGCAGTAAAACGCACTAAATTTTCAGGATTAAAAAGAAACATAGATTTTCTAAAATAATCAGCAAGATTCTCTAATTATTAACCCTATTAGAAGTTCTATAGTTCGAGGTTCAATTAGGATATTATTATTACTTAGAATTAATTTCACTCTTCAAGAATTTTAATAGTTGATTACTCCAATAGTACTTTTTTTAGATCACGTTTATAATTTTTACAATCAAAAAGTGAGCTTTATATAATCGAAAACGTTTTCGATTATATAGTTAGTGATTTGTATAGTATTAATCAGGATTACAATAAAGTTTAATTAATTTAACTCATTAATATATAACCAATTAAGCTAAGTTATGAATAATAAAATTTTAATATGGTCAATAACTGCTGCTTTAGCTGGATTTCTTTTTGGGTTTGATACTGTTGTTATTTCTGGAGCAGATAAAAAATTACAGGCACTTTGGGGTTCTTCTGACGCTTTTCATGGATCTGTTGTTATGGCAATGGCGCTTTGGGGTACCGTTATTGGAGCGTTGTTTGGTGGGATTCCTACCAATAGATTAGGAAGAAAGAAAACGTTAATTTGGATTGGAATCTTTTATTTTGTTTCCGCAGTAGGGTCCTCTTTGGTTAATGATCCCTATACTTTTGCTTTTTTTAGATTTCTAGGAGGTGTTGGTGTTGGTGCTTCAACCATAGCTGCACCAGCTTATGTTTCTGAAATTTCTCCCGCTAAAGATAGAGGTAGGTTGGTAGCCTTATACCAGTTTAATATTGTATTAGGGATATTAATAGCCTTTTTATCTAATTATTTACTAAGGAATGTAGGCGAAAATGCATGGCGTTGGATGATAGGCGTTGAAGCATTTCCTGCCCTTATTTACACACTACTCATTTTTACCGTTCCAAAAAGTCCAAGATGGTTAATTTCAAAAAATAGAAATGAGGAAGCTAAAAAAGTTTTAGACCTTATTAATCCAGATGGAGATGCAGAAAAATTAATGCTAGAAATAAAAAAAGAAAGTGAGAGGCATGCCTCTGGCGAAAATATATTCATGAAAAAATACCGTTTTCCCTTGATACTAGCTTTTTTAATAGCCATGTTCAATCAATTCTCAGGTATAAACGCCTTTCTGTATTACGCTCCAAGAATTTTTGAAGAAGCTGGTTTGGGTGAAAGCACGGCTTTATTAAGTAGTATAGGTATTGGTGTAACTAATTTGATGTTCACATTATTAGGTGTTTTCTTAATTGATAGATTAGGCAGAAAAGTATTAATGTACATAGGTTCCATTGGCTATATAATTTCATTAAGCTTGGTTTCAATGGCGTTCTTTTTAGATTGGGGAGGCTTAGCTGTTCCCATATTCTTATTTATGTTTATAGCATCGCATGCCATTGGTCAAGGTGCTATAATTTGGGTGTTTATTTCCGAAATTTTCCCAAACCATTTAAGGGCAAGTGGTCAATCCTTCGGGACATCTACACATTGGGTTTTGGCCGCCATTATACCTTCTTTAGTACCGTTGCTTTTTTCAACTATTGGTGCAGGAGTGGTTTTTATGATATTCGCTATTATGATGGTTTTCCAACTGTTATTTGTAATTTTTATGATGCCAGAAACAAAAGGAATTTCACTTGAAGAATTAAGTAAAAAATTAACACGAGATGAAAAATAAAAAACCATACTATATATTATTTATTTTTTTGGTGGCCTTCTTTTTTGTGACTTCAATAAGTTGTAAAAAAAACATTAAAAAAAATGATACCGAATCAATAGCTTCATTTGAAGAGAATAGGGAAGAAGTTTTATACAGACCTAATTTTCATTTTACGCCAAAAGCTAATTGGATGAATGACCCCAATGGGATGTTTTATTTAAATGGCAAATATCATTTGTATTTTCAATATTTTCCTGATGGTAATGTTTGGGGACCAATGCATTGGGGGCATGCCATTAGTGAAAATATGATTACTTGGGAAGAACAGCCTATTGCACTTTATCCAGATGATTTAGGTCTTATTTTTTCGGGAAGTGCTGTAGTGGATAAAAATAATACCTCCGGATTTGGAAAAGATGGTATTTCTCCAATAGTTGCTATTTATACGTATCATAATATGAAGGGGGAAAAAGATGGTGATATAGACTTTCAAACTCAAGCCATTGCGTATTCATTGGATGAAGGGATGACGTGGACTAAACACGATAAAAACCCAGTAATCTCTAACCCAGGAATTAAAGATTTTAGAGATCCAAAGGTGACCTGGGATGATAAAACTAACAAATGGATTATGGCTTTGGCAGCCGGTGATAGGGTTATGTTTTACAGTTCAACCAATTTAAAAGGTTGGAATTTAGAATCTGAGTTTGGAAAAGCTATTGGGCAACATGGTGGTTTATGGGAATGCCCAGATTTATTTCCTATAAAAATTAACGGAACTGATAAAACAAAATGGGTGTTAATTGTAAGTATAAACCCAGCTGCGCCAAATGGAGGTAGTGGTACACAATATTTTATCGGAGATTTTGATGGTAACAAATTCACACTTGATGTTGATTTTAATACACAATTACAGACACAAAAAGCTGCATGGTTAGATTTTGGTAGAGACAATTATGCTGGCGTAACGTGGTCCAATATTCCGAAAGAAGATGGGCGAAAATTATTTATTGGTTGGATGTCTAATTGGGAATATGCTAGAGATGTGCCAACAGAAACTTGGCGCAGTGCAATGACCGTTTCTAGAGAGCTCAAACTTAAAAAAATAGGAGACAAATATGTATTGGTTTCTAATCCTATTACAGAGCTTTATAAATTTGTTTCTAAAACCATTATTAAGGATACCTTGGTTGTAGACAAACAGAAAACAATTATTTCTAGAAACGAAGTAGATTTATCTCGTTTAAGTGTGGAACTTGAAATTAATAATTTAACAGAAAATAAATATACATTTCTATTTCATAATAAATTTGGAGACAGTCTTTCATTTGGTTTAGATAATATTGAAAAGAACTACTTTGTGAATAGGCAAAAATCAGGAAAGGTTGATTTTTCAGATAAATTTGCGAATATTATATCAGAAGCAAAGAAAATAAGCCCATCTAATACTTTAAGAGTACGTGCCCTTATAGATAAAACCTCAATAGAGGTTTTTTATAATGAAGGAGAAACTATAATGACTGAGATTTTTTTTCCTAACGAGCCGTTTGCGACTTTATCGATGGAGACTTCAGATGAACAGTTTGTAATGGAAAATATAAAAATTGAAGAATTTAAGTTTGAATAACCCGATTTAAAGATGTCAAATATTGTTTGTTTTGGTGAAGTTTTGTGGGATGTTTTTCCAACGTATAAAAAAATTGGAGGGGCCCCACTTAATGTGGCTTTAAGGCTTAATTCTTTTAATGATAATGTAACCATGATAAGTTGTGTTGGTGATGATGCAAATGGTAAAGCGTTATTAGTGTATGCAGAAAAAGAAGGGTTGGATAATTCACATATTCAAATTAATAAAGAATTTAAGACGAGTGAAGTTATAGTAAGTTTGGACAATACAGGCTCTGCTAGTTATAAAATAGAATTTCCTTGTGCATGGGATTACATAGTTATTAATGATCCGATTTTGGATTCTGTCAAAAGCGCTGATGCTTTTATATTTGGCAGTTTGATTGCAAGAAATAATATCTCGTATAACACCTTATTAGAACTTTTGGATGGTGCTTTATTTAAAGTGTTTGATGTGAATTTAAGATCACCACATTATACAATAGGCATTTTGAAAGAGCTAATGGAGAGGGCTGATTTTATTAAGTTTAATGATGATGAACTATTTGAAATTTCTAGAAACCTAGGTTTTAACTCGGATGATTTGCAAAAGAACATTGAGTTTATTTCCAAAAAAACAAAAACAGATACCATTTGCGTAACTAGAGGAGGAAATGGAGCGATATTATATATCGATGAAACTTTTTATAATAACACAGGTTACAAGGTTCTTGTTGCAGATACAGTTGGTGCTGGCGATTCTTTTTTAGCATCATTAATACATAAATTACTTAAAAGAGAAACACCCCAAAACGCTATTGATTTTGCTTGTGCTGCAGGTGCTTTAGTAGCATCAAATATTGGAGCCTATCCTAAAATATCCAATAAAGCAATATTTGAATTAATTAAAGGCTCAGGTTAAAATTTAAATTTTAAAAGATTAGGTAGATTTTCTAATCACTAGCGCAGTATCAATAACAACTTTTTGATATTCAACATTAATGTTTTTGTGTTTGTATTCGATTTCTTGAAATAGAATTTCAGTTGATTTCTCACCCATCTTGTATGCGTTTTGTTCAATTGTAGAGAGTGAAGGTGAAATTACAGATGACATAAACCAATTACTAAAACCACACAGTGCTATCTTTTCTGGGATAGCGATCTTTTTTTGATTAAAATAATTTATAGCTCCAATAGCAATAAGGTCATTAACTGCAAATATGGCATCAACATGGTCTCCATGATCTTCAATTAGTTTTTTAGCACTATTGTAACCATCTTCAAAATCTAAGTTGGTATTGCATATATAAACTAATGATGGGTCGTAGGGAATATCATTATCTATTAAAGCCTTTTTATAACCTAAGAAACGATCAATTGAATTTTGAGGATTGAGATCTCCTCTAAAATGAGAAATACGCTTGTAGCCCTTTTTTATAAGATATGTAACAGCATCGTAAGCAGCTTTTCTATCATCAATGATAACTTTAGAGCAGTTAATGGTTTTTGCGATTTTATCAAAAAGCACTAAAGGCACCTTATAATCTAAAATCTTTTGTAAATGTTTAAAGTCTCTCGTCCTATTTGATAATGAAATTAAAATTCCATCAACACCTTTATTTAAAAGTAAATCTACTTGCTTTTTTTCGAGTTCGTAATTTTCATTAGATTGCATTATAATAACCATATAATCTCTGTTCTCGGCTTCTTTTAAAACGGCATCAATAACGGTTGAAAAAAAATAGTGAACCATGGTGGGTATTATAACACCTATAGTTTTAGATGTTTGTGAGCGTAAACCAACAGCAAAAGAATTTGGTACATAATTTAATTCATACGCTAGTTTTTTTACTAAAGCTTTAGTTTTTTTACTTACATCAGGATAATCTTTAAGAGCCTTGGAAACTGTTGTGATTGATAACCCTAACTGATCTGCTATATCTTTTAATATTACGGGCTTCATTATTGTTTAGTTGAAAAGTAAAGAAACTAATTATATCAAGAAATTTACGATATTTATTACTCTATATTTAATTTATGCTAAAATATTTTTTCTTTTTTTATCTACACCTTTAATTTTTAGATATTTTATTAGTGTATTAAATACTCAAGGATTTATTTTAGTACCTATAGTTTAAATTTATTCATTTTAGCTTAGAACATTATATTACTTTTTATATTACTAATATAAATGAGTTTTAAGCTGATTAGATTTTTGATTATTTTTTTTGCAGCAATTTATTTTTACAAAAAACGGAATTATCATCTTTAAAGAAATGACTTAAAAATACTGATTTAGTAAAAGATTATAATTTAGTAAATTTAACATATCTATATTGTATAAGTGCCAATTTCACTAGCGTTTAATTTGTGTATTGTGAAAATCGAAAACGTTTTCGTGATTTTTTTGAGTGTTTAACCATTGTTTTTTTTTGATTGTTTGTTAAATAAATGTAAACTTACCCTTATGTTTTTCGCCAAGGAATCTGATTGACTTAAATTATTTAGTGCATTTTTTTTTAATTTTAACAAAATGTTTGAATTCTTTCACTGAATAAATATAGACATTAATCAATTATGAATTTTTTATTTTGGCATATCATAATAATTAAACAATTAATTTTAACCAGTAATTAAAACTACTTTTCTGAAAAAAAGTAACTAAACTAAATTTTAATTAAACTCAAACAAATGAAAAACAAATTACTCAAAAAGCTATTGCTTCCTTTTGCTTTATTGCTAGGAAGCTTTATTTATGCTCAAACCGTAACGGGGACTGTAAGTGACGCTTCAGGGCCACTGCCCGGTGTTAATGTATTAGTAAAAGGTACTGCAGTAGGGTCGGTTACAGATTTCGATGGGAATTTTCAAGTTAGTGCCAATAATGGAGACACTTTAGTGTTCTCATACATAGGTTACTTGACTCAGGAAGTTCTAGTAAGTGAATCAACAATGAACATTACTCTTGAAGACGATGCTGCTCAACTTAATGAAGTAGTGATAGTTGGTTATGGTAGTACAACTAGGAAAGAGGTTACAACTGCTGTTACTAGCGTTGGAGCAGAAGATTTTAATAAAGGTGTTATTAGTGATGCCACACAGCTATTACAAGGTAAGGTTGCTGGTCTTACGGTTTACAATAAAGGGGGTAACCCAAACTCAAGCGCAACAATTCGTTTGAGAGGTATTTCTACTGTAGGTGGTAATACAGAACCACTAGTAGTAATTGACGGTGTTTTAGGACAGTCGCTGAGCAATGTTGATCCAGCAGATATTGAAAATATCACAGTTTTAAAAGATGGTTCAGCAGCAGCTATATATGGTACTCGTGGATCGAGTGGTGTAATTTTAGTAACAACGAAGTCAGGTAAAAATGGTCAGCCATTTAGTGTTTCTTACAATGGGCAATTTTCTACTGCATCTATATCAAATCAAATTGATCTTATGGGTAGACAAGAGTTTTTAGCAACAGGAGGTACTGATCTTGGAGCTGATACGGATTGGAGAGATGAAGTTACTCGTACAGCTGTATCTAAAATACATAATATTTCAGCAGTCGGGGGAACAGATAAAGCAAATTACCGTGTATCAGTTAATTTAAGAGATGCTGAAGGGATTTTAATTAATTCAGGGTTTAATCAAGTAAATGCTAGAGCTAAACTGTCAGGTAAAATGTTAAATGATAAATTGAAGATTAGTTTCAATACCTCATTAACTCAACGCGATAGTGATTTCGGGTTTAACGAAGCCTTGCGTTATGCATCAGTATATAATCCAACTGCGCCTGTATTAGGTTCAGATGCGCCTTTTGCATTTAATGGTGATCAGTTTGGTGGCTATTTTGAAACCTTAGGTTTATTTGATAGTTTTAATCCTGTATCAATTGCTGAACAAAACAAAAATTATGGTTCTAGAACTATAATCAACTATAGTTTAGATTTTAGATACTCTTTTACAGATGATTTATCGGCTAATTTAATGGTTGGTGAGCAAATAGAAAAGAATACAAATAGACAATATTATCCTGTAACTTCTTTTTTCAGAGGAAATGCTGTAAGTCCTTTTAGAAAAGGTAGAGCAGATTTCTATAACAACGAAATTAGAAACAAAACGTTTGAGTTATTTGGTACATATAATAAATCAGTGAATGATTCATTTAGTTTCAAATTTACAGGAGGATATTCTTGGCAAGAAACTGACTTTAATGAATACTATTTGCAAATTGGAGATTTTCCTCCTGGTGTAAATTTTGATTTTAGTGATAATATCGAGATTTCTCAAGATTTATTAGAATCAGGTCGTATTATAGCTAATAGTGGTCGTAATGATGATGATAGAATTATTGCCTTTTTTGCTAGAGCAAATGCTACAATAAGCGATGCTATTTATGTGAATGCTTCAATTAGAAGAGAAGGATCAAGTAGATTCGGTGATGACGAACAATGGGGTATTTTTCCTTCAGCTGCGATAGGAGCCGATTTGAATAAGTTTTTAGAATTAGATAATGTAAACTTATTGAAAGCAAGATTAGGTTATGGTGTTACAGGTGCAATCCCTCCTGGTGTTGGTTTGTCTCAAACAACTTTCGGAGTTAGTAATGGTGGAAGCGGTTTCGGTTCTTCAAGTACTGGTTTAGGTAGTAGAGCTCCAAACCCTGGATTAAAATGGGAGGAAAAAAGAGAATTAAATTTAGGTTTTGAATATGAAACAGACCGTCTGTCTGCTACATTAGACTTATATAATAGAGATATTGTAGATTTTATTACAAATCAAAATATCGATGCAGCTGCTAATGATGGGTTTACTAGCCAATTCCAAAACGGAGGTGAATTAAATACCAAAGGTATAGAGTTGAGTTTAAATTATGATTTTGTTAATAATGATAAGCTTACTTATAATTCTGGAATCATATTTTCATCTTACAAAACGATTCTTGAAAAGAATACAGGTGGAGATAGAACTACAGCAAATTTAGGAGCGCCAGGTCAAAACAGTACCAATGTTATTTTGGTGAAAGAAGGTCAAGAAGTTGGTCAAATATGGGGTCCTGTATTTTCTGGAGAAGTTGATGCTAATGGAACGCCAATATTGGTTGATGTAAATGGTGATGGTAATTTGGTTACAGATCAAGGTAGTGCTCTGAATGACGATGTTGATTTTAAGGTATTAGGTAAAGGTATTCCTGATTTTGAATTAAGTTGGACACATTCAGTAAAGTATGGTAACTGGGATGCTAATGTATTGTTTAGAGGTGCATTTGGACACAGTTTAGTTAATACGTTCCGTGCGTTTTATGAGCCAAGAATTGGTTCTCAATCATCTTACAACTTTGTAAATACAGAATTAGCTAGGAATGATATTAAAACAGCTCAATTTAGTTCTTACTACGTTGAAAAAGCTGATTTCTTTAGATTAGATAACCTATCTATTGGTTATAATTTCGATATCAAAAATGAGTATATTCAAAATATGAGAATATCATTAACGGGTCAAAATTTATTTACAATTACCGATTATACTGGATCTGATCCAGAACCAGCTTTACAAGATTTTGGTGCTGTAGATAACGGTGGAGATTTAGGATCGGCAAATGTATTAGCTCCTGGTGTTGATAGACGATATAATTATTTTCAGTCTAGAACAATTACTTTAGGATTAAATATTAACTTTTAATTAAAAAAAAACAATAAAATGAATCGTTTTATAAAATTAACATTCTTAAGTAGTATGCTGGTTATGGCATATTCTTGTACAGATCTAGATGAGGTCTTAGAAGATGAATTAACTACTGAGTTTTCGGATGATGGTGTTACTGTAGTAGAAGGTGCTACCGATGGTGGAATTCTTCCTTCAGGAGCATTGACGCCTTCTTATGACAGACTTAGAAATGGATCTGCAGGGCATGGTAGCTATTATTCTGCTCAAGAAGTTTCATCAGATGAAATGACCTTAGGTCAAAAAGGTGGTGACTGGTTTGATGGTGGTATATGGTTGCGTATGCACAGACATACTTTTGATGCCTCGAATGGTACGTTTAACAATATCTGGAATGATGCTTACGGAGGTATTGGTGAAGTGAATTTAGCTTTAAATGGCGGTTCTTTATCACCTGCCGAAATGGCACAGGCTAAAACAATTAGAGCTTTCTTTTACTGGAGATTGTTAGACAACTTCGGTAATGTGAAAATAATTACAGCCCCAGGTGGTGATGCGCCACAAACGGATAGTCAAGCAGCTTTTAACTTTGTTGAAAGTGAATTGTTAAGTGTATTAGGAATTAGTGAAGTTACAGCTAGTTTAGATTTATCTGGTAGTTCTTTAGGTACTGCCGCTGAACCATATTTAGTGAATCAATTTGGAGCACTAGGTTTATTAGCTAAACTATATTTAAATGCAGAAGTATATACAGGAACGCCACATTATCAAGAGGCTGACTGGGCTGCTACTTATATTATAGACAATGGTCCTTACCAGTTATGTGCTGATGGTTGTACTGTTATTAACTTGGCACAACGACCAGCGGTGGCTTCTGATCCTGATAACTTAGAAGGTTATGCTGCGATATTTGCTCCAAATAATCAATTCAACCCTGAAATGATTTGGTCTATACGTTACGATGCTGTTTCTGCTGGGGGAATGAATTTCTCTCAAATGAATTTTCATTACAGTACTCAGTTAACATATGCTTTAGACGCACAGCCATGGAATGGGTATCAAGTTGTTGAAGAGTTTTATAATAGTTATGATGATGCTGATGCTAGAAAAGTAGCAAACTTCTTATCAGGACCACAATTGGATTTTGGTGGTAATGCTTTACTAGATTTTGCTGCAGATGATGATAATCTTCAACTAAATTACACGCCGAACATTAGTGAGTTAGAGCCAAATTCTGTTAGAGAAAGTGGTGTTCGTGGTAAGAAATTTAGCTTCCAATTATTTGGTAGACCGGAAATGAATAATGACTACCCAATTTTTAGATTAGGTCAAGTACATTTAATACGTGCTGAGGCAAAAGCTAGAGCTGCAGGTAATTGGAGTTTAGCTGAGCCAGATGTTACTGCTTTAAGAGCAAGAGTTGGTTTAGGCCCATTAGGATCAATCACAGCAGATACTTTCTTAGCTGAAAGAGGAAGAGAGATGTTTATGGAATCTTCTCGTAGAACTGATTTAATCCGTTTTGGTAAATTCGGAGGTTCTTGGTGGGAAAAAACAAATTCTGATTCGTTTAGAACTTTGTTTCCAATACCTCTAGAGCAAATTAATGCTTCAAGTGGTAGTCTAAGTCAGAATCCAGGTTATTAATTTGAATTAAGTTTTTTTATTAAAGGGTTGTTCTTAGGAACAACCTTTTTTTTTGTATTATGCACTAATGAAATATATTTTACCTTTTCTACTATTTCTACTAATTTCCTGTTCTACTAAAGAAGAACAAAAGAAAACCCTATTTGTTTTAAATGATAGTGATAATGGTATGTCATTTGAAAATGCATTGATATACGACGAAGCTTTTAATCCTTATGTATATCGCAATTTTTATAATGGAGGTGGTGTTGCTATAGGAGATGTCAATAATGATGGACTCGAAGATATTTATTTTACCGGTAACATGGTTGATAATAAGCTATTTCTGAATAAGGGGAATTGGAAGTTTGAGGATATTACAGCTAAAGCAGGTGTTTCCTGTTCCAATGTTTGGTCTAGTGGAGCCATATTTGCAGATATAAATGGTGATGGTTTGTTGGATTTATATGTTTGTAAGGCAGGTAAGCCTGGCGGAGAAAATAGGCACAATGAACTTTTTATTAATAATGGAGATCTTACATTTACTGAATGTTCTAGACAGTTTGGTTTAGATATTACAGGTTTATCTGTGCATGCGGCATTCTTCGATTATGATAAAGATGGAGACCTGGATGCTTATCTTTTAAATAACTCAATAAAATCGATAGGAGCTTTTGATCTTATTAAGGATCAACGATTGATTCCGAATACTTCCGGAAGTGGTAATAAATTCCTAAGAAATGACTCTGGTAAATTTATCGATATAACCGAAGAGGCTGGGATTTTTTCAAGTAAAATTGGTTTTGGTTTAGGTATTACTTTAGGTGATTTTAATGATGATAACTGGACTGATATATTTATTTCGAATGATTTTTTTGAAAAAGACTACCTATATATTAATGATAGGAAAGGAGGGTTTTCTGAACAAATTGAAGAATATTTTCAATCTATATCTATGGGTTCAATGGGAGCGGATTTGGCAGATTTAGACAATGACCTTAAAACGGATTTAATGGTTACTGAAATGCTACCAGAAACTGACGAACGCCAAAAAACAAAAACTATTTTTGAGTCTTGGGACAAACATCAATTAGCTGTAAAACAGGGGTATTATAATCAATTTTCTAGAAATACTCTTCAAAGAAATTTAGGTAATGGAAACTTTATTGAATTAGGACGCCAAGCCAATGTTTCGGCAACTGAATGGAGTTGGAGTACACTGTTATTTGATATGGATAATGATGGCTATAAAGATATATTTGTTAGTAATGGTATTTATAAAGATTTGTTAGATCGAGATTACCTTACTTACGAAGCTAATGATGAAACTATTAGGAGTAGAATAAATAGTAGCGAAAAGGAAGTCATAAAGAAGTTAATCGATGCAATGCCATCGAAAGCTGTTCCTAACGCTGTTTTCCGTAATTTAGGTGGTTTTAATTTTGAAAATAAAAGTAAAGACTGGGGTTTAGATAAGCCAAGTTTTAGCAATGGGAGCGCATACGTTGATCTTGACAACGATGGAGACTTAGATATTGT
>Ga0102822_1000139_pt1 | contig 19300 bp, 17 predicted proteins | sample ColrivemetaGS733_FD_78195 | JGI IMG/M metagenome (GOLD analysis project Ga0102822, IMG submission 78195) | Estuarine microbial communities from the Columbia River estuary - Flood tide non-ETM metaG S.733 | ecosystem: Environmental > Aquatic > Marine > Intertidal zone > Estuary | place: USA... | reverse complement strand
GCTTCTTTGTTACAGAAAAAACTCCAATTAATTCTTCATCTAAGGCTATTGGTAATGGTGTTTTTTTACATAAAGTAGCCATAGCATCTATTTGGCCTTGTTTTATAGGTTGCTCAATTGAATGTAAATCTAAATCTGATAAAATTTTTAGTTTTTCTAAAGCATTTGTAGGATGAAATGCGCCATTCGCATCAACACGTAATTCAATATCTTTTGAAGAGAATTGATTTCTGATGGATTTTAACAGATTTATTTCTTGTTGAAAATCTATCGCTCCAATTTTCATTTTAATACAGCTAAAACCGGCTTCAATTTTTTTAGCAATCTGCTCTTTCATGAAAGATTCACTGCCCATCCATACGAGTCCGTTAATAGAAATTGAATCTTCACCTCTAGTAAACTTTGAAGGGAACAATTCATACGGATCATGGCTTTCTAAAGATTTAAAAGCCATTTCTAAACCAATTTGGATGCTAGGAAATTCTATTAGTTGTGTTAATAATTCCTCTAGCCCCAGATCAATATGATTACAAACCCAATTTAACTTGTTTTCATAATCGAGTCTATCATCGATTGACAAACCTCTGAATAACCCACATTCACCTATACCTTGTTTAATCTCACTATTAATAATGATGAAATAGGTTTCCTTCTGAGTTAATGTCCCTCTTGATGTTCCACTAGGCTGTTTGAAATCGAGGAGGTATTTATGATAATTGGCTGTCATAATTTTGTGTCGCAAAAATATTGTATTTTGATTAAAATTAATAAGTTTATGAGTAAATTAAATGGAAAAATTATTTGGATAACCGGTGCTTCGTCAGGAATTGGAGAAGAACTCTCAAAACAATTATCAGAAAAAGGTTGTAAATTAATTATTTCGGCAAGACGAGAAGCTGAATTACAGCGTGTAAAAGCTAGTTGTATTAATTCAGAAACTATTACAGTGCTTCCTTTTGATTTAGCAAATATTGATTCTATGAAATCATTGGCTGAACGAGCAGTAGCCATTTATGGTAAAATTGATGTGCTTATAAATAATGGTGGTATTAGCCAACGCTCACCTATTATCGAAACTTCTATTGAAGTAGACAGAAAGATTATGGAAATAGATTACCTGGGAACAGTAGCATTAAGCAAAGCCATATTACCGCATTTTATTACTAATGCATCTGGACATTATGTTGTCGTATCAAGTCTTATGGGGAAATTTAGTTCTCCTCTTCGTTCGTCTTATTGTGGTGCCAAACATGCCTTGCACGGTTTTTTTGATGCTCTACGCTTAGAACACGAAAAAGACAATGTAAAAGTAACTATGGTTTGTCCTGGATTTGTAAACACAAACGTTGCTAGAAATGCTTTAACATCAAATGGAAGTAAACAGGGGTATCAAGACGAAATGACTGAAAAAGGTTTAGATGTTTCTGTTTTTACAAAAAAGATGATTAGGGCAATAAGACATAATAAGTTTGAGGTTTATATTGGTAAATTCGAAAAGGTTGGTGCTTATTTAAAACGTTTGTCTCCAAAATTATTACATAAAATGGTTTTAAGAAGTAAGGTGCGATAAATTCAAAAATCAACTATAATTCAATAAAATCACCTATTTCTAACAACATCAAATCTTTATCTTTCTCAAAGAATTTTCGCTTTGATTCCTCATGATCTATTTCAATATAACCAAAGGTATCATAGTGATATCCTAAAATTTTATCACACTCAATAAAATCACTCGCTAAAATAGCATCATCAATTCCCATAGTAAAATTATCGCCTATTGGTAAAATGGCTAAATCTAATTTAGTCTGTAACGGAATTAACTTCATATCATACGTTAATGCAGTATCTCCGGCTATATAAATGTTCTTATGTTCGCCTTCTATTACAAAACCTCCTGGTTGCCCGCCGTAGCTTCCATCTGGAAACGAAGACGTGTGAATCGCATTTACATATTTAACAGTACCGAACTCAAAATCCCATTTCCCGCCATGATTCATAGGATGCCCTTCAATATCTAATTTACCAAAATGATTAACAATCTCGAAGTTAGAAATCACGACAGCTCCTGTTCTTTTAGCAATAGATTCAACATCTGCAATATGATCTTGATGTGCATGAGTCACTAAAATATAATCAGCTTTAAGCGAATTAACATCAATATGAGAAGCTTTTTCATTGGATGAAATAAATGGATCAACAAGAATATGTATATCTTTTATTTGAATGGCCAAACTTGCATGACCATAAAATGTGATTTTCATATTAAAAAAATTATAGTTTTAGAATATTAAATTTACTAAAATGGCAGTAAATGACCAATTCCTATTAAGATTGCCAATAATACCGTTGTTAATGCTAGTTTTTTAAGCTCAGGATCAAATAATTTAGGATCAATATTACCATTTACTCTTTTTAAATGCAGAAGCAAAGGGATATAAGTAATTGTAAAAATTAAATTATATGGCGAGGTATAATATAGAGCCCCGAATAACCCCGATGTAATTATGGCTCCCAAAACTAAAATGTTATGATAAATCTTAACATTTTTTTCTCCTAATTTAACAGCTAAGGTAATTTTATTTGATTTTTTATCAGACAACCTATCTCTCATGTTATTTAGATTTAACACAGCTGTACTTAATAATCCTATAGTAAAGGCAGGTAAAAAAGTAACATGGTCTAATTGTTTTGCAAATAAAACATAACAACCAATAACACTTACTAAACCAAAAAACACAAAGACAAAAGCATCACCCATACCTTTATAACCATAAGCATTACTGCCCATAGTGTAGCGAATAGCTGCAATTATAGATCCTATACCAAGTGAGAAGAAAAAAATAGTGAGTAAAAAGTGCTTAACACCAAAGGCACTATATATAAGTGTGAAAGCTAAAATAATAGATATAATTATATTTAATTTAATAGCATTCATCAATTCTTCTGGTGAAATTTCACCTGATTGTATAGCGCGTTCCGGACCTATTCTGTCTTCATTATCCGTTCCTTTTACACCATCACCATAATCATTTGAAAGATTAGAAAGAATTTGAAAACTAAGCGTTGTAAGTAGCGCAAGTATAAAAATTCTCCATTCAAAAACACTATTATAATGTGCTAAACATGCTGCTAAAATAATACCAGAAATTGATAGTGGAAGTGTTCTTAAACGTATTGCAGAAATCCAAATAGAAATATTCTGCATTATGGAATCCATTTTTTATCAAAATTAGGTTTTCGCTTTTCTAAAAAAGCGTTTCTACCTTCTTTTGCTTCATCTGTCATATATGCTAAACGCGTTGCTTCACCTGCAAAAACTTGTTGTCCAACCATACCATCATCTGTCAAATTCATTGCGAACTTAAGCATTTTGATTGATGTAGGTGATTTTGCTAATATTTCTTGAGCCCATTCATAGGCTGTACTTTCTAAATCTTCATGAGGTACAACCGCGTTTACCATTCCCATGTCATAAGCTTCTTGCGCAGAATAACTTCTTCCTAAGAAAAAGATTTCTCTAGCCTTTTTTTGCCCTACCATTTTTGCTAAATACGCAGATCCATAACCTCCATCGAAACTTGTAACATCAGCATCTGTTTGTTTAAAAATAGCATGTTCTTTACTGGCAATTGTTAAATCACAAATTACATGTAAACTGTGTCCACCTCCAACGGCCCAACCCGGAACAACAGCAATAACTGCCTTAGGCATAAAACGAATTAATCGCTGAACTTCTAAAATGTTTAAACGATGATATCCATCTTCACCAACATACCCTTGATGACCTCTTGCTTTTTGATCTCCTCCACTACAAAAAGAATAAATACCATCTTTTGTTGAAGGTCCTTCACCAGATAACAACACCACTCCTATATTTACATCTTCATTAGCATCATAAAAAGCATCATATAATTCGCTTGTTGTTTTTGGGCGAAAAGCATTTCGAACATTTGGTCTATTAAACGCTATTCTAGCCACACCATTACACTTTTTATAAGTGATATCCTGATATTCTTTAACAACTACCCATTCAGGTTGATTCATGTTAGTTTTTATTTTATTCAAAAATAAATTTATTTCATTAAACAAGCGTTTTCATTTCAAAAAACTTTTGTCTAACGTAGAAAATAGTTTAATTATAAATCAGCTAAAGATTATGTTATTAAATTACAATCTACATAAAAAAACATCTTTAGAATTAAAAAGACAATAATTATGTAGATAAGATATTGAAGATGTACTAAAAATATAAAAATACGTATTAGTACGTATTGTTTGTAGTCATTTATTGATTAATTTTGTAATATTATTTAGGGATATTAAGATTTTATTCACAAATATTTGCATTTAATCGAATAAAAATGTATTTTGCCGGATATTTAACCCAATTTACTATGTTATTAACAATTACTCTTATTCTTTTTGGACTTGTAATTATCAATTTATTATTGCTGAAATTTAGTTGTAATAGAACTAAAAGAGTTACTAAGATTGACAAAAAACCTGTGGTTTTAAGAACACGCATCACTATGCCCACAGCGTCGCAAACACTTGCACCTACAGGAAGTTAATTTTTATTTTTTGATAAAAGTGTGACTTTTACTAATTTTTAGTGTCTGAATTTTCGAATAAAGGCTTTAAAAAAATGTTATTTACGTTATACCCTATTTTCCTATTTACTTCCATATTTTTGGCTCTTTTTTTACTTTTACATGTTCATGTTAGAAACAAAAACTCATAGCTAAAAGCTACCATGCTATAGGGCGCAAATCTTTGTTTATTAACCATTTGTTTGTGTCATAAAAATTCTTATTTCCAAACCAATAGCCTCTATTAGCACTTAAAGGTGAAGGATGTCCTGATGTTAAAACGTGATGCCTATTTAAATCAATCAATTTAATCTTCTTCTTTGCATAACCACCCCAAAGTAAAAACACGATATTCTCTTTTCTATCACTTATAGTCTTTATAACTGAATCTGTAAAAGCTTCCCATCCTTCTTTTTGATGACTGCCTGCTTCATCTGCTCTTACTGTTAACGTAGCATTTAATAACAAAACACCTTGATTCGCCCAGCGTAGTAAATTACCACTCTTTGGATATGGAATCCCTAAATCTGATTCTATTTCTTTAAAAATGTTTTTTAATGAAGGTGGATGACTTATTCCTTCTCTTACTGAAAAACACAAACCATTGGCTTGACCTTCACCATGATATGGGTCCTGCCCAATAATAACCACTTTCACAGCTTCAAAGTGACAGTGATTGAATGCATTAAAAATTTGACTTTCTGGAGGAAAACAGTTGTGATTTATATATTCAGTCTTTACAAAGTTGGAGAGGTCCGAAAAATAAGGTTTATCAAGCTCTTCTTCTAAATAAGGTATCCAGCTTTTATGAATATCAACTTCCATTGCTTATTAAATTTTAAATCAAAACTAAAATAGCACTATCTTTATTCTTAATAAAATATATCCCATTGAAAACAATAAAATTTCCAACAGCTCAAACCATATTATTAATTATCGCAGCATTAGTTGCAATTTTAACCTGGTTAATTCCATCAGGAGCGTATGATTCTTTAACATATAATAAAATTGAAAATACTTTTACAAAAAAAAGTTTAAGTGAGACTAAAGTATTAGATGCGACACAGGAAACTTTAAATCTACTAGAAATTAAAATTCCATTAGAGAAATTTACTAATGGTGACATATGGAAACCTATTAGCATACCTAATACTTACAAAAAAGTTGAAGCAAAGCCGCAAGGTGTAATTGCCTATATTAAATCTCCAATAAAAGGCATTATTGAGGGTGCCGATATTATTTTTCTTGTTTTAATTATAGGCGGACTTATAGGTGTTATCAATTATACGAAGGCTTTTGATGCAGGTATTTCATGGCTTGCTAAAACACTAAAAGGCTATGAATATATATTAATTATTCTAGTGACTACTTTAATTGCAATTGGTGGAACCACATTTGGTTTAGCCGAGGAAACTATAGCCTTTTACCCTATTCTTATACCTATATTTTTAGCTGCTAAATACGACGCGATGGTGCCATTAGCTTGTATTTACATTGGCTCTTCTATAGGTACTATGTGCTCAACAACAAATCCTTTTAGCACTATTATTGCATCAGATGCCGCTGGTATAAATTGGACATCAGGAATTACTATAAGATTTATAATGCTAGGCTTAGGAGCACTAATTTGTATCCTATATATTATGAGATATGCACAACGGGTAAAAAAAGATCCAACAAAATCTATTATTTATGATCAAAAGGAAGAAATAGAAAAACATTTTGGCAGTACAACAGATGCTTCTTTAAAATTAACTACTCGCTTACGTCTTATCCTTTTCATTTTTATTTTGTGTTTTATAATTATGATTTATGGAGTATCTCAATTAGAATGGTGGTTTTTAGAAATGACGGTAGTCTTTTTAATAGGTGCCATTTTTATAGGTGTAATAGGAAAAATTAAAGAACACACTTTTGTAGATGTTTTTGTAAAAGGTGCTGGAGATTTATTAGGTGTTGCCATAATTATTGGAATAGCCAGAGGGGTAACTATTTTAATGAATGATGGACAAATTAGTGATACACTTTTATACTATGCGAGTAATGCCACCAACGGTATGAACAAAGGCATATTCATCAATGCCATGTTATACATTTATGGTGGGCTATCCTTCTTCATTCCTTCATCTTCGGGTATGGCTGTTTTAACAATGCCTATCATGTCTCCATTGGCAGATGGTGTTGGGATTGGTAGAGAAATGATCGTTAATGCCTACCAATATGGTATGGGTTTATTCGCATTTATTAATCCAACTGGTTTGATTTTAGCATCTTTGGCCATTGTAAAAGTAGGATATGATAAATGGTTGAAATTTGTGATGCCTCTAGTTTTTATACTGTTACTCCTCACAATGCTTGTGCTCACAATATCAGTTTACATATAAAATTAGGACAAAATTCTTACCATTAACTCCTTAAGTAAATCACCTTGAGGTACTGCATTAGAACCAACTCCTTTACCCTTAACATCAAACTCTCTAAGTGTTGCCACAACAACACTCACTTTTCGCATAGGAAAATTTCTAGCAGCAGTAATATACTCTTTCACAAAATAAGGATTGATTTTTAGAGCAGAAGCCACACTTCTAGGAGACTTATCTTTTAACCCATGAAAATGAAGAAGTTGCGAGAAAAAATTAAATAACAATAATACTGTGACCACCATAGGATTGTCCTTAGGATTGTCGGCAAAATAATTAACTATTTTATGGGCTTTAATAGCATTACGTTCTCCAACAGCTTTACGCAACTCAAAATTATTATAATCTTTACTTATACCTATATTTTCTTCAATATGATCTGGAGAAATTTGGGTGCCTTCAGGTAAAATAATCTGTAGTTTTTCTAGCTCATTATTTATTTTACTCAAATCTGTTCCTAAAAACTCAACGAGCATTTGTGCAGCTTTGGGCGAAATTGTATATTTTTTAGGAGATAGAACGCGACGAATCCAATCGGCTACTTGATTTTCATAAAGCTTTTTACTTTCATAAACCACACCTGTTTTCTTAAGAGTTTTGTATAAAGCTTTGCGTTTATCAATCTTTTTGTATTTATAATTAACCACTAGAACCGTTGTAGGTTGTGGGTTTTCGGCATATTTAGCCAGATTTTCAATAGTACGAGATAAATCTTGTGCTTCTTTTACAATAATCACTTGATATTCGGCCATCATTGGATAACGCTTCGCATTCCCAACGATATCGTCAACCGAAACATCTCTACCATATAGAACCATTTGATTAAAACCACGATCCTCTTCAGCCAACACAGATGCTTCAATAAAATCTGAGATTTTATCAATATAATAGGCCTCCTCACCCATTAAAAAATAAATAGGCTTGAGTTTTTTATTTTTTATGTCAGCAACTAATTGTTTGACTTCGTCCAAATCGTAATAAAAATTTCTGTGAAAATAACTTGAAGTGACATTATAATGATAAATTTGTGATGTGCAAAATTTAAATTTCCACACATATCACTTCCGATTCAAAAATAGCGAAAATAAAGTTTCTATTTTTGATCCGATACGTAAAAAATTTATCATTTTGCAACCCGAAGAATGGGTGCGTCAACATTGCATTCAGTATTTAATTCAAGAAAAAGGGTATCCTAAATCTTTAATTAATGTTGAAAAAGAACTGACTATAAACTCATTAAAAAAGCGTTATGATATTGTTATTTACAATACAGATGGCAGTATTCATCTCATAGTGGAATGTAAAGCTCCAAAAATAAGCATCAATCAAAAAGCATTCGATCAAATAGCACGTTATAATTTAGAGTTAAATGCTACTTTCCTAATGGTAACCAATGGATTAAATCATTATTATTGTCAAATGGATTTTAAAAATGAACGTTATCAGTTTTTAAAGGATATTCCAGAATATATTTCATGAAACTAGCCATTATCATATTAAATTGGAACGGGAAAAAACTATTAGAACAGTTTTTACCATCAGTTATTCAACATTCAAAGGATGCAGATATCTATGTTGCAGATAATGCATCAACTGATGACTCCATTGCTTTTATTACATCCAATTATCCAACGATAACAGTTATTCAAAATAAAGAAAACTCAGGTTATGCTAAAGGCTATAATGATGTTTTAAAATCCGTTGATGCTGATGTTTTCTGTCTTTTAAATAGTGATGTAGAGGTTACCCAAAACTGGTTAAATCCGATTGTAAATACTTTTAAAGAAGATACCAATACTGGCATTATTCAGCCTAAACTATTAGACTATAACAAAAAAGATTGTTTTGAATACGCAGGCGCTGCTGGCGGATTTATTGATAAATATGGTTATCCATACTGTAGAGGTAGAATTTTTAATACTGTAGAAAAAGACTTGGGGCAATACAATGATTCGACCGAAATATTTTGGGCATCAGGTGCCTGTATGTTTATTAAAAGGGATATATTTAAAGAACTACATGGTTTTGACGAACTTTATTTTGCACATATGGAAGAGATAGATTTATGTTGGCGCGCTAAAAACCTTGGCTATGTTATAAAATATGTTGGCAGCTCTGAAATTTACCATGTAGGTGGTGCAACACTTAAAAATAGCAATCCCAAAAAAACCTTCCTAAATTTTAGAAACAGTCTTTTTACGCTTACTAAAAACGCTAATGGTTTCATTCTAGGAAAGATATTTGTACGCCTAATTCTCGACGGTATTGCTGCTGTAAAATTCTTAATTGAATTAAAACCAAAGCACACTATGTCTATTATAAAAGCACATTTTAGTTATTACTATCATTTAAATCAAGTTTTAAATCAAAGAAAATCAATAAAAAACAAAACAAAATACTATTCTAGAACATCCATAGTATACGATTATTTCGTAAATAAAAAAACGGAATACAATAGTTTATAAATCGTTTGTAAAAGTTTTGTTAAAATGTTTAAAACAAACGATTTTTATATATTTTTGTTAAATACTTTAGAAAATTAATCCTTAAAATAATCATGAAAAAAATCTTATTACTTAGTGTATCTGCAATGCTTTTACTTAGTTCGTGTGTATCAAAAAAATTATTCACAGATTTAGAAGCAAAACAAAAAGAAACTCAAGACTTGCTTAATTCTGCAACAGTAAAATTAAACGCTTGTTTAGAAGATAGAGCTTCAGTAACAGCGAGAGCGACAGCATTACAAGAGCAAATAGCAGATTTGCGTAAAAGTAATGACAACCTAACTATTTTATCTGCAAAAGGTGCTAGCAATGTTGAAAAAACATTAGAAAGTATCAAAGAAAAAGAGCTCAAAATTACACGTTTACAAGATGCCCTTACCCAAAAGGATAGTGTAACTTTAGCTTTGGTAACAAGCTTAAAACGCGAGGTTGGTATTAACGACCCAGACATTGAAGTAAATGTTGAAAAAGGTGTTGTATTTATTTCAATCGCTGATAAATTATTATTTAAAAGTGGTAGCTACAACGTAACAACTAGAGCAAAAGAAGTTTTAGCTAAAGTTGCAAAAGTTGTAAACAGCAAGCCAGATTTTGAGTGTATGGTGGAAGGTCATACAGATAATGTACCGTACATGAAAGAGCCATTAATTGATAACTGGGATTTGAGTGTAAAACGCTCTACAAGTATCATTAGAGTGTTACAAGAACTTGGTGTTAACCCTCAGCAACTTATTGCTGCAGGTCGTGCCGAATTTGTACCGTTGGTTGATAATGATACTGCTGGAAATAGAGCAAAAAACAGACGTACACGTATTGTTGTACTTCCAAGAATTGATCAATTTTATGATATGATTGAAAAAGAAATGAAAAACTTAGCTGCTGGTAACAACTAGTACGTTTTAAAAATTATAATTTAAAAGCTCAACGTTTAGTTGGGCTTTTTTTGTGGCGCCTGCCTTCCGGCAAGCTGGTTAACCAAAGAGAGAAAGTTTTATTCGTTGCTTTCAATTTATAAATAATTAAACTCAGGCATATAAATATCCAAGGACTAACTTACTTCTGTGGCGGTGGTCTCAATAATTCACTCAAACCCTTAATTAGGCCTTGCTAACCCACTTAAATATATGAATTATCGTTTCAGTTTATTACTTGACTTTTAAAAAATCTGTAAACTTCGTTTAACGCTTTATGTAAATTATTAAAACGGATTCATATACTTAACAAACAATACCTGAAAGCGACGAAAATTACACCCCTCAACATATTATGCAACATTCGGAATTGTATGGTATTAACGTAAAATAAATGTTGATGGTAGTGAGTAATCCAATCTATTATTTTTATTAAATATTAAACGAACATTAAACGTTAAATATACGTTTATCACCGAATAATAATTCGTTTTTCTTAATAAAACAAGCATAAACACAAGTGATGTTAAACAATAAAGATTTTTATTTATCTTAGAGCACACATAACAGATATATAGTTACCAGTAACTATATACAGGCGTTATATGGCATTTGAAAATTGTATTAAAATTAATATGTGTACATAAACTCAATAAACTATTTTAGAGGTATTTCGATTATATTTATTGTCTTTGGACATTGTATGTATTTAGTTGATTTTAAATATAATTCAATATTAGGCTATACAATTCAAAACTTTACTCAAGGAGGGACTTCATTTTTTGTATTTATTTCTGGTTTTTTATTTCATCATATTTTTTATAAAAATTTTAAATTTAAAGAATTTATGATAAAAAAGACTAAATATGTTTTAGTTCCATATCTTATTTTGTCAACAATTCCGATAGTTTATTTACTTATCAAGATTTGCATCAGTGGTATTTTATCATCAAATACTCTTTCACTTCGATATGATGAATTATTAGCCTTTCCTATATTTCGTCATTATCTTACTGGGGTTGATAAAAGTTTTGCTGGCTATTGGTATATTCCTTTCATTATGATAGTTTTTGCAATGTCACCACTTTTTGTTCGATTCATAAAACTCCAGCTAAAAACCTCGATAGTGATAACTCTTTTTCTACTAATTTGTTCAGTTTTTATTCACAAATCATTAGAAGGAATAGAATATAATATGTTTTCAGTTTTTCAAAATGTTTTTTACTTTTCGCCTATTTATTTGTTTGGTATAATATCTTCAGAAAATAAAAATATTCTGTATTCCAAAATTAAAGGAAAGGAATTTTATATTTTAAGTATTGCTTTTTCTCTTGCAATATTTCAAGCATATATTGGGGAATTCGGAAACTATCATAAAGACCCATTTACTTTTGGCGGAATTGATTTGATGATTATTCAAAAAATTCTTTTGTGTCTCTTTTTTATGATTTTTTTAAATCGATTTGAAAACTATAAACTTAGATTTTTAGAAATAATTGCAGCAAACAGCTTTGGTGTGTTTTTTACACATGGAATTGTAATTTGGGTTACTGGAATATTAAAATGGAAATTAGATTTTTCGTTCACCTCAAATTCATTTATAATATATTGTATGGTTTCATCTCTTGTCTTTTTTGTTTCCTTAATTATAACGCTGTTTATAAAAAGAATATTGCCAAATTATAGCAGATATCTAGTTGGGAGTTAAACTCTAATTAATAATAAAAACGCCATATAACAATGTATAAAAATAATAGCCTAGACAGTAGTAAATACAAAAGTTGTAGCCCACATAAACTTTCATGTAACTTAATAAAAAAGTACAATGCAGTCGGCTACCATTCTGATACTGACCAGTAGCAATTATTCACAATCTTTGACTAAATAAAAAATGAAAAAAGAAAAAGTTGGATATGTAATATTATTCTCAATTACGATTATTGCCATTGCTGGAATATTCATTTTATCTCCAATAGAGCAGAATAAAGAATACCATAATTTTTGCGATTCTAACACAATCTTTAATATCCCTAATTTTTGGAATGTTGTTTCTAATATTCCTTTTTTAATAATTGGAGTGTTAGGTTTGCACACAACCGCGACTTTATCAGAAACAAAGATTCAATACATAACGTTTTTTTTAGGCATCTCTCTCGTCTCATTGGGTTCTGGTTATTATCATTTAAATCCAAACAATAATACTTTAGTTTGGGATAGGCTACCTATGACGATAGCATTTATGTCTCTTTTCTCAATTATTATCAGTGAATTTATTGACTTAAAAATTGGCTTAAAAACACTATTCCCTGCACTCCTTATTGGCCTGATATCTGTAATATATTGGATTATTTTTAACGATCTTAAAATTTACCTTTTAGTTCAATTTTATCCCATTCTAGCAATACTAATAATACTCCTATTCTATAAATCAAAATATAATTTAACTATTGGCTATTGGATGCTCCTAATTGCTTATGTTATTGCTAAATTTTTTGAGCACTTCGATTACCAAACCCAGAGCACATTAAAAATATTGAGCGGACATACATTAAAGCATTTGGTAATTTCAATTGGTATTATTAGCCTATTATACACCTACATAAAAAGGAAAAAAGTTAATACAATTACCAACAACGTTTATAATTAATTGCTTGGGCAATTGCCTACTTAGAAAATTCCGCTGGAATTTTCTATCTGTGATTTATTTGCTAAATTAGATGCTGGAACACGCAACTAACCATACAAAAAACCGTTGCCCATAATATTGACATGTCCTGAAATAAGGCTACATAATTGTAAATATTATGTACAGAAATGACAAATTAATTAGACGTTACAGTGAAGCTTTTAAATTAAAAATTTTAGCCGAACTTACAATCGGCAAACACACAAAGAGCGAACTTTGTAAACTCTACTCTATTGCGCACAAACTATACTCGAACACATGATAAACAATGCTAAATAAAATGATAAAGCCATCAATAATTATATTTATGGTATCTACTTTAATTTCCAGTTGCAAGGAAGAAATAAAAAATCCTATTTCTGTAATAGAAGTTAATGTAACTAATCAGCAATTATTAGATAGCCTTATTATATATGATAAAGATAAATCGTGGGAGATAAAGTCTATTCTTCGATTTAAGGAATCAAATAGAGTTATTGACACTATGAAAATTCTAGAAAATAAATTTTATCAAATTTATTCATTTTTAGATGGTAAACAGGGAGAATTAGGAGAGTTAGTAATTTCCCCAAATAGCGAAATAACTCTATTTATAGATGAGAAGGAACTTTTCGAGTCTATAGATTATTCAGGCAACTTTAAGTTATCTAATAATTTCTTAGCCTATTCTAAAAAATATCAAAACCTGTTATCTGAAATGGTTCGCAATGGAATAAAACAAGAGGAGCTTGAAATACTCATTCATGAAAAAGGCGAATTAATTAATAAAAAAGGGATATCTCTAAACGTAGTTGATAGCTTAAGCTCTTATGTAAAATTAAAATTTGATGAATTCTCTGATATTCTTAAACAGAAAAATATTAAATACCTATATAAAACATCAATAGTTAATAAAATTGGAAATAATTTCTTTTTCAAAGACATAAAAAACAATGTTAAAACATTAAAAGATTTCAAAGGAAAATATGTGTACATTGATGTTTGGGCAACTTGGTGTAAACCCTGTAAAGTAGAACATACTTTTCTAAAACAGTTAGAGGAACACTTTTCTTATAATAATGAACTTCAAATTATTTCTATTAGTACTGATCGCGAATATGATAAATGGGAAAAGTATATTACCAAAAATTCAATTAAAGGCGTGCAACTTTACTCTGGCTCAAATTCGGATTTTGTTAAATTTTATGATATTGGTGCACTGCCTAGGTTTATATTTTTAGATAAAGAAGGTAGAGTAATTAGTCCTGATGAAATAAGACCATCTAACTCTAAAACATTAGAAAAATTGGAGGCAACTGTTTATAACAACGTAAATAAAAGATAGTGGTTTTAGTGCCTAAACAAGCAATAAATAATACACTAAAGGTCAGTAATAAACCGAAAAGTTAGTGAGTGAAATCCGTTAATTTTTATACACAAAACTTTAGACGAATATCTCCAAAAATAAAGCTAACAACTTTCTATTTAAAATTAGCTCACCCACTTCATCATCAGAGCACAAGCAAATGCTGCATACGTGCCTAACGCATAGCCCAAAACGGCCAACAAAACACCAACAGGAGCTAACGAAGGATGAAACGCACCAGCAACAACAGGTGCAGAGGCAGCTCCTCCAATATTAGCCTTCGAGCCTACTGCCAAAAAGAAATATGGTGCTTTAATTATTTTAGCAACCACAAACAATAAGCCTACATGAATAATCATCCAAACAAAACCAATAGCAAACAAACTTATATTATCTACAATGGCATTTAAATTCATTTTCATACCTATAGAAGCTACTAAAATGTAAATAAAAACAGTTCCTATTTTACTTGCTCCTGCCCCTTCATAACTTTTTAATTTGGTAAACGAGAGGATAATACCGACTGTTGTAGCCATAATAATTAACCAGAAAAATGAACTTCCTAATCCAAAATCAACAAGTACAGGCGCATTTTCTTTGATCCAGACGCTTAAGTTATCGCCAACTAAATGGCCAATTGAAGTCACTCCAAAACCAATACCTAAAAGAATTATTAAATCGTTAAAAGAAGGTACTCTAGCCGTTTCTAAACTAAACTTCTCCATCTTATTCTTCAACTCGGTAATTGATGAATTATCAGCCTTAAAATATTTGTCTATTTTATCAGATTTAGCAACGCCTAATAATAAAAACGCCATCCAAACTTCGGCAACTAAAACATCTACTACAGCCATAATACTAAAAAGACTATCGCTAACTTCCCATTGCTCTTTCATCGCTAATTGATTTGCTCCTCCACCTATCCAACTTCCAGCAACGGTAGATAACCCTTTCCATAACGCTGTGCCTTCAACCTCAATTAAAATCTCTGGTGCCACATAATTAAAAAACACAATAGCTAAAGGGCCGCCAATCATGACACCAACAGTAGCAGTCAAAAACATGATTAAAGCTTTATTGCCCAATTTAAAAACGCCTTTTAAATCAATACTCATAGTTAAAAGAACCAATGATGCAGGTAATAAAAATCTAGAAGACACGTAATATAATTTACTACCACCTATAAACTTTGAATACACTGATTCTTCTATATTATGCGTAATAATATAATCCTTTAAAGTATTTAGATTTGTTATGCCATCTAGATCACCATATAAGGATTGCAAATGTTTTATAGTTGCAGAAACATCGAGCCATTTATCTGCAATTAAACCAACTGAACTTAATACTGAAGGTATAAAATAGCATAGTAAAAGCGCTGGAATAATTCTATAAAATTTTGAAAAGCGAGGTAAACTCGATGTGTAAAATATGAGTGCAAGTGTTACACACAACACACCAAAAATTATGGTATCATTTGCAAATAAAGGAATATCACTACTTATTTCTGATATATTCATACACTATTTTATTTATTCTACTTCAAAAAAATATTATACTATTAAATGTAAATGTTGTTTATAAAAACTAAAATATTTCCAAATCGCCTTTACCGGCTCTCACAACCACAGGTTCATCTTCAGATAAATCAATAACCGTAGATGCTTCATTACCACCATACCCACCATCAATAACTAAATCTACCAAATTATCCCACTTTTCTAAAATTAATTCGGGATCTGTAGTGTATTCTAAAACTTCATCTTCATCATGGATAGATGTCGATATAATTGGGTTTCCAAGTTGCTTTACAATTTCTAAAGCAATATTATTATTTGGCACTCTAATACCAACGGTTTTTCTTTTTTTAAATGGATTTGGCAATGATTTTGAACCAGGTAAGATAAATGTATAAGGACCAGGTAAAGCCCTTTTTAATATTTTAAAAACAGATGTGTCAATTTGCTTCACGTAATCACTCAAATTACTCAAATCGCTACATACAAAAGAAAAGTTAGCCTTTTCTAACTTAATGCCCTTAATTCTTGCTACTTTTTCTAAGGCTTTTAGGTTTGTAATATCACATCCTAAGCCATAAACAGTATCGGTGGGATAAATGATAAGTCCTCCTTTTTTTAAGACTTTAACCACCTTGCTAATTTCTTTAGCATTGGGGTTTTCCTCATATATTCTTAAAAATTCAGCCATGGTTTTCTAACTTATAATTAATTTATCCAATTACCTCCAACTTAGCAAAACGTAGTAATAATTTTTTAGCACCTCCATGCTGAAAATTAATCTCAGCCTTAATATCTGCGCCAGCACCTTCTATCTTCATCACTTCACCTGTACCAAACCGAATATGCTTTACAATATTACCAACAACTAACTTACTATCAAATAAATTAGTATTTCCATTAGTTTTTGCAACAGGTTTTAAGTTTTTGGGCGTTGTTACTTTAAATTTTTCAGGTTCTTTCTTAGTATTATTTCCTTTTTTAAATACAGGTTGTTTTGCTGGTTTGTATCTGATTTTATTTGGTTCAACATCGCCAAAAATTTCAGCAGAAAGCATTGGGTTAAATCGACGTTCTTCAATTGGTGTCACAATATCTAAATACTGCTCGTCTATCTCTTCAATAAAACGGCTAGGTTCAGAATCAATCAGTTTACCCCAGCGGTATCTTGATAATGCATAAGTTAGATATGCTTGCTTCTCAGCACGCGTTAAGGCCACATAAAATAGGCGTCGCTCCTCCTCTAGTTCACTTCGGGTATTCATACTCATCGCACTAGGAAATAAATCTTCTTCAAGTCCAACAACAAACACAGTTGGAAATTCTAATCCTTTTGCTAAATGTATCGTCATTAAAGCTACATGGTCTGGATCACCTTTATCGCCATCAATATCTGTTGCCAATGCCACATCTTCTAGAAACTCAGCTAAATTACCAGTGGTATCAGCAATTTCTTTTTGACCTTCAACAAAGTCTTTCATACCATTTAAAAGCTCTTCAATATTTTCCATTTTAACAACACCTTCTGGCGTGCCATCTTTATTGAATTCTTTAATTATACCTGTAGTTCTAGTAACATGTTCTGCCAACTCAAAAACATCAGCAGTTTGATTTAATACTTGAAAACTTTCTATAAGCGTAACAAAATTTTGAAGTTTGGTTTTAGTACCAGAGTTAATCTTAACATCGGTTTTTTCAATGTTTTTCATAACTTCAAAAATGGTTCGTCCATAACCATTTGCTGATACAATTAATTTATCAACTGTAGTTTGCCCGATGCCACGGGGTGGGAAATTAATAATCCGTTTAAGAGCTTCCTCATCAGCAGGATTAATAATTAAACGCAAATAAGACAATACATCTTTAATTTCTTTCCGTTGATAAAACGATAAACCTCCATAAATTCTATAAGGAATATCTCGCTTTCGCAAAGCATCTTCAATGGAACGTGATTGCGCATTGGTTCTATACAAAATAGCAAAATCACTATTCATTAACTGATCTTGCATTTTATTTTCCCAAATCGTACTCGCCACAAACCGCCCTTCATCACCATCAGTTAACGAACGGTTTACTTTTATTTTTGCACCTTCATCATTAGCTGTCCAAACTATTTTATCAAGTTTTGTTTCGTTTTTATCAATGATAGAATTTGCTGCATTTACAATGTTTTTTGTAGACCTGTAATTTTGCTCCAATCGAAAGACTTTAACATCATCATAATCCTTCTGGAAATTCAAAATATTATTAATATTTGCACCACGGAACGCATAAATACTTTGGGCATCATCACCCACAACACAAATATTTTGAAATTTATCTGATAAGGCTCTCACAATTAAATACTGCGAATGGTTGGTATCTTGATACTCATCAACCAAAATATACCTAAAGCGGTTTTGGTATTTAGCCAGAACTTCAGGAAAACGTGTCAATAACTCATTGGTTTTTAAAAGTAAATCATCAAAATCCATTGCGCCAGCCTTAAAACAACGCTCAACATATTCTTTATAAATATCACCCATTCGCGGACGACGGGCCATAGCATCAGCTTCCTTAAGTTCGGGGTTTTGAAAATAAGCGCGCACCGTAATCAAACTATTTTTATAAGACGAAATTCTTGAGCGTACCTGCTTGTATTTATAAATATCCTTATCAAGATTCAATTCTTTAATAATTGAAGCAATTAATCTATCAGAATCTTGTGTGTCATAAATGGTGAAATTACTCGGGTAGCCTATCCTATCTGCTTCAATACGCAAAATTTTAGCAAATACGGAGTGAAACGTTCCCATCCATAAATTCTTAGCTTCACTAGCACCTACAATACTAGCTATACGCGCTTTCATTTCTTTCGCAGCCTTATTAGTAAACGTAAGCGATAAGATATTAAAGGGATCAATACCTTTACTCATCATATAAGCTATACGGTATGTAAGTACACGTGTTTTACCAGAACCTGCGCCAGCAATAACAATCATGGGACCATCAACTTGAATTGTAGGCTCTAATTGTGCATCATTTAACTGGCTTAAATACTTTTCCAAATCATCTTCAATTTTATCCCGTGAAATTAACCAATGTTATGCTTTTTTTATACTTGAATTATTAATAATTATAAACAATTTACCGTCACACCATCCTTTAGTAAAATTTGAATATCTTTAACTTCAAAAATTTATTTTTTTATGAAAACCCTCTTTAATCTATTGCTTTTCTTATTTATTTCTATTGCTTTTTCTCAGAATAATTTAGAAAAACAGTACATTGAAATTGAACGGAAAGTTATTGAATGGCGCCGTGATTTTCATCAAAATCCTGAGTTATC
>Ga0102822_1000062_pt1:5000-26790 | contig 26790 bp, 20 predicted proteins | sample ColrivemetaGS733_FD_78195 | JGI IMG/M metagenome (GOLD analysis project Ga0102822, IMG submission 78195) | Estuarine microbial communities from the Columbia River estuary - Flood tide non-ETM metaG S.733 | ecosystem: Environmental > Aquatic > Marine > Intertidal zone > Estuary... | reverse complement strand
CATCTACCGCCGGGAGGGCATGACCCAGGGCTTGGGCCGCGTCTACCACGCACAAGGCCAAAGCGCTGAGGCCCGAGGCAGAAGAGGCAATGCCACTGGAATGCGGAAAACTGTTGAAGGTATCCACGGTGACGCGGTAGTCCGCTAGCCAGGGGTGACGGTGTTGGATGCGTCCGATAAACTGCTCAATCTTGGGCACAAAGCTGGGTGTATCCACCCCGTTGAGCAGAACTTGAACGCCGTGGCCCGCCTCAAAGGTCGCCCGGGTCTGGGTATGGCAAGTATCTAGCGTAAAGCTGATGGAGGGGTTTGAAGGCAACTGCGGATCGCGCTTGCCCCAGTATTTGACCAACGCAATGTTGGATGGACTCTGCCAACCAAAGGTCATGCTCATGCGGAAATAGCTTCGGTGTCCGGGGCAATCTTCTTTACCATGCCTTGCAAGGCGCGGCCGGGACCGACTTCGTAGAAGTGCGTAGCGCCTGCGGCGACCATGGCCTGGACGGTCTGGGTCCATTTGACGGAACCCGTCAACTGTGCTTTGAGGTTGGCCCGAATTTCTTCCGGATCCGTCACGGGCGCCGCGACAACATTTTGGTAGATGGGGCAGCGAGGTGTTTGGAAAGCGACCGCATCCAAGGCTGTAGCCAGTTGCTCGCCGGCCGGGGCCATCAAGGGGCTATGGAAGGCGCCTCCGACAGGAAGGAGGAGGGCCCGTTTGGCCCCAGCTTCCTTGCAGGCCTCACATGCTGCTTCCACCGCGGCCGTGGCTCCTGAAATGACCAATTGGCCGGGGGTGTTGTAATTAGCGGGAACCACTAAGCCCGGGGTATTCGCACAAATTTGTTCGACCACGGCATCTTCCAGGCCTAGGATGGCGGCCATGGTGGAGGGCTCGGCTTCACAGGCAGCCTGCATGCCCAGGGCGCGCTGCGAGACCAGACGAAGGCCGTCGGAGAAATTCATGGCACCGGCAGCTACCAGGGCGGAGAATTCACCTAAGGAGTGGCCCGCTACCATATTTGGTTGAAAGCTATCTCCCAAGCTCAGCGCTTTGGCGACCGAATGGACAAAAATGGCAGGTTGGGTGACCTTCGTTTGGGTCAAATCCTCCATAGTGCCATGGAACATGATGTCGGTCAGAGAAAAGCCCAGGACGTCATTGGCTTCCTCGAAGAGGTCGCGGTGTGCGTCGTACAGGTCTTGGGCCATTCCGGGGCTTTGAGCGCCTTGGCCGGGGAAGATGTATGCCTTCATTCGCCGTAGTATTCTACAAAGTTGTTCTCAGTTTCAACAATTCGGATGCCGTGCAACTGGGCGCCTTTGGCGGCAATCGCAGGGGCAAGACGCGCCCAGAAGGCGATGGCCAAATTTTCCGTGGAAGGCAAAATACCCTGCAAGAAGGGCACGTCCTCATTCAGATTTCGGTGATCCACATGGTCGATGATTTCGTGCATCATGATGGTCTTTAAATCCACCAAATTCATGACAAATCCCGTGTCCGGATTTACCTCACCCTTCACCGTGACGATGAGCTGAAAATTATGCCCATGGCCAAAGCGGTTGGAACATTTACCAAATACCGCCTCGTTTTGGTCGTCAGACCAGGCAGCATTGTACAGTCGATGCGAGGCACTAAAGGTCTCTCGGCGCTGGATGTACACCATAAATCTGGGATTATTCGGCCAGTGTGGGGCGTGCTTCGGCCTCCAAAGGAGCGGGGATCGAAGCGAGCGCTAAAAGCATCGATTTGACCGGGCCATCTACTTCCAAGCGGTAGGAAATCAAGGCTTGGTTCGGTGCGAAAGCCAAGGAAGGGGTAACGACTTGAATGTTGAATTCGTCATACCCCTTGGTGTTCAATACGTTGCGCTTTCCGCTCATGTCGGTCAATCGGAAGGAACCGGAAGCCCACTGGCTGCCGTCGGTCAATTGCACGTCGACAATTTCCATTGCCTGGTTGGCAGATTTTTTCACCTGCACATGGTAGAGCGTGGCGGATTTTTGAGAAATGGTCGCTTTGGGGGTGCTGCACGCACTCATTACCGCTGCAATCACGAGCAAGGAAGCCCAATTTTTCATAGCCTAAGTATTTGAAGCAAAGGTCGGAAAAACAAAGGAAAGTACCTACCAACCTCCGCTGGCCCCGCCGCCGCCGCCCATGCCGCCGCCAAAGCCACCAAAACCGCCGCCGCCAAAGCCACTTCCGCCGCCAAATCCGCCACCGAATCCACCCCCGCGGTAGAGGCCGCCGCCCATTGGTCCGATCCAGTAGCCACCACCTCCCCGCATGCCGCCTCCGCCTCCATTTTTTGCGATGAGGCTGACCACAATCGCGACGAGAAGGATAAAGAAGAGGGCACGTTTCTTTTTTCGGGAATCCTCGCCCGGTGAAGGGGCGGCCTTGAATTGGCCGGAGAGCATTTGGGCCATCTGGGTGGCCATTTCGGTCAATCCCGCTTCATAGGCCCCTTCGCGAAAGGCCGGGACGAGGATCTCCTCAATCAATCGGCTGCATTGGTAATCTGTGAGGGTAGCCTCCACGCCATAGCCCGTTGAAATGGCCATCTTTCGATCCCCCAGGGCAATCAAAACGAGCACGCCATTGTCTTGGCCGGCTTGTCCAACGCCCCAATCGCTGAGGGTCATGGCTGCTTGATAATTGATGTCATCCGGGCAGGAATCCACAAATACCACGGCAATTTGTGTGGAGCTCGAGTCGTTGATGGCCTGAAGGACAGCCTCCAAACGGGCCTCCTCGGCGGGCTCTAAAATGGATGAGGCAGAAAGGCCTTGAAAGGTGACGAGGCCTTCTCGGACAGCGGGTTTGGGCCCAATTTGTCCCGAGACACTCAGCGCACCGAGAAGAAGCAAGGGGGTGAACAGCTGGCGAAACGCCCTCATGCCGAGTGGCTGATTTCGTCGGAAAGCTCATTGACATCGGACGCTCCAGCATGCGGGAAATGCGTGGCTAGAGCCCCCCCTGCCTGGGCGATGCCCGCACAGAGTGCAGCGACCCAATCGGATGCTTCCAAGGCGGGGTGCATGGCATCCCGCACATCGTCCCAAAAGGCCTGTCCCACTTTTTCATGGATGCCCTGGTCTCCAAGGATGGCATACTTGCGGCTATCTAATGCGATGTAAAAAAGGATGCCATTGCGCAAGGCGGTCTTATGCATGCCCAACTTTTGAAACCAATAGCGGGCTTCAATGAGCGCATCGCGCGTGCAGGTCTCGGCAACATGCACGCGGATTTCGCCTGAACAATGCTTCTCCGCAGAGGCAATGGCGGCTTGGAGTGTCAGACGGTGTTCTTCCTGGAGCGGCTGCTTCATTCGAAAGAGACCTCGGGGGCTGCTTCAGCGCCGGCAACGGCTTCGAAGTAACCACGTGGTTCAAAGCCACCTATTCCCGCGATCCAAGATGCTGGAATACGCTTGATGGCACTATTGTACGCCTGGGTAGACTTGTTAAATCGGTCGCGGGCGATATTGATGCGGTTTTCAGTGCCTTCCAGTTGGTCCTGAAGTGCCAAGAAATTTTGGTTGGCCTTCAATTCGGGGTAGCGTTCTACCGTCAACAACAAGCGATCCAAGGAACCCTTTAGAGCCCCCTGTGCCTGTTGGAATTGCGCGATGTTCTCAGGGGTCAAGTTGGAGGCATCCAGGTTGACGGAGGTCGCGTTGGCGCGGGCCTCAATCACACGCGTCAGAGTTTCTTGCTCAAAGTCCGCATAGCCCTTGACGGTGGCAACCAAATTGGGAATAAGATCGGCACGGCGCTGATAAGCGCTTTGAACCTCGCCCCACTGGCCTTCAATGCCTTCATTCAGGGTCACAAAACGGTTGTGGGTGCTGACGCCCCACATAAGAAGGCCTAAGACAACCGCGACGAGGGATAGAATGGTGATCGTTGATCGTTTCATTTGAAAGAATCCAATTGTTTTCTCAGGGACTCCATGTCCCCCTTAATCTTTAGCAAACGGCGTACCACATCTTCTGTTTGAACCACATCCGTCGGGTTATCCTTGTATTTCTGCCGGGCGCCCTTGAGGGTAAAACCGCGCTCTTTCACCAGGTGGTAAATGCGTCGTACCGCTTCCATGTTTTCAGGCGTGTACTTTCGAACCCCGCGTTCATTTTTCTTGGGGCGCAATTCGGGAAATTCTTTTTCCCAAAAGCGAAGCGTCGACGTATTCAACTCAAAAATTTCGGCTACTTCGCCTATGCTATAGTAGCGTTTGGTCCATTTGGTGGGGAGGGTGGCCATATTAGTCGAAACTTTGGTTAGAGGCCGCGGCAGCCCGAACGAGGGCGTCGTATTCGGCCGGGGTCAAATCGTTGAAGAAATAGTTGATGGGGTTGACGCGACGGCCATTGCGAATGACCTCATAGTGCAGGTGCGGAGCAGTCGATCGACCGGTGTTGCCGACGTACCCGATCAGGTCGCCCCGCTTCACTTTTTGGCCTTGCCGCTTTACGACACGGTCCATGTGGGCATACAGGGTGTGGTAGCCAAAACCGTGGCTAATGGTCAAGTGTTTGCCAAACCCGCGTCCACCATATACGTCGTTCGAGATAATCTTCCCGTCGGCCGTGGCATAGATGGGGGTGCCTTTTTTCGCTGTGAAATCCACCCCTGCGTGCAATTTGCGCACCTTGAAGATGGGGTGAATGCGGTAACCAAAGCCCGACGAAAAGCGAACACCTTGACGCATTTTGACCGGGCGAATGGCGGGGAGGGCATTCAAGAGCGCCTCCTTGTTGCCCGCGAGCTTGGCGAGTTCGTCCAAACTCTCAGATTGCACCGCGAGTCGCTTGGTCAATTCATCAACTTTGCGGGCCGTGCGCTCTAGGAGGGCCGCATTACTCAGTCCGCGGATGGCTTCATACCGTTCTGCTGCACCGCCAATGCTCGCGAGCCGAACTTCGGTGGAGAGCGGTTCAGATTCAAAAACAACCCGGTACACCTCATCGTCACGGCGCTCCATATCGCCCATGACAAGCGACAGCTCATCGACGCGATCGCTGAGCTGTTCATAGGTCAATAACACCTCATTGAGCTCACGTTTGAGCGCCTTTTCCTTTGGGGAGTCGAGCACATTCTCTAGAACTAGGTAAAAAAGGATGCCTAGGAGCACGGAAGCGAGGAGGAACAAGCTCGTGTCCCGGAGTCGATGGCGCCATGTGCGCTCCACTTTGTGGTACGCCAGGGTCAATGGGTCATATATGTACTTCGCTTTCCGCATGACGGGGGTATTTCCCCTAATTTTGGAGTCCTTCAAAAGTAGGCAATCATGACTTCCTCGGAAATTCGCTCCACATTTTTAGATTTCTTTCAGTCCAAAGGCCATGCCATTGTACCCTCTGCGCCATTGGTCATGAAGGATGACCCCACTTTGATGTTCACCAATGCAGGGATGAATCCCTTCAAAGATGTCTTCATCGGGGCCCGTCCGGCTACGCATGCCCGCATTGCGGACACCCAGAAATGTTTACGCGTCAGCGGGAAGCACAACGATTTGGAGGAAGTAGGCATTGACACCTACCACCACACGTTGTTTGAAATGTTGGGCAATTGGAGCTTTGGGGACTACTTCAAGCAAGAAGCCATTGACTGGGCCTGGGAGCTTTTGACGGAGGTATACGGCTTGAATCCTGAGCAATTGTACGTCACCGTCTTTGGGGGCGATGCAGGGGATGGATTGGCCGCCGACGAGGAGGCACGCGGTATGTGGGGAAAGCACGTGGCGGCAGACCGCATTCTCGATGGCTCTAAAAAAGATAATTTTTGGGAAATGGGCGAAACGGGACCCTGTGGCCCCTGCTCGGAAATCCACATTGATTTGCGCCCTGCTGCCGAGCGCAGCGCACAGCCCGGGGCGGACCTTGTGAATGCGGACCACCCGCAAGTCATCGAAATCTGGAATTTGGTCTTCATGCAATTTCAGCGCAAGGCGGACGGTTCCTTGGTGCCTTTGCCCGCACAGCACGTCGATACCGGTATGGGTTTCGAGCGCCTGGTACGCGCCATAGAAGGCAAATCGTCGAACTATGACACGGATGTATTCAAGCCCTATTTGGACAAGCTTTCCCAACTGAGTGGCCGTGTTTATGGCCAAGAGGAACGCATTGACATTGCCTTCCGGGTGATTGCCGACCACATCCGCGCCGTGGCCTTTGCCATCGCCGATGGCCAGTTGCCGGCATCGGGCGGGGCGGGCTATGTCATACGCCGCATTTTACGCCGAGCGGTCCGCTACGGCTATTCGGACTTAGGTTTCCGCGACCCTTTTATGACCCATTTGGTCCCCGTGATGCAAGAGGCCATGGGCGAGGCCTTTCCCGAATTGCATAGTCAAGGGACCCTGGTAGCGCAAGTCATTGCGGAGGAAGAAAGTGCCTTCTTGCGCACTCTTGAGTCTGGCTTGAAACGTTTAGATGCCGCGATAGTCGAAGCTCAAGATGGTCTTGTTTCCGGCGCACGCGCGTTTGAATTGTATGACACATTTGGATTCCCCTTGGATCTCACGGCTCTGATTTGCCGGGAAAAGGGCATGTCGGTGGACGAGGCGGGATTCCACGCCGAAATGGCCAACCAAAAAGCGCGTTCGCGCGCTGCATCCGCTCAGAAAGTGGGCGACTGGGTTGAGTTGGCCCAAGGAGCAAGCGATGTATTTACCGGGTACGACCAATTGGAGGCGACCTGCCGCGTCCTGCGTCACCGCGAGGTGGAAACCCCGAAGGGAAGAATGATCCACGTGGTCTTGGAAGGCAGCCCCTTCTACCCCGAGGGGGGTGGCCAAGTTGGCGATCAGGGCTGGTTGCGTTTTGGCGATGAGACCCTCGAAGTGATGCAAACCACGAAAGAAACGGGGGTGATCCTGCACCATTTGGCCCTCGCTCCATCCTCGTGGACGGCAGAAGCCCATGCCCGTGTGGATGGGGCACGCCGCCGCGCCTCCAGTGAAAACCACAGCGCCACACACCTGATGCACCACGCCCTGCGCACTGTTCTTGGCAGCCATGTGGAACAACGTGGTTCCTTGGTACACCCCGGCGGACTGCGCTTTGACTTCTCTCATTTCCAGAAAATGACCCCTGAGGAATGGCAGCGGGTGGAAGCCGAGGTTCGCCAGATGATTGCGGATGCGCTGCCATTGCAGGTCCATGCAGATGTCAATGTAGACGAAGCCAAAGCGATGGGGGCGATGGCCCTCTTCGGCGAAAAATACGGCGACAAGGTGCGTGTCATTCAGTTTGGACCAAGCATTGAACTCTGTGGCGGCACCCACGTAGCCAACACTCAGCAACTGGGTACCTTTATCTTGTTAAACGAATCTTCCGTGGCGGCTGGGGTTCGCCGCGTGGAGGCCTTGGCAGGGCAGGCGGCGCTCGATTACCTCCTCGCGCAGCACCAAACGTTGGCTGAAGTCACGGCAGAAGCCAAAAATTCCGACCCGACCGCAGTCATCCGCGACCTTCGTGCAGAAGTGAGCGAGCTTCAAAAGAAGTTGGAAGAATTGAACCGGGCTCAAGCCGGGAACCTCAAAGGGGAATTGATGGATGGGGCAGAGGTCATTGCGGGCTATCGAGTGATGGCGGCGCAAGTAACCTTGGATGCGGCCTCCGCCAAAGACCTGGTTTTCCAAATTAAGGACCACCATCCCGATGCGATTGTCTTGCTCGCCATGGAAGCGGAGGGCAAAGCCCAAATCCACTTGGGGGCAGGTTCAGAAGCGTTAACGCATGTCCACGCTGGGCAGTGGGTGCGCGAGCTGGGCGCCTTCATCCAAGGCGGTGGAGGGGGACAACCCTTTTATGCCTCGGCAGGAGGAAAAAATCCCGCGGGAATTCCCGACCTTTTACGTGCATTTAAAGAAAAAGTAGCCGCATGCAACGCATAATTATTCTGGCCTTCATGGCCGGGGCCTGGGGGCTTCGCGCACAAACACAGCCTCGGTATTACACGGACAGCGATGTACGCCAGCGCGTGGTGAATTTCAATGTATACGGTCAGCCTGGGACCGTTTTCCGCCGCATTGGTGCGGACCTCAACGGGGTTCAACCCGACGTGACGGATAGATTTTTGCCGCGTTTAACTGCCGAGACGGGGTTCAGTGCGGATTTTAATCTTCGGCCGCTCTACCTCGGAATTGGAGTGGGGCAGTCCTGGATCAATTATGGCCACCGTTTTGAATCGGGCCAAACGTTTGGTGTTCAGGCGCGCTATTGGGCCATTCCCTTGCGTGCCGGTCTTGTCACGCATTTAAGCGACGAGGTTACGCTGGAGGCCTGGCCAAATGTGACCTACCGCCGTGCGATTTCCTTTGAACACAGCGATTTAGTGAATCCGGTCTATGCGGACCAGTTTTGGACGGCTGGATTGCAGGTGGGCTCAACGGTGGGCATCACCGAATACCTCAGTTTTGTGCTGATGGGGGTGATGGATTACGGATTCAATGACCTGGAAGAGGGAACAGGCTGGCGAGACTACACAGAACTACCCCTATTTCTCGGAGTTCGGGCAGGACTCCGCGTCGCGCTCTAAACGCTCACAAAGCGGGCAGCAGCTGCTCCAGGGCCATGCCCCGCGAACCTTTGATCCAAACGAACGCACCGGATAGGTCTTCCGCCTGCAGCGCTTGGAGGGCTTCAGATGTTTGGGCAAAACAGCGGTAATGCTCGGGGTGCTGGGTCGCTTGAAAAGCTTCACCTATCAACCAAACGTGCACGGCTCCTTGTTCCACAAAGAGGTTCACCATGCGTTGGTGCTCCTCAGCGGTGTATTCCCCCATTTCAAAGAGATCCCCCGCCATGTAATAATGCACGCGATCTGGGTGGCTTGATAGAGCATGACGGAACGAAACCTCCATGCTACTCGGGTTGGCGTTGTAGGCGTCGAGAAAAACAACATTCTTCTCGGTGGTTCGAATTTCTCCCCGGTTATTACTGGGGACATAGGCGGCAATGCCGGCGCAAATGTCTTCGGACGATACGCCCAAATGAGTACCAAAGGACCAAGCGGCCCGGAGGTTGGTTCCTTGAAAGGCACCGCTCAGGTGGCTTTTCACCTGTGCCGTTCCGCGCTGGATGTGGACAAAGCCATCGCTTTCAATCCACGTATGGAGATCGGTGAGGAAAGGGATGGCATGAGGTCCCGCATGCTGAACTTGAAGCGCATCGTCTGGATTGATCAACCGTTCGCCGCCTACCTCCAACAGATAGCGGTACATCTCTGTTTTTCCCCGTATCACGCCCTCCACACCGCCAAAACCCTCCAGGTGAGCGCGTCCAAAGTTGGTGATGTAGCCCAGCGTGGGTTCGGCTATTCGGCAAAGGGCATCAATTTCCCGTTGGTGGTTCGCCCCCATTTCAACGACGGCGAGATCGTGCTCGTCCTGCAATTGAAGGAGGGTGAAGGGGACACCCAGATGGTTGTTCAGGTTGCCTTTGGTCGCGTGCACGCGAAAACGTTGGCTGAGCACGGAGGCGAATAGTTCTTTGACGGTGGTCTTGCCATTGCTGCCGGTTAGCGCGATAATGGGTTTGCCCCATTGGCGGCGGTGGTGACGTGCTAGGTCTTGCAGGGCCTGAATGACAGAGGGGACGCGAAATACGCCGGGATGCGCTTCGGACAACCCCGGTACGGCATCCTCAATAACGACCGCGGATGCGCCCTTCGTCAAGGCCTCGGAGGCAAAAGTATGCCCATCAAAGTGGGCGCCTTTCAGCGCAAAAAAAATCTGCCCAGACTCGAGAGATCGTGAGTCTGAGCAGATTCCAACATGCTCGTCAAAGCATGCGTAGAGGGCTTCCATCAGGGCTTGTAGCGGCGGAATTTTTCTTCTTTGGGCTTGGCCGTGCTCTTACGACGCGTGTCATCCAAGTTCTGGAATCCAACACGGTCCATCGCACAACGGAAGCCAATGAAATCCGTCGACAAATCTTGCTCCAGGTAACGGCGGGTACCCGGAGAGAGCCAATAGGCCATATCCTTCCAAGATCCTCCTTTGAATACGCGGGTGCTGTTGCCGATAAGGGTTGACTCTCCGTACTCGTACATCGGAGCGTCGCCTTCTGCTACGCCTCCTTTGTCATACAAGATGGAAGACTCCACATCACCATCCACAAAGTCGCGGTAATCGGATTTCTGATAATTGCGGCGGCCCAAGTTTTCCTCTTCGGTGACCTTGCGCACGGGCAATTGTCCGGGAAGACGCACCAGGCTGCTGTCGGTGTCGTACTGGGGCTCTGTCAAGACGGCCAATTCGCCCATCCCTTCAAAATTGTTGTCGAAGGTTTCGAATTGGTTACCACGGAAGGGACGGTGGTCGCTCATGTCCGTACCCGAAAGTGGGCGGTACACGTCGAGAACCCATTCCGCTACGTTGCCGGCCATATCATACAAGCCAAAGTCGTTCGGCGGGTAGAAGCGCACCTGCATCGTGATGTTCGCTTGGTCGTTCAAGTATCCACCGATACCCATGTTGTCTCCCGCACCACGGCGATAGTTGGCCAACATGTCGCCACGGTTTTGTTTGTCTGAATTGCGGACACTCGATCCGTTCCAGGTGTACTTATTGCGGTCGATCGTCCGGTTGTATACGCGGTTGCCCACTTCGGCGTACGCAGCATACTCCCATTCAGCTTCGGTTGGGAGGCGGTACTTTGGAAGCAGGATGCCATCCTCGATACGAGCGGGCCGTCCTTCTTTGCCGTAGACTTGCTGAGGCGAAATGTCTTTCAGGCCCTTTTTGTTTTGCTGCGTGTATTCGCCTTGCTTGTAGAGGTATACTTCCGTATTGAAGTTCTGATCGTCCGCCTGGTTGGCCATCACGTTAAGAATTCCTTTGTCAATCAAGATCTGTTCGTTGACTCGGTCGGTTCTCCACGAGCAGTAACGCATGGCTTGCTCCCATGAAACGCCCACAACAGGGTAGAAGTTGTAGGCCGGGTGGCGGAGGTAGTTCTCTACGTAGGTCTCGTTGTAGCCCAACTTATCACGCCACACCAACGTATCTGGGAGGGCGGACTGATAAATCTGAGGGTAGTACCCGTAATCGTAGACGCGGCGCAACCAATAGAGGTATTCGCGGTAGTCCGCATTGGTGACCTCGTTCTCGTCCATGTAGAAGGACGCGACGGTGACGCGATTTGGGGTGTTGTTCCAGTCGCGGATAAAATCTTCCTCAGCACGGCCCATAATGAAGGTGCCGCCCTCGACGAACACCAAACCGGGTCCGGTTTCTTGGCCTTTGTAGTTCAGGTTGATTTGGAATCCACCGTTTTTCTTGTCGTTGTAGGCCATGCCGGTCGTACTTGACGCCGTCTTGCCACAACTAGCCAAAAGCATGGTCGCCGCGAGGGCCGCCGTGCAGGAACGAAGAACAGATTGAAGCTTCATAAGAGAATCAATTAGAATTTGGGACACTTGATTTCGCTGTAGCGCGTGCGGCGTGAGCGGCAAGGGAACTGGTAGGACATGGAGATTTCATGTGCACCGCCCAAGGTGTTTTTCAAAGGAGAAATCGTGTAATCGTAGGAGTAGCCAAACGTCCAGGGTACATCATTCGGGGCAATGCCCACGATGAAAACCAAGGCGTCGGGATTGGTACTGATAGCACCGATGGCTTGGCGGTAGGCCATTCCACCGGTCATCGGACCGCGGTTGAACGAAACGCCACCTGTTAATTGGTTTGCTCCGCCTTGGCTCTGAAAGACCACGTGGGGAATCAAGAGGTTGTCCAAGGAGTTGTATAAGCGCTTACGGCCCAAAGGAATGGTTGCACCCATCTGAGCAGACAACTTCATGGGGAGGGAGTTGTTGGAGAGGAAGGCCTCATTGGGCTCCGTCACGTGGGAAGCGGTAATACCTGCGTAAAAATGTTCGGTGAAACCCAACATGCCAAAGGTTAAATCCAAATGGCTGTTAGTGGTATTGTCTGGAGCAATTTCATTCGTGGGCTTGACAAAACCGTAGAAGGGGTCAATCTGATCTGGGAAGGTCAAACTGTTCCAGTCCAACGCGCGCTGACGGAAGGTTCCTTGTGCCCCAAACAAAATTGAGAAGTCACGGGTCACCGTGAGGTGGTAGGAGTAAATCAACGACGCTTCGGTAAGGCTAAGCGCTCCGTTGGCGGCTTCGTCTTGCATAATGAGCACGCCGACTCCGCCATTTAGACGATCAACATACTGGTCGTAGGACGCCGAATACGTTTGATACACACCCAAAGATGGGTACTGGTTTCGGTAGTTGACGTTGACCTTGGGACACTGTTTGACACCGGCGAAGGCGGGGTTCAAATACAGTGGATTGGCATAGAATTGCGTAAAATGGGGATCCTGACCGTAAACGGACGAGAGCCCCAAAAGGACGAAAGCTATGGTCAATAGGCGTTTCACTGCCATGTTAGATGTACGGATTAAGAGCCACAAGTATACGATTTTCCTCGTTCTTTCGTGAAAAAGAGCGCAAATTTGCCTGAACAACAAACGCGGCTTTTGCCCGTTTATGACATGAACTCATGGAAATCATTCAACCACTCGCCGACCTAATCTGAGACTTTTGACGCTTCGCATCCTCCTAATTTCGGTTTTAATAGGTGTAAATCAGGTATTTGCACAGGTCGATCCATCGGTTTTGGCTCAAGGAGAATGGGCCAAAGTGGCGGTGTCCGAAGACGGCATTTACAGCTTGACGGCGTCGGATTTGGAAAGTTTGGGCTTCGGCTCAGCGCCCTTTATTTCAGCCCAATTGGGCATTTACGGGAGAACGGCGGGGGTCCTGCCCGAGCGGAATAGCAGTTTGCGCGAAGTCGATTTGCTGCCTCTCCACATTCTGGTTGAAGATGGAGGCGATGGGGCGTTTTCTGGCGCGGACCGGATCTACTTCTATGGTCAAAGCCCGCATGCCTGGGTATACAACACGGTGACCGAACGCTTCGACCCGATGCGCCATCCCTACAGCGATCAGCAGGTCTACTTTGTGACAACCACGGAGGGAGGCGCGCGCCTTTCTACACCCCCTGTTTTGGCAGGGCCTGCGATGGAGGTATCCCGCTACACCTACGTGGCCCATCACGAAGAAGAACTCCAAAATCTAGTGGGCAGTGGCCGACAGTGGTTTGGGGAACATTTTGACTACACCCTGACGCGGCAAGTGAATTTGGGTTTGGACGCTTTGGATGCGCAAAGCACGGCCTTGTTCCGAGCGCGCGGCGTCGGCCGCTCCACCATTTCTGGCACCAAACTCGAGCTCAGTAGTGCCCAAGGGCCAATCGGCGAGCTCTCCTTTGGATCCATAGCGGCCTCCTCCGGCGCGGACTACGTGGACGAAGCCGCATTCACACAATTTCAAAGCGCGGTGAGCCCATCGTGGGGCGACGTGACCTTGACCTTCAATCGAGACATCAACCCCAGTGCCGCGGCATGGCTGGACTACGTAAACGTGCATGCCGATGCCCCCTTCACGTGGCGCCAGACGCCACAAGTCTGGCATTTCGCACCCATGGATACCGCGGTCCTCCAGGCCAACCTATCTCAGGTTACAGGAGGATTGACCGCAAATGGTCAAGCATGGAATGTGAGCAATCCGCTCCAGCCCCACCGAATTACACCGCTGGGCTTCTCGGCGAATGGTTCGGCGCATTGGGGCTTGCGTTTGGACGGCATGCAAGCCCAGACCGTGGCCGTATTTGAAACGTCGGCGCCAAAGCCCGCCTTGCTCGGCAAAGTCGCCCTGCAAAATTTACGTCAATCGGGCCCCTTGGATTATGTCATCGTGGTCCCGGCCTTCTTGCTGCCACAGGCCCAGCGATTGGCTGATTTCCATGCCGACCGGGGCTTGCGCGTCAAAGCGGTCGATGTGCAAACGATTTACAACGAATTCTCGACGGGCGTTCAGGATATAACCGCCATCAAAGACTACCTGCGCCATCTGTGGAATACGGCAGATTCGGCCGTGGATCGCCCCAAATATTTGCTCCTTTTTGGCGATGCCTCCTACGATTACCGGGGAGTCGTCGAGCCGAACACAAACCATGTGCCCATCTACCAGAGCTACAGCAGCTTTTCCCTTTATTCCTCCTTCAGTACAGATGACTTTTACGGCTTCATGGATGCCGATGAGGGCAACAATCTTCGGGCGAAAGGTTTGGACTTAGGCATTGGCCGAATTCCTGTCAATACCGTGGAAGAAGCCAAAGCGGTTGTCGACAAGATCATGGCCTATTCGAACCCACAAAAATCCCTGGGTAATTGGCGAAAAAAGGTCCTCTTCGTCTCGGACGACGTCGACAAAGGGTGGGAAGCGGTTTTGACGAGCATCCCGAACATCATCGCAGACCGCATTGATACGACCTATCCCTTTTTGGACATCGACAAGATGTATGCCGACAGCTATGAGCAACAGTCGAGCAGTGCGAGCCAGAGCTATCCGAGGTTGCGCACGGAGTTGATTCAATCGATCAATGCGGGCAATTTGGTTACGGCCTATGTGGGCCATGGGGGCGAGGTGGGCTGGGCCAGCGAGAACATTCTCCAGCTCAACGACACCAAAACCTTCTCCAACGGGGCGAAACTGCCCCTTTTTGTGACCGTCACCTGCGAGTTTAGCCGCTTGGATGATCCGTTGCGAACCTCGGCGGGGGAACACCTACTTCTCAACCCCGAGGGCGGAGCCATTGCATTGCTCAGTACCACCAGAGTGGTCTACGTGGATGGGGCGGCGACCCTGAACGACTCCATTTTCCGTGTCATTTTTGAGAAAGAGGGCGGGCAGTACCGAACGTTCGGCCAAATCCTCCGCAGTGCGAAAAATGGCACCACTTCAGCCGACAAATTGCGGTTCTCTCTGCTCGGCGATCCCGCATTGCGTCTCAATATTCCGGAGCATGAAGTCGTTTTGGATAGCCTCAACGCACGCCCCTTGGTGCCCAGTACCCTAGCGTCGGAGAGCGATACGCTTCAAGCCCTGTCGCGGGTGCGCATCCGCGGCCACGTCCAAGATGGGGCTACCGGCCTCCTTCGAACAGACTTTAACGGGCCGATGGACGTCGTGCTCTATGACAAAAAGGTCCAGCGAAGCACCCTGAAAAATGACAACGAAGGCCCCTTCATTTCATTTGGGGAATGGGCGAATGCGGCCTACCGGGGTAAGGTATACGCCCAATCCGGACAGTTTGTGGCCGAATGGGTAATGCCCTTAGACATTGCCTTGCAAGTGGGACAAGGCAAGTTCTCCTTCTATGCCCAAGCGGATTCCACGGATGCCTCAGGCAGTGATTTCCGCGTATGGATTGGAGGCATTGACCCCGACGCTCCGGTCGATGTGACGGGCCCGACCGTGGAGGTCTACATGGGCGACACCAATTTTGTTTCGGGCGGCATCACCGGGCCTAGCCCGCTAGGACTGGTGCGCCTCTTTGACGAAAACGGCATCAATGCGGTGGGCAATGGGATTGGACACGACCTCACTGGGGCCCTCGATGGCGATTGGAATGCCTCCTTCTCCCTAAACAGCCGCTACAGCGCCAATCCAGGCACCTACCAACGTGGGGAGGCGACTTGGCCATTTGAAGATTTAACGGATGGTCTGCATACTTTTTCGGTTCGAGCTTGGGACAGCTACAATAATGTTTCGGAGGGCAGCGTTGAGTTCGTAGTGATTTCCCGCGACCAACTTCAGCTCGGTGCCATGCGCATCTACCCCAATCCCGGCACCGGTCCCTTCTATTTGGATGTCGAGCACAATGCGGAAGGGGATAGCTTGGAGGTAGAGTGGACTATTCACAGTCCCGATGGCCAACGGGTGTTTGAAGACCAGTGGCGAGGTCAAGCCTCTTCGGCTGTTCTGCAAGCCGCCTCTTGGGATGGAACCGATGGCCAAGGGCATCTCCTGCCGGCGGGTTGGTATGTAGCCAGGGTTAGAGTACGCCGTATTCTCGACGGCCAAACCCTGCATGCGGCGGAACGCGTAATCCTCCTCCACTAAACCTATATTTGTGCCTCTTATGAAGCGTTTTATTCGTCCAGTACTTTTTTCGATTGCACTCACCGCGGGAGTGGCGGCTTCGGCCCAGACCACCGCGTTTGGAGATAATTTGAATGTCGTGACATCGGCCCTGCCCATGCTCAACATTGGTCCGGACGCCCGAATGGGTGGGATGGCCAATGCGGGCGTAGCGGCATCGCCCGATGCCAATGCGCTATTTTGGAATCCTGCCAAACTCGCCTTTATGGGGGCCGGCACCATGCAAGGGGGGCTGTCCTACACTCCATGGCTGCGCCGCTTGGTGCCTGACGTCGAACTCATGTTTGCCAACGTGGCCATGGGCTTGGGCGATCGTTCAGGAGTGGGTGCGAGCCTTCGGTATTTCTCTTTGGGGGACATCACCTTCCGCAATGAGCAAGGCGATGAGCAGGGCACGTATCGCCCTTACGAGATGGCTTTGGACGTGGCGTACGCCCTCAAACTTTCCGAAAACTGGTCCGCGGGAGTAGGTCTGCGCTATGCCTTATCGGATTTGACCCAAGGCCAGGTGGTGGGCAGCCTCCAAACCAAGCCCGGCCAAACCGTCGCAACGGATGTCTCCTTTTATTACCAAGGGGAAGAACTCAACCTGCCCGACGGCCAAAAGGGCCAATGGTTGGGGGGGCTCAACATTTCGAACATCGGTGCCAAAGTGAAATACACCGAATCGGGCGATGCGGACTTCATCCCCACAAACCTCAAATTGGGAGTGGGCTACAATTGGATTTTGGACCGCTACAACCGGGTGGTTGTACTTTTTGATGTCAACAAATTATTGGTTCCCACCCAGCCCGTGCGGGACCTGTTGGATGCAGATGGCGATGGCGATCGCTATGAAATCATTGCAGGCAAGGACGACAACGTTCCGGTCATTCAAGGCATCCTTCAAAGCTGGGATCCGGCGGCGAAACCGGATGGAAGCAGAGAACTGATGCGTGAATTCATGTATAATGCTGGGGTAGAGTACTGGTATGACAACAAATTTGCAGTTCGCGGGGGCTACCAACATGAAGACGCCCTGAAAGGCAATCGCCGCTTCTTCACGATGGGCTTTGGCCTGCGCTACAGCCTTTTGGGCTTGGACTTTGCCTACCTCTTTCCCGCGGACCAAACGGTTCGATCCCCTCTCGAGAACACGATTCGCTTCAGTGCGATAGTGGACTTGAATCAACTCTTAGATTGATCTCCTTAGTGTAAAAATTACCCTAGCGCCCATGTTCGGGCGCTAAGCACTATTTTTGACCCCGCTTAAACGCGCATCATGGCAAAGAAAAAACTGACCAAAGACGTCTATTTGAAGTGGTATGAGGACATGCTCTTCTGGCGAAAGTTTGAAGACATGGCCGCGGCCCTGTACATCCAACAGAAAATCCGTGGATTTCTTCACTTGTACAACGGGCAAGAGGCGGTTCTCGCCGGCGCGCTGTTGGCGATGGAACCCGGAGATAAAATGATAACGGCCTACCGTAACCACGTCCAGCCGATCGGTTTGGGGGTGGATCCACGCCGCATCATGGCCGAATTGATGGGCAAAGTGACCGGCACGTCCCGCGGTAAGGGGGGGTCGATGCACATGTTCTCCAAAGAGCACCACTTCTACGGCGGACACGGCATTGTCGGCGGCCAAATCCCCTTGGGTGCTGGTTTAGCATTTGCGGACAAATACAAGGGCGATGCGCACGTCACGATGACCTACATGGGCGATGGTGCGGTGCGTCAAGGCTCCTTGCACGAGACATTTAACTTGGCCATGCTTTGGAATTTACCCGTTGTCTTCGTCTGCGAAAACAACGGCTACGCGATGGGCACCAGCGTGGAGCGCACCGCGAACCACACCGAAATTTGGAAATTGGGCTTGGGCTATGAAATGCCTTGCCAAGCTGTGGACGGCATGGATCCCGCCGTGGTGTATGAAGCCATGCAAGAGGCGATTGATCGCGCGCGCTCCGGTGGCGGCCCGACCTTCTTAGAGATTCGCACCTACCGGTACAAGGGACACTCCATGTCGGACGCTCAGCATTACCGTACCAAAGACGAAGTGGCCGAATACCAGAAAGTGGACCCCATTCTTATCGCTCGCAATGTTTTGTCGAAGAAGAAGTGGGCGGCAGAGAAAGATTTTGAAGAAATCGAAACGCGTGTCAAAGCCTTGGTGGCCGAATGCGTCCAGTTTGGAGAGGATTCTCCCTTCCCGGAAGCGCATGAACTTTGGCAAGACATCTACGTTCAATCAGATTATCCATTCATCAAGGAATAAGTCATGGCAATCGTAATTAATATGCCTCGCTTGAGCGACACGATGACCGAAGGGGTCGTCGCAAAGTGGCACGTGAAAGTGGGCGATGCAATCACCGAAGGAACGCTTTTGGCCGAAATCGAAACGGATAAAGCGACCATGGACTTTGAGGCCTTTCCCGGCCAAGAGGGCACCTTGCTCCATATTGGCGTTGGGGAAGGCGAAACCTCTCCCGTTGATACGATTCTTGCCGTGATTGGCGCCAAAGGCGAGGATATTTCCGCGCTACTTTCTGGTGCGTCTGCGGCCCCTGCTCTGGCCCCAGCTCCGGCCCCTGCGCCCGCCGCTGCTCCTGCTCCGGCAGAGCCTGCTCCGGCTCCTGCCCCATCACCAGCTCCCGTCGCAGCCCCGGCACCTGCCGAGGATAGCCGGGTTAAAGCCTCTCCACTCGCGAAGAGTCTAGCGGCGGAAAAAGGAGTGGATCTACGCGCTGTGACAGGCAGTGGGGAAGGAGGCCGCATTGTCAAGCGTGACATTGAAACGGCCGCCTCCACCCCTGCGGTGGCCTCATCGGCTGCCCCGACTGCGGTGAGCTACCCTTCTTCGGGCTACCAAGACACCCCCATCTCACAGATGCGGAAAACCATCGCCAAGCGTTTGAGCGAAAGCAAATTCACGGCGCCACACTTCTACTTGACCATGTCCGTAGATATGGACGCAGCCATCGAAGCGCGTCAGGCCTTGAATGCAAGCGGGGACCACAGAATTTCCTTCAATGACTTGGTCGTGAAGGCCGTGGCGAAAGGCTTGAAAAAGCATCCGGCGGTCAACAGTGCCTGGTTGGGCGATGTCATCCGCACCAACTATGATGTCCACGTGGGCGTCGCGGTCGCGGTGGAAGACGGATTGCTTGTGCCGGTCGTACGCCATGCGGACGCCAAGAGTTTGACCCAAATCTCGGCCGAAGTCAAGGATTTTGCCCAGCGCGCGAAAACCAAGAAACTGCAGCCTGCAGATTGGGAGGGCAACACCTTTACCATTTCGAATTTGGGCATGTTTGGCATCGACCAATTCACGGCCATTGTGAATCCCCCGGATAGCTGCATTTTGGCAGTCGGAGGGATCCAATCGGTCCCTGTCGTGAAAAACGGCCAAGTAGTTCCCGGGAACATCATGAAGTTGACCCTGAGCTGCGACCACCGAGTGGTGGATGGCGCGACAGGTTCGGCCTTTTTGAACAGCGTGAAAGCGTTCTTGGAGTCCCCCGTGACGATGATGCTATAATTCTCTATCGCATTTCAGAAATAAAAGGGCCGCTGGGCCCTTTTTTTACCCGAAATTTGCTGCGTAGATTGATTCTAAATAACTAGTCCAGACAGCCCACCCCATGTTCCTCTCAGATTTGCCCCTCGGTCAGCGCGCTATTGTGCTACAGACCCCGGACAGCCTCCCGGTGAAGCTGTTTGAGATGGGCTGCATGCCTGGTGAGGAAATTGAGTTGGTGTTTGCCGCTCCGTTTCAAGACCCCATGTGCTTTCGCGTACAGGGCACGCTGATCTCGATGCGCCGCGATTTGGCCAAATTGATTCCGATTACATCTCCTGATGCCCGATAAAAAAGCGCTCCGAATTGCCCTCGTTGGCCGACCGAATACGGGAAAATCCTCGCTATTCAATCGTCTGACGGGCCTAAATCAGAAAGTGGGCAACTATCCAGGCATCACGATGGAGCGCACCACGGGATTGGCCAAATGGGCGCCCGGAGTTCTGGCTGAAGTCATTGACCTACCTGGGGTGTATTCCTTGCATGCCTCCTCCACGGATGAAGAAGTGGTCATGGAGGCCTTGCTTCAAGAGGCCCCTGAGGAGCGCATTGACCGGGTAATCGGCTTGGCCGATGGCACCAATTTGAAAACATGCCTTTTCGTTTTTAGCCAAGTTTTGGACTTGGGACTGCCGGCTGTCTTGGCGGTCACTATGCGGGACGAAATGGAGCGCCGGGGCATGGAATTGAAAACGGAGGAGTTGGCAGCCACCTTGGGTTGTGCGGTCATCTTGGTCAACACCCGCACCGGGGAGGGGCTTGATGCGCTGCGCGAGGCGGTTCTTCGGGCCGAACCTTCGGGGAAATTGCCCTTCTTCCAGCCAGGCGGTTTGCATTTGCGTTGGCTTGCCCAAGTTCAAGAAGACCAATCCATGGCCCTTCCATACCGGGCTTGGTTGTGGGGCTTGAAAGAAGCACAGGTTGGAAAGTCTGACCGACTCCAGCAGCCCCCTCCACGAGCCAGAACGGATGAGGCGATACAACGCTACCGGCAGGTGAACCAATGGCTCCGTGCCTTCTTTGTCGCGGATCCGGTCAAAGACCGTCGTTGGACAGCCCGATTGGATCGCGTCGTGGTCCATCCGATTTGGGGCTCCGTGATCCTTTTTGGTCTGCTTTTCTTGCTCTTCCAAGGTCTTTTTTACGGATCGGAGGCGCCCATGAACTTCATTGACGACCAACTTGCGGCACTGTCCACCTGGCTAACCGACCATTTGCCGAGTGGATTTTTGGCGCACCTGCTCAGTCATGGCGTGGTGCCAGGCATCGCGGGGGTTCTGATGTTCATCCCTCAAATTGCCTTGCTTTTTGCGTTTATTTCGCTTTTGGAGGAAAGTGGCTACATGGCTCGCGTGGTATTCATCATGGACCGATTCATGCGCCCCTTCGGGCTCAGTGGCAAGTCTGTCGTGCCCATGGTCTCGGGAACTGCCTGCGCCATCCCGGCCATCATGTCGACCCGAAATATGGAAAATAGCCGTGAGCGCTTTCTGGCTATCGCGGTGACCCCCTTAATTACTTGCTCTGCCCGACTTCCTGTGTATGCCCTGCTGATCGGTTTAGTGATCCCCAATTCGGCCTGGATGGGCATGAATCTCCGGGGGGTGGTGCTCCTCGGGCTCTATGCCCTCGGATTTGTGGCGGCGCTCGCGGGTTCGGCTCTCCTTCACCGGTGGATGCCAGCCAAGAAAACCCCGGCCTTCCTCTTGGAAATGCCTCCCTACCGTTGGCCGCAAGGGCGGAACGTACTGACGGCGGTCTGGAACCGCACCAAGAGCTTTGTCACGGAAGCGGGTAAGATCATCTTGGCCATTTCAATCATTCTGTGGTTTTTGGCAAGTTTTGGCCCGAACCGAACTCCGGACTTTACCCAGGAACGCGCACCCCTTCCGATAGAGGAGAGCTACATCGGGTATGCGGGAAAGGCCATTGAACCGGTCATGGCCCCATTGGGCTTTGATTGGAAGGTGAGCGTGGCGGTGGTAAGTTCTTTCGTTGCCCGGGAGGTGTTCGTTGGAACGATGGCTACGCTCTACAGTGTCGACGATGAAGACAACACGACCATTCGTGCCCAAATGGCCCGCGAGGTCAATCCGCGAACAGGACAACCCTATTTTACCCTGGCCGTGGGGGTATCCCTCTTACTTTTTTATGCCTTTGCCATGCAGTGCGCGAGCACCTTTGCAGTCGTGGCGCGCG
>Ga0102822_1000004_pt1 | contig 122497 bp, 106 predicted proteins | sample ColrivemetaGS733_FD_78195 | JGI IMG/M metagenome (GOLD analysis project Ga0102822, IMG submission 78195) | Estuarine microbial communities from the Columbia River estuary - Flood tide non-ETM metaG S.733 | ecosystem: Environmental > Aquatic > Marine > Intertidal zone > Estuary | place: USA... | reverse complement strand
GGCGGCTGGCTTTAACACTGTTGGCCGTGTTGGCCTGTTCAGTGATTTGGTCCGTTTTGCGCATAGGCACGTTTATGTGGATGACCGACGAGACGGATGTCTGGTCCGACTTTGGTGGTTGGTTGTTTGGATCAATCATGATTTTTCTGTGTTGGGCAGCTTTTTATCACGGTATTAAGTATTACCAGCTGTTGCAGGCTGAGCATGAAGATCTGCTGAAAATAGCGGCTGAAAATCAGCAAGAGCAGTTAAAGCGCACGCAGGCTGAAGCTTTCGCCAAAGAGGCGCAGTTAAAAATGTTGCGTTATCAACTCAACCCTCATTTTCTGTTCAATACACTCAATGCAATATCGTCGCTCGTCGAGGGCAAGTCGTCAAAAATGGCGAACACTATGATTGTTCAGTTGAGTAGTTTTCTGCGTTACTCCCTAGAAAGTGACCCTGTGCAAAGTGTTACCTTAAAAGAGGAGATTGAGGCGCTAAGGCTTTATCTGAGCATAGAGCAGACACGTTTTGGTGATCGTTTGGCGCTTGAGTTCAATATCGATAGTGAAACACAGGCCGCGAGAATTCCAAGTTTGCTGCTTCAGCCTTTGGTTGAAAATGCCATTAAATACGCCGTGGCTCCGATGGAGAGTGGCGGGACTATATCGGTGACAGCATCGCTCGAGAATGATGAGGTCGTGTTAGTGGTGTCTGATAATGGCCCTGGCATCCGTTTGGATCGCGGCGATACTTTGCCGGGCGCGGGAATAGGCCTGAAAAATATTACGGATCGCTTGAGGGCGTTTTATGGCGATGCTTATACCTTTGATTTGTTGAATGGTGAAACGGGTGGGTTGGCCGTTTCGATACGCTTGCCTGTGGCGGTTTGTTTCGCTCAGGATGTAAACATGGCGCCTCGGCAGGTGCCACATCGCTTGGCTACTGTGGATTAATATGTCGACACTGAAAACGATACTCGTAGACGACGAGCCTCTTGCCCTCGATTTCTTGCGATCTATTCTCTCAAAAATAGAGGGCATCGAGATTGTTGGGCAATGTAAGAACGGGCGTGAGGCGATCAAACTCGTTGCAGAGCTTGATCCCGACTTGCTCTTTCTGGATATTCAAATGCCCGGCATTAATGGCTTTGAAGTGGTTAAAGCCCTGCAGTCAGATACCATGCCGATGGTCGTGTTTGCGACGGCATTTAATCAATATGCAATCGATGCATTTGATCTGCACGCCGTTGATTATATTTTGAAGCCGCTTGATCCGGAGCGGGTGAAAAGAGCTGTTATGCGTGCTGTTGAGCGCTTGCAGGTGCAAGATATTGAGGGTCGCAAATCACCTCTCATTGGGGCAATTGATGATATCGCCAGTCGTCTCGCCGTTGATTCGCAGGCCGCGGACAGCGATGGGCGTGAGGTGAGGGAATTGCCCGAGGGTATGAAGCGAAAGTTATTGATTCGCGATTCTGGTGTGATCAAAGTTATTCCGTTTGATGATATTGATTGGGTTGATGCTGCGGGTGATTACATGTGTGTTCATGCGCTGGGTGAAACACACATTGTGCGCAGTACCCTACGAGAATTGATGGGCCGGTTGGACGATAAAAGTTTTGCCCGCATTCACCGCTCAACCATTGTCAATATTGAGCGCGTGGTGACTATTACGCCGCTGCAAAAGGGTGGCAGTTTATTGCATTTGGCCGAGGGCCAGACCTTGAAGGTCAGTCGTAATTATCGTGAATCTATTCGGCAATTGTTTAAATAACCGCTCTAGCAGTCCCACTTAACGCAGGTCACCTTCTGACTGTCGCATCTTAACTTCCCCTCCTCCTGTGGGCGTGAAAAACTGTGCTTCATTAAGATAAATAGATAAGTGTCGGTTTTTGCTTGTCATCACTAACTAGAAATTAAATGTAGGTCGACAGGTCATTGATGGAGAGTAGAGCCATTTGGTTTTTGGTAACCGAAGGCTGCGTCAATTGTATTTGGAATAGCTACATATAAAGGGGGAGTTTACTGCACCATGGTTGATAAAAAACATGCATTGATCTATCGCTGTCTTCTGGGGCTCGCCCTTGTCGGCGCCAGTTTTGTGGCGTCTTCCTACGCCATAGCCTATCAGCCTGACGCCGAACTCGAAGCGAGAATCAAGACGCTTGTTGATGGCATGACCGTTGAGCAGAAAGTGGGCCAAATGATCCAGCCTGAGATTAAGTTTGTCACCCCAGCTGAAGCGACCCAATACTATATCGGTTCCATTTTGAATGGCGGCGGCTCCTTTCCTAGCGGACGCAAAAATGCATCTATGCAAGATTGGTTAGATCTTGCTGACAGTTATTATCACGCCTCGATCGACGTCAGCAAGGGCGGTGCTGGCATTCCTATTATCTGGGGAACGGATGCTGTGCACGGTCACAACAACGTGATTGGTGCAACGCTGTTTCCCCATAACATCGGTCTGGGTGCCGCGAACGATCCCCAGCTATTGCGAAAAATCGGTGAAATTACTGCACGAGAAGTCGCAGTAACGGGTATTGATTGGGTATTTGCGCCCACTGTTGCGGTGGTTAAAGATAATCGCTGGGGCAGGACCTATGAGGGCTACAGCAGTGACTCTGCGATTGTAAAAGCCTATGCCGGTGAGATTGTCACGGGCATGCAGGGTCGCAGCGGTGAGCTGCGCACCAACGCTGAAAAAGTCATCGGCACGGCCAAGCACTTTATTGGTGATGGCGGAACCTACCGCGGTATTGACCAGGGCGACACGCGTCTCGATTTAGAGACCTTGCTGCAGGAACATGGTCAGGGCTACTTCACGGCGCTAGACGCTGATGTGCAGACGGTTATGGCGTCGTTTAACAGCTGGAATGGCGACAAAATTCACGGCAACAAAACGCTGCTGACGGATGTGTTAAAAGATCGACTCGGTTTTGATGGCTTTGTCATTAGTGACTGGGATGGTGTTGGTCAGGTAGCGGGTTGTACCATCGAGAGTTGCCCACAGGCAGTGAATGCTGGTGTAGACATGATTATGGTGCCGCAAGAGTGGAAAAAACTGTTGGAAAACACCTTGGCTCAGGTCAAGAGTGGCGTGATTCCAATGTCCCGTGTTGACGACGCCGTGACCCGTATACTGCGCGTAAAAATTCGCTCAGGCCTGTTTGAGAAAGGCGTACCCTCGAGCCGCGCCTTCGCAGGTAAGGGTGAATTAATTGGCTCACCTGCACACCGTGCGGTGGCGCGAGACGCGGTTAGAAAATCCTTGGTGTTGTTGAAAAATAAAGCGGGAATCTTACCCCTTAAACCTAATCAACATGTGCTGATAACCGGCGACGGTGCCGACAATATTGGCAAGCAAAATGGCGGTTGGACAATTACTTGGCAGGGCACTGAAAACTTAAACAGTGATTTCCCTGGCGCAACGTCTATCTATAAGGGATTAAAAGATGCCGTTGAGGGCATTGGTGGCTCGGTTGAATTAAGTTCTGACGACAAGTGGGTCAAAACCCCCGATGTGGCAGTAGTTGTCTTCGGTGAGGAACCTTATGCTGAGGGAGTGGGTGATATCAGCGCCTTAACCTATCAACCTGGCGCGAAGAGCGATTTGAAATTGCTGCAATCGTTGAAGAGCAAAGGCATCCCAGTAGTTGCGGTATTCTTGACCGGACGCCCATTGTGGATGAATGCTGAAATCAACAGCTCCGATGCCTTTGTGGTTGCTTGGCTGCCAGGTTCAGAAGGTGGCGGTGTTGCAGATGTTTTGGTGGCGGATAAATCGGGTAATCCCCGTTACGATTTTACCGGCCGTCTCTCTTTCGATTGGCCAAATGCCGAATCCAACCAGCTAGACCCTGCGCAACCGGTTGCCGATCTTTTGCTGCGCAGAGGTCAGGGACTGAGCTACGGCGATCCAGAAATTGTTGCCGACGCGCTCAATGAAAAACCGTTAGTGGACGATTCTGCCGCTGCACAGGTTATTTTTGCGGGTAGCACGCGCCCCCCTTTCAAAGCCTATGTGGGTGATGTCAGTAACTGGTCCATTCTGGTTACGGGAAACCAAACCAAGACCGCCTTTGGCGATTTCTCCATTACCACGGTTGATACGTTGGTGCAGGAAGATTCCCGCGCACTTAAGTGGAAAAGGGGCCGTGAGAGTCAAGTATTTTGGCAAACCGAAGACCCGATTAATTTGTCCGCTCTGCGCGCTCAAGATGCGGCGTTAGTGCTGACCTTGAAAGTAGACAAACGTCCGAAAGGAAAGGTCACAATGCGCATGGATTGTGGATGGCCCTGCTCGGGTGGTATGGATATGACAAAGCTGTTTCGCGCGCTTCCAGAAGGTCAGGGCGTGCGTGTGGGCGTTGCTTTAAGCTGCTTCGAGAATGTTGGCGTCGATCTCGCGCGCGTCGATACGCCCTTTGTGTTAAGTACCTCTAAAGCCTTTGCTGTAACGGTTCTCGATATACGTGTCACCACCGATATTTCTCCGCAAGCGCTAGTGGGTTGTGGATAGTTCTTTTGAGAACCAACAGTCATAGTTAATCAGCAGCTCCGCGTAGCTAAAATCGGGAGCTGCTGATACTCTTTCAAAACACAAATAGAAAAGCGGTAGGCTGGGGCATTATCGTCCCGCCCAATCGCCAAATGTTGGTTGTTGAGAGGGATTTATGAAAGCATCATTTACTAAAATGTCGAACAGCACTGCAGAAGACTGGCAAATTATTGTGCCTGAGCAGATCGCTTTTTTTAAGAAACTACCCGATCGTCTTCTCACCCATTTAGAATTGCTCACTGGCGATTACGGTGGTTTTGCTGTCGATCGTCTGCAGCATTCGCTACAGACAGCCCATCTTGCCGCTGAGGCGGGCGAGGACGAAGAATATATTGTCTGTGCTCTGTTGCATGATATTGGCGATACCCTCGGCAGTGCTAACCATGCCGATGTCGCAGCGGCAATTTTGCAACCCTTTGTCTCGGCTGAAAATCATTGGATGATTAAGCATCACGCTATTTTTCAGGGCTATAATTTTTTCCATTTTCTCGGTGCCGACCGCAATATGCGCGACCAGTATCGCGACAACGACAATTTCAAGCGCACTGCGCGATTTATTGCCAAGTACGACGACCCCGCTTTTGATCCAAAGATGCCAGCACTTGATTTGGCGCTGTTTGAGCCAATGGTGCGCCGAGTCTTTGCTCAGCCAAAGCAAAGTATGTACAAAGCGATTTTGAATGACTGATAGGTGTGCCCAGATGAGCGCAGGTGAAGTGGTTGGTATTTATGTTGCGGCCGTCAAAGATGCTCCCGTTATGGGCTACGGCAAAGTCTCTGTACGAGCAGGCAAGGGTATAGAGGGCGACCGCTATTTTTCCAATAGTGGTAAAAACCGCTCCCATTTCAATGGTCAGCCCGACTGGGAAATTACCTTAATAGAGTCGGAAGTGATTGCTGCGTTTAATCAGCGCAGCGGCAACAATTTCCACGAAAGCGATTTTCGCCGCAATCTCGTGACCCGCGATATTCGCTTGAACGATCTGATGGGCAAGAATTTCACTATTGGCGGTATCGATTTCTACGGTGTGCAACTGTGTGAGCCCTGCGCCAAATTACAGCGACGGCTCGGGGTGAAAATATTGCCCGATCTTGTTCATCAGGGAGGGCTTCGCGCTCAAATTCGCGGCAATGGCGTGATCTCGGTGGGCGATCAGGTTGTCGCCAAGGCGGACTGACGCACTCTTAATTTAAGCGGAAAAAACGCAGTGCGTTGGCTGTGGTCGCTGCGGCGATTTCTTGCTTAGTCTCTGAGCGGTGAGCGGCAATGGCCGCGATAACGAAGGGTAAAAAAGCGGGCTCATTGCGGGATACTTTCTTTGCGCTTTTGGTGTTTTCTGGCGGTGCCGTTTTCTCGGCAGTTGCTTTCGGCATATTCTTTGGCAGTAGATAGGGCGCGTCGGTCTCTACCATTAAACGGTTGAGGGGAATATTGTGCACCAGCGATTGCAGGGACTCTCCTCGTTTGTCGTCGCTAATCCACCCAGTTACACCAATGTGCAGATTTAGGTCAAGATAGCCGAATAGGGCCTGTTTAGAGCCGGTAAAACAGTGGCTCACGCCATCTACAAGATGGTCTCGGTAGCTTTTCAATATCTGCAATTGACGATCAGCTGCGTCGCGCTCGTGTAAAAACACCGGCAGCCGCAACTCAGCAGCCAGTTCGAGCTGCGCCTCAAACGCCTTTTCCTGCGCCTTGGGTGTGGAAAAGTTGCGATTAAAATCTAATCCCATCTCACCCAATGCCACCACTTGGCGTTGCGCGGCTAGCTCTCGCAAGTCATTAATTGAGCTGCGAGTGAACTCTTTGGCGTCATGGGGGTGAATGCCCGCAGTGCTGAACAACATGTTGTTGAATTGACTGGCATATTCAGCACAGAGGTCACTGGCTGCGCGACTCTCAGCGATGGACGTGCCAGTTAAAATAAGCTTTTCCACTCCGGCCTGCTGTGCGCGGGTGAGAACGGCTTGGGTATCCTTTGCGAAGCGAGGGTTCGAGAGGTTGACGCCAATATCAATCATTGTTGTTAAAGCAGCCTTAATTTTTCGTCTTTTAGTAGCATGGGCGGAGTGGTACCCATTTTGCGCGAATAGATCACCGAGTACATTAAAATATTTCGCACATAGGCTCGGGTTTCGTTGTAGGGAATGATCTCCATCCAGACATCAAAAGGCAGCTGTCCCGCACTCCTTTTGAGCCATTGGTCGACACGATGGGGGCCTGCGTTATAAGCAGCACTGGCAAGGATGCGATTACCCTTGAATCGCTTTAGGAGGTCACTGTAGTAGGCGCTGGCGATGGCAATATTGGTCTTAGGTTGATAAAGCTGGCTGCGCTCACGGTAGGCAATATTGTGTTGTCGTGCCGCTTGCTTGGCTGTTGCAGGCATCAATTGCATAAGCCCCATAGCCCACGCAGGTGAGGTCGCAGTTGTGTTGAAGGCGCTTTCTTGACGCACCAGCGCAAGTACAAGGGGAGCCGTTAAATCTCGCTTTTTGGCATTTTTCTCAATGGTTTTGAGATGCTTGATCGGGAAGCGTATTTCCACATCATCCCAATATTTTGCTTGCCCCAAACTGGCAATCGCTTTGTTGTGCCAGCGCCATTGACTCGACAAAACGGCTGCTGCGAGCCAGTCGTCATAGCTGAAATGACTCGCGGCTGATGCCCACTCGCGATTGGCGTCGATGTCATCCCCATGAAACAGCAGCTCCCGAGCCCGTTTAATACTCGCGAGGTTGGCGATCTTGCTTAGCTGCGTGTCGTCAATGGCCACAGGGCGATGGTTCATACTGTATTCTTTGTCGAGCATGTCGCTGGCGAGGAAGCCGTAAAAATCACGTTCTTTGGCTAAACTGGCGGTGATTTCAGCGATGCGTGGGTCCATCGTTGTCTCGGGGTTGCTTTGCAAACTGCGCAGAGCCCAGTAGCGCCAGACCGACTGCTTTTTCAAGTGGGCGGGAAGGCGCTCTATCCACGCTTGAACGGTGGGCCAGTCTTGCTTGGCGAGGGCGCGGCGAATACGCCATTCGACAAGGCTGCCATCGAGCGTTTCGTTGAGCAGAGGCAGTTGGTCGGCGAAATAGCTGTCGGCCATGTCGTCATGGTCTTGTTGGTACAGCGCCTTGATAATTGCACTGACTATTTCACTGCGTGAGCGATGGCTGAACTCATAGGTTTGCTGGTAATGACTCCAGTAGGTGAGTGCCGCGCGGCTGTCCTTCTGAGCCAGGTGAATCAGTCCATGGTTAATGATCTCGAGTTCTTCAGGGCTATTGCGGCTGAACTTGGCCATGCTTTGAATAATTCGAGGATTACTCCGAACACTCCCATAGAGGGTTGCTAGGCTCTGGTAGCGCTCGGTTTTGAGCTGACTGCGGAGGTAGCGTGCGAGGCTCGTCTGATGGTTGAGAACCGCTTTGTTGTAGCGCTGCCAAACCAGCTCTTCAGTTAATTTGTTTTCGCTTTTCAGCAGATTAAATAGCTTGTCACATTCGCTCGGTTGCGACTGACCCACATTCCAAAGTTCAACAGCTGCAGCTAATGCCGATTGTTGCTGTTCACTATTTTTCGAGTCACTGTTGTAGCGCGCCAATTGAAACTGACACTGCTGCTTCACACTGGCGGATTCGGCGCGATAATACTCGAGATAGGATTGCCAGTAGCTATATTTGGCGAGATGAGCCAGCCACTTGTTGCGCAAATTCTCGGCTTTAACCGAGCCCTCGTATGCCTCTAAATAGGCCTTTATCTCCGGCTGGCGGGCGTAGCGCAGATTACCGCTCAAGTCAGCGTATAAAAGGTAGGGGTAAAGTGGATAGTCGGTAATCTGTGCGCGAAGGCTTTTGACGGTTTGCCAGTGCCCCTTGCGCATATGGTTGAGGGCATCAGTATAAATTTTGCGCTGTTCATCGAGTTTATTTTGCGCGGTTTCTGCGCTGGGCTCGATACTGTGCTGCGCAACGTCTGTCGACGCCGCATCTGACCATGAACTAATACTAATGATGATGGCAACTATAGATGGAACCAGATGCCGTGCGCGCGAAATAATACTTGGGGTAGTAATGATAAGTAGCCTTGTGTCTGAGCGATTGATGCCGAGGTCGGTCCGTGACTGCAGTGCGGAGTTTAAGGCTGCGGGGCTACCGTTTGGAAGCCCCTGCGGAAAAAATAGTGGCGTTACTCGTCAGTAATTCGAACGGCCAATACGTCGCACGGCGCTCCGTGCAGCACACTGTTGCTGGTTGAGCCAAAAATCAGGGCAAGACCGTGTCGGCCATGGCTACCAACAACAATAAGATCAATATCGCGGTCGCGGGCAAGCCGTCGCATTTCAGTGGCGGGCTGGCCCAGAATCACCAGCTGGTTTTCGTCAGCGACGTTTAATGGCTCGCAGATACTGGCCAATCGCTCTTTTGCCTGCTGTTCTAGCTGCAATTGCACATCGGATAAATCCACCGGAATATCGCCTCCGTATGTGAAAGCGAGGGGTTCGAGGACATGGCAGACTGAGATTTTGGTGTCCGTATGGGCAAAAAGAAGCTTGACGCGATCAATAACTTGCTGGGATTCTGGTGATAGATCGAGTCCAACGAGTATGTGTTTGTAGGTTGACATAACGGTGCTCCCTGTTTGCAATTCGGTGTCTTTTACACCATTTAAAGTAAGTTTTCTTTAAATTCAGTGGGTATTGATGTTTAGATGCCACATAGTCACTGACACCCCTAAGAGTAGTACGAAATGACCTGGTTGTTAATAGTATTAGCGGTTGCCGTTGTCCTGTCCCCCTTGATGTGGTTCAGACAATCCCCCCGACAAAAATTGATTACCGACTTGCGTCGCTCGGCCAGCGCTCTGGGTCTGCAAGTCTCGCTGCATCGGCGTCCAGATGCGCGGGAAGAGGAAACGCGCCTCGAGAGGGTTTGCTATCGGTTGCCCTGGTTGTCTGACAATTGCAGACAAGATTGGGTGATCCATCGCCATAGCAGCCGCGGCTGGGATGGTCCCGCTGGCTGGCTCTGGACTCTCGCCCAAGCGGCACCCGAGTGGGATGCCGTCTTGCTCGATGTGTTGCCTCAACTGCCCGCAGGCGTCAGTGCCGTGGTTGCTAACAGCGCAGGCTTAGGGGTAATCTGGAACGAGCGAGAAGATGCCGCGGATTTGCAAAAAATCGCGACTCAGTTAAAAAAATTGCAGCTCTATGCAAAAGAAAATTATCAATGAAACTTGACCAAGGGGCAGGGAAGCAAGTATACATGCCCCCCTTAAGTACGCCGTCTGTGCGAATTAGGTAAATTTATATGAGCCGCAACCACTAACCGAGTTGTGCTCAATTAGGGAAAAGTAACCTCAATGGGAAAATCATTAGTAATTGTTGAATCACCCGCAAAAGCCAAGACAATCAACCGCTATTTAGGGTCTGACTACATTGTTAAGTCGAGTGTTGGGCACGTTCGCGATCTGCCAACGGGTGGCAACCGCACGCCGTCTGATCCTAAAGAGCGCGCCAGACAAGCTGCGTTAACGCGTAAAATGTCGGCCGAAGAAAAGCTTGCCAGCCGCGCATCCAAAGCGAAGACGCAGCTCGTTAAAAGCATGGGTATAGATCCCGAGAATAACTGGAAAGCCGAATACGCCATTTTACTCGGCAAGGAAAAAGTCGTCTCAGAATTGAAGAAACTCGCAAAAGATGCCGACACCATTTACTTGGCAACGGACTTGGATCGCGAAGGGGAGGCGATTGCCTGGCACTTACAACAAGTGATCGGTGGTGACGCCAGCCGTTACAAACGTGTGGTTTTTAACGAAATTACTAAAAAAGCAATTCGTTCCGCATTCGATGAACCGGGAACATTGAATACCAACCGCGTCGATGCTCAGCAGGCGCGCCGGTTCCTTGATCGCGTCGTCGGCTTTATGGTTTCGCCACTGCTGTGGGAAAAGGTTGGGCGCGGTCTCTCAGCGGGACGTGTGCAATCGGTGGCGCTAAAAATGATTGTAGAGCGCGAGCGAGAGATTCGCGCGTTTCAGCCGCAAGAGTACTGGACAGTCCATGCAGACCTCGAAAACAGGGGCGACACCGACAGCGATAAAATTCGCTTTGAAGTTAAAAAACATCTCGGCAAAGCATTTAATCCCGTAAACAAAGCAGAAGCAGATGTGGCACTCACCGCGCTCAAGCAAGCAGGCTACAGCGTTACCAAACGCGAAGACAAACCGACAAAGTCCAAGCCCTCTGCGCCGTTTATCACCTCGACGCTGCAGCAAGCGGCCAGCACTCGGCTCGGCTTTGGCGTCAAGAAAACTATGATGATGGCCCAGCGGCTCTACGAAGCGGGTTACATCACGTATATGCGTACGGATTCCACCAACTTGAGTGCCGACGCAATAGAAGCCTGTCGCGACTACATTAAAGTGCGTCATGGTGCACGCTATCTGCCCGCCGAACCAAAAATCTACAGCAGCAAGTCTGGCGCCCAAGAAGCTCACGAAGCCATCCGTCCCTCGAACATCGATATTGCTCCTGGCAGTCTCAACGATATGGAAGCGGATGCGCGAAAGCTCTATCAACTGATTTGGCAGCAGTTTGTTGCCTGTCAGATGACCGAGGCGGAGTTTACCGCCACCACCGTGACGGTGACCGCCGGTGACTACGAACTGACCGCGAAAGGTCGTGTAACCCGTTTTGATGGCTACTTGGCAGTGATGCCAGCCAGTCGCAAGAGTGACGATGACGGTGAACTGCCAGACTTGCAGCAAGGAGATGCCCTGCAATTGTTGGTCTTAGTTCCACAGCAGCACTTCACCAAACCCACCGCTCGATTCTCTGAAGCCTCGCTGGTCAAGGAGTTGGAAAAGCGAGGTATTGGCCGACCCTCTACCTATGCCGCGATTATTTCCACCATTCAAGATCGTGGCTACGTGCGCATTGAAAATAAACGCATCTTTGCCGAAAAAATTGGCGATATTGTCACCGACCGACTGAGTGAAAGCTTCACTGATCTGATGGATTATGGCTTTACTGCCACGATGGAAGAACATCTCGATGAAATTGCCAATGGCACGCTAAATTGGAAGACACTGCTCAACCGGTTCTACAAAGATTTTAGTCGTCAGGTCGAAAGTGCCAAAGAAGCCGACGCGGGCATGCGGCAGAACACGCCGACAGAGACCGATATTCCATGTGCGCAGTGTGGCCGGCCGATGATGATCCGCACCGCGGGAACGGGTGTCTTCCTTGGTTGTTCCGGCTACGCACTGCCGCCGAAAGAGCGTTGCAAAAACACCATCAACTTAACCGCCGGTGATGAGGCGATCAATATTGATGAAGATGACGAGGCAGAATCTAAGCAGCTGATGCACAAGCATCGCTGCAAAATATGCAACACCGCCATGGACAGCTACCTACTCGATGAAAAGCGCAAACTGCACGTGTGCGGCAATAATCCTGACTGCAGCGGTTTCGAAACAGAGACCGGCCAATATGTGATCAAGGGCTACGAAGGGCCTGTGATTGAGTGTGACAAGTGCGCCAGCGAAATGCAGCTCAAGACCGGCCGTTTCGGCAAATACTTCGGTTGCACAGGGCAGAATGCCGAGGGTGAACCCTGCAAAAATACACGTAAACTGCTGCGCAATGGTCAGGCCGCGCCACCCAAGGTGGACGCGATTGCCATGCCAGAATTGCGCTGTGAGAAAGTTGAAGATCACTACGTGTTGCGCGACGGTGCATCCGGACTCTTCCTCGCTGCCAGCCAGTTCCCCAAACACCGCGAAACCCGCGCGCCATTGGTCAAAGAGTTGCTGCCCTATGCCGATCGCATTGATGAAAAGTATCAATTTTTGCTGCGCGCACCAGCGACCGATCCAGATGGCCTGCCAACTATTGTTCGCTACAGTCGCAAGACGGCAGAGCAGTATGTGCGCAGTGAAGAGGACGGCAAGCCAACGGGTTGGAGTGCCTATTACACAAACGGTAAGTGGGTCACTGCTGACAAAGGCAGTAAGTAAAGCCGGTGCAATCGAGCTATCTTTCAGCGGTTAATCAGAAACTACTGTTTTCGCGGCAGTTGATTGCATTGTTTGAGCAGTCACAGAATCCTCGAGTCAAGCAGTCTGCCGGAGCGGCGGTCGCCCAGTCGGTAACCGTGCAGTTGCATCAAGCGTGGTTGTGGCATTGCCGCGATGTGGCATCCAGTTATAAGCTCAAAGAGATTGACCTAGTCGACAGCGCAGACAGCCTTGTCGCGCTGCTTGCCGAGCAAGGCAAGACCCCTGGAGAGGCGACTGAACTGCAGAATTTGCAGGGTGATCCCGTTTCATGGGTCAGTGATATGCTAAAAGCCAGCGGCTCGCTCTATCGCTTGCCAATCATCCGCAAGGCTGAGATGGATGTGGATCGCCTGCCGATGATTGCGCTCGATGCCCCAGAGGTTGTGGATTGGAGTGTTGAGCGAGCCACAGCGTGGTTGGACAGCATGCAGGAGTTGGTCAACCGTCAGCGAGAGATGATGGTTGAGTTCTAGGGGTTGGATACAATAGTTAACAGCGTTAGCCGCAGCTGCTAGACTGTTCCCTAACAACTAGTTCCCTAACAATTAATAGATCGGTGAATTGCCCATGGCCCTCGCAGAACTCGAATTAGTCATGCTCGAAAGTGGTGAGATTGCGTTGCAGCGAATCGGCGCCAACGAACCGTTGGTGCGAATTGCATTCTCGCCTGAAGTGATGAGTTACCTCAGCGGCAAGCATCTTGATGTCGCGAAAAGCATGATCGATGCCGGTATACAGACAGCCTTTGAAGTTGGTGACGATGCTGCATCGCGAGATCAGCAGGATGAGACGAAGGTACATACCGTCCATTGAGATGCCCACGGAGATAGAGTAGGGCAAGCGTAGCGGACGTCGGTTTCGCCGGTAATCCCGCGATCAAGGCTGTGTATCCCGAGTATCTATCCCCGTTCCTAGTCGCAGCCGCCTGATTTAAACTCCCTACAACTATCACGCTGAGATCTGTTCTCGGCAGACAATAAGAGTCCAGACAATGAGTTCAGACGCCATTCTCAAGCATCTTAGCGAACAGCGAAAAGTGGGTAGCTATCGTCAACATTTACTGCTGTGTACGGGCGGGAAATGCGCGCCAGACGATGAAGCCTCGGCCTCGTGGGAGTATTTGAAGCGACGGATTCGTGAACTTAATTTGCTGGACGTTGAAGGTGGCGTGTATCGCTCAAAAGTCGATTGCCTAAGAATATGTGCCAAAGGCCCAATTATGGTCAGCTACCCGGATGGTGTTTGGTATCACAGTTGTACGCCCGAGGTTATCGAGCGTATTTTGCAAGAACATGTGATCGGTGGTGCGCCTGTGGTTGAGCAAAGCTTTGCCCGTAATCCGCGCTCGTAACAGGCTCTCGTAACAGGCAGCAGCGCTGCCTAGCTCTCTCGGTTCCACTTTTGCGTGCTTCGCACTTACATACTAACGCGAACAACACCTACCGCTAGGCCTTCAATAGCAAACTCCTGCGCGCGCAGATCGACCACAATCGGCGAGTAATCTCGGTTTTCCGGCAGCAGTTGAATTTCATGTTTGCTGCGAGTGCGTTTTAAGCGCTTGACGGTGACTTCGCCGTCAACCCGTGCGACGATAATTTGCTGGTTTTCAGCGGTTGGCTGCTGATGCACGGCCAGTAGATCGCCATCCATAATGCCGACATCAATCATGCTTTGACCCTGCACACGTAAAAAGTAATCTGCGTGTGGGTGGAAGGTGCTCGAAGGCACTTCTTGATAGTCTTCAATATTTTGCTCGGCTAGGATGGGCTCGCCGGCGGCAACCCGACCAATAATTGGAATACCGACGTGATGCTCGACAATACGTATGCCCCGAGACGCACCGGGAATCATCTCAATAACCCCTTTTCGGGCAAGAGCACGCAAGTGGTCTTCTGCGGCATTGGCTGATTTAAAGCCGAGTTGCTGAGCTATTTCCGCTCGTGTGGGTGGATAACCCGTCTCATCCAGATTGTCGCGAATCAAATTAAAAATTTGTTGTTGCCGAGCAGTTAGGCGTTCCATAGAAGTATCCTCGTTGCGAATAACTGTGATTATATACAGTCATCGCTATTGCGCAAGTTAATCTATATTTAGGTATCGTGAGATCACTACCTAAAAAGGACATTTTATGCTTGAAACGAAGGTTCAAAAGGCGTGGCGTATGCTGCGTATTCAGTCAGAGTTGGTCGATGGTACAGACAAATTACTCAAACTTGGTGCAGCAGTTACAGTATTTGGAGGCGCTCGCTTTACCGTTGACAGTCATTTTTACCTGCAGGCTGAACTGCTTGGTCGATTGCTGGGTGAAGAAGGTGTGCCGGTGATCACGGGGGGTGGGCCCGGTATTATGGAGGCCGCAAATCGTGGCTGTTTCGCGACACCGACCGTGTCCGTGGGCTTAAATATTTATCTGCCCTTTTAACAGACGCCTAACCCTTATCAAGATATCGCCCTCGAATTCCGTTACTTTTTTGTGCGCAAGTACCTTTTCGTCAAACATGCAGTGGGCTTTGTTATCTTCCCAGGTGGTTTTGGAACCTTGGATGAAATGTTTGAGGCATTAACCCTCGTTCAAACGCGAAAAGTTGCTGCCTTTCCGATTATCTTAGTGGGTGTTGAGTATTGGCAGGGGCTGATTGATTGGATGCGCGACCGCATGCTTGCCGAGGGCTGCTTGACAGAGGCAGAGCTCAATTTGATTGAGGTTGTGGAAGATGCCAATGCTGCGGCACGGATTATTTTGCGGCATATCCGTAAGGGTAAATCGGCCCTCGCGGCCCAATCAGACAAAAACTGACATGGCATTGACCGGCAAGGTTAATTTATAGGTGTCATCAATAGTTAAATAGGTAAAATGTAGCGTGCGTCTGGCGACGAAAGTGGTGGGCATTTCTCGTCGGCGGTGCGTTCTTTTAATTCTGTGGGGTGAATTTTTTGCCCGCGTTCGCTGGATAACGCTGTTTATGGAAAAGACAATGATAGAGGGTTTTCATGGTCGATTGATGCTCGATTTGGACGGTACCGTGCTCGCCGATAACGAGGTGGCGCTTCTCCAGAATCCGCATGTCGGCGGTGTGATTTTATTTTCGCGCAACGTTGTTTCACGACAGCAGGTGGCGAGCTTAGTCGCACAGATTCGCGCCGTGGCGCCACATTTATTGATTGCAGTGGACCAAGAGGGCGGTCGTGTTCAGCGCTTTAAAGAGGGCTTTACCGCGCTGCCGCCAATGCAACTGCTCGGTGACGCCTATCTCGCAGATCCTGTGGCTGGGTTAGCGCTGAGTCGCAACACCGGCTGGTTGATGGCGGCGGAAGTTATAGCGTGCGGCGTTGATATTAGCTTTGCGCCGGTGCTGGATGTTGATCGTGAGACCAGCAGTATTATCGGCAATCGCGCCTTTGCCGATGATCCCGACGTGGTTGTTGCGGTGTCTAGAGCGTTTATTGAAGGGATGAACGAAGCTGGCATGGCAGCAACCGGTAAACATTTTCCGGGCCACGGTGGTATCTTTGCCGATAGTCATCTCGAGGCACCGGTTGATTATCGCAATTGGGACGCATTGTGGCAGCGGGATATTGTGCCATTTGTCGCACTGTCTGGATTGCTTGGCGGCATTATGCCTGCGCATATCACGTTCCCTGACGTTGATCCCAAGTCCGTCGGATTTTCGCCATTTTGGTTGCAGCGGATTTTGCGTGAAAAGTTAGGGTTTCAGGGGGTTATTTTCAGCGACGATTTAGCCATGAAGGGTGCCGATGTTGCCGGAGGGTATGAGCGCAAAGCGCAACTGGCGCTGGAGGCGGGCTGCGACATGATTCTCGTGTGCAACGATCGCAGTGGAGCATTAACGGTATTGCAGTATATGGCTGAACAGGCCGTTAGTCAGAGCGATAAGATCGGCGCGATGCTAAAAGCCAGTGCCGTAACCTGGTCAGACTTGGAGGCTGATCCGCGAAGAATCGCGACCACAGAACAACTCAAACCACTAATGACGCTCAAATAATAGGTTAAATACATGCAAAAATTAGAGAATTGGCTGGTCAATTTAACAGGTGAACAGAATCTTTGGATGATCGAACTGTTTCTGATCGTGGCGTCAGTGCTGGCGCTTGGCTTTATTGTTAATCGCGTGATCGACAGATTGGAGACGCAGGCAAACAAAACCCTCACCGTCTGGGATGATGCACTCATAGAAGCCTGTCGCAAGCCGATTATCTGGTTGGTTTGGATCTTGGGCGTTAATTTTGCTGCGGGTGTTGCCGCGCAAAAAATGGATTCTGGATTGCAAGGGCTGGTCGATCCGATTAACCGGTTGGCGTTGATATTCTTGGGTGTACTCTTTTTAACGAACTTTATTCGCCGCGCTGAACGCAATCTCCTGCACCCTGATTACATGTCTGAACCCTTGGACGAAACAACGGTGCGTGCCGTCGCTAAACTTGTTCGCGCGGCTGTAATCATCACGGGCCTGCTGATTGCATTGCAGCTGTTTGGCTACAGTATTTCCGGACTCTTGGCATTTGGCGGAATCGGCGGGATTGCCATGGGCTTTGCGGCAAAAGACCTGCTGGCCAATTTCTTTGGCGGCATGATGATCTACATGGATCGTCCGTTCTCGGTGGGCGAGTGGATCCGCTCGCCGGACAAAGAGATCGAAGGCACGGTCGAGGATATCGGTTGGCGCCTGACGCGCATCCGCACCTTTGACAAGCGTCCTCTCTACATTCCCAACTCTGTGTTTGCCAATATTTCGGTTGAAAACCCGTCGCGCATGACCAGCCGCAGAATTTATGAAACGTTTGGCATTCGTTACGATGATATCGACAAGATGGACCTGATCGTGGAGCAAGTGAAGGGTATGTTGCTAGAACATCCGAACATCGATAACAACCTAACCATGATTGTCAACTTCAACAAATTTTCCGCCAGCTCCCTCGATTTCTTTATCTATGTGTTCACTACGACCACCGATTGGCAGCTTTACCACGAGATAAAACAGGATGTCTTGCTCAAAGTGGCGGGCATCATTGCTGACAATAACGCTGAAATTGCCTTTCCGACATCGACGGTTCACGTACCCAACAGAGTTGAGGTGAATTCTGCACCGCTTATCGCTGGAATTGGGGAGTAATAGTCAACCTCTTATGATCTAGATTATGGAATCCGTTGGTATGGTTAACTAAAGTATCCAGCCAGAGCGGCCAACAGTTGCGGCCAACAAGTGCGGTAAAAAAGTGCGGTAAAAAAGAGTGTAGCAAGAAAGCAAATAGTGACGACTCCTCGGCTGGAGACATCACTGATAGAAACAGGTGGTTTTTGGAGTGAAGTCAAACAAGCGATAGAGCTAGATTAAGGAAGGCACAGGTTGTGCCGCAGCGCACCATCCTTGAGGGTGTGTGCTGTTGAGGATTGCGTTGCAGGATGTCAATGCAGAATAGGGAGATAATGTCATGGAGATGACTGCTTTTAGAGTCTATTTTAGAGTCTATTTTAGTGCCTATTTTAGCAGCGCATGTTGCGCTGATACGCTGAGCGCTGGTGTGATGCGCGCGACTGCCAACCCAGCTGAAATGAGGTGTGGCAAATGGCTAATATGAAGTATTGGCCCTTGCTCGCGAGTAGCGTGATTCTTGGCTGGCTGCTAACCGCCGTTATTCTTTTTGACTATGTATCGGGTGGGTTGATCGTGCGCGGCCAGCTCTCAAGTCAAACGCAAATTATCGTCTTGTTAATGGTGTTAGTGCTCTCGTATTTTCCTGTGGTACGCACAACCCGGCTGCAGATCACCCAGTGGTGCTCGACCACGGCGCTGTCTATTTATGTAAACAATCAACTTGGCGATTTTGGCCGCGGCCTCAGGCGATGGCTGCGCCACGCATATATTAGCCTCTATCTTCTGGCAGATGTTGTTTTCTGCGCGGGTGGCCCGATGCTGATTGTCACCGCCGCTACCGGTTATTGGCTACTCGACGACGTGAGTTTTTTTGACTTGCTCCTTTACATTGGTGTTATCGAGCTCATTCTGTTGGCAGGGCTTTACAGCAATATAGTGCGATTGTTGTCATTGGGGTATTTTTTTGGCTACTGGCTCCTATCTGAAGATCTTCTGCTGTACCCCTTTGTCGCGCCAAAGCTGGTTTATGAAAATGTCGAGTTAATGTTGAGCGGTGCTCCGGACATGTTCATCCTTATCGTGGCATTTTTCTTTGTTGGACTGGTGCTCGCACGACTCTTTGCACCTTTTATTTTGCAATTATTTTTCTGCCCCCGTCGCTGGGAACGTTTTAGTGAAACTCGTGGAGATAGCCTCAACCGTTTTATTATTATCGCGCTAGCAGTGATTCTGATAGGGGTGGTGGACGTTATGCAGTGGATCAATATCCATCTCTATTTTGCCGGTGTGGCAATATGGTTTTTAGATGGCTACTGGCAGCGAGAGGTTGCTCAAGAACCAGCGCTATCGACTGACTTCCGCTATTTGTTGCACACATCTAAGACAGCGTCCTAATTTGTTGCGACTGTTTTAGGCCTTCTGTGGGAACGTAGACTCTTTCTTGCGCTTGCGCTCTGATAAGAGTTTACTTCGCATATCGTATGATTCTGATGGGTTTTTTTCTTTTGGGTTGGTGCGGTTATTTCAACTGAACTGTGTGCCGTGACAACTCACAGGACAACTCACAGGACAATTCATAGGACAATTCATAGGACAATTCACAGGACAACTCACAGGACAACTCACAGGACAACCGACATGGCCGCTAACAGGGTAGCTAACAGAATGACTAATAGGCTAAATAACGTGATTGCTCGCTGCTTAGGTGTGTTTGTTTGTCTGCTGTTGGCAGGCTGTTTGGGTTCGCCGGAAGGTGTAACAGCCGTCAATAATTTTCAACTCGACCGCTATCTTGGGCGATGGTATGAAGTGGCGCGTCTCGATCACTCTTTTGAGCGCGGTTTAAGTAATGTTACCGCCGATTACGCGCTGCGTGACGACGGCGGTATTCGTGTGACCAACCGAGGTTACTCAGAGGAGAAGGGCGCGTGGCAGGATGCGGAGGGGCGCGCCTATTTTATGCAGGACTCTGCTCAGGGGCGGTTAAAAGTCTCTTTCTTTGGGCCTTTTTACGGGTCGTATATTATTTTTGAGCTGGATGAGAGCAACTACCAATATGCCTTTGTTGCAGGTAATACGACGGACTATCTGTGGCTGCTGGCGCGCACACCAACCATTGACGAAGCGCTGAAAACGCATTTCATTGAGCGCGCCGACGCTTTGGGCTTTGATAGTTCTAAGCTGATATTTGTTGACCAAACAATAAATAAGAAGCTGTGAACGACACGCTATGAAAGACAACCCAAAAATCACACGCTAAAAATCAATCGATGCTCAGACGCTATCCGAGTGGCTAGTTCACACTAGTCTCTGAGGAGACTTCCATCTCGGCCATCTGCTTATGGTGCGGCTTTTGTAGCTCGGGTTGATGCGGCTTGATCGTCACGAAAATACCCATTTTCGGGTGATCAAGATAATAACTCTGGGTCTCTTCAATGCGTTTTGACTGATCAAACAGCCACAGCGACGAGACAGGGTAGCGCTTGGCCTTTTCCTCTGCAATTTCGCTGCTGACGTCCATTTTCATTGCTGGATTGCCAAGGGGGCTGGGCAGGTCGATGTAAAAATTGTCTAACGTGTCTGGATTAAATGTGATTTCGCTGGTCCGATATCCGGCTCGCGGATTATTTTGAGTATTCGGAAAGTCGGGCAATTCAATCATTGATGAACGCTCGTCACTGTTGGCGTAATCGACTAGCCACAAATTCGATTGGAAGTGCAGAAAGCGGGATTTATAAAATCGCAGGCTGCCCTCTAACTGATAGCGATCCTGAAAGGATCTGCCCGCCTTGATGACAACCCATGGGTCGTTGCTGTTTTCATCTGCGGCAAAGCGCCAAGCCTCGTGAAAGATCACCTGAGATTGCCCGCGACGGTCAAGTGTTGCCGCACTCTCATTAAGATTGCGAACACTGGCGGGGAGCTTCACAAAGGGGGTTTCATAGTCTGGCAGCGCGACGATTGAATGCGTGGCTGGGGTGGCGGTGAGAAATTCACCAGAGGCCGTGGATTGGTCGCCGGGGGCGATGCCCAATAGTGGGTCAGCGGTATCCACCCAAGGAATCTGCCTAGCCGGAACGGTTGCCAATGAGCTATTGTCAGCGCTGGAGAGTGCATTAGCGCTCAATTGCTGTGGGTCGATCAGCTCAACCGTTTGCTCGGGGAAGTTGAGGTGATATTGAGTTGGCGAGCGCTCATTGCCGCTGTACCCTTGTTGAGTAAAGATCACCACTTCAACTTGGTACCAGGACGCATTTGCTGTGGCGCTATGGAGGCTGGTGGGAATGTCAGCTGCCCGGGTTGCGCTGGCGATAAAGCAATTCCCAGCCAATACGGCCACAATCCCCGCGACTGTCGTGAGTCGATTCAGTTTTCGCAGAAATTCTGTTTTCATTGTGCTGCTATCCCTTTGCTGCATGCCGTCTCACTCTCTGGGTTTCTCTGTCTATCTCTTTGATCTGCAATACGTTTCGCTTTTTGCTTGCTGCCTTACGTCGTTTTTACGCGGCAAAACCTAGAGGCTACTGTCAGCGGGCATTAACTGATTCAAGATAACCGTTAGAATTTCTACCCGATCTTCAGCGCTTTCCATGGGTGTAGTGAAACTCAGTTGATCATTGTTTTGCAAGCGGAAAATCCCCGGTTGGGCCTGCACCATTCGGATAATAGTAATCGGCTCGACGATGGTGCTGGAACTGAATTTCAGGCGGCCTCCATTGGGGCCTGCTTCAATTTTTATCAATCCAAGTTGCTCGCCCATCTGCCGCAGTTTAGCCAGTTCAAACAGTGTTTTGGCGGGCGCTGGCAAAAGGCCAAAGCGGTCGATCATCTCTACTTGCAGTTCGTGTAATTGCTGTTCGGTTTGGCAATTGGCTAGTCGTTTGTAAAGGGTTAAGCGCATATTGACATCGGGCAGGTAATCGTCAGGAATGAGCGCCGGCAGATGTAAATTCACCTCGATGCCTTGATCGAGGGCAAGACTCAGCTCAGGCTGCTTGCCTGCTTTGATCGCCTTGACGGCGCGCTCTAGCATTTCCATATAAAGGGTAAAGCCGATGGCTTGAATATGCCCGCTCTGCTCTTCGCCGAGAAGCTCGCCGGCCCCACGAATTTCCAAGTCATTGGTCGCGAGGGTAAAGCCAGCTCCGAGATGATCGGCGGCTGAAATCGCATCGAGGCGTTTCTTGGCATCCTCTGTAATCGCTTTTGGATCGGGGGTGAGCAGATAGGCATAGGCTTGGTGATGCGAGCGCCCCACACGACCACGTAGCTGATGCAGTTGCGCGAGACCAAATTTATCGGCGCGTTCGATCAAAATTGTATTGGCGCTGGGAATATCGATACCTGTTTCGATAATTGTGGTGCAGACCAAAACATTAAAGCGCTGGTGGTAAAAGTCGGACATCACCTGTTCCAGCTGTTGTTCGCGCATTTGCCCGTGGGCAACTTGAATGCGTGCCTCGGGAACCAGCCGCTCCAGTTCATTGGCTGTGCGTTGGATTGATTTTACATCGTTGTGCAAAAAGTAGACCTGACCACCACGAAGGATTTCGCGCAAAATGGCTTCCCGGGTCACGCGGTCTTCCTGCTGGCGAATAAAGGTTTTAACCGATAGGCGACGCGCTGGCGGGGTGGCAATAATCGAGAGATCGCGCACGGCATGCATAGACATGTTGAGGGTGCGCGGAATCGGCGTCGCGGTCATGGTTAGAATGTCGACGGAGCTGCGCAGTGACTTTATTTTGTCCTTTTGCCGCACACCGAATCGGTGTTCTTCGTCGATAATCAGAAGTCCTAAGCGTTTGAAATCAATCTCGGCATGCAACAGTTTGTGGGTGCTAATCAAAATATCGACCTTGCCATTTTCCGTGTCGGCAATCACCTGTTCTTGCTCTTGCGCTGTGCGAAAACGAGACAACTCTTCCACCACAACTGGCCAGCTGGCGAAACGGTCGCGAAAATTTTGCACATGCTGGTGGGCGAGCAGGGTCGTCGGCACAAGAACAACCACCTGCTTACCGCTGGAGATTACAGTAAAGGCAGCGCGCATTGCCACTTCAGTCTTTCCAAAACCGACGTCGCCACAGACAAGCCTATCCATTGGCTGCTGGCTGAGCAGGTCGCGGCGCACTGCATCAATGGCTTCCAGTTGGTCAGCTGTTTCTTCGAAGGGGAAGTCGCTACTGAATTTGCGGTAGTCCTCCTCATTGGCTTCGCAGGAAAAGCCGACACGGGCTGCGCGGCGTGCGTATATGTCGAGCAGCTCAGCGGCGGTGTCGCGAATTTGGCTTGCGGCTTTTTCCTTCGCTTTGGTCCATTTGTCGGTGCCCAGCCTGCTCAGAGGCGCCATGGATTGATCACTGCCGCCAAACCTGCTGATTAAATGCAGTGATGAAACCGGCACGTAGAGTTTTGCATCATTGGCGTAAACCAACATCAGGAACTCCTGCTGCGATTTGTCGACTTCAAGTGTCACCAACCCTTGATACTGGCCAATGCCGTGGTCCATATGCACAACCGGCGCACCCATTTGCAGCTCTGCGAGACTTTTGAATATATTGTCCGGTGACTCGGAGGCCTTTGAGCGCCGCCGCCGCTGCATGACCTGTTGGCCAAACAGTTCTCCTTCGGTAATTAAACAGAGGGATTGATCGGGACAGTAGACGCCTTGATCAATAGGGTAGGTGGTTATGGCATAGCGCATATCGCCATGGGTAAAAGCCTGCCAGTTGCCGACTTCCTCAACAGCGAGCTGAATCTTTTTTAGCATACCCACGAGAACCTCGTGGCGGCCAGCGGATTCGGCGCAGAACAGCACGCGCCCGGGACAGAGCTGCAAAAATTCTTGCAGCTTTGACAGCGGATTGCTCAGTTTGGCATTGATCGCCACATCGGGGACGGCGCGCAAATTAAAGTTGTGGCTGCCGGCGCGAGGCTTAACTGATTGGCGGTCTATTTCTGTGCGCGGCAGTTTTTTAATGTGCTTAAAGACTTCTTCGACGCCAAGAAATAGCGCTTTCGGCGGCAAAATTGGCCGAGTGGGGTCAACGCCGTATTCGATGTAACGCGCATTGATATCGTGCCAAAAATTTTGCGCGGCATCTTCAATGCCGACATGGCTAAACAGTTGAACATTCTGCGGTAAGTAGTCGAACAAGCTGGCCGTCTGGTCAAAGAATAAACTCAAATAATATTCGATGCCCTGAGGCGCGATACCGGCTTTGACATCGCGGTATATCGGGCATTTTGCGGCATCTTGATCGAAATGTTCGTGCCAGTTGTTGAGAAAATGGTTGATAGCCTGTTTGTCGAGTGGAAATTCACGTGCGGGTAGTAGCTGAATTTCGTTGACAGTTTCTGACGTTCGTTGGGTTTCAGGATCGAAAATGCGCAAGCTTTCAATGTCTTCGTCCAGCAAGTCGATGCGGAAGGGCTGTTTCGCGCCCATTGGGTAAATGTCGATAAGTGACCCGCGGAACGCGAATTCACCGTGCTCGTAGACAGTGTCAACGCGGTTGTAGCCCGCGCGCGCGAGTTGTTCTTGTAGTTGCCCGCGATCGAGTTGCTCACCTACCTTATAGGAAAAGGTGCGCGATGCAACAAAGTCAATTGGCGCGAGCCGGTGCATCAGTGTAGGCAGGGGTACGATCAGCAGTGCATGCTGAGCGCTAGGCAAGCTGGCGAGGGTTTGGAGCCGCGCAGAGACAATATCTTGGTGTGGTGAAAAAATGTCGTAGGGCAGTGTTTCCCAGTCGGGGAAGGTCAAAATCGGCAGACCCTGCTCGGCAGTAAAAAACGCCAAGGTGCGACTTTGCGCGGCAGCCTCACGGGCCGTTTCCGTAATAAGAATGCTTAACCCCGAAAATCTCAGCGCGGTCTCTGCTATTGCAAGGGCTCGGCCGGCGGCCTGAAGTTCGCCCCAGTGATTTTTGTCGCCAGGTTGCGCTTGCGATGGGAAATTTGTCAGGGTCATAGGTTCTAAAGTGCCGGTGAGTAATTAGGTCTCTGCTTAACAGCGGGGCATTTTACAAGCCATAGGCTATCGATAGTAGAAATATTCGTTATGACGGGGAGTATCTTTTTCTGGGTTGCTTGCGGGACCATAGTTGCGGATAATCGGCGCCATTCATCAACGGCTGACAAGGACCCCAAAAGTGACCGAGCAAAAACGCCCCCTACCAAACGACTTTTTCAAGGACTGGAAGCAGCGCGAAGCGTTAGCTGAAGGAATGATTCCGATTATCGGTAAGCTCTATCGTGAGCGCAACGTCTCTACCTATATGTACGGAAACAATATGGTCAACAAGTCGGTCACCGACTTGATGAAGGCTCATCGGCGCGTGCGTCAGGTGGAGCAGAATGAACTGTCAGAGTTCGACTCATCGCCAATGATCGAAGCGATTGCCAAGCTGCACTTGGGGCCAGCGCATTTAGACCTAGGTAAGATGGTCGTGAAGTATCAGAGTATTGGCAATGGCCGCAGCATTGACGATTTTGTCCGCGATGAATTAAAAGACATCATCGGCTCGGATATAAAACCCTTGCCCCAGCCGCAAGATGTCGTGCTCTATGGATTTGGTCGAATTGGCCGCCTCGTGGCGCGAATTTTAGTGGATAAGACCGGTGGTGGTGATGTGCTCCGTCTGCGTGCCATTGTTATCCGCAAAGGCAATGTTGCCAATGACCTCGAGAAGCGCGCTGCGCTGCTGCGACGTGATTCTGTGCATGGCTCTTTCAAAGGCACCATTCGCGTGCTTGAAGATGAAAATATTTTAGTGATCAACGGCAATCCGGTAAAAGTGATCTACGCCAATTCGCCTGCGGAGATCGATTACACCGAATACGGTATCCATAATGCATTGATTGTCGACAACACGGGCGTTTGGAAAGATACCGCGGGTCTCAGTGGTCACCTTCGTCCCGGCGCCTCTAAAGTGTTGCTGACAGCGCCAGCGGGGGACGATATCCCAAATATTGTCTACGGCGTCAATCATCATGAGATCACCCCTGAGCGCAAAATTATCTCCGCAGCATCCTGCACGACAAATGCGATTGTGCCGGTATTGAAGTGCCTGCTCGACGAGTTTGGTGTCAGTAGCGGCCATGTGGAAACAGTTCATGCCTATACCAACGACCAGAATTTGATCGACAACTACCACAAGGGCGATCGCCGTGGTCGCAGCGCCGCGCTGAATATGGTGCTGACGTCTACCGGTGCAGCCAAGGCGGTGGCCAAAGCGATTCCTGAGTTGAAGGGGAAGTTGACCGGCAACGCGATTCGCGTGCCGACACCCAATGTATCAATGGCTATTCTCAATCTGCAACTGGGCCGAGAAACCACCGTTGAAGAGCTGAATGAGTTTATGCGTCAAAAGGCATTGCACTCTGGATTGCAGCAGCAGATCGGTTACACCATTTCAACGGAGGCGGTGTCGACGGATTTCGTTGGCTCTCGTCAGGCTTGTGTCCTTGATTCTCAAGCGACGATTGTCGATGGTAAAAGCTGCGTTCTCTACTGCTGGTATGACAATGAATTTGGTTACAGCTGCCAGGTGGTGCGCTGCTTGGAGAAGTTTGCAGGGGTTGTTTGGCCGACCTATCCAAAACAAAATTAGAGTATTTAGCTCGATGAAAAATACCCGCTAATTGTGCGGGTATTTTTTTGTCTGCGATTTGGGCATTTCTGAGGGTGATGTGGGCATAGAGTGCGGGTTCAAATCAGAATCATTGCGACGAATGACGCTTGACGCATTTATTTTGAGCTATATCGGGTGGATTGGGTTTTCTACCCCCTTTGAGACTGGAATCAGAACCCTTAGAGCCTTATAATCCCGCCGTTATTTTTCGGCGAACCTTGCACGTGACCGAAGTGCCGACACCAAAGCCGCAATAGGGGCCTTTCTGAGCAGAAAAAGCATGGAAAAGAGTGTTTTGTAGGTTGTGCAGTCCAATTATCAATCATTTAGTATTTAGGTATTTCCTATGATAAAAATCCGTCGCGGATTAGACCTGCCGATAGCTGGTAAACCGGCGCAGGTTATTCACGATGGCCCTGTGATCAGCCAGGTTGCGGTAGTTGCCAATGACTACCCAGGCATGAAGCCAACCATGGCCGTGCGCGAAGGTGATCGTGTCAAGCTGGGTCAACTACTCTTTACTGATAAAAAAACTGAGGGGGTGCAGTACACTGCTCCAGCCCCTGGTGTTGTCGTTGCGGTGAATCGCGGCGAACGCCGAGTGTTTCAGTCGTTGGTGATCGATGTTGATGGTGACGACAAAGTTGAATTCCCACGCTTTGCGGCAGACCAGTTGGCATCTTTAGACCGTCAGCAAGTGATTGATAATCTAGTGAGTTCAGGGCAGTGGGTTGCTCTGCGCACGCGGCCCTACGCCAAGGTTCCCGCACCCACTTCAACTGCGAATGCTATTTTTGTCACCGCGATGGACACTAATCCGTTGGCGGCTGACCCAGCCATTGTTATTGCTGAGCGTCGTCAGGATTTTGTCAACGGCTTGACGCTGCTAACCCGTCTGGTCGATGGTCCTGTACATCTGTGCACGGCGCCAAACACTGATATTCCTGGCGCTGACGTCAATCGGGTTCAGGCACATCAGTTTTCCGGCCCTCACCCTGCTGGTCTAGCCGGTACCCATATTCATTTTATTCAGCCAGTCAGTGCCAACAAAACGGTATGGACGGTTGGGTATCAAGATGTTATTGCGTTCGGTGCACTGTTTACCAATGGTGTCGTAGACGATAGTCGTGTTGTTGCCTTGGGTGGCCCTCAGGTCAATCAGCCACGCTTATTGAAGACGCGTCTTGGCGCGAACCTCAACCAGCTTGTGATCGGCGAGCTAAAAAATGATGAGAACCGCGTCATTTCCGGTTCTGTCCTTGCGGGTCGCAAAGCGGCAGGTGAGTTTGCATTCCTTGGTCGCTATCACAGCCAAGTGTCGGTTATTCGCGAGGGTCGTGAGCGAACGTTTCTGCACTACCTGCGAGCAGGTTTTGACAACCACTCCGCGCTCCCCATCTTTATCTCTCGATTGAGCAACAAGGTCTTCAATATGACCTCAAGTACCAATGGCAGCGAGCGCGCCATGGTGCCAGTGGGCGGCTATGAAGATGTCACCGCTCTCGACCTGCTACCCATCCAGTTGCTGCGATCGTTAATTGTCGGCGACACGGAGATGGCGCAAAAGCTGGGCTGTTTGGAATTGGATGAAGAGGATGTGGGCCTTTACACATACGTCTGTGTAGGCAAATACGAATACGGTTCGATTCTGCGCGACAATCTGACCAGAATTGAGAAGGAGGGTTGAGGTAATGGTTCGTAATCTTCTAGACAAATATGCACCAAACTTCCACAAAGGTGGCAAGTGGGAGAAGTGGTTTGCACTTTATGAGGCCATCGACACGGGCCTTTTTAAACCGTCCGATGTGACTAAAAATAGCTCCCATGTGCGCGACTCCATTGACCTCAAGCGTGTGATGATCACCGTTTGGCTGGCGACATTCCCCACCATGTTTTTTGGTATGTGGAACGTTGGCTTTCAAGCCAACACGATTATGGCTGAGATGGGTATGCTGGTCCAAGAGGGTGGGCGCGGCCTGTTTATCGGCATGTTGGCAGGCTACGACCCGGCGAGCATCTGGGATAACTTTGTTCACGGCGCGGCTTACTTTTTACCTATTTACATGGTCACGTTTATCGTTGGTGGCTTCTGGGAAGTGCTGTTTGCCAGTGTTCGCGGCCACGAAGTCAACGAAGGCTTTTTCGTTACCTCGGTATTGTTCGCACTCTGCTGCCCACCCGATCTGCCATTGTGGATGGTCGCAATGGGCATTAGTTTCGGTATTGTGATTGGCAAAGAAGTGTTCGGCGGCACAGGGAAAAATTTCCTCAATCCAGCGTTGACCGGCCGAGCTTTCCTGTACTTCGCTTACCCAGCCTATATGAGTGGCGACGCGGTTTGGACTGCTGTGGACGGTTACACCGGTGCCACCATGTTGTCCGTTGCCGCCAGCTCGGGTGTTGCCGCACTTGAGCAGAGCGCCTCGTGGATGCAGGCCTTTGTCGGTACAATCCACGGTTCGATTGGCGAGACGTCTACTTTAGCAATTTTGATCGGCGCGGCTCTCTTGCTGGTTATGCGTATCGCGTCATGGCGCATTATGGGTGGCGTGCTGCTCGGTTCGGCGCTCTTATCCATGCTGTTTAACTCGATTGAATCGACCAATCCAATGTTTGCGCTGCCGTTTTACTGGCACTGGGTGATTGGTGGATTTGCTTTTGGCGCGGTCTTTATGGCGACGGACCCTGTGTCTGCGGCGATGACCAACACGGGTAAATTCTGGTATGGCATGTTGATCGGTGTCATGGTTATTTTGATTCGTGTGGTTAACCCTGCGTTCCCCGAGGGCATGATGTTGGCAATTCTATTTGCCAATCTGTTCGCACCGCTGATTGATCATTTTGTTGTTCAAGGCAATATCAAAAGGAGACTGGCCCGTGGCTAATGACTCTATGAAGAAAACCTTTGGCGTTGCCCTAGCGCTGTGCGTGGTTTGCGCAGTTGTGGTGGCAAGCTCTGCGGTGTTACTGCGCCCCACTCAACAGGCGAATAAAACGTTGGACTTGAAGAAGAACATTCTGGCTTCAGCGGGATTGTTGCAGGAAGGCGTGAGTGTTGAAACGCAGTTTGCACAGGTCGCCACTCGCGTGGTTGATTTAGAGACCGGTCGTTTCACCGATGCTGTCGACGCTGCTACCTACGACCAGCGTAAAGCCTCAAAAGATCCAGCGCTGTCCATTTCTCTGACGGACGGCAATGACCCTGCCAAACTCAAGCGTCGTGCAAAATATGCCACGGTTTATATCGTCGAGGGTGAGAACGGCGTAGAGAAAGTGATACTGCCGATCAAAGGCTACGGCCTGTGGTCAACACTCTACGGTTTCTTGGCGCTCGAGTCGGACTTACAAACCGTTGCTGGTATCGGATTCTACGAGCATGCTGAAACGCCAGGTCTTGGTGGCGAAGTGGATAACCCAAACTGGAAAGCCAGTTGGGTTGGCAAGCAAGCCTACAGCGCTGGCGAATTGGCCATTAGTGTTGTTAAAGGCAAAGTTGATCTCGAGCGAGCAGGTTCTGAATCGCAGATCGATGGTCTCGCCGGTGCGACATTGACCACCCGCGGCGTTAACAACCTAGTGCAGTACTGGCTGGGTGACCAAGGGTTCAAACCTTTTATTACTCATCTGAAAGCAGGGGAGGCTTAAATCATGTCGAAAATTAGAGACACACTGCTACAGCCTGTTGTTGCCAATAACCCTATCGCATTGCAGATTCTTGGAATTTGTTCAGCGCTGGCGGTAACTTCAAGCATGAAAGTCGCTTTTGTTATGTCGCTGGCACTCACGCTGGTCACGGCATTTTCTAACTTTTTTGTCTCCACTATCCGCAATCATATACCGGGCAGCATCCGCATTATCGTGCAGATGACCATTATTGCCTCACTGGTGATCGTGGTTGATCAAGTGTTGAAAGCAGTTGCCTACGACATCAGCAAGCAGCTATCGGTATTTGTGGGCTTGATTATTACTAACTGTATTGTGATGGGTCGCGCGGAAGCATTCGCGATGAAGAACCCTCCCGTAGAGAGTTTTCTTGACGGTATCGGCAACGGGCTCGGCTACAGCGCCATACTCATGTTACTGGCGTTTATTCGTGAGCTATTTGGTGCAGGCAAACTTTGGGGTTATGAAGTATTCAAAGTATCGACCGACGGCGGCTGGTATGTTGCCAACGGAATGATGCTGATGCCGCCCAGTGCATTCTTTTTAATTGGTCTGATTATATGGGCGCTGCGTACTTGGAAGAAGAACCAGGTCGAAAAGGCAGAATTTAAGATCACTGCGAATAGCCGACCAGGCGAGGTGGCATAATGGAACATTATTTAAGTCTACTCGTCAGCTCGATTTTTATCGATAACATTGCTCTAAGCATGTTTTTGGGCATGTGTACATTTATCGCGCTGTCTAAAAAAATTGATGCAGCCATTGGTCTGGGTATTGCTGTAATCGTGGTGCAAACCATCACTGTCCCGGTCAACAATTTGCTATTGGGCTACTTGCTTTCCGACGGTGCGCTGGCGTGGGCCGGTCTGCCAGACGTTGATCTGAGCTTCCTTGTCTATCTCTGCTTTATCGGCGTAATCGCTGCGATAGTCCAGATTATGGAGATGGTTTTAGACAAGTATGTCCCTGCGCTTTACAACGCGCTGGGTGTGTTTCTGCCGTTGATCACGGTGAACTGCGCTATTTTAGGTGGTTCATTGTTGATGGCTGAGCGCGGGTACGATTTGGCGGAGAGTGTGGTGTACGGGTTTGGTTCAGGTATGTCTTGGGCCTTGGCGATTGCCGTACTGGCGGGTATCCGCGAAAAGCTGAAGTACAGCGATATTCCCGACGGTCTGCAAGGTCTTGGCATTGTATTTATTACTGTAGGCCTAGTGTCTTTAGGCTTTATGTCGTTTGGCGGCATTGACCTCTGATTACGGAGAAGTAACTACCCATGAGTATTGAAATTATCCTTGGCGTTGGGATGTTCACCGCAGTAATTCTTGCACTGGTGGCCTTTATTTTAGCTGCCCGCAGCAAATTGGTGTCGTCTGGCAATGTCAATATCGAAATTAACGGTGAAAAAACTATCACCGTTCCCGCGGGCGACAAGCTGTTGCAGACCCTATCGGGCGCAGGGCTCTTTTTGCCCTCGGCCTGTGGCGGCGGCGGCAGCTGTGCCCAGTGTAAATGCGTTATCAGTGACGGTGGCGGCTCTATGTTGCCCACCGAAGAAGGTCACTTTAATCGTCGTGAAGCGGCTGAAGGTTGGCGTTTGTCCTGTCAGGTAGCGGTTAAGCAGGACATGAAAATTGAAGTGCCGGAAGAAGTGTTTGGCGTCAAGCGCTGGGAGTGCGTGGTTGAATCCAATCCAAACGTTGCCACATTTATCAAAGAACTGACGCTGCGTCTGCCTGAAGGCGAAAAGGTCAACTTCCGCGCCGGTGGTTATGTTCAGCTCGAGTGTCCGCCGCACCATATTAAGTTTTCTGATTTTGATATTGAAGAGCAGTACCGTGGCGATTGGAATCACTTCGGCTTCTTCAAGTACGAGTCTATTGTCACAGAGCCTGTGATTCGCGCCTACTCCATGGCGAACTATCCCGACGAAGTGGGCATTGTTAAATTCAATATTCGCATTGCCACACCGCCGCCCCGTACTGAGGGCCTTGCGCCTGGAAAAATGTCGTCCTACGTGTTCAGTTTGAAACCAGGCGACAAAATTACGGTTTACGGCCCCTTCGGAGAGTTTTTTGCCAAGGAGACTGATAACGAAATGGTCTTTATCGGCGGTGGTGCAGGTATGGCACCTATGCGTTCGCACATTTTCGATCAGCTCAAGCGCATTAAAAGTAAGCGCAAAATTAGTTTCTGGTACGGTGCTCGATCCCTGCGCGAATGTTTTTACGACGACGAGTACGATGCGTTGGCCGCGGAGAACGACAATTTTAATTGGCATCTAGCGCTGTCTGATCCGCAGCCCGAAGACAACTGGGATGGTTATACTGGTTTTATCCACAATGTTCTCTACGAACAGTATCTCAAGTCCCACGAGGCGCCAGAGGACTGTGAGTTTTACATGTGCGGCCCACCCATGATGAACGCCGCAGTAGTGAAAATGCTGCTGGACTTGGGCGTCGAGAACGAAAATATTCACCTCGACGACTTCGGCGGGTAGATCGTTTTATGGATGCCCGTAAAATGACAAAAACGGGGCTTGCGAAAGCCTCGTTTTTGTTTGCACTTGTTTGGTTTACTGTTTTCTTAAGTGGCTGTGACCGCACGCCGGAGGTGATAAAAATTTCCGGTGGAAAAATGGGAACCACCTATCACATTACCATCGTCGCCGAGCAGCCTGCGCCGTCGGATCTCGCCGAGCAAATCGACGCCGTTTTGACGCAAGTCGATCAGTCTATGTCGACGTACAAGCCAGAGTCCGAGTTAAGCCAATTTAATGGTCTTGCCGCAGGGCAGAGCATGACTGTGTCGGAGGGACTTTGGGAAGTCTTGGCGATCAGTAAAACTATTTGGCAGCAAAGTGATGGCTCTTTTGATCCCACTATAGGGCCCGCTGTTGATCTGTGGGGCTTCGGTCCAGTCCAGACTTACGATCGTGTGCCCAGCGAAGAAGAGATTGCCCAGACGTTGCTGGGGACAGGCTACCAGCATTTATTGATGTCCGATGACCGCACTATTAGTAAAGACCTGCCTATTCGCCTTGATCTCTCCGCCGTGGCAAAAGGCTATGCGGTGGATCAAGTGGCGGATTTGTTGGAGTCCCTCGCGCTGCCCGACTATCTTGTCGAAATCGGTGGAGAAATGCGGGTCAGCGGTCTAAATCCTGAGGGCGGCCCTTGGCGAGTTGCCGTCGAGTCCCCCGATGCCTCGGGTACCGTCGATAAAATCCTGCCGTTGCACAATGTTGGAGTGGCGACCTCTGGAGACTATCGCAACTACTTTGAGAAAGATGGTAAACGTTATTCCCATACTATCGATCCGAAAACCGGTGCGCCGATTACCCATAATCTCGCGTCCGTCACAGTGATAGCAACGCGCTGTGCTGATGCCGACGCGTGGGCAACCGCATTTTTGGTAATGGGGCCCGAACAGGCACTGTCCCTCGCGAATAAATTATCTATACCCCTATATATGTTGGTGCACGTCGATGGCCAATTTAAACCGCTCAGTAGCGACAGCTTTAACCGCTACTTAGAGCCGGAACAGAGTGTGCAAGGACGTTAAATTATGGCTGAAATTATTCTCGCAATAGTGATTTTCGGGTTGCTGATTACAGCGATGGCAATTGGCGTGCTCATGGGGCGCAAGCCTATTGCAGGCTCCTGTGGTGGTGTTGGCGCTGCGCTAGGCGAAACTGACTACACCTGCGATATCTGCGGCGGCGACCCCAATAAATGCGACGAGCAGGGCAACTCGCTTGCCTACGAAGTATCGTCTCTCGCGACAGACAAAGCATCGGAAACCAACTAGTTATGTCAAATACGCAATATGATCTAATCGTTATCGGTAGTGGTCCAGCAGGTGAAGGTGCCGCCATGAGCGCGGTCAAGCAGGGCTGGCGCGTGGCTGTGGTTGATGAGCGAGCGATGGCAGGCGGAAACTGCACCCATCTTGGGACTATACCGTCGAAGGCGTTGCGTCAATCAGTGCGACGTATGATGCAGTACAACAAAATGTCGATGTTTCGCGCGATTGGTGAGCCGCGCTGGTTTTCCTTCCCCGAGCTAATGAAAGCTGCGGATGAGGTGATTACCAAGCAGGTGGAGGGCCGCACAAAAGGCTATGCTCGCAATCGTATTCAGCTCTATGTTGGGCGCGCAAAATTTACCGGACTTCATGATATTTCCGTGACCAGTGCAGACGGTAAAACCCTTGCACTGCAGAGCAAATACTTCTTAATTGCTACCGGTTCCAGTCCTTATCGACCAGATGACGTGGACTTCAAACATGCGGCAATCTTTGATAGCGACTCTATTCTTAAACTGGATAGCACGCCAAGAACAATTATTATTTACGGCGCGGGTGTTATTGGCTGTGAGTACGCTTCCATTTTCTCCGGCCTCGACACACGGGTTGATTTGATTAACACGCGAGACTGGTTGATGAGCTTTCTCGATGACGAAATTTCTGACGCGCTCAGTTATCACCTGCGCGATCTCAACGTTATGGTGCGCCACAATGAAGAGTACGAGCGCGTTGTGACCCACAAGAATGGCGTCACTCTTGAGCTTAAGTCAGGCAAACGTATTCATGGTGAAGCGCTACTGTGGTGTAACGGGCGCAGCGGTAACACCAAAAACATGGGACTTGAGAACGTTGGGCTGCAAGTCGACCAGCGCGGCCAGCTGCAGGTCAATAAAGATTACCAAACTGTTGTGTCACACATTTATGCGGCGGGCGACGTGATTGGATGGCCGGCCTTGGCGGGCGCTGCCTATGATCAAGGGCGCTTTGCGTCCTCGCACATGTGTGGCCTCAAAGATCAATATCGCGTCGAAGACGTTGCTACTGGTATTTGGACGATTCCTGAAATCAGCTTTGTTGGCAAGACCGAACGTGAGTTAACCGAGCAAAAAATCCCCTACGAGACCGGGCGGGCTTACTTCAAAGACACAGCCCGAGCGCATATTTCTGGCGAAGAAGTTGGTATGTTGAAAATACTGTTCCATCAAGACACCCTAGAAATACTCGGCATTCACTGTTTTGGCGCTGAGGCAGCGGAGATTATTCATATTGGCCAAGCGATTATGAATCAGAAAGGCGAGGCCAATACGATTAAATATTTTGTCCGAACAACCTTTAATTATCCGACTATGGCGGAAGCTTACCGGATTGCGGCGATGAATGGCCTCAACCGTGTGAACCGTGAACACCGCCGTTTCGAAGGTAAGCAGCGCTAGCTTGTAGTGCGCTCTGTCTAGGTCAGGGCTTGTGTTAGGCGTTACTGCGACGGGTGTTTGACAACGGTGTGTAGCACCCAATTTTTTTCGAAATAGACCACATAGTCTGGGTAAATCCATCGGCTAATGAGAGGCTCGCCAACGGCGCTAGTGACTTCTTGTGGATCACCAAATTGTTTTCTAACGGTGTCTTTGTCCACGCCGCGCTGGGGTAAGTTTGCGTCTGACTGGCGAGTTTGCTGTCCAATCGGCAGGGTGATTTGCTCGGCTGTAACTAGGCAGGCTGCGCTAGTTAAAGTCAGCAGTAATAGTAGTTTTATCATTGTAAAATCCTCATAACGGGTCTATCAAAACGGGCCTATCAAAACAGGCGCATCAAAACATCCATCGCTGTGCTCTTTGGAAGTCACAGTTGACCTTAGTGTAGGTCAAAGAAGGGGTTATAACCGTGACTGATTCTTGTTTGTGCACGGCCTTTCAGGTTTAATCCCTGCATGCTTACTCACCTCCCGCTTTTTATCGGCTTACGTTACACCCGCAGCAAAAGGCGAGAGGGTTTCGTCTCGTTTATTTCGTTATTCTCTCTCTGTGCAATGGCCCTTGGCGTCACCGCTTTAATTGTTGTTTTGTCGGTGATGAATGGTTTTGACCGCGAGATAAAAAACCGCCTGTTAAAAATTGTCCCCCACGTTGTCATCACCCGCACCGCAGGCTTTAGCGCTGACGAAATCGCCGCGCTGGAGACCCAGTTGCGCGCAGCCGACAGCGATCAGACAAATCGGCTACTGGCGGTGACGCCTATGCTACAGAGCTTTGTGATGGTCTCGCGCGCCAATAAGCAGAGCGGTATTTTGATAAAGGGTATAAATCCAGAGGGAGAGGCGGGCAAAAAGCTGGCGGACAATATGCTCAGTGGCTATGCCGGCCAATTGGCTGAAGGGGAGTTCGGCATTATTTTGGGCAGCCAGACTGCGCGGAAACTCGATGTGTTTGTTGGGGATAGGGTACAGCTGACATTACCAAAAGTCAGTGTCACGCCGGCGGGCGTCTTTCCGCGAACTAAATGGGTTACCGTTGTCGGACTCTTCCAAGTTGGGGCGCAGGTCGATGGTTCGGTGGGCTTTGTCCACTACCGCGACGGGCAAAAGTTGCTGCAACTGGGCGACCATTTTCAAGGCGTCGAAGTGGATCTCGCAGACGGTTTTTTGGTGGATCAATGGGTCGCCAATCGGCGCGCCCTTAGCGCTGATAGGTCGTGGCAGTGGCGCACCTGGACTGACGATATGGGTACGCTGTTTCAAGCCATGCGCATGGAAAAAACCGTCGTCAGCGTGCTCTTATCGGTGATTATTGCCGTAGCGGCGTTCAATATTGTTGCAAGTCTTGTCTTAATGGTCTCCGATAAACGCAGAGACATAGCCGTTGTAAGAACACTGGGCGCCACGTCGGCACTAGTGATGCAGATTTTTATTATTCAAGGCTTGGCAGTAGGGCTGATGGGTATCTTTGCTGGGACGGTGCTCGGCTGTTTTCTGGCTTATTTCGTGGGCGATATTGTGGCTGTGATCGAGGCCGTTAGCGGCGTTTACCTCTTCGATCCATCGGTTTACATGGTTAGCGCATTGCCCTCAAGAATTTTATTCAGCGATATTTTAATGGTGGTTGGCGGTGCATTTTGCATCAGCTTTTTGGCCACACTCTATCCTGCCTGGCGTGCAGGCAAGGTTCTACCGGCGGAGGCATTGCGCTATGACCAATAAACAGGGACTTGTTCTGCAGGCTGTAGCCGTGGGTCGAGACTATCGTCAGGGTGAGACGTTGTTGCCGGTGCTGAGCGACCTGAACCTAACTGTCAGTGCTGGTGAGAAAGTTGCTGTAGTCGGTGTGTCTGGGTCTGGTAAAACCACTTTGCTCAATCTACTCGGTGGCCTTGACGATCCCACGCGGGGCAGTGTCACGGTGTGCTCGCAAGATTGGAAGGGACTTGATGCATCGCGGCGAGCTAAGTGGCGCAATCGCCACGTGGGCTTCGTCTATCAATTTCACCATCTGCTGGGGGAGTTTTCCGCCCTAGAAAATGTTGCCTTGCCGTGTTTGATCGGCGGCGCCTCCGTTGCCGAGTCGCGACGGCGAGCCAGTGAACTGCTTGCTCAGGTGGGTCTCGGAGATCGCCTGCAACACAAACCCGCAGAGCTGTCGGGTGGTGAGCGCCAGCGGGTGGCCATTGCTCGAGCACTTGTGACCTCGCCCTCCGTGGTATTGATGGACGAGCCAACGGGTAATTTGGATCCCCATACGGCGGCTGTGATTATGGAGCTGCTCTTGGCCTTAAACAGCCAGCTGAGTATTTCATTTGTCATTGTGACCCATGATCCAGCGATTGCCGCACGTATGGATCGCACCGTCAAATTGCTCGATGGACAGTTGCTCGCGCTGGAGACTGAGGTTGTTTAAGCCTGTCCCGCTGTTTATTGGCCTGCGCTACTTTGCCCTTGGTGGACGCAATAACCGTCTAGTGTCCTTTATCTCGCTGCTGGCGATGGGTGGATTAGTCCTCGGTGTTGGATTGCTGATTGTTGTGCTCTCAGTGATGAATGGTTTTGATCGCGAGCTGCGTGAACGCATTCTCTCAGTGGTTCCCCATGTGCAATTGATTCACAGTGAAGGTGTCAGCGAGTGGCAACAGCAGGCGGCGCTGTTGGCTGAGCAGCCGTCGGTCACCGAGGTCACTCCCTATGCTGAGGTCAATGGTTTGATCCATTTCCGCCACAATAGTCGACCCATTCAGCTTTTGGGCTTATCTCCTGAGGCAATACCTGCAGGTATTGACGCAGTGCTTGCTGAGGCGAGTGTCACTATTCCAGGTGATAATCAGCTATTGCTGTCAGAGGTTGTGGCAAGTGCTCTCAATGTCGAGGTGGGGCAGCGCATCACCGTGATTTTACCCGGCGCAGAGGGTGCGACTCGAGCGGTTTCATTAACCGTGGCGGGCCTTTTCGCCACCCACACCGAGATGGATCAAGTTTTTGCGCTGGGCTCACTGCAACAGGTGGCTGCGCTGGCAGGACTAGACGGCCTTGCCCAGGGATTTCGTGTGCAAATTGACGATCAGTTCAATGCGCGCAATCAGGGTTACGCTCTATTGGAAACATTGCCCTATGGCTATGGGTTTCGCGATTGGTTTCAAACCCATGGCAATCTCTATCAGGCCATTCAACTGTCGCGAAATATGGTGGGACTGCTGATTTTTATGATTATCGCGATTGCCGCTTTTAATGTTATCTCCATGCTGATGATGTCGGTTATGGACAAACGTCGCGATATTGCGATTTTGCAAACTCTAGGCCTTTCACGGCCTGAAATCGTCAGGTTATTTCTCACTCAAGGTGCATTAATCGGTCTGTTTGGTATTGCGGTTGGCGTGATATTTGGCGTATTAGGCTGCTATTGGGTGGCTGATTTTGTGGCGTGGATGGAGTCGCTGTTTGGCGTGACGTTCCTCAGTACGGAGATTTATCCCATTGACTATATTCCAGTCGATATGCGCCTTGCCGATATTGTCTCAGTGGCCGGTGCGGCGGTGGTGTTAAACCTGCTGGCAACGCTCTATCCAGCGCTTCGCGCAAGTCGCATGGTGCCGGCGGAAGAATTGCGATATGAGTAGCGGTTATGGGGGACTAGGTTTGCTTATTTGCGGAGACGATTTATTCGATCGTTTTTGCGTTTTTGCCAATTGCTGACAACTTTCCAGCGCCACAGATAGTTAATGGCAAGGTAACCAACGGTCCCGGCAAAAATCCCGGCCAGAATACTGCCAACCAGCAGTGGCAGCAGAATTTGACCGCCCACGTTTGAAAACCACTGCCAGGTTAAGGCCACCGTAAAATCAATGTGCTCACGGCCTAAAATGGTGGCGCCTAATTTGTAGGTCAGATAAAACATAGGCCCCATGGTCAGCGGGTTGCTTATCCAGATTAATGTTACAGAAATAGGCAGATTTGCACCCCACCAAAAGGCCACCGCTGCAGCGATAAAGGTCTGACCCGGTAACGGCAAAAAAGCCGCAAAAATGCCAATAAAGACCGCTAGAGAGACAGATTCTCGGTTGATATGCAGCAGATTTGCATTGCGAACAAATGGAACCATCCAGCGCATGGAGCGATGTTTAAGCATCCCAGCCATGTCTGGGAGAATTCGGCGAATCAACTTACGCGGCATACTGGAGATCAAATTGGGAGTTGAGTTGCGTCATTATGCCTCCAATAATAGAGGTGAACTACTTAATTTTAAGCGGGTCGTTTAAAAAATATCCTCTCTCCTTGCGGAAATACGGACTTATAACAGTTACGCGGATACAATGACTACTGCCAACAAAACCAGTGGAAAAGACTATGCAACCGGCACTCGCCATCAGTCAACTCAGCAAGACCTATGACGGTAATTTTCAGGCATTAAAGGGTATTTCTCTGACCGTAAAGCAGGGGGATTTTTTTGCGTTACTCGGGCCTAACGGCGCGGGGAAATCGACAACAATAGGCATTATTTGCTCGTTGGTATTAAAGACCAGTGGCACTGTCAGTATCTTTGGTTGCGATATTGATACTGATTTTTCACAGGCCAAACAATATGTTGGTGTCGTGCCGCAGGAGTTTAATTTCAACCAGTTTGAAAAGCCCATCGATATTCTGGTCAATCAAGCCGGCTACTTTGGTATTCCCAGAGAGATTGCGGTTGAGCGCGCAGAAAAATATCTGCGCCAACTCGGCCTGTGGGAGAAGAGTCATGCGCCTTCGAGAGCGCTTTCCGGCGGTATGAAACGTCGTTTAATGATTGCTCGGGCTTTGATACACGAGCCAAAGTTACTGGTTCTCGATGAGCCCACTGCCGGTGTTGATATTGAGTTGCGACGTTCAATGTGGGATTTTTTGCGCCAAATTAATGCACAGGGAACGACAATTATTCTAACCACGCACTATCTCGAAGAAGCCGAAAGTCTGTGCCGTAATGTGGCGATTATCGATCACGGTCAGATCGTGAAAAACACGAGCATTAAAGAGTTATTGCAGCAGCTTAACAAAGAGTTATTTGTCCTCGATATTCGTGAAGAAATTACCGCGACGCCAGAAATTGCAGGCTATCCCATCACGCTTGTTGACGGCCATACGTTGGAAGTGGAAGTTGAAAAATCACAATCAATTAATCAGCTCTTTGCCGTCCTCTCTGAGCGCGGTATTCATGTGCTAAGCATGCGTAACAAAACCAATCGGCTAGAAGAGCTGTTTATCAAAATGGTCGAGAAAAATTTGTCGGGAGCCAGCCATGACTAGTCAGCAAAAATGGATTGCCTTTATCACTATCGTCCGCCGCGAGATCCACCGGTTCTTGCGGATTTGGCCACAAACACTGCTGCCGCCAGTGATCACCATTGTGCTTTACTTTGTTATTTTCGGCACACTGATTGGTTCGCGGATTGGCGAAATGTCGGGATTGCCTTATATCCAATTTGTGGCGCCGGGACTGATTATGATGTCGGTTATTACCAATTCATATTCAAACGTGGTGTCGTCTTTTTTTGGTTCAAAGTTTCAGCGCAATATCGAAGAGTTACTGGTCTCGCCAACACCAAGTTGGATTATTCTGCTTGGCTATGTCGTCGGTGGCATGTGCAGAGGGCTGGGTGTTGGCCTTATCGTTACCGTGCTATCGCTCTATTTTGCTGACTTCAGTCTGCACAGTGCACCGATCACGATCGGGATTGTCCTGTTAACATCTTTAATGTTTTCATTGGCTGGACTAATCAATGCCGTATTTGCGCGAAATTTTGACGATATCTCGATTATTCCCACCTTTGTTTTAACCCCTCTAACCTATCTTGGTGGCGTGTTTTATTCGATCGATTTGCTGGGCGATTTTTGGGGCACCGTTTCGCTGATCAATCCCGTGCTCTACATGGTCAATGCCTTTCGCTACGGCATTGCCGGTATTAGCGATATTAATATTATTTGGGCGTTTGCCATGGTTGGGTTGTTTTCCCTGACGCTGTTTTTAGTTGCATTAAATTTGCTTGAGAAAGGAGCGAGGTTGCGCAGCTAATGGCCGATTACTCGAACACTGAATTAGGTAAAGAGACGCAGTACAAGGATCAATACGATCCGACGTTACTGTGGCCCATCGCGAGGGCAGAGGCGCGTGAGCAACTGTCTTCTGAGTCTCTAGGACCACTGCCAGCGTTTTTGGGAGCCGATATCTGGACCGCTTTTGAAATATCATGGCTGAACAGTGACGGTCTGCCCCAGGTTGCTATAGCAGAGTTTATCTTCCCTTGTACCAGTCCAAATATTATTGAGTCGAAATCGTTTAAGTTATATCTCAATTCATTTAATCAAACGAAATTTGCTTCGACACAGGCCGTGAGTGAGGTTATGCGCGCAGATTTAGCCGCGGTATCGGGCGCAGACATCGATATTATTTTTTATGAGTTGGCTGAATACAACGGTTTTAAACCCATTGCTGAACCAGAGGGGCACTGCTTAGATCAGCAAGCTGTGGCGATTGACAGCTACAGCCCGGACGCAAGTTATTTGCGCGTGAATGACAGCCGCAGGACCGACGAGACACTCTATTCACATTTGTTGAGAACCAACTGTCCAGTCACCGACCAGCCGGATTGGGCATCGGTGTATATAAGCTATCAGGGTAGTGCAATAGACCGCGAAGGCCTGCTCAAATATCTGGTTTCCTATCGCCAGCACCAAGACTTTCATGAGCAGTGTGTAGAAAAAATATTCAGCGATATTATGCAGCGCTGCAAGCCCGAGCATCTCGATGTGTATGCACGCTATATGCGGCGTGGCGGGCTTGATATAAACCCTTATCGCAGCACGCGTTACAGACTGCCCGGCGCACATCGCCAAGTTCGTCAGTAAGGTAAGCTGGTTTAGGCGGGAATCTGACGCTCGCGCGGCGTTTTGTTGGCAAGGTTTTTATGCAGGTCTGTCACGCTAAAGACGTTAATCGGATCGGCGAAGCCTTTCACTGAAATTTGACCTTTGTCAGCGCATTCAACTGCGTCCTGAACGAGGTCATAGGTGTCTTTTGAAATTAAAATTTCATTGCTTTGTGCAGACGACTCTAACCGACTGGCGAGATTCACTGCGCGTCCAAGCAGCGTGTAGTCCAGCCGATTCTCAGTGCCGAAGTTGCCGACTTTACAAACGCCACTGTTGATGCCCATGCGGAGAGCAGGCGGATTATTGATCCCTTCAGCGCGCCAGCGTGCCTGCAGCTCCTTCATTGCCTTTTTCATCGCCAACGCCATTGAGACACAACTAATCGCGTCTGAGCGCACGCCACGACTTTCAGGGTCACCGAAAAATACCATTACCGCATCGCCAATCACTTTATCCACGGTGCCTCCGAAACGGAACGCAATTTCAGACATTTCCGTTAAGTAAGTATTCAGCAGTTTTGTTAACTGCTCTGGGTCGAGCTCCTCTGCGAGCTTGGTGAAGCCCTCCATGTCAGAGAAGAATACCGTCAGAGTCTTTTCTTGCGTTCCAGCCTTCACATCCTTGCCCGTCAATATGGCTTTGCGTAATGCCGGCGACAGATATTTAGACAGGCGAAAGGTACGAAGCGTCAGCCAGTCATTTTGCCGCAACACAGAGTCATGCTGATCTGCGAGCAAAAAGTGCGTGTCACGAGCGATATTGGTATTGAGCAGGCAGTAGCTAAAAGCCACCAGCAAAATAATTAACTGAACCGTGGAGGAGGGCACCACGGTAGCGGGCAACCACCAAAAACCCAGCCCCGCACCGATAAAGGCACCGCCAATATCGAGTGGCGCAGTAGATTTCATAGACCCGACAATCGTCACCAAAAAAATGGCACCTAAACTGAGCGTAACTATAGAATCAAATGCCACAAAAGAGACTAATAATCCCGTGAGTAGTCCGTCGCTGAACTCCATGACGACCGATACTTTTTCTAGCTGACTAAGCGGAACGGATTTCTTCAGCGTGAAGTAACTGCCAAATTGGTAGATAAAAACGCCAGACAGCACCGCTAGCACGGCGGGGTTGTAATCAAGGTCACGCCAGCTACCGAGAAAAATTGCAGCCGTGCAAATGCACAGCGCTAACCGATAGAGCTCCTGCAACCTTGGCGAAGGGTATATAAACGTTTTCCATGTCATGAAAACTAGTTTAGCACCAGTATTTCCACCTCACCTGACAATCTTTCACCGGCGCCGAGTCAATTGCTTTTGTCATGGGCATTGTGTACAGTTCACGCCGCTAAAACAGGGGCTGAAAGCAGTGAAATCAGCAAAAGTTTACGGTGAGGTGTCCGAGTGGCTGAAGGAGCACGCCTGGAAAGTGTGTAAACGTTAATAGCGTTTCGAGGGTTCGAATCCCTCTCTCACCGCCATACAAAGAAAGACCCCTTGAGGGTCTTTTTTTTGTATGCAATAAATAGCCCTATAAAGTGTCAACAGCGTGGGCCTCACGAATTCCCAGAAAATAGTGTTTCTTTTGGCCCGACCTGCGACATTAACAATTTATTTTTGAATAGCATTCCAAACATGTAAAAACCTGTATAAGCTACCATAGCAGAATATTCGGTCGTACTTAGATCTTCTATACACAATAAAAAAGTGACCATCAGTTCACCTAAATGAGACGGATATAATGAAAAAAATAACCCACGTCATAGCTATGTTAGTTGCGATTAGCTCAATTAACCTGTTTATAGCACCGGATGCTTATGCAGGAAAAAAGTCTCCATTCGCGCAAGCTGCCAAGGCCGCACAAGACGCAAAAAGAGCCTCTAAAAGGGCAGCTCAAGCTGCATCTGCCGCTGCCGCTGCTGCCGCAGCGCAAGCACAAGCCGCGGCAGCTGAAGCGCAGCGGGCCGCTGTTGCTGCTGCTCAAGAAGCACAGAGAGTCGCAGCCGCAGCCGCAGCCGCAGCTGAGGCGAGAATGAATAACGAAATTGATAGAGCCACAAAAGCGTTTACCGACAGCATCAAACCTATTGCAAACTCTACAAAGGGTTCATGTCCTGCGAAAGATGTTGAAATGGGCGTGTCCTATTGTGAGTACGCTAATGTTGAATTGGGCGCTTGCGGGGACTTTTCAATTGGTGGTGGAGACACTGGAATCCCAAAAATGGATGTGAATAAGTGTCTTAAAGGCACTTTTGGCACTAAAGCAAAAGGCAGTGCTTCGCTACTCACTTATATGGACTCTGAAAGCGGTGAGTTTGGCGCTACTATTGATATTCGTCAGGCAATAACTTTAGACTTTTTTGGCGTTCCGGTTAAAGTGAGACTGATGTGTGCTTTAACACGAGGAGGCCAAACATATGGGTCAGTCGATGTTAAGGCAGGGCAATCTATTCCTGCGATCCCCGCCGTTTCAGCAAGTGATGTTATATCGCTTCTGGTCACTAGAGGGGCTGCAAAGGCCAAAGGTGTTCCAAAGGTACCGGCAAAGGTTTCCAAAGCAGCTAAGGACTTGGAGATTCCCTGCAGTATCGCAACAACAGATTACAGTCTATTTTCAGGCGTACCACCCATTAACGTGGCTACAGTTAGCGCATCGATGATTTACGGTATCCAAAATTGGCAGATTAATGGTGAGGCTTGGAATGCTCAACTGCCAGCGGCCGGTGATAAGCTATCCGTCGATTTCGTTGTTCGAGTGGGTTCTGAAGCTGAATTAGGTAATGAACCGTTCAAAATCGACTTTTTAGGTGGATCTAAATCAGTAAAAATTCCTTCACCTTATTTGAAGATTGATCTGCTGGCCAGTGCGCAAGATCTTATCGCCAAACAAGCGCCAGCTTTCGGTGATGCACTTGAGTTCCCTGACTTATTAGTACAAAGAGTTGCCTTTACTGTACCTGGCTTTGTTGAGGAACTTAGCGAAGCAGAGCAATTAGCTGCAGCGCCCGGCGATTTATGGGGCACAATCACAGAGTAATTAGGGATTGTGTTACGTGAATACCGGTAACTATTTGTTGCAGTGAATAGTGATGATGTCTTAAAACCAGCGTCCGTGAGAAGCCTGCTTCTAACGGACGCTGGTTTTTTTGTTAATTCTTCTGGAGATGCTTTGTGGTTATTTAGTATTTGCAGGAGTAACAACAAAAATTTTGTCTTTCTAAATGTCGATAACTTAGCTGCTCATTCTGTCTAGCTAGAGGTAATGACGCGCTTTGACGCATTATCCGATACTCTAATCAAACCGTCACATTACTCTGCAGGCTCATACCAAATAGGTGAGCTGTAGGCGCGCTCTTGGGTGGTCATTTTTACAAAAGGAGGCATTTCAATATTGAAGCGGTTTGCATCATAGGCAGTCCATCGGGGTGATGGCACTTCAATAACGCGCACATAGTAAAACGCTTTTTGTTGTGTATTGAATTCAGGGTCTTGCCACAGAGTGCTTAGTTCAGCGGCGCCATATTTGTGGCTGTAGGTTGCGGAGGGGACATCGACAGTGGAGGGAAGATCTGGCACATCGCCGCTCAGCCAGAGTTGTACATGGCTGAATTCGTGAACCAGCACCGCGCGTGTCAGATGCGTGTTTTTCGTTTTTGAGATATGGGGCTGCACGAGAATCTCAATGCGTTTATTGGTGTAGATGGTGGTGCGCGCTAGCTCAGTGGTGCGGAGACTTTTATCGGTGCGCACACCTATTGTGTCGCACGGAAGGTTGTTGAAGGTGAGACACACTGATATTGCCAAATCCGTTATTGTCATCGCTAACTCTCCCTGAGTTAGTATCACTATAGATCAGGGGAACGGTCTTTATCGGCCTGCTACTCAATTTGTCTCTCTCTTCCGTGTACTTTTCCTGTCTGCTAGTGATAAAACAAAACCAAAATGGGCTTTCTCACGTACGCTATCGCAAGCAGTACCCAGCGGATTTTTTTTAAATGGCGCGTGAATTTCCCTAGGGTGCTGAGAAATGTCTGGTGGCATTAGAGGGAATAGGGCATGAAAAAATTCTTAGTCAGCTGTTGGTTTTTGCTCTTGGTGGGGTGCGGCGGAGGTGGGTCTGGCGCACCTGAGTCAGCGAGTGTCTCATTGGGTACTCAGCCAGTCCCGGAGCAGGTAAAGCCTAGCTCTGGGCGTAAGTCGGTCTCTCAAACGATCAATGGCGTTGTGGTTGATCGAACTTATACCATTCGCTATCCCGAAGCTCTTTCAAACGATGATTACCCGGTGTTTATTTTTTTCCACGACGCGGGCGAAGAGTCAGATAACTGGTTGAGCGAAAACCCCGAAATTTCTCGCATGATTGACGCTGGGCACTTTATCGGCGTGTTTCCCGATGGGCATGAGCAGCAATGGAATGTCAGCGACAGCAGTGGCGCGGACGATGTTGAGTTTGTTTCTGTAATAGTGAGCAGCTTCGATCAAATGCTGATTGACCGTGACCGAATTTACGCGACGGGTATTGGCAATGGCGCGCAGCTTGTTACGAAACTTGCGAAGGAGACATCCCTGCTGGCAGGCATTGCGCCTCTGTTCGGCAATCAGACTGTGGCACAGCGCGACTATGTTGCGCCGCAAGCGCTGTCGGTCTTTCAGGTAAGTGGTTTCGAGGCTGCTGTTGCGGAGGCGAGTAGTGCTGACGAAGTGTTGTCTGCAAAAGAGAGTGCTGAGAATTGGGCGTCGAGTTTTAACTGCACCCTGACACCTGATGAAGGCACTAGAGTGTGGGCAACCGAGCCTGTTGCGGAATTCACTTTTACTGACTGTCTTATGAACAAGAAAGTGCGCTATGCAGTGTTAGAGACAACTGAGACTGCCGCAGACTTTAAAAATGATTTCAACCTGTTTAGCACAGTGTGGGTATTTTTTGACTCGGCGGACCGCCTAGAGTCGCGCTCAGTGAAGTTTCTCGCATTGGGCGATAGCTATACAGTCGGACAAAGTGTTTGCTCGCTGTGCAATTTTCCAGAGCAATTAAAAGGGCAGTTGAAAGCTGAGTTTGCAGCGAGCGATGACGTTGCATTAGAGATGGTTGCAAAAACTGGCTGGACAACAACAAATCTTATCAGTGCATTGGATGCGCAAGTTCTGGCGGATGATTTCGATTTTGTAACCTTGCTCATTGGTGTGAACAATCAATTTCAAAATAAACCATTTGAGCTTTATGAGCGTGAATTTGTCGAGCTTGTTAATTCCGCCGTGGCCTTCGCGCGCGGCGACAAGACGCGAGTCTTGGTGGTATCGATTCCCGACTATGCCTACACGACGTTCGGCCAGTCGCGAAATCCTGATCTTATCAGTGCTGAGATAGCAGTCTATAACAGTTTCGCGGAAAACTACTGCGCCGAAAACGGTGTTTCATTTACCTATATCACAGATATTACTCAGCGCGGAATTGTCGAGCCTGAACTGGTCGCCACGGATGGATTGCATCCGTCGAGTGTTGCCTACAGCGAATTTGTTGAACGCTTACTTCCGGTGACCTTAGGGGCACTTTACTAGCCGCCTTGGTCTATCTCTTGCGGCAGAACAAACCATCGCACATTCTCTGCTGCGGGAGAGAGCCTCAGAGGGTAGGTCTCTCTGTTGAAGTTCGGCTGCGTTAGCACAGTTTCAGCCAGAGCCAGAAAGTGACTCAGAGGTTGCTGGTTTTTTGCGCTTTCAGCGTAGTGCTGGTCACTGTCGAAATCAATCTGAGCAAAGTTGTTTGCTGGGACTGTTGTTCTGTTTTGGTAGCGCCAGACGCCCGCTGAGGTATCGTAGTTATACAGGGGCAGAAGTTTTGCGCCATAGCGAGCGACTAATTCCACGGCGCTTACAAGGTACTCGAAGGTCTCTTCATCGATAAAATAATTAAAGTTGAGACGCACACCGCCGGGTCGCATAAGGGTTTCTCCCTCGCTAACGATGGTTTCAAGTGAAGCGCTATGTGGCTTATCTAAATCAAGCAAACTGTGGGCGTAGGGGCCAGCGCAGAAGCAGCCACCGCGTACTTGAATGCCGAAAAGGTCGTTGAGTACAGCAACGACAAAGCCGTAGTGCAGGTCGAGATCTTTGTGCTTGATGCGAAGCGAAATAATAGCCAGGCGGGGCTGGGTGGTGTTGCCTAGAATGTCGATATTAGTTTGCTTGCTCCAGCGAGCCATTGCGCGCTCGACAAAACTTTCTTCCTGCTGTTGAATTTCGCCTACGCCGACGGCGCGTTGAAGCTTAAATACTAGTCCCGCGCGAATCGATTCGACAATAGCAGGGGTGCCACCCTCTTCACGGCGCTCCTGATTTTGGGTGTAGCGATGACTTTCAGGCGTCACGTATACCACGGTCCCCCCAGCAGGTTGTGAGGGAATCCTATTAGTGAGTAATTTCCGTTTGACCACGAGTAGGCCGGGGGTGCCTGGGCCGCCGACAAATTTATGAGGTGAAATAAATACGGCATCTTTACTGCTATCACCGCGCTGATCAATCATCCCAGTCATATCGATATCAACGTAGGGCCCTGCGGCTGCATAGTCCCAAAACGAGAGAGTGTTGAAGCGGTGTAGCAGGCGCGTTACGGCATCAACATCAGTTTTTAGTCCAGTGATATTAGATGCTGCGGAAAAACTGCCAATCTTTAAGCGGCGGTCACTGTAGTGCTGCAATTTTTCTTCTAAGACTGCGACATCTAATAAGCCTTCGTCAGTGAGTGGAATGGTCACTAATGTGGCGATACTTTCGCGCCAGGGGAGTTCGTTGGAATGGTGTTCGTAGGGGCCTATAAAGACAACCGGGCGCTGGGTTTCGGGTATTTGATCCTCTAGAGGGTATTTGTCGCAAAGCCCTGCGGGCAATCTTAAGCTGAGAATATCGATGATTTTTTGAATGGCTGATGTTGCACCAGAGCCTGTAAAAATAACGGCGTCTTTGTCACTCGCATTCACCGCATGGCGAATCTCTTGCCGCGCTTGCTCTCTCAACGCTGTGGTTTGAGCGCCCGTGTAGGAGGTTTCAGTATGAGTGTTTGCGTAGAAGGGCAGAACGTTGTGCTGAATAAACTCTTCGATAAAACTCAGTGAACGGCCAGACGCAGTGTAGTCAGCGTAAATGAGAGGCTTAACACCAAATGCGGTTTCAATAAGCTGCTGTTCGCCGATAAGTGACTCGCGTATTTTTGTAATAAGTGTTGTCACGGTTTTCCCCTGTTGTACCAGAGTAAAATTATACGAAAACTCACCATGAACAATGTTCCTAATTGTTGCGTTTATGAAATTAAAAGTGAAACGATATATTTATTTAATCTTTATAAGTGGTTTAATGTTCCAAATAATCTATTTTAAGAGGTTTACTTGGGGGGTGATGAATGTCGTTATCTAAGTGGGATAAGCAAGATCAAAATATTCTCGAACTGCTTCAGCGCGACGCAACGCTGTCTGTTGCAGATATTGCTGAGCGTGTCGATATTTCTAAATCAGCCTGTTGGCGTCGAATTCAGAAATTAGAAGAGTGTGGCGTGATTCAGCAGCGAGTCACTTTGCTCAGCCAGCAGCACGTGAACTTGCCTTTGACGGTCTATATTTCGGTGCGCACAAATCAGCACAATGATCAGTGGGCAGAACAGTTTAAATCTGCGGTGGAGGGCATTCCTGTGGTGCTTGAGGTGTATCGCATGAGCGGCGATCTGGATTATCTGATTAAAGCCGTGGTGCAAGATGTGCAGGGGTACGATCGGCTTTACAAAGAACTGATAAAAATTAATATTAACGATGTCAGCGCCAGTTTTGTTATGGAAACCATCAAGAAAACCACAGAGCTGCCATTAAGCCATTTTGGCTAATCTAATACGCCGCGCGGCGGCCTTTGCATCGACCGTTACCCCGGCGAGGGATGCGTTTCGATCAGTATTTGAAGGTTTTTTTATCCACCGCAACCCAATCGATAAATGCTTGGCTGGCTTTCGAGAGTGGTCGTCCGGTGCGCCATGCTATCGCCATATTTACAGCTACTTTGGGTCTGAGTGGAATGGCAATCAAATTAGGTTCCTGCTGTGCGACAATCCGCAGGCCCACTGTGCTAACAAAGCCCTGCTCGACGGTGCGGATAATCAGCGGTAAAAAATTGGTTTGCAGTCGAATATCAGGCTGAACGCCTGCCTGTGTGCAGAGGCGTTGCAGTGCGGTGCGCAAGAAGTACCCAGACTCATAGAGGGCCATGGGAGCGCCAGCGAACTGTGATGGGCGAATATGACGCAGTTTGCTGAAGGGATGATTGCGTGCGACGCAGGCAACCATTTCCTCTTTGATAAATGGCGCTGTCGAAAGCGCGGGATCAATGTTATCCGCATTGACCACGCCCACTTCAATCTCATCATTGAGCAGCATCGCTTCGATACGTTTACTGCCTGCCTGTGCAATATCTGCCGTTAGTTCTGGGTAGAGTTTTAAAAAACGGTCGAGTAAGTCGGGCAAAAAGTAGGCTGCTAACATGGCAGGGCAGGCGAGGCTTAGTTTGCCTGTCAGTTGGGTTTGGTTGTCGGAGACTGATGATTTTAGGGTGTCGACGAGGGTTAAAAGTGTTTTTGCCTGGCGATAAATACTCTCTCCGTCTGGGGTTGCCTTAATCGAGCGGCCTTTGCGCTCCAACAGCAAACAGCCAAGACTTTCCTCGAGCTTTTGAATAGCAATGCTGACCGCAGATTGCGCCATGGGCAAGGTCTTAGCGGCGCCACTAAAGCTTTTCTGCTCGACGACAGCGACAAATACTTCGAGTTTTCGCAGGTTCATATTGAGTTCTCATGTATCTATTAAATATATAGTTTTAATATAAATTAACTATTTTTTATATGAAACAACTTTTGTTAAGCTTGCCGCCGGTTTTATTCATTTGTTTGGAGCAGATTTCATGGGTACAGGTAATTCTTGGCAGCGCTTTGTGTGGGAAGATCCATTTTTGCTGGATCAGCAGTTATCTGACGAACAGAGAATGGTGCGCGACTCTACTCGTCAATACGCCCAAGAGCGGTTGCAGCCGAAAATTCGTGCGGCGTTTCAGAATGAAACCAGCGATCCAAGTATCTTCCGCGAAATGGGTGAGATGGGCCTGCTCGGTTTAACCATTAACGGCTATGGTTGTGCGGGTATGGATTACATTAGCTACGGCTTGGTTGCGCGAGAAATTGAGCGGGTTGACTCGGGCTATCGCTCAATGATGAGCGTGCAGTCTTCATTGGTCATGTATCCCATTTATGCCTACGGCAACGATGAACAGCGCGACAAGTATCTGCCTAAGTTGGCGACCGGGGAGTTTATCGGCTGCTTTGGCTTGACCGAGCCAGACTATGGGTCAGATCCCGGTGGTATGGTTACGCGCGCGCGCAGCGTCGACGGTGGCTATGTGATGAATGGCGCGAAGATGTGGATTTCAAACAGTCCGTTTGCGGATGTCTTTGTGGTCTGGGCTAAAACTGATGATGGCGAAATACGCGGCTTTATCCTTGAGAAGGGTATGCCGGGGTTAAGCGCGCCCAAAATCGAAGGCAAGCTGTCATTGCGCGCGTCAACCACAGGCCAAATTGTTATGGAAGATGTGTTTGTCTCTGAGTCCCAGTTGCTGCCAAATGTGAAAGGACTGAAAGGGCCATTTGGCTGTTTAAATAACGCGCGATACGGTATTGCTTGGGGTTCTTTGGGGGCGGCAGAAGCCTGTTGGCATGCGGCGCGCACCTACACTATGGAGCGCAAGCAGTTTAATCGACCGCTCGCGGCAACCCAGCTAATTCAATTAAAACTGGCCGACATGCAGACTGACATCAGCCTTGCCCTGCAGGGTTGTTTCCGCGCTGGGCAGCTGATGAATGAGAACAATATCGCCCCTGAATTGGTATCGTTAATTAAGCGTAACTCCTGTGGAAAGTCGTTAGCCATTGCCCGTATGGCACGTGATATGTTGGGCGGAAACGGCATTTCAGATGAATACCCTGTGATGCGTCACATGATGAATCTGGAAACGGTCAACACCTATGAGGGAACACATGATATTCACGGTTTGATCTTAGGGCGTGGTCAGACAGGTATTGCTGCGTTTTAACCTGTTTCGTCGATATTAGTTGTCATCCCATAATTGTCTATCCCGGGTTTTTCCGGGTATCGCTTTTTGTTCTTGGCAGTGATGAGAACTGTGCTTACTATGAAGTTTATTTCTTCACTCTGGTTGGGGTGTAATTGCGATGAAAAATAGTCTGTTGTTGGTGCTTATTACCTGTGTGGTCGTGGTTTTTTATAGCTTCAAAGGTGACCTGACGGGCGATGGCAAGAGTGCTGATGTGTTGTTTGTTGGGGGACGTGTTTTGGATCCCGAAACAGGCTTGGACGCGGTTGCCAATGTTGCTGTGAGTGACGGTCGCATCGTTTATGTCGGGTCTGACACACGTGCCGCGTCGCGAACTATTGATGCGTCAGGGCTGATTGTGGCGCCGGGGTTTATTGATATCCACAGCCATGCAATTAATGAACTCGGCCAGCGTTTGCAGGTGGCTGACGGCGTGACAACGGCATTAGAGCTTGAAGCGGGCGCCTATCCCGTCGGTCAACTTGAGACACTGTTTCCCGCGGGCGCGTTGATCAATTATGGCGCGTCGGCGGGTCATATCTGGATTCGTCAATCGATCTTGGAAGGGGCTGAACAGCTTTCCGTTACCGCTCAACGCAAGGTTGTTGATGGCGAAAAAGCCACGCGCAGGGGGGCAACATTTTCGGCGCATGCCTCAGCGGCGGAGCTTGAAGCAATGACAGCATTGCTCAGCGCACAGCTCGACGAGGGTGCCTTCGGTATTGGATTGCTGTTGGATTACATTACACAGGCAATGTCTGCCGATGAGTTAGAGGTCATTTTTACGGTTGCTGCGAACTATGCCGCGCCCCTTTTTATTCATATTCAGCGCGGCTTGCCCGGTGATATCTCAGGGTTGCGCGATATTATCGCACTGGCGCAAAAGCACGGGGCGACCGTCCATGTCTGCCATATCAACGCGAACGCGATGGGTGAGGTGGACGCATTTTTGGCCATGATTGAACAGGCCCGCGCTCAGGGCGTGCAGGTGACCACGGAAGCTTACCCTTACAATGCAGGCTCTACGCAAATTGGCGCAGCTGTCTTTGGGCGCAATTGGCAGGAGATTTTTGATATTTCCTACGAGGATGTGGAGTGGGCTGCGACGGGTGAGCGTTTCAATGAAGCTATGTGGCAAGAGTATCGCGCTAAGTATCCCGAAGGTCAGATTATCCATCATTACGGGAAAGAGCCGTGGACCCGTCAAGCGATTTTGGCCCCAGGGGTTATTATTGCTAGTGATGCCATGCCGGTTTTCAATCTTGAGGAAAAAGTGCACCCGCGCGGTGTTGGCACCTTTGCGCGATTCTTGGCACGTTACGGATTTGCGCAAGGTGAGTCTGAAGATACACTGGCATTGTTGGCTAAAATCACGTTGCTTCCCGCTCAACTGCTGGGGAAAAGCGCACCGCAGTTTGGGCGCAAAGGCAGAATTCAAGAGGGGATGGATGCCGATATTACTGTGATTGATCTGAAAACACTCAGTGACCGCGCAACTTACCGCGAGCCTTTTTTAACCTCCGTCGGCTTGCCCTACGTGCTAGTCAATGGTGTCTTGGTGATAGACCAAGGCGAGTTGGTCGAGAGTGCCAAGCCCGGCGTGAAACTGAACCAAGTAGTCCAACATTGATACTTGATCTGCAGAGTTCTTTCACCGTTCTGTGATCTCTTTTTAGACAGACGCGGTGCGATCAATAATGACTGGCAGGCGAGATTGATCAAACTTCAAATCGATCAAGTGCGGTCAATTTGTGCTAAGAGTAGCCGCGCTAGATCAGTCTTGGGTTAGCTGGTTAAGTTGCTGAAAAGCATCAAACTGCGTGAGATAAATATTGCCGGAGAGCATTTCAGTCAATCCTGAATAGCGCAGATTATCCATGACCGGACCCTTGACCTCTGACAGGTGCAGACAAATACCCTGATCACGTAGCCTCTCGTTAATCATTTCTAACACTTCGAGAGCGCTGTAATCAATTTCGTTGATGGCGCTGCACATCAAAACCACATGGGCAATTTTGTCGTTGGCGTAAATACGATTGTAAATAAGCGTTTCTAAAAATGAGGCATTGGCAAAGAAAAGGCTTTCGTCAACGCGTAGATTGAGCACGTGAACATTGGTGGTTACGCGGTAGCGCTGGATGTTGCGGAAGTGCTGCGTACCTTCAACGAGACCGACTTCGGCGATATGGGGAATCGATGTGCGGTAGAGGTAGAGGCCAATAGAGAGCAGCACCCCGCAGAGAACACCCGCTTCTACGCCAAACAGTAGCGTGCCGAGAATGGTAATCATTAGCGCGCGGAAGTCACTGGCTGAAAAGGTCCATGTCTTGCGCACAATGGCGAGATCAACAATTGACAGCACAGCCACAATGATGGTGGCCGCAAGTGTTGCTTTGGGTAAAAAGTAGAGTGCTGGTGTGAGATACAGTGAGGCGAAAGCAATACCGATGGCGGCATAAATACTGGCGGCTTGGGTTACGGCGCCGGCGTCGTAGTTGACCACAGACCGTGACAGCCCGCCGGTGACAGGAAATCCACCCGATATGGCAGATGCCACATTGGCTGCGCCCAAGCCAAAGAGCTCTTGGTTGGTATCTATGTTAGTCCGCTTTTTTGCCGCGAGTGTTTTCCCCACTGATACCGACTCAACATAGCCAATAATCGCAATACTCAGTGCAGGCAGCCACAGTTGTTCGATCAGCGCAAAGGAAATCTGTGGCATCGCGATACGCGGCAGCCCAGTGGGAATGGTGCCAACAATGGCCACACCCTGCAGATCAAGACGCCAATACCAAACACAAAAAATGGTTGTCACGACGCCTATGACTGGCGCAGCTTTTGCAATGAGAGCGGCATTGTTTTGGGTAAGCCCACGCTGCGTTAGCAGGGGTGCAACGCCACTGCGCGCCCAGAATAAAAAAACTAAGACGAGCAGCCCAATTGCCGCGGTAGTGCCATTGATGGTGGTCATATTTGCTGCCAGCGTGCGCAGTATTTCGGGCGCCGTATCGCCGTGGGCTGAGATGCCAACAATGTGACGTAATTGGCTGAGCGCAATAAGAATACCGGAGGCGGTAATAAATCCAGAGACAACCGTGTGGGACAAAAAATTGGCGATAAAGCCCAGTCTAAAGGTCCCCATCAACAGTAAAAACCCTCCAGTGAGCAGCGCCAGTGCGGTTGCTGCACTGATATAGTCGACGGAGCCTTGCTCGACAATCTTGCTCAGCGCGACCATGGTCATCAGTGATACGACTGCGACTGGTCCCACCGAGAGGGCGCGGCTACTGCCAAACACGGCGTAGGCAATTAACGGGAAAATACTGGCATATAGCCCTGTTTCGGCGGGCAATCCGGCCAGCAGGGCGTATGCCAACGATTGTGGGATCAGCATCATGGTGACCACCACACCTGCAACCATATCCGCCTTAAACGTGCTGGTATTGTAGTCGCGCAGCCATGCGGCGGCGGGCAGTCTCAGGAACAGATTCTTCAGAAGCATGGCTTATTTTTCCGCAGGACAATCAGTGAACCACTCATGACCCTTGAGCATGAGGTTCCAGTAAACAAAAGGCAAACCAACGGCTTTTAGCAACCACGCCAAACGTGTGGGTTTGGTGCCGTTATTGAGCCAGTTTGGAAAGGTTGGCGCAACGCGACCGCCATAACAAAACTCTGCCAAGATAATTTTACCTCGCTCAACCGTCAGCGGACACGAGCCGTAGCCGTCGTAATGTGCCGCGGGCTGCTGAGCCGCCTGTGCGGCACAGATATTTTTTGCCACCACGGGCACTTGCTTGCGCACGGCTGCCATTGTCTTGGCATTTGTTGTATTCATGACGTCACCGAGGCCCCAGATATTGCTGTGCTGCTTGTGCTGCAAAGTCTGAGGATTGACATCGAGCCATCCGGCTTGATCGGAGAGTCCGCTGCTTCGAATAAAATCAGGGGCATGCTGCGGTGGGCAGACATGAAGCATATCGAACTCTTTGCACACGCGGGTTTTGTTGCCGTGACTGTCGGATACGTCGAACCAAGCCTTTTTATTCGGGCCATCGACTTTAACGAGGTTGTGATTAAAGCTCAGCGCAGCGTTGTATTTTTTAATGTACGCCATCAGAGGTTCAACATAGGCGGCGACGCCGAACAACAGGCCGCCGGCATTACAAAAATCGATATCAATGTTGTTGATGGTGTTGTTTTTGTACCAGTGGTCGGCGGACAGGTAGAGTGCTTTTTGTGGCGCGCCAGCGCACTTAATGGGCATGGGGGGTTGGGTAAATATCGCCTTGCCATGGGTGGTTTGCTGAACCAATTCCCATGTGTACGGCGCGAGATCATAGCGGTAGTTTGATGTCACTCCATACTTGCCGAGGGACTCCGACAAGCCTTCGATGGCGCCCCAGTTAATCACGAGACCGGGCGCAACTACGAGTTGTTGATAGTAGACTTCGCCGCCATCACTGAGGACAACCTTGCTCTCTTCGGCGACTACTTGAGTGACCGCTGACACAATGAGACTGGCGCGATGATCAATTAAATCTGCGGTGCGTCGCTCAGTGGATTTGGCTGAAAAAACACCGCCGCCCACCATGGTCCAGCCGGGTTGGTAATAGTGTTTGCTAGAGGGGTCGATCAAAGCGATACGCAGCTTTTTATTGCGTTTAAGCAGGCTCGCCGAGACGGCAATGCCACCGGCACCTGCGCCGATAATCACAATATCAAATGTGGGTTTTGCCTGTGTCGCTGTTGGTGATAGTGCAGGTGCCGTTGATTGGCCACTCCGATTTGCAGCGTCAAAGATCATGGAGGAGCGGTTGCCGGTGCGGCAGTAGGCGTGAATACGCTGTCCACTGCCCATAATTTCGCGAAATACCAGCACTGCGCTGTCGGGCATTTTACCTGCGGTAAAGGGAAGGTTGACCACCACTATATTGCGGGCGTTTGCAGCCGCAGTGATTTCTTCGACGCTGGGCTGGTCGGCGGCCTCGCCATCAGGGCGGTTGCAGATAATGGTGGTTACACCAAGGTCCGATAGCGTTGCGATATCGTTGCTGTGAATCTGATCAGAGACGGACACTTGGCTGTTGACTGTGGTTATTTTCACCTTATTTCGCTCCTAACGACCATTGTGATTACCGAACATTATTGGGGGCCTTTAATTCAACAACGCCATCACACTCTGCAGGCGGAAAATGGCCAGCACGCATAGTGATCTTGATGGCGAGCAGAATCAACTTCTGCATGTGCAGATCTGCGCTGAAAATCCGTCGAGCACACAGATGAGGTGGGGCGATTATAACCTTTGTGGTAAGAATAGATTTGCATCATCGGGCGTGGTTTGAGACTATCTAACCGAGTAAAAGTAATAAGTAGTATCAAATAAGGGGACCTGTCCAAATGAAAACCTTTATCGCTGCTAATAAAGTAGTCTTGTTGATCTTTTGGTTGGGTTTTGCCGTCAATTTTTTTGTGCCGATTATCGATACTGAACTGCCTTGGATTCTTTGGAGTGGACTCGCTATGTTTGCGGTTCATGCATTGGAGTTGATGGTGATGTTTAAGAAACTCCGTGAGGCGGGCCATGCATCCATCAAAAATAGTCTGATGGTGTTGCTGTTTGGTATTTTGCATTGGCGTCCATTGTTGCGTGGGTGAATCCTATGACATTTTGGCGGAACTTTTTGCAACGGGCCTCTTCACAAAAGAGCTCGCAGGGCACATCAAATACTCAAAAACGTGCATTTAAGCATGATCGCGTGGAGCAAATTCAAAGAGCGCTGGAGAACGCGTCCAAAGAGGCTTTGCCGCCCAGCGAAGTAGTTGAAACCCTCAATTGGCCGCAGTGGTACGAGATATTTAAAACGGTGGCGACAGCCGGAAATCCGTCGTTACAACTCCCCAATAGCCGGGAAAATATTATTGACTTTATGGATCACAAGCCACTGAAAGAAGCCTTTGCCAGAGGTGCTGACGCAACAGTGTTGGGTATCCATTTTGCCACGCATTTCGATGTGCCTTTGTTCCTCCGGGACAACGGGATATTTGATTAACTCAGGTGTGATTTACGTCGCTTAATAGCGTTTAGGAGGCCGAAAAGATGCTCACTCGGTTTGCGGATAAAACCGATCTTGATGCGATCAATACTGTTGTTAGTGAAGCTATCTCGGTTTGGCCGATGGCTGAGCGTGCAAAACGCCTTGCCGTTACCGCTATGTCTTATAGCCCATTAGACTTTGATTATTTTCGTTTCACCGTTGGGCTCGAAGGGAACAAAATAGTGGCCGTGGTGGTGTGGGATCAAACGTCAGTGCATGCCACGGTTAACGGCCCAGCAAAGTTAGTGCATGGACTCTATGTGTTGCCAGACTGTCAGGCGAAAGGTTGGGGCAAGTATTTATTAACTGAGGCCTTTGTTAGCGTGGCATTAGATGCGGATGTCGTCGGTGTGCTAATTCGTGCAGAGCGTGTTTCTGTAAGTTTCTTTGAGCATCTTGGCCTGACGCCACTGCCAGCGCAAAAAGCGTCGGACTATCCCTACCGGTTTTGGTTTTCGCTCTAGCTGTCAGCGCCGATTTAGGCGAGGCTTGCCCTTAAAAATTCCGTCAGCAAATGCACCGCTTGATTCTTTCTGTTGGCATTAATCAAACTAATTCCCACTGTCCCAAGCTCGGGAAATTGCTCTGAAGGGCGCATAATTTTGAGATTGCTGGGCACAGTACTTTTGGCCAGCACGGTCACCCCCAAACCCTCTTGAATGGCGTATTGAATGCCGGTTAAGTCCGGAATGGTGTAAACGATTTGCCAAGGTTGTTTGGCTTTGTCGAGCAGCGCAATAGCGCGTTGGCGATAGATGCATCCCTGAGCTGCGACGATCAATGGCACAGGTGAGGCCTTTTGCGCGCTGTGGTCGGCGCTGGTAACCCACACCAATTCGTCTGTATTCACCAATTCATCATTGCTCGAGCCCGGGTCGTCACAGAGTGCCAAAATAAGATCATGACTGGCCTTGCCAACTTTTGAGAGTAGGTTTTTGCTCAGTTCACAGTTCACTTCCAACGTCACATTGGGATAGGCTTTGGCGAAACGGCTGACGATTTTAGGCAGTAAAATGGTGGCAAATTCACTCGGAATTCCCAAGCGAATTTTCCCCGTTACCGCGCTCTTTGACAGTTGACTGACAGCTAGGTCGTTAAGGGCCAAAATTTGTGTGGCATGGCCATAGAGGTTCTCGCCGGCCTCGGACAGCTCGAGGTTTTGCCCATTGCGCAGCAGCAAACTTTCCCCCAGCAGTTCTTCCAAACGCTGAATTTGCAAGCTTACGGCCGGTTGCGAGCGCCCCAGTAGCTCACCGGCTTTGGTGAAGCTGTTTAATTGCACAACTGAGACAAAGGCGCGCAGCAAATCCATGGGTAAATTTTTCATGTTGAACTCGATTTTTCAGTGTTTTTACGCAGTTAGCTAACATTTAAAATATTAATAGCAGCATTGTATCTATTAATTTAACAAATTATAACCAGAAGCCTATTATGCGCTGTTAGCGCGTTGGTCGACGCTCGCACGTTAGGATGTTAGAGCCAAAGGAATGGTTGAGTTGGACGGCCACGTACACAACCCCATTGCATTGTCCTGAGGTTTAAAAGCATCCTATGTCGATAGATTCTGAAGTCAATAAGACTATTTTTTACGATTACCACATTGCTGCAGGCGGGAAAATGGTTCCTTTTGCAGGCTACCTTATGCCAGTCCAATACCGCGCGGGCATTATGCAGGAGCATCTGCATAGCCGGGAGAAAGCAGGTTTGTTTGACGTTTCTCACATGGGGCAAGTGGTTGTAACCGGCGCAGGTGCTGCGCGGGCGCTTGAGAAATTGGTTCCAGTCGACCTAGAAGCACTGGCCATCAATCAGCAGACCTATGCGACCTTTACCGCGGAAGACGGTGGTGTGCTCGATGATCTGATTATTACGCGCTGGGCTGAAGACAGCTTCTTTCTGGTGGTCAACGCTGGCTGTAAGCATGCGGATATCGCCCATATTCGGCAGCACCTGCCGGATTTTGATGTCACCTATCTCGGCGATCGCGGTCTTTTGGCGCTGCAGGGGGTGCGCGCGAAGGAGGTTATGGATGAGCTGGCGCCGGAGGCGAATAAGCTTGTATTTATGAACGGCTGCCGCGCCACCATTGATGGTATGGACTGTTACATCACACGATCCGGTTACACCGGTGAAGATGGATTTGAAATTTCCGTTGCGCCAAGCGATGCCCTTGCCTTAGCGGACAAGCTGCTCTCCTACGATATTGTTGAATGGATTGGTCTTGGCGCGCGTGATTCACTGCGTCTTGAGGCGGGACTGTGCCTCTATGGCCATGATATGGATGTAACCACTTCACCCGTTGAAGCAGGGATTCTGTGGAGTATTAGCAAATCACGTCGTGTTGGCGGTGCGAAAGAGGGCGGCTTTTTGGGCGCCGAGGCAATTTTTGCCCAAATCGCCAATGGTGTGGCCAAGAAGCGTGTTGGCTTTCTTGTTGATGGCCGCGCGCCAGTGCGTGAGGGCGCTGAGATTGTTGATGCCAGTGGCGCCGTGGTTGGCGCAATCACCAGCGGAGGGTTTGGCCCAACGCTGCAGGCGCCCATTGCCATGGGTTACGTGCCTACGGAGCTGGCGGCGGTTGGGACGCAGTTGAATGCCTTGGTTCGCGGCGTGGCGAGACCGATCACCGTGGCTAAAATGCCGCTGGTTGAGCAGCGCTACTATCGAGGCTAACGCGATTGGCAGGATTAGCGGTGTTTGTTTCGGGTGGGCCGCACTGATTATTTAACTTTTTTGTTTGCGCAATATTCTTTTTCGGGGAGCAGTAACAATGTTAGACACACAAACTACTTTGACAGGGTTGGAAAACGCGGCAGAGTTTATTGCACGTCATGTTGGACCAAGCGCCGACGATCAACAAAAAATGCTTGAGATAGTGGGTTGCGAGACCCTCCAGGATTTAACCCGCCAGGTTGTCCCCAAGGCAATTGCGATGACCGCGGCGCTGGATATTGTCGACGGTTGCAGCGAAGCGCAGGCAATTGCTGAGTTGCGCGTGATGGCGAAACAAAACAAGGTACTGCGCAGCTTTATTGGTCAGGGTTACTACAACACATTTACCCCCAATGTTGTGCAGCGCAATATTCTTGAAAACCCCGCATGGTACACCGCTTATACGCCTTATCAGCCCGAGATTTCGCAGGGCCGCTTGGAAGCGTTGATCAACTTCCAAACCATGGTGACAGACCTTACTGGCATGGAGATGGCCAACGCGTCGATGCTGGATGAAGGCACCGCAGCCGCCGAGGCAATGGCTCTTTGTCAGCGCATGTCGAAATCGAAGTCTATGCGTTTTGTCGTCGATCGTGATTGTCTGCCGCAGACCATCGAAATTATCAAAACTCGCGCGGAACCCATGGGTATCGACGTGGCAGTCGTTGATCCAGCAGCATTGACTGCGGACGAGCAAATGTTTGGTTTATTGCTGCAATACCCCGGTGCGAGTGGCGAGATCCACAATTATCGCGACATCGTCAAACAAGCACAGCAGCAGGGTGCTTTGGTCGTTATGGCTGCTGATATATTAAGTTTGGTGCTACTTGAGTCACCCGGTTCTCTGGGCGCTGATGTCGCCATCGGGTCCACCCAGCGTTTTGGTGTGCCTCTTGGCTTTGGCGGCCCCCATGCCGGCTATATGGCCACCCGTGAAGCGTTTAAGCGCAACTTGCCCGGTCGTTTAGTGGGGCTGTCGCAAGACGCCAATGGCGAGCCAGCCTATCGCTTGGCGTTGCAGACACGCGAGCAGCATATTCGCCGCGAAAAGGCGACTTCCAATATATGTACGGCGCAAGTGTTGTTAGCGGTTATTGCCAGCATGTATGCGGTTTATCACGGCCCCGATGGGTTGCGCCGCATTGCCCAGCGGGTTCATTTAATGACCTCTGTGCTAGCAAAGGGTCTACACCTGAACAACATTGAGCTGGTCAACACCCATTGGTTTGATACTCTCACCATCAAGACCGGCGCACGCACGGCTGATATTCATGCTGCTGCTGAAGGCCGCGGAATTAACCTGCGGGTAATTGATGCATCCACCGTCGGCGTGTCTCTTGATGAGACGACGACACGTGACGACATCGCATGTCTTTGGGATATTTTGATTGGCAACCACAATCTTTCTATCGAGCAGCTTTCTGAAGAAGTGGGTGCCGCGCTGCCGACTGGTCTAGTGCGCAGCGATAGCTTCCTGACACATCCGACATTTAACCGCTATCACTCTGAGACAGAAATGCTGCGGTATTTACGCAAGCTGTCGGATAAAGATATTGCCCTCGATCGCGCCATGATTCCGCTCGGCTCATGCACCATGAAGCTCAATGCGACGGCGGAGATGCTGCCCATTACGTGGCCGGAATTTTCCAACATGCATCCCTTTGCGCCGGCCAGCCAAACTCTCGGCTACCGCGCCATGATCGATGATCTCGAAGCGATGTTATGCGCCGCCACAGGCTATGACGCAATGTCACTGCAACCCAACGCGGGATCTCAAGGTGAATATGCTGGGCTGTTGGCGATTCGCGGATATCACGAGAGCCGCGGCGACAGCCATCGAAATGTCTGTCTCATTCCAAGTTCGGCACACGGCACTAACCCAGCGTCTGCGCAAATGTGTGGCATGCAAGTGGTGGTGGTGAAGTGTGACGATCAGGGCAATGTGGATGTGGACGATCTGCAGGCCAAGGCTACAGCGCACTCTGCTAATTTGTCAGCGATTATGGTGACATACCCGTCTACCCACGGGGTGTTCGAAGAGCGCATCACGGAAATTTGTGACATTGTCCATGAGCACGGCGGTCAGGTGTATATCGATGGCGCCAATCTCAACGCTATGGTCGGTGTCTGTCAGCCGGGTAAATTCGGTGGCGATGTCTCTCACTTGAATCTGCATAAAACATTCTGTATCCCCCATGGCGGCGGCGGTCCTGGTGTTGGTCCCATCGGCGTCGGTGCGCATCTAGCGCCCTTTATGCCGAAAGAGTTTGAAGGCGGTGAGCGCCGCGGTGGACAGGTCTCTGCAGCGCCCTACGGCAGTGCCAGTATTCTGCCGATCACATGGATGTATATCCGCATGATGGGACGTGTTGGCCTAAAGCAAGCGACTGAAGTGGCTATTTTGAATGCCAACTATGTTGCCACTCGCTTGCAGGATCACTATGAAATTCTGTACACAGGCGCACACGGTCGTATTGCGCACGAATGTATTTTGGATGTCCGCGGCATTAAAGACGATATTGGCATAAGCGTCGACGATATCGCCAAACGCTTGATCGACTATGGCTTCCATGCACCCACCATGTCCTTCCCAGTTGCTGGAACCTTGATGATCGAGCCGACAGAGAGTGAGTCGAAGGCCGAGTTGGATCGCTTTTGTGATGCCATGATTGCCATCAAGCAGGAAATCAATCAGGTCGCCTCGGGACAGTTCTCCCTCGACGATAATCCGCTGGTGCATGCACCCCATACCGCAGCAGTGGTGACCGCCGACAATTGGACGAGAGGTTACAGTCGCAGCCAAGCAGCGTATCCAGTGACTTCTGTGCGCGCCAATAAGTATTGGCCACCGGTCGGTCGATTGGATAATGTCTATGGCGATCGCAACTTGATTTGTTCTTGCCCGCTAATCTCTGACTACGAAACAGATCCAAGCTAAGCGTCTGCATTTTGTGGCGTGCCCCGCGAGACTTGTGATGAGCCTCGCGGGGCTTGTCTGTGGCAGATAACGCCTATCTTCTCGTTAAAAGATAGCGCTCGTTAAAACAGGGTTCTTTATCGTTTACTGACCTCACAAAGACTCTGGCATCAGTCTTCCCGAGGTGGAGCCTTTCGCGCCAAAGGTAAAGCTTTTGCCGACAATGCCGCTGGGGAATTCTGCACTGGCTATGAGACCGCTGCTGCGGTGAGCGATTAGGTAGGTTTTGAAGAACTGATCTTCGTAGCCCTGGGCAATGGCTTCGCTGCCAGGCACCAAGCGGCGCGCCTGCACGCCGGAAAGTCCACCAAGCCAGGCCAGTTGCACTTGATTGTTGCGAAAGGCAGTGACGGCCGCGGCATAACTTTTTACCGGAATATAGCGTGCGTCGACATTGAGTTGGCTTTGAAGGTAGCGCGCCACTTTGTCGAAGCGCTCCTGCAGATGAGACTCGTCTTCATCGGGAATGGCGGTAAGGACGAAAGTTTCAGCGCGTGCTGCAGCACTGATGAGCAGGAGAATAAAAAGCGTGAGTTTGATGGAAAACCGGTTGAACATTGTAAAGACCTATCCCTGTTAAAATGCGCCGCATTGTAGCAGCGCCAGAGACAAATATCGCCACCGGCAGGGCACTGCCGGTGGTTGATTGCTAACGGTAAGAGTTACGCCTGTTCAGAGGCCCAGCGCGCGAAACTACTGCCTGATTCGGCAAGGGTTTTAATCAATGCAGCGGGTTGCCACGATGCTTCGCCGGTCTCTTGATGGAGTCGAGTCAGCTGCTCGTAAACGCTGGCTAAGCCCAACTCGTCGGCGTATTGCATTGGGCCGCCGCGGTAGACCGGGAAGCCGTAGCCAAACACATACACTACATCAATATCGCCAGGCCGTTGCGCGATACCTTCTTCCAGAATCTTCGCGCCTTCGTTAATTAACGGCAGTATCAGACGCTGGACAAGTTCGGCATCCGAAAATTCGCGGCGACTGATATTGTGAGCCACCGCCATCGACTCGATCAGTGCCATTACCTCTGGATCATTGGTTCGCGCGCGCGTCTGAGCATCGTATTTGTAGTAACCGGCGCCGGTTTTCTGTCCCAGTCGGCCCATTTCCACAAGGGCATCGGCGATACAGTAGCTCGCAGGATTACCTTTTTGCTCGTCACTGAGCACTTCGCGCACTTTGTAGCCAATATCAATGCCGGCTAAGTCACCGACAGCGATAGGGCCCATGGCCATGCCAAAATCTTGCATCACTGTATCGATCTGTTCTGGCGTTGAGCCTTCGATAAGGCACAGTTGTGCTTCGCGGCTGTATTCGCTAAACATACGATTGCCGATAAAGCCATCGCAGACTCGCGCAAGAACTGGCACTTTGCCAATGGTTTTAGCCAACTGCATGGCGGTGGCAATAACATCGTCAGCGGTTTTGTCGGCACGGACAATCTCTAACAGCTTCATAATATTGGCGGGGCTGAAAAAGTGCAGACCAATAACATCCTGCGGACGCTGAGTGGCAGCCGCAATTTGGTCAATATTTTGATAGGAGGTGTTGGTGGCGAGAATTGCGCCAGGCTTGCACACTTTATCGAGCTGGCTGAACACTTGCTGTTTGATGGCAAGATTTTCGAACACGGCTTCGATCACCAGATCGACATGGGCCAAGTCTTGGTAGTCAGTGGTACCGCTGATCAAATCCATGCAGGCTTGTTTTTTAGCGTCACTAAGCTTGCCTTTTTTGACGGAATTACTGTAATTCTTCTCGACAATACCGAGGCCACGCTGCAGAGCTTCTGGGTTGATTTCGAGAAGTGTCACGGGTATGCCAATGCTGGCAAAGTTCATGGCAATACCACCGCCCATAGTGCCGCCACCGATGATGGCGACAGACTTAATCGGTCGCTGGGGCGTGTCCTTTGGCAGACCTTTTATTTTGTTCGCCTCGCGCTGGGCGAAGAACATATGACGCATGGCCGCAGACTGACTGGATACCATGCATTCATGGAAAAAGCGCTGCTCGGCGGCTAGTCCCTCATCAAAGGGCAGGGTGGCAGCGGCTTCAATGCAGTTAATAATCTGTTGCGGCGCGATCAGGCCGCGGGCCTGCACCGCAAATTGCGCACGGATAGTGTCGAACGTGCCGGCTGGTATCGAGCTGGGGTCGATGGTGATATCGCGCACGCGCTTGAGAGGCGCATTATCCGCAATCAGCTGTTCCGTGTAGGCGAGGGCCCCTTGCAGCAGATCGTCACCGTCAATCACATGGTCAATAAGCTTGGCACTCAGTGCCGCGGCGGCGGGTATAGGGTTGCCACCGGTGATCATTTTAATCGCCGCTTCTATACCGATTAGTCGCGGCACTCGCTGAGTACCGCCAGCCCCTGGCAGCAGGCCAAGTTTCACTTCTGGCAGGCCCACCATGGCTGAGCCGACAGCGCAGCGATAGTGACAGGCAAGGGCAGTCTCCAAGCCGCCGCCCAGCGCAGTGCCGTGAATGGCCGCGATAACGGGTTTAGAGGACGATTCGATGGTACCCAGGATATCGTTAAATGAAGGTTTGGTTGCAGGTTTGTCAAATTCGGAAATATCGGCACCGGCGATAAAAGTGCGACCTTTACAGATCAATAGCAGCGCTTTTGTGGCGTCGCTTTGAGCATTTAATACGGCTTGATGAATGCCGTTTCTCAGCTCGCTGGAGAGGGCATTCACCGGTGGATTGTTAATCCAAATAATTCCTATTTGTTCGTGAACTTGATAATCGACAACAGACATAACACTCCCCACCCTTAAAGTAATCTTTTTGTGCGCACACTAGCTGTGCGGCAATTTTTGTTGGGTGGGATGGTTACACAAGAACAGCGTTGAGGGAATAGCTAGGCACAACTATGGCAGGCCAATCGGCCTATAGTGAGTATTTTACACGCGCATTAGCGAGGGGGCTGATTGTGATCTGTGTTCCATGCAATGCAGTCGTCGAGGGTCACACCTGAACCCCCAAATATATCCAATGCGCTGCCGATGGTGAGATCAATACGACCCTGCGATAGCGCCTTCACACGATCAAGATCCGCGAGGGAGCGAGCGCCTCCAGCATAGGTGGTTGGCACCGTGCAGTATTGGCCAAGGAGACTGACCAAGGGTTCGTCGATACCGGCCTGCAAGCCCTCAACGTCGGCGCTGTGGATAAGAAATTCGGCGCAGTGAGAGGCGAGTTCTGCAAGGGTTTTCTGATTGACTTGCATGCTCGTAATGGTCTGCCAGCGATCTGTTGCAATAAACCAGCCGTCAGCCGTTTTGCGGCAGCTAAGATCGAGCACGAGACGCTCACGGCCCACTTCAGCTTTGATAGCGTCAAGGCGCGACCAAGAAAACTGGCCATGTTCAAACAAATGCGAGGTAACAATAACGTGACTGGCGCCGGCCCTTAAATAGTCTGTGGCGTTGTCGCAGGTAACACCGCCGCCGTATTGCAGGGCGTTGGGGTAGGCGGCAAGTGCTTGCAAAACCTGTTCTTGGTTGTTTGGTCCCAGGGCAATAATGTGTCCGCCGCGGAGGTTTTTCTGGCGATAGAGGTCAGCGTAGTAGGCAGCGCCGTGTGCGCTGACAAAGTTTGTTTGCGCGCCGCTGTCGGTGAGACTGCCGCCGACAATTTGTTTGACTTTGCCTTGGTGCAGATCGATACAAGGGCGAAATTGGGTCAAGGGGATGGTCTCTGTGCGGCGGGGTTTGGCGGCTATTATAGCGTCTTGGGTTGATGTTGCCAGTAGTGCTGCGCCCCAGCTAGAGCGCTCGAGCGACTTTTGAGGCATTGACGCGACCTAAGTGCTGGCTAATAAACTGACCCGCGGCAACCAGTTTTGCGAGGTCAACACCGTGCTCTATCCCCATGCCATTGAGCATGTACACGAGGTCTTCCGTGGCCAAATTACCCGATGCTCCTTGGGCGTAAGGGCAGCCGCCGAGTCCGGCAACCGAACTATCGACAACAGAAATCCCCATTTGCAGCGCACGTAATACATTGGCCAATGCTTGCCCATAGGTGTCGTGCAGATGCACGGCGAGGCGGTTGGGCGGTATATCTTGCAGTAGTCGATTCAGTAACCGTTCGATGGCGGCAGGGGTGCCCACGCCGATGGTGTCTCCCAGCGAAATTTCGTAACAACCCATGGCAAGCAACTGTTTGGCGACGTCAGCCACTGTGTTTGGCTCGATGGCGCCTTCATAGGGGCAGCCGACCACACAGGAAATATAACCGCGAACATTGACACCTTCAGCAATCGCCCGCGCAGCGACTGGGCGAAATCGGTCAAGACTCTCGGCGATGGAGCAGTTAATGTTTTTCTGGCTAAAGCTTTCTGAGGCTGCCGCAAAAACCGCGACTTCTTTGACGCCGCAGGCGAGTGCGCGCTCTAAGCCCTGCATGTTTGGGGTGAGGGCGGCGAAAACACTTGCGCTGTTCGCTGGCAGTTGCTGAAAAATAGCGTCGCTGCCGTTCATTTGTGGCACCCATTTTGGGCTGACAAAACTGCCCGCTTCGATGTAGCTTAAGCCAGCATCGCTAAGCTGCTGAATTAGCTCAAGTTTAGTCGCGACATCAACACTGGTGGCCTCATTTTGCAGACCATCGCGGGGGCCTACTTCGACGATTCTAACGCGACTGGGAAGGTTCATTGCAGAATCTCCTCGCTGGCAGCAAAAGCCAGCAGTTCAGCGCCGCCGTCGACAAGATCGCCCGGTTGATAAAAGAATTCACTCACGGTGCCGGCGCTGGGCGCGACGATCGCATGCTCCATTTTCATCGCTTCGATAACCATAAGGGTTTGCCCTTTGCTGACCGTTTTGCCTGTTTCAGTCAGCAGGGCGACAACGGTGCCATTCATCGGCGCACTGAGACTGCCGCTGTGATGATTGTCTTGATCAAGGCCTAAATCTGGCGCCACTTCGCTGCACTGAAACGCACCACGGGGAGTGAACAGTGTAAACCCTTGGGCCTGCGTGACCACTTTTACGCTGGAGTCCAATACCGCGCTGGTGACCTCAACCTCTACCTGCTGCTGACCGATAGTAATCATCACAGGGGGTATTGCCAGCTGATTTAGACGCCAGTTGTTGGCGAGATGCCAAGGCGAATTCGGATCATTGCTGCGCTGGGCCTTGGCTGCGGCGCGCTGCTGTCGTGCGGCAGAGATAGCCTGTCCGGCGAGAGGTGCGGCATAACTTATATCGTCCGCGCGTTGGCGAAAGATTTCTGCTTCATGCTGCTCAATAAAGCCGGTGTCGATATTGCCCTGACAGAAGGCGTCGCTGCTTGCGAGGTTGTAGAGGAAGCGGACATTGCTGGTTAAACCCTCAATCTGATAGTCGCTGAGAGCTTCTCGCAGGCGCGCTAAAGCACGGTCGCGGTCGCTGTCCCAGACGATCAGTTTGGCAATCATCGGGTCGTAATAAATGCTGACCTCATCGCCTTCGACCACACCACTGTCGATGCGAACGTGGCGACTCTGTTGGGGGGTGCGCAAGCCTGTCACTTGACCGCTAGCTGGCAAAAAGTCGTTGTCGGGATCTTCCGCATAGATACGCGCTTCAAAGGCATGACCATTGATCTGCAGCTGCTCTTGCGCGCACGGCAGGGGTTCACCTGCGGCGACGCGCAATTGCCACTCCACAAGGTCTTGTCCGCTGATCATCTCCGTGACAGGGTGTTCGACCTGCAGCCGGGTATTCATCTCCATAAAGAAAAACTGTCCAGTGCTGTCGAGGAGAAACTCCACCGTGCCGGCGCCTTCGTAATTGATGGCGCGGGCGGCGCGCACCGCTGCGGCACCCATTTTCTCGCGGAGGTCAGATGTCATGCCGGGTGCGGGGGCTTCTTCAATGACTTTTTGATGACGGCGCTGAACCGAACAGTCGCGCTCAAACAAGTAGACGGCATTCTGGTGCTGGTCGCAGAAAACTTGGATTTCGACGTGGCGCGGGCCGAGCAAGTACTTCTCGACCAGCATAATATCGTCATTAAAAGCATTCATGGCCTCGCGCTTGGCAGCGGCCAAGGCTTCGTCAAACTCATGGGCGCCGAACACTGCGCGCATCCCTTTACCGCCGCCGCCAGCCGCTGCTTTTAACAACACAGGGTAGCCCATCTTATCGGCCGCCTGTTTGAGGACGGCGGGATTTTGATCTTTGCCGTGATAGCCGGGCACCAGCGGAACGCCTGCCTCTTCCATAATGGTCTTGGCGGCTGACTTTGAGCCCATGGCTAAAATAGCCTCGACCGGTGGCCCGATAAAGACCAAACCGTGAGCGGCACACTGTTGGCAAAAAGTGCTGTTTTCAGAGAGAAAGCCATAGCCGGGGTGAATGGCTTCTGCGCCGCTGCTGAGAGCCGCGTGGATAACTTTGTCGATAACCAAATACGACTCTTTCGAGGGTGCGGGACCAAGATAGACAGCTTCATCGGCCATTTGAACATGCAGTGCGTTGCGATCGGCATCGCTGTAGACAGCGACGGTTTGCACGCCCATCGCCTTGGCTGTGCGGATAATTCGGCAGGCGATTTCGCCGCGATTGGCGATCAGTATTTTTTTAAACATGGCTGCATTCAATCCTTTAATAACCAATTCGGTTTTCGTTTTGCCAGAAAGGCTTGCAAGCCCTCTTGGCCTTCTGGGCTTACCCTGATAGCTGCGATGGTGGCGCAGGTTTGTTCGATAAGCTGTTCGTCGATGGCTTTGCCAGCGACATCAAAAATCAGCTGTTTGGCCGCTTTGATGGCGGCGGGGCTGTTGCCGAGGAGTCGCGCAATAACCTCTTCAATTTTCTCATCGAGATGCTCTGCGTCAACAACCTCACTCACCAAACCAATCTCTTGCGCGCGCTGGGCATTGAACAGTTCGGCGGTAGTGAAATAGCGTCGCGCAGCGCGCTGTCCGATGGCGTTGATCACGTAGGGACTGATGGTTGCTGGGAGAAGACCGATCTTTACTTCGCTGAGAGCAAAGGTTGCCGCGCTGGCGGCAATGGCGATATCGCAGCAGCTGATTAAACCCACCGCGCCGCCGTAGGCTGCACCTTGAACCCGAGCAATGGTCGGTTGCGGCATAAAGTTGAGCACCCTTAACATCTCGGCCAAGGCTTGACTATCGCGCAGATTCTCGGCGTAGCTGTAATTGGTCATGCGCTGCATCCAATTTAAATCGGCGCCCGCGGAAAAACTTTTTCCTGTTGCAGCGAGCAGCATGACTCGCACCGCAGGATTGTCGGCAATGGCGCTGAACACCGCCGTCAGCTCGCCGATAATGGCATCGTCGAAGGCGTTGTGTTTGTCGGGGTTGTTGAGCGTTACCCGAGCGATGCCGCGCTGATCTACTTCACAGAGAACTGTTTGCATGGTTGTACATTTGCCTCGCTATCGCGTTGGGTTTTTACAAAATCTTGGTATGTGCTAGAGGGTCGCCACTTTAGTCGGCGCTTAAGCCGCCACTTTAGTCGACGGATAAGTCAACTCTGCGACTTACATGCGGAAAACCCCAAACTTTGTCTCTTCAATTTCACGGTTGTGACTGGCTGAAATAGCAAGGCCTAAGACCATGCGTGTGTCAGCGGGGTCGATTACGCCGTCATCCCACAGCCGCGCGGACGCATAGTAGGGGTGGCCCTGATGTTCATAGTCATCAATGATCGGCTGCTTAAAATCCGCTTCTTCCTGGGCACTCCAGCTTTTGCCGTCGCGCTCGTATTTGTCTCGGGTGACCTGTGCTAAAACGCCTGCGGCCTGTTCGCCACCCATCACGGAAATGCGGGCATTGGGCCACATAAACAAAAAGCGTGGATCGTAGGCGCGGCCGCACATACCGTAGTTGCCGGCACCAAAAGAACCGCCAATCAGGACAGTAAATTTCGGTACTTTGGCGGTGGCCACGGCGGTGACCATTTTTGCACCATGCTTGGCGATGCCGTCATTTTCGTATTGCTTGCCAACCATAAAGCCGGTGATATTTTGCAGAAAGACGAGGGGAATTTTGCGTTGCGCGCAAAGCTCAATGAAGTGAGCGCCTTTTTGCGCAGACTCTCCGAATAAAATACCATTATTGGCGACAATGCCTACGGGATAGCCGAAAATACGTGCAAATCCGCAAACGAGAGTCGTGCCGTAGAGCGCCTTGAATTCATCAAAGTCTGAACCGTCGACAACACGGGCGATGATTTCTCGCACATCGTAGGATTTGCGCGATTGACTCGGGACAATGCCGTAAATTTCATGGCGGTCGTAGAGTGGTTCAGTGGCGTCGGCGAGATCGCCCTGGCGCGGCTTGCTGCGGTTGAGTCGCGCTATAGCTGCGCGGGCCATTTCTAGGGCGTGGTGATCATTGTTGGCGTAGTGGTCGGCAACACCAGACTTACGGCAGTGGACGTCGGCGCCGCCGAGCTCCTCTGCTGTCACCACTTCGCCGGTGGCCGCTTTGACTAAGGGTGGCCCCCCAAGAAAAATAGTCCCCTGATTTTTGACAATGATCGATTCGTCGGCCATCGCGGGCACGTAGGCGCCGCCGGCAGTGCAGGATCCCATCACCGCTGCGATCTGTGGGATATTCTGCGCGGACATATTGGCTTGATTGAAAAAGATGCGGCCAAAGTGTTCGCGGTCGGGAAAAACATCGTCTTGGCGCGGCAGGTTGGCGCCGCCAGAATCGACCAAGTAGACGCAGGGCAGGTTGTTCTGCTCGGCAATGGCTTGGGCGCGGAGATGCTTTTTGACGGTCAGTGGATAGTAGCTGCCGCCTTTGACGGTGGCGTCATTGGCGACCACGATGCACTCCTGACCGCTAATGCGACCAATACCCGTAATGATGCCCGCGGCAGGCACATCTTCGCCATAGACATCGTGCGCGGCCAGCGCAGACAGTTCCAAAAACGGTGAGCTGGGATCAAGCAGGGCGTGAATGCGCTCGCGGGGTAGGAGTTTGCCGCGGCCGCTGTGACGGGCACAGGCTTTTTCGCCGCCGCCCTTGGCGATCGTGGCGAGTGTTGCTTTCAAGTCATCAACCGTGCCCTGCATCGCGGCATAGTTTTGCTGATACTCGCTGCTTTTGGTGTTAATGCTGGTCTTGATAGTAGGCATGGGATGTCTCTTAGGCAGTCTGATTAAAAAGCTCGCGACCAATCAACATGCGTCGCACCTCTGATGTGCCGGCGCCGATTTCATAGAGCTTGGCGTCGCGCAGCAGACGACCGGTGGCGTACTCGCTGGTGTAGCCGTTGCCGCCCAGCGCTTGGATCGCTTGCAGGGCCATTTGCGTGGCTTTTTCAGCGGTAAATAAAATTACCGCTGCCGCGTCTTTGCGAGAATCTTGTCCGAGATCACAGGCTCTTGCTACGGCGTAGAGATAGGCTCGTGAGGCATTGAGGTCGGCGTACATATCGGCAATTTTCCCCTGCATAAGCTGGAATTCTCCAATCGCTTGGCCAAATTGGTTGCGTTCATGAATATAGGGTAGCACCACATCGAGGCATGCTTGCATTATTCCCACGGGGCCGCCGGAGAGTACGGTGCGCTCGTAGTCTAAACCCGACATGAGTACCGCAACGCCTCGGCCTTCACCGCCGAGAATATTTTCTGCGGGTACGGCGCAGTCTTGAAAGACCAGCTCGCAGGTGTTGGAGCCGCGCATACCCAGTTTGTCGAGTTTTTGATGGCGTGAAAACCCAGGGGTGTTGCGCTCGACAATAAACGCTGTGATGCCTTTCGAACCCGCGCTGGTGTCTGTCTTAGCGTAGATCACGTAGGTGTGGGCATCGGGACCATTGGTAATCCACATTTTGTTGCCGTTGAGAATGTATTTGTCACCCTGTTTTTCCGCGCGCAACTTCATGCTGACAACGTCTGAGCCAGCATTGGGCTCGGACATGGCCAAGGCGCCAATGTGCTCGCCGGAACAGAGCTTTGGCAAGTAGCGCTGCTTCTGCTCGAGGGTGCCGTTTTTGTGTATTTGGTTGACGCAGAGGTTGGAGTGCGCGCCGTAGGAGAGTCCCACAGAGGCTGATGCGCGAGAAATTTCTTCCATGGCTACGGAGTGAGCTAGATACCCCATCCCCGAGCCACCGAACTCCTCTGCCACGGTGATGCCCAGCAGCCCCATGTCCCCCATTTTTCGCCACAGATCCATGGGAAATTCATTGTCGCGATCGATAGTGGCTGCGCGCGGGGCAATTTCGCTCTGGCAAAATTGAAAGACGCTGGCGCGAAGCATGTCGATCTCTTCGCCAAGGTTAAAATTTAACGAGGGGTAGGCTGTGTTCATAGAGGGATTCCATTTTTCCGTGTGTTGAGTGAAGGGTAGCTCACTGGTTTTTTAACGCGTCAATACAGTCGTTTTCAGCTTGATTGAGGTCTTTGAGCAGGGCGGTGATATCGTCGAGCTGTCGGTTGAGCTTGCTGCGCTGCTGGCGTATTGCATCGATCAGCTTTTCAAGTTGCTCAACATTGCTCTTGCCGGGTTCGTACATATCGATAATGTCGCGAGAGTCGTCTAGGGAAATGCCGAGGCGCTTGCCGCGCAGGATCAGCTTGAGGCGCGTGCGCTGCGCTGGACTGTAAACCCGTGTTTGCCCGCGACGGGTGGGTGCGAGCAGCCCAATATCTTCGTAGTGCCGAATACTGCGGGTGGTAATGCCAAACTCTTTCGTGAGCTGGCTGATGCTGTATTCGAGCGGTGCGGGTGTTTTAGGCATGACGTGACCACAGGGCGATGACAAAGCGGCATTGTAAGGGCGTTGTTACGCTTACGTCAACGTAAGCTTTTTTTGCAGTGAATGATGAATGGCGCGTGCCCGAGGCTCTTACTCGAGCTTCATATCCATCTGGTATTGAAATAGCTCTGGGTTATAGAGCGCCAGCAAATGATCGACAAGCTCTTCTCGGTCGCCATTCTGACTGTAAGAGAGTCGAACTAAGCTCAATAGGGGCGAGCCCACCGGAACATGCAGGTGAGCGGCTATGGCCTCGGATGCGGCGACGGCGCTGAGGTTCTGTTTGACGTGGCTGACGTTGGTGCCATTTTCGCGAAAGTATTTGTGGCGAGACTCGTGAATAAAAATGTCGGTTGTTGAGGGCATTTTTACCCCCGCGGTCCAGCTTTCAAAGTAGCCAAAAAACGCGCCGGCGCGCTCACGCTTGCGCACGAGATGGAAAAGTTGGGCATTGCGGTCAATGGCAAACTCCGAGCGAATACTCTGGGGCGGCAGCGCCAAGCTGCAAGAGATTATTTCGGCGACGGAGTCTGCGGCGATGCTATCAATCTCTTGCAGTATGCCCAGCAGTGGCGCTTGCACGGGCTTGGGCGTGTATTTGTAAATCACATGTGTCCCTTTTCCCCGTGCGCGCTCGACGAGCTGCTCGGCGGCGAGTTCGTTGACGGCTCGTTTGACCGTGATGCGCGAGACATTAAATATTTCCGCAAGCTCAATCTCGCTGGGCAATCGCTCGGCGTGATGGAGTGTGCCATCGAGGATGAAGTTTTTGATAAAAGTGTAAAGCTGGTGATAAAGCGGCAGTGGGCGCTCCGCCGACACGTGGTGCCGCTGGCTTTCATTGAATAGGGCAGTCCTGTGAAGGTCTGTCATAGAGGGGTGTCTCTTCTATGTATTGGGCATCGATTGAGGCCGGTGACGATTAATTGTTGTGACCGTATTGATACTTTGGTATAACTATATATCATTAGCGCGGTCGGTTCCAATAGTGGTCGCGATTTTCAACGAATAGACTGCCATCGCCAACTAGGGATGCAGTTAACACGACGAGTTACTAAAAATATATGAATTCTTGTTGGTTGGGGGAGTTTAATTTTCGCGTGGCGTTCAGGTCTCACGGCTTGGCTATTTCTTGTGCGTTGCATGTGGAGTCCTATCCGTGAAGCGCGCTCTAGACGGCGTGCGCGTACTAGACTTGACACACATGTTGTCAGGGCCCTACGGCAGTATGATTCTAGCCGACCTTGGGGCAGAGACCATCAAAGTTGAGCCGCTTCAGGGAGAGGGCACCCGCAAGTTGTTGGCGAAAGATGTTAAGAATTCGCTGGACGGCATGGGGGCCTACTACTTGACCTTAAACCGCAACAAGAAAAGCGTGGCGGTTGATCTTAAATCTGAGCAAGGCCGTGCAGTCTTTAATCGACTTGTCGAGAAATCCGATATTGTAATCAGCAACTTTGGCGCCGGCGTTCCCGAGCGGTTGAATATCGATTACGACTCCTTGAGCAAAATTAATCCGCGTATTATTACCTGCACGATTTCTGGGTTTGGCTCCGATGGCCCAGGCAGCAAGCGGCCTGCCTTTGATCAGGTGGCTCAGGCGATGGGCGGCGGCATGTCGATTACTGGAATGGATGAAAATCAGCCCATGCGAGCGGGCATTCCCATCGGTGATCTCGGCGGTGGTATGTTTGGCGTGATGGGCGTTCTTGCGGCCCTCTATGAGCGCGAGCGCAGTGGCCGTGGCCAGCATGTGGATATTTCTATGCTCGACTGTCAAATTTCGATGCTCAACTACATGGCAACCATGCACTTTTTGTCGGGGGAGAATCCCTATCCGATTGGCAATAGCCACTTTGTCCACGTGCCTTACAACACATTTACCTGCTCCGATGGCTTTATCGTGATTGCGGTGATCACGGACAATTTTTGGCAGAATCTCAAAAAAGTGGTCAATTGCTCCGCATTTGACGACGAAAAATATGACACGCAGCCTGGCCGCTGGGCTGATCGGGACATGATTAATTCGACGCTAAACGAATTGCTATCTACCCAGAGCTGCCAACATTGGCTTGCGCTGTTCGAGGCGGAGCGAATTCCCTGTGCGCCAGTGAATAATTTGGGTCAGGCGCTCTCTGATCAACAGGTATTGCACCGCAATATGGTGATTGATCTAAAGCATCCTAACGGCAAATCAAGCAAAGGGCCGGGCAATCCTGTTAAGTTGTCGCGGACACAGCATGAGCTGTTCACTGCGGCGCCGCTGTTGGGCGAGCATACCAACGAGGTGATGGCAGAGTTGCTCAACTTTAGTGCTGAAGAAATTGCTCAACTGCGCGCCAACGAGGTGATTGGATGACGGGCGAAGCTGTGGTTATTACAGATGTTGGTCCACGCGACGGGCTGCAAAATCAGCTGAAACTGCTCTCTATCGACGAGCGCGTTCAGTTAATTAAGGCTGTGGCGGCCGCGGGTGTCGCGCAAGTCGAAGTGGGTAGTTTTGTCTCCCCAAAGGCTGTGCCTGCGATGGCGGCAACGGATCAAGTTTTTGCGGAACTGCAAGGGCAGGCTGATTACAGCGCCCTGTCCATCGCACTGATCCCAAATATGAAAGGGTACGAACTCGCCAAGGCGGCGGGTGCCAAGACTGTCACGATGGTGCTCTACGCCAGCGATGGCATGGCGCAAAAAAACGCATCGATGAGCATGGCTGAGGCAGAGGCTGTGACGCTTGATATTCTAGCCTGTGCCAAACGCGATGGCATCGCGGTGATAGCGACGATATCGGTCGCCTTTGAATGCCCCTTTGATGGCCCCGTTGATACTGCACTTGTTGAGCGCATCGCGGCAAAGTTTATGGCCGCAGGCGCAGATCAAGTGGTCTTGGCTGACACGATCGGCGCAGCCCAACCTCAGCAGGTGCGTGAGCTTACCGCGAGGTTGGTGCAAACTCATGGCGCCGCGCAGTTGGGATGCCACTTTCACGACACCCGCGCGATGGGCTTGGCCAATGTGTTTGCCGCGGTTGAGTCGGGTATTCGGCGATTCGACAGTTCTATTGCAGGGCTGGGTGGCTGCCCATTTGCGCCGGGCGCATCCGGTAATGTCGCCACTGAAGATATTACTATGATGTTGTCCCAGATGGGGTTTGCCACGGGTATTGACATGACAAAATTAATAGCGGCGTCCGATCTGGCACAGCAGTTGACCGGAACAGCGCCGGGCGGTCGATCCAAACCTTGGATACAGCGGTATTTAGTAAAACCACAAAAATAAAAAGTGAGTCTCGGAGATAAGCATGAGTTATCGGTTAGGTGTGGACGTTGGGGGAACATTTACAGATCTTCTCCTCATTAATGAGCAGACAGGGGAAACATTTACGGCAAAAGTGCCCTCAACCCCAGAGGACTCGTCTATTGGGGTACTCAATGGCATCGCTCGAATCTGTGATGAATCCAGTATCGATCCGCGCTCAGTCAGTCGCGTGATGCATGGAACCACAGTGGCAACCAATGCCGTGTTGACTGGAAAGGGCGCAAAAGTGGGGTTGGTGACGACCGCAGGTTATGAAGGAACGCTGCAGGTAGCTCGCTCATACTGTCCAGGTGGTCTTGGTGGCTGGGTCAGTTTCGTCAAGAAGCCTCTCCTGGCGCCCCTTGAACTGACTATTGGCGCCCATGAGCGTCTCAGCGCCACTGGCCAGATGGTGACGCCCCTAGATGAAGAGCAGTTGCGCAAAGATCTCAGAACCCTGCACGCCACGGGTCAGGTTGAAGCATTGACTATCTGTTTTATCAACTCCTACATAAATGGTGCTCATGAAGTGCGCGCCCGGGAAATAGCAGCGGAAATCTTTGGTGATACACCAATCTCCATTTCCAGTGAAGTGGTTCCCGAGATGCAGGAATATGAGCGCACAGAGACGACTGTCGTCAACTCCTATGTGCGCCCTGAAGTGGCCACCTACGTGAATAATCTGCAAGCGGCCTTAGAAGAAAAGATGGGCGCTGACACTCAACTGTCTATTTTGCGCTCAGATGGCGGCTTGGCTTCGGCCCGCGCATCAGCGGTATCGCCGGTTAATTTATTGATGTCGGGCCCAGCGGGGGGCGTGTCTGGCGCGATCTATTTCTGTAGCCGCGCGGGATACAACAATATTCTCACCTTTGATATGGGTGGAACCTCGACGGATGTGGCGTTGATTCAAAATTCCCGCGCGCGAGTGCGCCGCGAAACCATTGTCGGTGACGTGCGTGTGCGAGCACCATCGGTTGATGTGCGCACAGTGGGCGCCGGCGGCGGATCCATCGCCTTTGTGCCCGAACTCACCAAAGCCCTGCGTGTCGGCCCTGAATCTGCGGGAGCAGTTCCGGGCCCAGCCTGTTACATGAAGGGTGGCGAGCAGCCCACCGTGTGCGATGCCAATGTCGTACTCGGCTATCTGCCGTCAGATGTGCAGCTGGGTGGCAAAATGCAAATCAATCGTGAAGCCTCCGTGGCGGCTGTGCAAAAAGTGGCCGATGCCATGGGTATCGGGCTGATGGAAGCTGCCGAGGGCATTGTTAAAATTGTCAACGAATCGATGTTTGGTGCGCTGCGCTTGGTCTCTGTTGAGCAGGGTTACGATCCGCGAGATTTCGCGCTCGTTGGGTTTGGCGGCGCTGGGCCGCTTCATGCCAACGCCATGGGTGTGCTGACTGAGGCGTGGCCTGTCATTATTCCCCCAGGACCCGGTGTGTTGTGCGCCTATGGCGACGCTACCACGCAGGTGCAAGATGAAGCCGCACGCACTTACCTGATGATGGCCAGCGATCTTACCAATGAACAGTTAGTCGCTGACTTGCACGAGTTGCAGGTGCGCGCGGGAGAGGCCCTGTTAGCTGATCACATTCCTGAATCAGAGCACGAGATTTCCTATCAGGCCGATCTGCGCTATGCCGGTCAAGCGTTCCAAATTACCATTGATTTTAGTGAAGCTGAGTTGCAAGAGAAGGGTATAGCGCTCCTCACAGGCCAGTTTGATGCAGAGCATGAGCAGTTGTTCACCTTCAAACTCAACGATGGTCACGAGATCCTCATGATTCGTGCGATGGCTAAAGCCAAAGCGAAGGCTATTGCTGAATTTAAGATGGGTGAAGCCGGAACGACCCTTGATGAGTGCAAAATTCATGAGAGCAAGTTCTATTACGGGGGTGACTGGCACACGGCAAATATTTATGACCGCAAGAAATTGCATCAGGGGTTGCAGGTTGCGGGCCCGGCGATTATCGGCGAGATGGATTCAACAACGGTAGTGCTCCCCGGCTATATTGCCGCGATCGACGCTATCGGCAACCTTTTGATCAACCCAGCACTGGGGGGGGACTCACTGTGACAGCACGTTTAATAGAGACTAATCATCAACCTCTCGCTAAGGTCGATGTCGACGGCGTGACTGTTGATATCATCGAGAACGCCCTGCGAAATGCCCGCGAAGAAATGGACGCGGTGCTGTTTAGAACCGCCATGTCACCGGGCATCCGCGAGCAGGGCGACTGCTTCCCCATGATCGCCAACAAAGACGGCAAGATGGTGGTCGGCCAGTTCGGTTCCTTTATTGCGCCATTTTTAGAGGCCTACGATGCCGAGATCGAAGAGGGCGACGTGATCCTCACCAACGATCCTTACATGTGCAACGCCGCAGTGTCGCATCTGCCCGACTGGGTGGTGTTAGTGCCGGTCTTCAAAGACGGCAGACACATTGCATGGTCTGCGATGTTTGGCCATATGTCAGATAACGGTGGCATGGTGCCGGGATCTATTCCTATTCAAGCGACGACTATCTTTCAAGAAGGCATTCGTATTCCGCCGACCAAACTTTACAAAAAAGGCGTATTACAGTCGGATCTTCTTGAATTAATTTTGCACAATGTCCGCACGCCCCAGTGGAACCGTTTCGACCTCAACGCCTTGGTTGCCGCCTGTAACACTGCTGCTAAGCGCTGCGTCGAGTTGGCTGTGCGCTTTGGCGATGACGTGCTCTTCTCAACCATGGGTATTATGCTGCAGCGCAATTACGACGCGATGAAACATATTATCGGGATGTTTATTCCGGAAGAGCCGCGCGAATTTGAAGATTACATTTGCGACGATGGCATGGGCATGGGGCCTTACAAAATAAAGTGCACCATGTGGCGCGAGGGCGAAAAAGCCATTTTTGACTTTGCCGGTACAGACCCGCAGGCTCAGAGCTCAGTGAACTTTTTCCTCAACGAAGACATGTTCAAGATGTTCTTTGGCTCGTTTACGATCAACGTGGTTGATCCGCAGATTGTCTTCAACGACGGATTCTATGACCTCGTCGACGTGCGTATTCCGCAGGGCACGTTGCTCAAGCCAAACTACCCGGCAGCACTCTCGGGAAGAACCCACGCCTTGGGACGAATTTTCGATGTGCTGGGAGCACTGCTCGGCATGGGCGCCCCAGAAATGATGCTCAATGCTGCTGGATTTTCCGATTCACCTCACCTGTTTTTCTCGGGATACGACACGCGGCCGGAGAAAAATGGTGAATGGTTCCAGTTGTTTCAAATTGGCTTCGGCGGCGTTCCAGGGCGACCTGCCGGTGATGGCCCCGACGGGCATTCGCTGTGGCCAGGCTTTACCAACGTACCCAATGAATTTATCGAGTCCTATTTTCCCTTGCGCATTGAGCGTTATGAAACCATCGCCGATTCCGGTGGCGCGGGCCTGCACCGAGGCGGTAATGGCCTGAGTGTGGCCTACCGCTTCCTCTGCGACGGTGACATAGGGATTCACGATGAACGCTGGTTGACCTATCCTTGGGGCGTGCTCGGCGGTGACACGGGGTTGCGTTCAACCAAGAAGTTAGTCAGAGTTGATGGCAGCGAAGAGTGGTTGCCGGCCAAAGTGGAAGGCATAAAAGTTAAAGCGGGCGATATGCTTTACTTTAATACGTGGGGTGGCGGCGGTTGGGGTGATCCTTTCGCTCGCGATCCTGCTTTGGTTCGACAGGACGTTGCCCGTCGCCTAGTCACTGTTGATGGCGCCAAGCGATATGGCGTTGTCATTGCCGCAGATGGCAGCGTCGATGTAGGTGCAACCGCGGCGATGCGTAAGCAGTTAGTTGAGACGCGGGGCGAAAACAAGCCACTGTTTAATTTTGGCGGTGAATTGGAAGATATCCGAGCGCGCTGTGAAGCGGAAACGCATCTACCCGCGCCAGTCAAACCGACGTTTAGCGGTGCGCAGATGAGTGCAAAATAACCATTAAAAAAACAGCAATAGAAGACAAAAAATAATAGAAAACGAAAAATCACATGTGTTTTAGCCCAATCCGAGGGGGGAGAGTATGAAAAATAGATACGTACGTAAATCATTAGCAGCAGCAGTTCTCGCAAGCATGGCCAGTATGGCTGTCGCCGAAGTGAGCATCGAAGAAGTAGTAGTAACGGCGCGTAAGCGCGCTGAGAATCTGCAAGAGGTGCCCATCGCGGTAACAGCGTTTACCGAGAGTCAAATTGAAAGTGCAGGCATTCAGCGCCCCGGCGACTTTATTTCCTTGATGCCCAACGTAACTATGGTTGACTCCGCCAACGTGGGTGACACCCAAGTCAGTATTCGCGGCATTGTGTCGACTCGCGACGCGGAATCCACTTTCGCCTATGTGGTCGATGGCGTGTTGGTGACTAACCCTAATGGCTTCAACGAAGAGCTGCTTGATGTCAGTCAAATCGAAGTGCTCAAGGGTCCGCAGGGCGCACTCTATGGTCGCAACGCAGTGGCTGGCGCAATAATCGTCAGCACCAGCCGACCAGACAATGAATTTGAAGGCAAAGTGAAAGTAGGCGCGGGCAATAACGGCGCGCGCAGTGGCTCAGCTACCATCAGCGGTGCGTTAGTCGACGATAAAGTTCTGGGTCGATTGAGTGTTAGCCGCAGAGAAACCGATGGTAGCTACAAAAACACCTTTACCGGTGCCAGCTCAGTGGACTTTCTCGAAGACACCACGGTTCGCGGGCGTTTGATTTGGGATGTCAATGACGCACTGTCTCTCGACATGCGCGCCGGTGTCAGCGAAGTGAGCGGCGGAGCCATTAACTTCAATGCCGTCTTCGCACTGCCTGCATTTGCCAATGATTTTGGTCTCGGCCCGACGTTCTTCGCTGATGTGAACGAGCATGAGTTTATCTTTGCTAACAACGTGCCAGGTGAAAACAAACAAGACACTGAAGAGTTCTCGATCAAAGCGGATTGGGATCGCGACGGTGTTGATGTCAGCGCAGTCTTCAGCTACAGCAATCTCGAAGAATACTTGTTGTCAGACGGTACCAGTGCGACGTTCTATGGTTACGAATTAACCAGTGCCTGTCAGGCTGACCGCGCTTCGTTAAACAACACGCCCGCAAGCTTGGGCGGGGCAGGCCGTACCGATCTGTTTGGTGATTTCTTTGCGCCGTTCGGCGTGTTTCCTGCTGGCGTCGAGTTCCAAGGCATCTACGGCCCCTATACACCGACCGCCTGTGACGGCTACCAATACCAAGAGCGCAACCAATCGGATACCAGTTTGGAAATTCGCTTAACCTCTGATGACGACGCAAAAGTAAGCTGGATTGCCGGTGTTTACGCGGCTGAAATTGAGCGTCAGGTTGTCGTTGGCTACGGCGCCGACACAGGCAATGGATTCCTCCGTCAGCCCTACGTCAGCCCGACAGGTCCCAACCCAACAGATCTGTTGTTTGATGACCAATTTGATACGTCGGTTGTCGCTGTATTCGGTCAAATGGAGTTTCAACTTAGCGACGATATGGAAGTAGCCTTTGCTGCACGTTTTGATAAAGAAGATCGAGATGTCAGCAATCAGGTGCCCAACGTACAAACGTCAGGCCTCAACATCAACGCATCGGGCCCGATTAACCCAGCATTCGCCAGCAACCCCAATGGCATACCTGATCGAAACGCTAGTTTCAGTCAGTTTCAGCCAAAGGTTACTTGGAGCTGGACCGCAAGCGATGACGTCAATGTCTATGCAAGCTGGGGTGTTGGCTTCCGCAGTGGCGGCTTTAACTCAATTGGTAGCGAAGCGCTGATCGACTTCTGGTACAACAACAATGGCGACGGAACAAACCCCGGCGCGCTAGTTGATGGCAATTTGCTGGTCAAAGATGAGTACAACAAAGAAGTGTCCACAAGCTACGAAGTGGGTGCCAAGATGCAGCTTATGGATAACCGTCTGCGAATTAATGCATCGGTATTCAATACTGACGTCGAAGACAACCAATTCTTCGAATTCTTCGCTGGTCCCTTTGGTTTGATGCGCGTGGTAACCACTATAGAAGATCTTCAGATTCAGGGCTTTGAGATGGATTTCAATGCAGTGTTATCCGAAAGTGTTTCGGTCTTCGGCGGCCTGGGCATTTTGGACAGTGAAATCAAACGCAACGATCACCGTCCCGCCACTGTTGGAAACAGTGCTCCTCAGGCACCCGATCGCACCTACAACCTTGGCGCGCAGTTTGAGACCGCAGTGACCGATGGCGTTAATCTAACCGCACGCCTCGACTGGCAGTATGTTGGTGAGATGGCTTTCCACACCCTACAGGGTGAGGCTACGCCCTCGATCTGGCAGGTATTCTATCCAGGTGCGACCATTACCCAGGACTTTAGTAAAGCCAAGAGAGATGCCTACGATACACTCAATGCTCGCATATCCATTGATGGTGAGAACTGGGGCGTAACACTGTGGGGCCGGAATGTCACCGATGAGAAGTATCTTGAGGAAGTCATTCCAGCACCAGAGTTTGGTGGCTCGTTCGTTCATCCGGGCGCGCAAGACACCTACGGTATTGATTTTAGCTACCGTTTCTAAGTCGTAAAAAGTAGTTTAAACGGCGGGCTGTGCTGAAAAGGCGGCCCGCTTTTTTTATTCCGCAAAAACAGTGTCAGGCGTGTTATGGAAACAATAAAAAATCTACCTAAAAATCGCCTTGGTTTGGGCGTCACTCCAGCGTTGGTGCTGGTTGATATGATCAACGGATTTACCGATCCAGACTGTCCGCTGGGCACCTCCTGCCCAAGCGTTGTCGCCGCGAACATTCAGCTTTTAGACGCGTTTAGAGCCTTCTCGCTGCCCATATTTTTTACCACTGTTGTTTATCGCAGCGAACAGCAAGCGCAAGTCTTTCGTCAAAAGGTGCCGGCGCTCAATGTTCTTACCCCTGACTCGCACTGGGTGCAGATTGATCCCGCCCTTGGACGCAAAACTAGCGAAATGCTCATCGAAAAACAGTGGGCGAGTGGTTTCTTTAAAACACAGCTCGATGACCATCTGCGCAGCTTAAAGGTTGATTCACTCGTGGTTACCGGCCTCACAACCAGCGGTTGTGTGCGCGCAACCGTAGTTGACGGCTTGCAGAATGACTATCGGGTGGTTGTGGCGGAGGAGGCTGTGGGCGATAGAAATCCAGAGGCCCATCGCGCAAACTTATTTGACCTCAACGCCAAGTACGCAGACGTGCAGTCTGTGAGCGAGATACTCGCCTATTTACCCACGCTCGCTAAGCTTGCGTAGACGAGTCACGCTGGCCGAATAGGGCTTGGAACGGCGCTAAAGGCTCTATCTATAGTGTGGCGTATTTCCCGCGGTAGAACAGCAGTGGCTCCAACTCATTGTTGACAAATTCAATCACTTTCCCCACTAAGATGACATGATCGCCACCATCGTACTGGCTCTCTGTACTGCATTGAAAGCAAGCGCTGTAGTGCGACAGAATGGGCACGCCGTCGATGCCTGACGTGTAATGCAGATCGGCAAACTTCTCACGGCCACTTCTGGCAAAATGATTTGAAACCGCCTGCTGGTCGGCGGCAAGCACGTGAATTGCAAAGGCTTTGGCTTGCATAAAATCATCGAAACAGGACGACTTTCGGTCAATGCTCCACAGCACCAGCGCTGGGTCGAGAGACACAGAGTTAAAACTGTTCGCTGTCATACCCACTTTTACGCCATTTCTACCGATGGCGGTGACCACCGTGACCCCAGTGGCAAAACTGCCCAGAGCATTGCGAAAATTGCCGGTATTGTTGGTCGGGGATTCGGCCATAGCGTTTGAGTCGGTCATATATTTTCCGTTTTAGGTCCTATTTTTGGATCGCGCCGAGGAGGGTGGAGCGAGCCGGGCTAATAATAATTGTTTGGGTGCTCAGCTAATCTGGGGCTGTGCCCCGCGGCCAACGAAGCGCCGCTAATGTGCAAAAATTCTATTTTATACAAAACCCCTATTGGGTCAGCCACGAATGGTCGCCCAACAGGGTATCCGATTCCATTGCTAGAGCTGCGCTGCCAGACGAGTACCCTGATTAATCGCGCGCTTGGCGTCAAGCTCTGACGCAATATCCGCGCCGCCAATTAAGTGGTGAGGAATGGTTAAGCCTTTTGTCAGTTCACGCAGAGGGTCTTGGCCGGCACAGATAATAATATTGTCCACATCAAGCACCTTTGTCTCACCGCCAACCGTAAGGTGCAGGCCGGCATCGTCTATCTTCTCATAATCACAGCTCGGCATCATACGTACACCTTTCATGACCAGACCAGCGCGGTGAATCCAGCCAGTTGTCTTGCCCAGTCCAGAGCCCACTTTTGAGCTCTTGCGCTGCAGTAAATAAACTTCGCGAGGGGATGGCTCCGGCTGAGCCTTGACACCTTCGATGCCTGAGCGCGAGCCAAAGGTCATATCGATACCCCATTCTTTCATAAACGCTGGAATATTGAGGCTGCTGGCCTCACCGCTGTGGGTCAAGTATTCCGCCACGTCAAAGCCAATTCCACCCGCGCCGATAATGGCCACTTTCTTACCAACCGGTTTTTTCGCGCCAATCACATCGAGGTAACTCATCACCTTGGGGTGATCGATGCCAGCGATGTCAGGCGTGCGCGGCGCAATGCCGGTGGCGATCACTACCTCATCAAAACCGCCGCTGTTGAGCTGCTCTGCGGTGACGCGCTGATTCAGGTGCAGAGTAATGCCGAGCAGTTCGATTTGACGGCCGTAATAGCGCAGTGTTTCGCTGAACTCTTCTTTGCCCGGAATCTGTTTGGCAATATTAAATTGCCCGCCAATTTCACTGGCGCTGTCGAACAGACTCACCTCATGACCCCGTGTTGCCAGTGTTGTTGCCGCAGACAGACCGGCAGGTCCGGCACCGACAACAGCGACTCTTTTCTTGGCAGTTGTTGGAATAATGTTGAGTTGTGTTTCATGGCAGGCGCGGGGATTGACGAGACAGCTTGTCATGACACCGCCGAAAACATGGTCCAAACAGGCCTGATTACAGCCAATGCAGGTATTAATTTCATCAGCGCGATTTTCCTGCGCTTTTAACACAAACTCTGGGTCAGCTAAGAATGGGCGCGCCATGGATACCATGTCAGCGTCGCCACGGGCCAGCACAGCCTCTGCAACGTCTGGTGTGTTAATGCGATTCGACGTAATAACCGGCACCGAAAGGGATTTTCTAAAATGTGCCGTCACCCATGTAAATGCCGCTCTTGGCACTTTTGTCGCAATCGTTGGGATTTGCGCTTCGTGCCAGCCGATACCGGTGTTAATAATCGTTGCGCCGGCTTTTTCCACCGCTTGACCGAGCTGAATCACTTCCTCCGCGGTGCTGCCGCCCTCAACCAAATCGAGCATTGAGAGGCGGAAGATAATAATGAAATGCTTGCCAACGGCTTCGCGAACTCTGCGGACTACTTCAATCGGCAGACGGATGCGATTCTCATAGCTTCCACCCCAATCATCGTCGCGCTGATTGGTTCGCGCAGCGATAAACTGGTTTAAGAAATAACCTTCAGAACCCATTATCTCAACCCCGTCATAGCCCGCCTTTTGCGCCTGTAGTGAGGTGAAGACAAAATCATCGATCTGTTTGTAAACTTCAGCGTCAGTGAGAGCTCGTGGCGTGAATGGGTTGATAGGCGCCTTAATCGCCGAGGGCGCCACTTGGTCGGGCGAATAGGCGTAGCGGCCCGTGTGGAGAATCTGCAAACAAATTTTGCCATCGTGTTCGTGCACTGCATCGGTGATTTGTCGATGCCCAGCGATATCGTCATCGCTGACTAATTTTTTCGTGTTTGGGTGTGTGCCGCCCTCGGTATTTGGACCAATACCCCCAGTCACAATAAGGCCCACGCCACCTTTGGCCCTCTCGCCAAAGTACGCTGCCATACGCTCGTGGCCATCTTCCACTTCCTCTAGGCCGGTGTGCATCGAACCCATTAATACGCGGTTCTTGAGCGTGGTAAAGCCCAAATCTAACGGGGCGAGTAGGTGAGGGTAGGTGTTGTGTGGCATAACATTCTCCAAAGATGGATTATTTTTATAGGTTTTTTCTGTCGAAGGTCTTACGGCGCTCAGAGCGCCAGCAGATCGTTAAAGTGAGGCTCACACATTTCTTTGCCAGACTCTACGGTTTCCATTACATCCTTTATTTGCAGCATGCTTAACCCTATCACTGATATTGCTGTCACGGCTGCCGTTAAGCATTTCCGACGTGTCATCAACAGCGCCATTAACGGCTACTGGGCGTTTTTTTTGCAATTGGCTACCTTTAAATAGTGTTAGCACCGCCAACCGATCTTAGGTTGTGGCTGTGTTCTTGTTATAAATCTACAGGTTTAAAAACTATAGCTCTTAAAATCGGTGCGCCTGACAGTTCTGCAATGCACCGTTTTTGGCGACGAAATGGCAGGTTAAGGGGTAATTTTGACACTGTCAAGATACGTTGATACATTGCCGGTATGAGAGCATCAACGTCCATCGAAACTTCACGTTCAAGTTACCACCACGGCGACTTGCGCGCCGCACTGTTGGCTGCCGCGCGGGATATGATCGCGGAGGCGGGGATTGAGGGTTTGTCGCTGCGCAAGCTCGCCGAGCGCGCGGGTGTCTCGCGCACAGCGCCATACCATCACTTTCAGGACAAGAATGATTTGCTCTGCGCCATTGCTGCCGAGGGGTTTCAGCGCAGACACCGAGAGGCGATTGCCTCGTTCAATGATCCCAGTAAGACGCAAAGGGAAAAATTTGAAGCCTATATCTGCGATTACATTCGCTTTGCTGTTGAGAGCCCAGAACAGTATGAGTTGATGTTTGGGCGCAGTATATGGAAGCAGAAAAACAGCACTCAAGAGCTGCGCGACGTGGCGTATCCCTGTTTTCAGCACAGCGTCGACATGATCCGCTGTTGGCAGGAGTGCGGGCTGCTGTCGAAGGACGATAACCCTCTGCGCACATCTCAAGTTATCTGGGGCGCTGTGCATGGAATAGCTAAGTTGTGGATAGATGGTATCTACACAGACGACGGCCAAATTGAGGCCGTGGCGCTCTGCGCAGTTAATATTTTTATTAATAAAGCGCCATAACTAACTGTTTTTCAATGTGTTATTTTTTCTGCTTTCCCTTAATATTTTTGACTCCCTCCCGCCGCTAGGTAACTTGTTGATTTCTTGCGAAAAATCAAGTTTTTAACCCCGCTTATTTTTTGACAATTCCAAAAATGAGAACTACGTTTAGTTGGCCTGTTAAGCAGTTATGTTTTTAAGTTCCAAAATTTGGATTTGGTCGCATTTACTTGTGTTCTGGGTACCTAGATTGTAGGTACGGGAATCTTCAGGTAGTCATGCGGAATATTAGTTTCAGGAGTTTGAGGAGTACGTTATGAAAATGAGTTATCGAAAATTACTGCAGTCATTCGCAGGCTTAGTGTTGTTGTCATCAGCCAGTTTTTCAATGGCTGCCACCTACGATTATGATTTTGATGCAGACGAAGCTGAGCGCGGCGCACAGCCATTGAACTTTGGCGATCTAAACGTCTACGGCTATAAAAATGGCGTTGAGGCAAATGCCTATTTAGATAGCGGTGTCAAAGCAGGTATCGGCGTTTGTGGAAAGTTGCTCAGCGAACAGCAGGGCACCAACTGGTGTAATCCTGCCAGCGATGACAACCTACAGGCAAACGAAGTTCTGAAGTTTGTCTTTGATGCAGCTAAAAAAGTGTCTGTGGTTGGCATCAATGGTCCGCACATTTCTGCCAATGGTCAGTGGGTGCGAATTTGGACTGACACCCAGGGTTGGGATCTGCTTCAAGTAGCGTCAGACAAAATCACACTGGGTTTTTACCTGACCACGCTAAAAGTATTTGGAACCATGACTGGTGCTATGGCTGAGAAGTATGGCAGAGAAACAACGACTGATCTTTACGTTGCCGGAATTAACGAAGTGCCTATTCCTGCCGCTGTTTGGTTGTTCGGTTCTGCGTTGCTAGGTCTTGCAGGCCTGCGTCGTCGCAAAATCGCAGCCTAACGCATTCTGAGCGGTCGGCAAGGAGCCTTTCCGCGAGGAATAAAAAACCCCAGCTTTTGGCTGGGGTTTTTTTGTCTTACGTTTTTTTCGAGCTTTATTCTTCTAGCATTTCGTCAATTGCGTCAGACGTTTCTTCAACAGCGCCCTCTGCAGCTTCTTGGGCGCTATCGATCGCGTCGCCAGCAGCTTCTTCTACAGTCTCCATCACTTCGCCTACAGCTTCTTGTGCGTCGCTAGCGGCTTGCTCAACAGCGTCGCTCATCGTTGCTTCTTCAACAGCAGGTGCGGTGGACTCTGCGGCATCGCGATCGCAAGCACTCAGTCCAATAGTTGCCAGCATGGCGATTAATAAAGCGTTGTACTTCTTCATATGTCTACTCCTTTCCAGATTTTGTAATTGATTGCCAAATTTTTTGAACCAAGCATCACGGTTAGCTAAAGCTCAGCTAAAGCATAGTCTAACGCGTTACCAGCGTGAAGCCCATTTCAGAAAAATAACTGGCGCAGCTGCAGCGTGAAGTCCGATTTAAAGGGTTAATTTAATTGATGGCGTTATTCTGGTTGGAATTAGTTGCCGATCCAGATGCGCTGTGGCAAACTTCACGCCGCTTTTAAAGGGGGTCTCGATCATCTGAGATGCCGTGCTAAAAGAAGCTTTAAAAGCCCGTTTTATGCGAAAGTGGCGGAATTGGTAGACGCACTGGATTTAGGTTCCAGCGCCGCAAGGTGTGGGGGTTCGAGTCCCCCCTTTCGCACCATTTATTAAGTGATATCAAGAGGCAAATCCATGCAGGTTTCCATTGAGTCAAGTACAGGTCTTGAGCGTCAGCTGAAGATTGGTGTGCCTGCCGAACGTGTTGAAAAAGAAGTTACCGAACGTCTTGAGAAGGCGACTAAAACAGTCAAAATCAAAGGCTTTCGCAAAGGAAAGGTCCCCTTAAAGGTTGTTAAACAGCAATTCGGCAAGGGCGTTCGCCAAGAAGTTGTTGGTGAGATTATCAATTCAACCTTCTATGAAGCGATCCGACAGGAAGACCTTCGTCCAGTAGGGCAGCCTCGTATCGATGAGTTGAAAGACACTGAAGGCGCCGATCTCGAATATTTAGCGATTTTCGAAGTCTACCCCGAGCTAACATTGGCTGACCTAAGCAAAGTGAAAATTACTCGCCCGGTCACCGACCTTACGGACGCAGATGTCGAGACCATGATTGACGTGTTGCGCAAGCAGCAGGCCAAGTTTGAAGCGGTAGATACGCCTGCTGAAGACGGCTCACGTGTAAATATCGACTACGTTGGCACCAAGGGTGGAGAAGAGTTTGCCGGCGGCAAGGCAGCGGGCCAGACCTTGGTCTTGGGCTCGAACAGCATGATTCCTGGCTTCGAAGACGGATTAATTGGTCTGAAAGCTGGCGACACTAAGACGCTAAAGCTTAAGTTTCCGAAAGATTATCACGCCGAAGAACTCAAGGGCGCGAAAGTAGAGTTTGCCGTGACTGTCAATGCAGTTGAAGTGCAGACGCTACCTGAGATGAACGACGATTTCTTCAAGCTTTATGGCGTTAATGAAGGCGGCGAAGAAAAATTCCGTGAAGACGTCAAAAACAACATGGAACGCGAGCTGCGCAATGCAATCCGTAACAAAGTCAAAAACCGCGTAATGAATCAGTTGTTTGACCTCAATAAGGTTGAGTTGCCAAGTGCCTTGGTTGCCAATGAAATAATCCAGCTCAAGCAGCAGATGGTTCAGCAGTTTGGTGGTGGTCGTCAGATTGATCTGAGCATGTTGCCGGACGATATGTTCAGGGACAAGGCCAAGCGCCGTGCAGCCCTAGGTGTTATTGTGTCTGAAATCATTAAAGTTGAAGCGCTTACACCCGATGAAGATCGTGTGCGTGAGCGAATTAATGAAATAGCATCCACATACGAGCAGCCAAAAGAAGTGGTTGACTACTACTACAGCCAGCAGGAACTGTTAAGCTCCGTCGAAGCTGTGGTCTTAGAAGATCAGGTCACTGAACTGGTGCTGTCAAAAGCGAAGGTCAAGCAGGAAGAGCTGTCCTATGAAGACGCAGTAAAGCCAGATCCTGAGCCGGGCACAGAGGCCGAGTAATTTCCTCTAGAACGAGTGTCAGTGACTTTATGGTGGATCCAAAAAGTCACTGACAAGCGTATACCGGCCTGTATTGTCATGCATTAAGTGCATTAATAGAGAAAATAGCGAGGAAGCGATGAATTTTCAGCAATCAATTGCCGGTCTTATTCAGGATCCACAGGCCAGCGGTTTAGTGCCAATGGTGGTAGAGCAGACGTCGCGCGGAGAAAGAGCCTACGATATCTACTCGCGCCTTCTCAAAGAGCGCGTTATCTTTATGGTCGGTCAAGTGGAAGATCATATGGCCAATCTTATCGTGGCGCAGATGCTCTTCTTAGAATCCGAAAATCCAGACAAAGATATACATCTTTATATCAATTCTCCCGGCGGCTCTGTCACTGCTGGCCTCTCGATATACGATACCATGCAGTTTATCAAACCTGATGTGAGCACTATTTGTATCGGTCAGGCCGCGAGCATGGGCGCCTTTTTGTTAGCGGCTGGCGCGAAGGGCAAGCGCTACGCACTGCCCAACTCACGCACCATGATTCACCAGCCAAGTGGCGGTGCGCAGGGTCAAGCGACGGATATTCACATCCAATCGCAAGAAATTCTTAAAGTTAAAGCGCGTTTGAACGATATTATGGCTAAGCACACTGGCCAGACCGTTAAAAAGATCGCCGAAGACACAGAGCGCGATAATTTTATGAGTGCAGAAGAGTCAAAGGCCTACGGTTTGGTTGATGAGGTTCTGGACAAGCGCTAGTCTAGCCATTAGGCTTTAACGCAAACACTTTAAAGTTCTAGCCATACGGATTGTTTTAGAGCGGGTTAATGGATTTTCTGGAGAGAGACTATGAGCGACAGTGACACGTTAGGAGAAGGCGGAAAGCTCCTCTTCTGTTCATTCTGTGGGAAAAACCAGAATGAAGTGCGGCGCTTGATTGCAGGACCTTCGGTATACATCTGCGACGAGTGCGTCGATCTTTGCAATGACATCATTACAGAGGAAGCGGTTGTCGCTGACGCCAAAGAGGGCAGTGATCGGTTACCTGTCCCCTCCGACATCAAAGGCAATCTCGACGAATACGTTGTCGGTCAAGAGCGCGCCAAACGAATACTTTCTGTTGCCGTTTACAACCACTACAAGCGACTACAGGTAAGTCAGTCTGGCAAAAATAATACTGGCGTGGAACTCGGCAAAAGCAATATTCTGCTGATAGGCCCCACCGGTAGTGGTAAAACACTGCTCGCCGAAACCCTCGCTAGAATGCTCGATGTTCCCTTTACTATTGCCGACGCGACAACGCTGACCGAAGCCGGCTATGTGGGCGAAGACGTCGAAAATATTATCCAAAAGTTGTTGCAGAAGTGCGACTACGACGTAGAAAAAGCCCAGCGTGGTATCGTTTATATCGACGAGATTGACAAGATCTCGCGCAAGTCAGACAACCCCTCGATTACCCGCGACGTGTCTGGTGAAGGCGTGCAGCAGGCTCTTCTCAAATTAATTGAGGGCACTGTAGCGTCGGTTCCGCCTCAGGGTGGGCGCAAGCACCCGCAGCAAGAGTTTCTTCAAGTAGACACCTCCAATATTCTGTTTATTTGTGGTGGCGCCTTTGCAGGTTTGGAAAAAGTCATTCGCGATCGCTCTGAAAAGGGTGGGATTGGCTTTAAGGCTGAGGTGAATAGCAAATCCTCACAAAAATCTATTGGTGAAACGCTGTTAGATGTCCAGCCGAGCGATCTGATTGGCTATGGATTAATCCCCGAATTCATAGGCCGTCTCCCAGTGGTAGCCACGTTGCAAGAATTGGACCGTGAAGCATTGGTTAATATTCTGATTGAGCCCAAAAATGCTCTAGTTAAGCAGTATCAGGCGCTGTTCGGGATGGAAGGAGTGGAGCTGGATCTACGCAAAGATGCGCTGGATGCGGTTGCTGACAAAGCCATAGAGCGCAAAACTGGTGCTCGAGGCCTGCGCTCAATTCTCGAGACAGTTCTGCTCGATACGATGTACATGATCCCCTCTGATCCCAGCGTGGTGAAAGTGGTGGTTGATGCTGCCGTGATCAATGGCGAAAACGAGCCTCTGTTGGTTCACGAGCAGACTGATCAGAAACTGGTGGGTGATGAAGGCTAAGCTTTCCCATCTTTAAGCGTTCAAGGGCGACGAGAGTCGCCTTTTTATTGTCTGCTGTTTATTGTCTGCTTTTTATTGCCTGCTATCCTTTTATTGTCGGTTAACTGCGCATGCCGGTCACCGCGCGGCACAGTCTCATTTTGAGAATTAAGTAACGTTTACGCTTGTTTTTATTTTGTGCGTCCCAATATACAAGAGTAGTGTATTCATTGGCGCTAATGTTTATGGGTGTGAATCAATTGACGACTCACACCGTACTTGTGTTGAATCACAGTTGTTCAGAAACATTACCGCCCACGATCCAGACTTAACCAGAGGTAATCATGGCAGCAAAACCAATTGATCCCGTCTCTGCAACCTATCCGCTGTTACCTTTGCGCGATGTCGTTGTTTATCCACACATGGTGGTACCGCTGTTTGTCGGTCGCGAAAAGTCCATATTGGCACTGGAAGAGGCCATGGCGACAAATAAAGAAATCGTTCTAGTGGCTCAGAAGCATCCCTCCGAAGATAACCCAACCCTTGATGATCTCTACGCTGTAGGCACGTTAGCGACGATTTTACAGCTTTTGAAACTGCCTGATGGCACGCTAAAAGTATTGGTTGAAGGTATCGGTCGAGTGAGCCTCACCAACGTGCGTGAAGGCGATGATTTTATTCAAACCCAAGTGGAGGAGCTCTCTACCGGCGCGATAGAACCACGTGAGTCAGATGTGATTACCCGTGCAGCCGTCTCTCTGTTTGAGCAGTATGTCAATTTAAGCAAAAAAATACCGGCAGAGGTGATTGCCACTGTGTCGGGTATTGACGACCCAAATCGGCTCGCCGACACCATTGCTGCCCACATGACCCTGAGTTTGGCGCAAAAGCAAGATGTGTTGGAAGTGGCGAATCTCACCGAGCGATTCGAACATCTCATGGGTTTGATGGAATCCGAGATTGATCTCTTTCAAATCGAGCAGAGAATTCGCGGGCGCGTGAAAAAGCAAATGGAGAAGAGCCAGCGCGAGTATTATTTGAATGAACAGATAAAAGCGATTCAAAAAGAGCTGGGCGACAATGACGAAGCAGGCTCAGAGCTCGACCAACTCGAGAAAAAAATCGAAGACGTGAAAATGCCCAAAGCAGCGCTGGAAAAGGCGCGTGCTGAGCTGGCCAAATTAAAGTTGATGTCGCCAATGTCAGCCGAGGCGTCAGTTTTGCGCACCTATATCGACTGGATGGTTGGTATGCCGTGGAGTAAGCGCAGTCGTGTCAAACACAACTTGATTGAAGCGCAGACCACCCTTGACCAAGACCATTATGGCCTTGAAGAGGTGAAAGAGCGGATTTTAGAGTTTCTTGCGGTGCAGCAGCGAGTCAAGAAACTAAAAGGCCCCGTGCTGTGTTTGGTTGGCCCACCCGGCGTCGGCAAAACATCCTTGGGCGAATCCATTGCCCGCGCAACAGGGCGTGAGTTTGTCCGTATGAGCTTAGGCGGCGTACGCGATGAGGCAGAGATTCGTGGTCATCGCAGAACCTATATTGGCTCTCTACCCGGCAAAATCGTTCAAAAACTCTCCAAAGTGAAGGTCAAGAATCCACTCTTTTTGTTGGACGAAATCGACAAGATGGGCATGGATCAGCGTGGCGATCCTGCGTCCGCATTGCTTGAGGTCTTGGATCCAGAACAAAATCACACCTTCAATGATCACTATCTTGAGGTTGACTTCGATCTCTCTGAGGTAATGTTTATCTGTACTGCCAACTCGATGAATATTCCAGGGCCGCTGCTCGACCGCATGGAAGTCATTCGAATTCCTGGGTACACAGAGGGTGAAAAAGTCGCGATTGCCGAAAAGTATTTGGTGAAAAAGCAATGCAAGGCCAACGGGCTCAAAGAAGGCGAGCTAGAAATAAGCCAAGACGCGCTGCGCGATACTATTCGCTATTACACCCGCGAGGCTGGCGTGCGCGGACTAGATCGCGATATTGCTAAAATATGCCGCAAAACGGTTACGCAGCACATTCGCAACAATACCTCGAGCACAGAAAAAGTAGGGTCTGAACATTTAGAAGATATGCTTGGCGTGCGACGTTTTGATTATGGCCGCGCAGAGGCTGAAAATCAGGTAGGGCAGGTCACAGGGCTAGCATGGACACAGGTTGGCGGCGAATTGTTGACCATCGAGTCTGCCGCCATGCCCGGTAAAGGGCGCATCATTAAAACCGGTTCTCTGGGTGATGTGATGCAGGAATCGATTCAGGCTGCCTTAACCGTGGTCAGAAGTCGTGCAAAATCCCTCGGTATTCGCAAAGACATCTTCCAAGAGCGCGATCTACACATTCACGTTCCTGAAGGTGCGACGCCCAAAGACGGCCCTTCAGCCGGTGTGGGGATGTGTACTGCCTTAGTCTCGGTTTTGACCGGCATACCCGTCCGGGCGAACGTCGCCATGACCGGCGAGATCACCCTGCGAGGGCAAGTCTTGAAGATAGGGGGGTTGAAGGAAAAACTCCTCGCCGCCCACCGCGGAGGTATCACCACTGTTATCATTCCAGACGATAATGGTAGTGATTTGAAGGAGATACCAGACAATATTAAAGCGGACCTCAACATCTGTCGCGTCAAATGGATTGACGAGGTGTTGGCGATCGCGTTGGAGAGCACACCTGAATCGCTGAGTGAAGAAGAATTTAATCGCAGTAGTGTGTCCAACAGTAGTGATCTTTCTGCCGCTAGGCCAAGTACTCACTAGCATTAAAGAAATTAGCCATTTAGTTAATCGAAGCTTGACCCGCTAAATGGCTATTGGTATAACGTACGCACGATTGTGCTGAAGACCGCTTGTTTAGGCTGTTTGGACTCTTCAAAGCCTTTCTATTTGACTAGGAATAACTAACTCCAAAAAAGGGGAATACCGTGAATAAATCTGAACTAATTGACGCAATCGCTGCTGGCGCAGACATCTCTAAAGCTTCTGCAGGACGTGCACTTGATTCTGCTCTGTCTGCAGTAGCAGGTTCTTTGAAGAATGGTGACCAAGTTTCATTGGTTGGCTTTGGTACTTTCGCTGTTAAGCACCGCGCAGCGCGCACTGGTCGCAATCCACAGACTGGCGCAGAAATCCAGATCAAAGCTGCCAACGTGCCCAGCTTCAAAGCTGGCAAGGCACTGAAGGATGCAGTGAATTAATTTGTTATTGAATTAATATCGCTTAGAAGGCGCATCGGTGATGCGCCTTTTTTAATTAGAGTCACTACTGTATTAGGGAACGGATAATGTTAGACAGCTTTAGACATAATATGAAAGGTATAGCGTTTGGTATCGTTATTTTAATCGCTATAGTTTTTGCGTTTTCTGGAATCGGTTCTTTAAACGTCTCTGGAACTGCTGTCCAAACGGCCGTAGAAGTAAATGGTGAGCCTGTGTCAGAGTTTGCGATTCAGCAGGCGATAAATACCGAAAAACAACGAATTCTCAATCAAAACGAAGGGCTTGACCCCGCGTTGCTGGAAGATGATCTTATCCGACCTCAGGTTGTAGAGCAGATTATCGGGCGCAAGCTCCTAGCGCAGGCTGCCCAAAATGGCGGCATGGCAATCTCCTCGCGAGCGACCAGCAAGTTATTGTTGGCCACGCCGGCTTTCCTAACAGATGGCCGTTTTGATCAAGAGCTGTATCTCTACAAAATTCGCAATCAAGGCTACACCAATGGCACGTTTCTCGAGATGATCAAAGAAGACATGGTCATCGAGCAATACGTGCGTGGTTTTGCAACGTCCAGTTTTATTACGCCAAACGAGTTTGTGCAACTCGCGGCGCTTACTGAACAGCAGCGTGATTATTATTATCTGACGCTGCCAATTCAGCCGATTGAAGGTGCTGTGGTTCTGACTGACGAGCAAGTTCAGAGTTACTACGACGCCAATAAAGATCGTTTCCAAGCGGAAGAGCAAGTGGTTGTGGAGTACATCGAGCTCGATCGTGGTCTATTTATTCAAACCAATGAGGTTAGTGAAGAGCAGATCAAAGCGCGTTTTGACGAGCAAGTGGACGCCCTCGAGTCGACCATTTCACGTCAAGCGGCGCACATCTTGCTGACTGAGCCATCAGATGCGTTACTTGCTGAGATTAAATCCAAGTTAGACGCGGGCGACGATTTTTCAGCCCTCGCCAAGACCTACTCTGAAGACGTTGGCTCTGCTGACTTTGGTGGCGATCTAGGCTACACCAGCGGCGATACCTTCCCTGAAGCGTTTGAAGACGCTCTCGCCGCTCTGGCCTTGGGTCAAGTATCCGCGCCAGTGAAGACGGATAGCGGCACCCATTTAATCAAATTGCTCGATATTCAAGAGCAAAAAGTGGATTTCGAGAGCGAGCGTCAACGCATTCGCGATCAACTGCTTGCGGAGCAGAGTGGTGAGTGGATGGCAGAAAAATTGGCCAAGCTCAAAGAACTTAGCTTTAACGCGGAGAACCTGACCGAAGTAGCAACGGATTTAGGCTTGACTGCCCAAGTCTCCGAACCCTTTACCCGCGACGGTGGCAACGGCATTGCTGCCTATCCATCGGTGGTAGAGGCGGCCTTTGGTGGCGATGTGTTAAAAGATAATTATGCCAGCAATGTTTTAGACTTAGGCGATGATCGCTATCTTGTCTTAAAAATGAAGAACTACATTCCAGCGCGCCAGAAAGAGCTTCAGGAAGTAAAATCGCTGATCACGGATACCTTGAAAGGCGAAACAGCGCGCGCCGAAATAGCCGCCCAGGGCGCAGCTCTGGTTGCCGGTATCAAGGCCGGTGAGAGCGTTGAAGCTGTTGCGAAAAGCCAAAAGTTAGATTGGCAGGTCGTGATGGATGCTACCCGCTCTGCAGGTGGCAACAATCCAGAAGTGGCACGTTTTGTGTTCACACTGTCGGCCAGTTCTGCTGGCGGGGTAGAGAGCTTTTATACTCGCAGTGGTGATTTTGTTGCGGTGCGCTTAACCGAGGTAACGCTGGGTGATGCGACCAAGTTAAACAGTGAGCAGCAAGCCAGCTTAGCCTATCTGGGTGCTTCATCGAGCACCAGCCGTGAGCTACAAGGCTTGCAATCGTCATTGCAGGCCAATGCGGATATCGTTCGTTAAAGCAGTTGGGGCTGGTCCAGAGCGGGCCAGCCTATTCTTTCCCTCCGTGTTTCCCTCCCTGTTCCCCTCCCTGTTTCCCTCTCTGTTTCCCTCTCTGTTTCGCTCTCTGTGGTTCTCTCTCTTTTTAGCTTCTTATGGCGCTGCACAAATGTTCGGCAGCTTTTGTGCTGGACAGCTTTTGCTAGATTTTCAGGCCATCAATAAAAAGCGTTAGCCGCTGCCCAGGTTGCAAGAGAGCAGTTTGACTTAATTTGTTCCAGCGCCTGATGTCGCGAATAGCAATATCAAATCTACTCGCTATACGCGACAACGAGTCGCCACGTTTGACGCGATAGGAGAGCCGTCGCAGGTTATCGGATTCTGTGTCGCCTGCAGTGTTGGTGGCCTTGTCGAGTTTGCCTTCAACCAGCAGCCGGTCGCCAACCTGCAGTGTATCGCTACTGAGTTTATTTATTTCTCGCAGCCTCTTAATGCTGGTCTCACTTGCCTTTGCGATGCTCCAGAGCGAATCCCCTTGGCGCACATGATAGTAGTTGGGCACCTTGCTGCGGCTGGTCGAAGCAAAACTGCTATCATCGCCGGCGTGAGGGATTAGCAGTAACTGTCCAATTTTCAGCTGATCTGAGGTTAAATCATTGCGTGTGCGCAACCACTGCGTGGGAACTTTAAAGCGACTGGCTATCTGAGACAGCGTGTCACCTTTTGTAACAGTGTACTCCGTGTGAGGAATCCACGTTTTAGGGTCTGTGGACGCTAAAAATTCGCGTAATGGGTCTGCATTGCCAATAGGTAGAAGCACCGTGTGAGAGCCTGTTGGAGGCGTTAACGCGCGGCGATAGGCGGGATTTAGCCTGGTGAACTCAGCAACATCAGTGTCAGTTAGCTTGATCACGCTACCTAGATCAATTTGCGAATCAATTTCGACGACTTCGAAGTAGGGCTGGTTGGGCATCTCTGGCAGCTGCAGCTCATATTTTTCAGGATTGCCAATAAGCTCCGCTAAGGCAAGTAACTGCGGCACGTAGTTGCGTGTTTCTCGCGGCAGATCGATTGACCAAAAGTCGGTTTCCTTGCCCGACGCTCGGTTGCGCGCCATCGACCGGCCGACATAACCTTGTCCCGAATTATAAGCGGCCAATGCCAAAAGCCAGTCATCGTCAAAAATACCATTGAGATTACTTAAATAGGTGATCGCCGCTTGCGTCGATGAGATAACGTCACGCCTGCCGTCGTACCAGCGGTCTCGGCGCAAACCGAGAGACTTGGCGGTCGAGGGAATAAACTGCCACAGGCCCACTGCGTGGCTGTGTGAGTATGCCAGCGGGTCGTAGGTGCTCTCGACAATCGGCAGCAGTGCTAACTCAAGTGGCAGGCCGGCTTTGTCGAGTTCGGCGGTGACATAAAATATATAGGGTTGTGCTCGCGCAAAAACCGTCTCTAGGTAACTGGGGTTTTCAAGGTACCAGTCGCGCTGAGCTTCAACGCTTAGGTGGAGTGTCGTGGGCGCTATTGCGAATCCCTCACGCAGCCGCTGCCAAAGGTCCATATCTGTTGGGGTGAGAATTGCTCGATTAGGCTCGTCATTCTGCGCAGAACTGCCACTGCCGTCTGACGTTATAGTTGGCCGTTGATTTGCGACCTCTGCGACCTGTCGGACAGCGGGTTGCTTATCGACTCCGGTTGTCGTTTGATCAGAGAGCTGCGCGCAGCCCGCCAATAAAAGAGCTGTGCCAAGGGCGAATGCTTGAATATGAAAAGCGATTGACGGCAAACTGGGCACTCTTGTCGCATTTAGGACTTGGAATTGTATCGATCAGTCGCGGTTGAAACAACGAAAGAGTTCCGCTTGCGGGCGATTAATGAGATCTGCGACACTTCGCTAATGTGGCAGCTGTACAGAAATCGCACGCTGGTCTTTGGTTAGCGCAGCGAACATAATAGGTCTTCACCCACGGTTAATTAGATACTATGGCTTTTACGCTTCTGAAAAATGCTGCTCAATCGCTCCGTGAGCGCTTGCAGGTGAAAGACCTAGAGAACACAGCCCCAGCGCTGCGCCATTGGTTGCAGAGTGATTTTGGTCGGTATTTGCAGGTGCGCGAGCGCAGAGTGATCGAAGAGCACTTTTCACAGCTGCCGGGGTATCGGTTAATGCGCTTGGGGCTCACGTCAGATCCGGAAACGCTCGATTGCTTCAACCATATTCATCGATTTAGCATACATCCCAATGAGTTAGAGGGCGCTCACTCAGCGCTCTCGACCTTTGTTGAGCTGCCGCTAATGTCTGAGACCATTGACGTGCTGTTATTGCAGCATGCGTTAGAGTTTTCGCGGTCGCCAAAAGCCGTTTTGGCGGAAGCCAGTCGAGTCGTTATGCCGGGTGGCCATATTCTGCTCTGCGCATTCAACCCCTATGGCCCCATGGGAATGGCAAAATTTTCAATGCAATTGTGCTTTGGTCACGCGCAGTATTCCTTCCATAATTTGCGCCTTGGACGCGTTATTGACTGGTTGTCTCTACTCAATTTTCACGTCATGGCGGTGGAGCATGGGGCGTATAATGTGCCGTTAAATTATCCTCATTGGATCGATCACGACAGCCGCTGGGAAAAGGTCTGCCAAAAAGCTCGCCTGCCTATGGCGAATTTCTATATGATCCACGCCATTAAACGCGTGCCACGCGGTATTATTAACCCCGCAAAATCATGGCAAGCGGCAGTGACCGGTTACAGAGTCACGCAGGGGCTGAAGCACAGCGCCGAGCGAAAAGAGAGCAGCCATTCGCTAACAAGACATACAGCTAACGAGAACTAGATGAAATCAGTTGAATTATTTACCGATGGGGCCTGTCGCGGCAATCCTGGCCCTGGCGGTTGGGGCGTCTTGATGCGCTACGGCGACAAAGAAAAAATGTTGTTTGGCGGTGCGCGTGAAACCACCAACAATCGTATGGAGTTAACTGCGGTCATCGAGGGCATCGCTGCGCTGACGGAACCCTGTAAAATAGCCGTGACCTCAGACTCGACCTATGTTTTAAAAGGCATCCAAGAATGGCTGCCGGCGTGGAAAAAGCGCAATTGGAAAACCGCCAGTAAGCAGCCGGTGAAAAACGTGGATTTGTGGCAGAAGCTCGATGCTGCCATTCTTGGCCACGACATTGATTGGCATTGGGTTAAGGGACACAGCGGCCATCGCGAAAACGAAATTGCGGATCAGTTGGCCAATCGCGGCATTGACGAACTCTAACCCATAAAAGACGACCCCAAGCAGCAGATATTATGAGACAAATTGTTCTTGACACAGAAACGACTGGTTTAGAAACCTCTCAGGACCATCGTATTATTGAAATTGGCTGCGTTGAACTTATCGGACGCAAGCTCACAGGCCGCCACTATCACCAGTATGTGAATCCGCAGCGAAAAGTGGATGAAGGCGCCATGGAAGTGCATGGAATCACCGATGAGTTCTTGCTCGACAAACCTGTTTTTAGTCAAGTGGTTCATGAGTTTCTCAGTTTTGTGGATGGCGCCGATCTGATTATCCACAATGCCCCCTTCGACGTCGGCTTTATCAACCATGAAATTGCCAAACTCAATGGTAAATATCTCGAGATAGAAAGCGGCTGTCGCATTATTGATACCCTTGCCCTTGCTCGTCAGAAACATCCGGGGCAAAAAAACAATCTCGATGCGCTTTGTAAACGCTATGGCGTTGATAACTCCCAGCGCGATTTGCACGGCGCGCTCCTCGATGCGGAAATTCTCGCCGACGTTTATCTGTTGATAACTGGCGGTCAAGTCAATTTCAATATGAGTGACCAGCAGGCATCCGACTCGGGGGAGGTTAGTGGCAAGAGCGCTATTCGTCGCCTTGCCGCAGATCGTCCGGCCTTGACAGTTGTCCGCGCCAGTGACGCAGAGATTGCCCTGCATCACCAGAGACTTGAAGGTATCGACAAGAAGAGCGGGGCCTGTGTATGGTTGCGCAACAGCGATTGATCACAGACCATGTCCAACACCGAAAACAGAGGTCTGCCGCAGACGGCGAGTGATTTTAAGCAACTTCAATCGCTTGTCGATACGTTGGCAACCACCCGTAACCGCCATCGTATGAGTCGTCAGCTAGCTACCCTAAAACAGGCCAGTCAGCGCGGCAAAGTGATAGATCGCGATTGGGAAAAATGGCACACAGCGCTACTCAGTAATCAAGCCGAGCTGCAGCAGCGCAGTGAGAACCTGCCCAAATTCAGCTTTCCCGACCTCCCCGTCAGCGCCCGTGCCGATGAAATTGCCGCCTTAATACAAAAGCATCAAGTCATTGTTGTGGCTGGCGAGACCGGTTCTGGCAAGACCACCCAGCTGCCGAAAATTTGTCTGCAAGCGGGCCGCGGCGTCAGAGGGTTAATCGGCCACACACAACCTCGCAGAATCGCTGCGCGCACTGTAGCCAACCGAATTGCCGAAGAGCTGCAGGTGGAGGTGGGCGGTGCAGTGGGCTATCAAGTGCGCTTTTCTGAACAGACATCGCCCGACAGTTATATCAAGTTGATGACAGACGGTATTTTGCTCGCAGAAATTCAGCACGATCGCTTTCTGAGCAAATACGACACCTTAATTATTGATGAAGCGCACGAGCGAAGTCTGAATATTGACTTTTTGCTGGGCTACTTTAAAAAATTGCTGCCGCAGCGGCCTGACTTAAAAATCATCATTACCTCTGCGACCATCGATGTAGAAAAGTTTTCCAATCATTTTGACGGTGCGCCAATTGTTGAAGTGACGGGACGAAGCTTCCCCGTAACAGTTATCTATAAAGATCCCGACGATGTGGACAGCGATCGCGATCAAACCATTGTGAACTGTGTGCAAGATATTCAAGCACACGAAAAGCCCGGCGATATATTAATTTTTCTCAGCGGTGAGCGGGAGATTCGCGAAGTCAATCTTGCGCTTAAGCGCGCCCAGTTACCGCACACCGAAGTGGTTCCACTGTATGCGCGGTTAAGCCTTGCTGAACAGAGTAAAATATTTTCGCCGCACCGTGGCTGCCGCATCGTACTGAGTACGAATGTCGCTGAAACATCCCTGACAGTGCCCGGTATTCGCTACGTTGTCGACACTGGCCGTGCACGTATTTCACGCTACAGCTTCCGCACTAAAGTACAGCGCTTGCCGATTGAGCCTATCTCGCAAGCGAGTGCTAATCAGCGCGCGGGCCGCTGTGGCCGTGTCAGCGAAGGCGTGTGCTACCGGTTGTATGGGGAAGATGATTTCAACGCGCGAGCGGAATTTACTGATCCGGAAATTGTGCGCACCAACTTAGCGGCTGTTATTTTGCAGATGTTGCATTTAAAGATTGGCGATATTCGCAACTTCCCCTTTGTCGACGCACCAGACAGTCGAATGATTAGCGATGGCTTTAAATTGCTTGAAGAATTGCAGGCAGTTACTGCTGATGGCCAATTGAGTCCCCTTGGCAAACGGATGGTCAATATACCACTGGACCCACGCTTTTCGCGGATGCTGCTCGAGTCAGCCAAAAATGGCTGCCTCGCCGAAGTGCTCATCATCACCACCGGTCTCAGTATCCAAGATCCTCGCGAGCGGCCAGCGGACAAACAGCAGGCGGCTGATCAATGCCACAAGCAATGGCAGGACCCTGAGTCTGATTTTATCTCACTGTTAAATCTCTGGCGGCACTTTGAAGAGCAGCGACAAACCCTCTCCAGCAACCAATTTAGCCGCTATTGCAAAAGCAATTATGTCTCTTACCTGCGCATGCGGGAGTGGCGCGACCTGCACCACCAAGTACACAGCGCCTGTCGCGACTTAAAACTGACTGACAACACCCAGCCCAGTGAGCCGGAAGCGGTTCATCGCTCGCTACTGGCTGGCCTGCTGGGTCAAATCGGTATGCTTCAGGAAAAGTGGGAGTATCTCGGCACGCGCAATCGCAAGTTTTTTATCTTTCCAGGCTCCGGTGTGAGTAAAAAACCGCCAAAGTGGTTGATGGCCGGGTCTTTAATGGAAACGACCAAGCAGTTCGCCCTCGATGTGGCAAAAATCGATTCAGATTGGCTCGAGCCATTGGCCGCCCATTTGGTTAATAAAACCTACAGCGAACCCTTCTACAGTGTTAAGTCTGGTCAGGTGATGGCCAAAGAGAGGCAGATCCTGTTTGGCTTAACCATTGTCGAAAACAAAAATCGTGTCTACGGCCAAGTTGCTCCAGACGAAGCGCGCAGTATTTTTATCCAACAAGCGCTGGTGGAGGAGGGCTATCGTGGCAAAGGCCACTTTTATCAGCACAATCAACAGCTTGTCGAAGAGCTGCAAGCCCTTGAAGATCGCTTCCGTCGGCGTGACTTGCTCGCCGAGCAACAGGTAATTTTTGCCTTCTACAATGAGCGCGTGCCAGCGGATATCTACAACCTTGTGGCCTTTGAAAAGTGGCGCAAACAGGCAGAGGCAGAGCAGCCTAAATTACTGTTTCTCGAAAAAGAGTATTTGTTGCTACGCGGCCTTTCCCAAGATGAACAGGCGCAATTCCCAGAGTCTGTTGAGTGCGATGGCGTGAATTACCCCCTGCAGTATCATTTCGAACCCAGTCACAGCGATGACGGTTTAAGCGTCGTTGTGCCGCTGCCCCTGCTACACCAGTTGCCAAAATACTTCTTTGAATGGCTCGTGCCAGGCATGCTGCGGGACAAATGCATCGCGCTGGTGAAAAGTCTGCCCAAGCAGACACGACGCAACTTTGTCCCTGTTCCAGACTATGTTGATGGCTTCTTGGCCAAAGAGAAAGCCCAAGATCGCCCACTGACGGAAAGATTAGGCGAGCATCTGCAGCGAGTGACGGGCGTTTCTATCGCGCCAGAGCACTGGAACAGCGCGAATCTCGATCCTTGGTACCAGATGAATTTTATTCTGGAAGATGAGCGGGGAAATGTTGTCGCCAAGGCGCGCAGCTTGGAAAAACTACAGCTTGAGTTTAAACAGCAGATTAGCCGCGGACTGGAAAAAGCGGCCGATAAAAGTGCCTCGCGGCAAGGCATCACTGAGTGGGATTTTAACGAGTTACCCCAAGAAGTCGCTCTAGCTCACGGAAAGATGACGATAAAGGCGTGGCCAGCACTGCGCGATTGCGGCGAGTCTGTCGCCCTTGAAGTGATCGACAATCCATTGCAAGCAGAGCGCTTGAGCCGTGATGGGCAACTTCGATTGATGCTGCTGAAAGGTCGTGAGCAAGTTAAGTACCTCAGCAAGCAGTTGTTGCGCGGCAAGGAATTGGCGCTGACGGCGAGTAAAATAGGCGAGCGGCAGAGTATTGTCGACGCGCTAATTCGTGCCAGTTTTCAACAAGCGCTGTTTCCAAACGGTAAAATTGTTCGAGATAAAGAGCAATTCGAGCAGGCATTTGAGTCGGGTATTGGTCAGGTTGTTAGCCTTGCTCAAGGCTACGGCCTCGCCATAGAGTCCCTGTTGACCCCGCTTCATGCCGCGCAAAAGCAGCTTCGTACTCTTGGCTTACCGGCCATTTACGCAGCAGAGGATATTCGCCAACAAATCGATTGGTTGTTTTCTGTGGATACGCTGGCCGCAGCCAATAGCGAAGTGATCGCCCAGTACCCGAGATACGTAAAAGCAATTCAAGTGCGGCTTGAAAAAGTTGCCGGCCAACCCAGCAAAGATCGCGAATATATCGCTGAGTTGCACGAGTTGCTGGCACCTTGTAAGCTGGCCTTGGTAGAGGATCAGCCGCTCCCTCTTGAAATTGAAGGTGCATTGCGAGACTTTACCTGGCTTGTTGAGGAATATCGTGTGTCTTTGTTTGCACAACAGCTAAAGACCCGGGTTCCAGTGTCGCTAAAACGCCTGCAAAAACGCTGGCAGGAGATCGACGATCAGCTGCGACGCGTCAGAATATAGCGCGCAGGTTTGCGAACGGCCAACCAGATACTGAACATAGGGTGAAACTATTAACTAATTGCTGGGTCTAACCCCTGTCCGGACGCCGTTGTGGCTCGGGACCTAAGGACGTTAACTTGGCAACACACGCCAACAATGGAGAAAGTCGAATGAAAAATCAAACTGCAAAACCACTGGTCACAGCAATAAGCGCCGCGTTTATTGCCACTGCAGCACTGTCTGCGACAAACCTATCTGCCGCAGAAAACCCCTTCCAAGCTGATCTATTGCAGTCAGGCTATAACCTCGCAGCACACCACAACGAAGGAAAATGTGGCGAAGGTAAGTGCGGCGAAGCCATGGACAAGGCCAAAGGCGAAGGTAAGTGTGGCGAAGGTATGGATAAAGCCAAAGGCGAAGGTAAGTGCGGTGAAGGCAAGTGCGGCGAAGGCATGGACAAAGCCAAAGGCGAAGGTAAGTGCGGCGAAGGCATGGACAAAGCCAAAGGCGAAGGTAAGTGTGGCGAAGGTAAGTGCGGCGAAGGCATGGATAAACCCAAAATAGAAGGCTAGTGTGGTGATGGCAAGTGCAGCGAAGGTAAATGTGGCGGCGCAGCCTGATCACGTACACACTTAAAGCATGAAAAAAAGTTACCCTGTTCAGGGAGCTGGATTAGGACTTAGGCGGGCACTTTGTGGCCCGCTTTCTTCCGTCTCGACCGAGGAAATCCAGTTTATGGAGGTAGCACCCGAAAACTGGATTAATATTGGCGGCCGCTATGGCGCCGCGTTAAAAGAGTACAGCGAAAAATTCCCCTTTGTCATACATGGGCTCTCCCTATCGATAGGGTCACCGGCACCCCTTGATTGGGATTTGCTGCGGGCAATCAAAGCCTTTATGACTGAACACAATATCCGCTGTTACAGCGAACATCTCAGCTATTGCAGCGATACGGGTCATTTGTATGACCTCATGCCAATTCCTTTCACCGCACAAGCAGTTGATTATGTCGCGGAGCGTATCGGTCAGGTGCAAGACTTTTTGGGCCATCGCATAGCCATGGAAAACGTCTCTTACTATGCCGCGCCCCAGCAAGAAATGTCCGAGCTTGAGTTCACCAATGCAGTCTTGAAGAAAGCGGACTGCCACCTTCTGCTCGACGTTAACAATATTTACGTCAACAGTATTAATCATGGGTACGATCCGCAGCAGTTCTTAGCGGCGCTGCCCGGCGAACGCATAGCCTACGGACATATCGCAGGTCACTACGACGAAGCCGACGATCTCCGCATTGACACCCATGGTGCTGATGTAATCGATCCGGTTTGGTCTTTACTCGACGCCGCCTATGAGCAGTTTGGTGTTTTTCCAACCTTACTCGAGCGGGATTTTAATATACCGCCCGTTCACGAGCTGTTGCGCGAAGTTCAGCAAGTCCGCGAATATCAGGCTCGCCATCAGAAACAGGCTGAGTATCGCGAAGAGTGCGCGTTGTGACATCTGAGCCAAAGACCACTGATGGCTTATTATTTCAGCGCGCGCAGTATGAATTTGCCGCGCATATTCGCAATCCCCAGTGCCATCCTGCGCCCGTGGACATCGAAGATCGTCGTCTCGCTATCTATCGAAATCTGTTTTTTAACAACCTGCAAGGCTTTATAGCCAACGGGTTTCCGATTTTAAAATCGATCACTGCCGCGGATCACTGGACGGCGCTGGTGCGGGACTTTATGCATCGCCATCAAAGTCAAAGTCCCTATTTTCTCGACAGCTCAGCAGAGTTTTTGCACTACCTGGAACACGAGCGCAGCCCACAGCCCCATGACCCCGCCTTTTTGCTGGAACTGGCGCACTACGAATGGGTTGAATTGGCGCTCGATATATCAACGCTAGAGTTGCCTCAGGTGCGCCAGCAGGGCGATGTTTTGGATGACTGTCCCGTTGTCTCTCCACTGGCATGGCCGCTGTGCTATAACTATCAAGTTCAGCGTATTGGCATCGAGTATCAGCCGAGTGCAGAACAGCAAGCGATAACCCACCTCATTGTCTATCGCGATCGCAGCATGAAGGTGGGTTTTATAGAAACCAATGCAAGCACTGCACGATTGCTTGAGATCATAGGTCAGGGCGAGGTTACTGGTCATCAGGCCCTTGTGCAGTTGGCTGGCGAAATGGGCTACGCTGATCTCTCGGCCATACTTGCATTTGGACGAGATATTTTGACTCAATTACAGGGCAAAGAGATTATCTGTGGTTTCCGTTAATTTCGCGCTCCGTATAGCAATTGCCTGTGTACGCTGCGGTATTTGAGCAGTAAAATGCACCCAATTGCCACCAAGAGACGAGCTCTCCATGATGATTTCGAAATTTTTGATAAATGCGCGATGGATTGCCACCACTGTGGTTTTAGCGGCGTTGGCGAACGTGACAGCATTGTCTGCCCAAGCTGAAGAGGCCGATAAGCTCGAAGGGATCAATCGCAAAGTGTTCTATGTCAACGAACGCCTCGACCACTATGTGTTGCGCCCCGTTGCTGTTACTTACACCAAGGTTATCCCCGACCCCTTAGAGCGTGGTGTCGATAATTTTTTCAGCAATCTTGGTGAGATTGGCAATGTCGTCAATGACGTGTTGCAGGGTAAGTTTAAGCAAGCTGGTCTGGACAGCAGCCGTTTTTTGATCAACACCACCATTGGTGTTGCTGGGTTGTTTGATGTTGCAGCGCGCGCCGGAATCGAGAAAAGTGAAGGTGAAGACTTTGGTCAAACCCTAGCCGTTTGGGGTGTAGGCGAGGGGCCTTATCTAATGTTACCCTTGATTGGCCCATCTACTTTGCGGGATGCGCCGAGTAAGTTTGTAGACAGTTTGACCAGTCCGCTGTCCTATGTTGATGATGTATCGGCTCGCAATTCTGCGAGGGCTCTGGATTTATTGGCCACGCGTGCGAGCTTGTTGGAGTACGACGAGATTATTTCGGGTGACAAGTATCTTTTTGTCCGCGATGTGTACTTGCAACGAAATCGTTACCTTGTCAATGATGGTGCAATAGAAGATGATTTTGGCGATTTTGAAGATTATTGATTGTGGTCTGCCGACGCCGTCCGGTCACTTTGAATGATAATAACGGCAGGCCAGCAGCCAATGCCTATCCATAACGAGCAAAAGCCGGATTAGCAATGAAAACACCGTCGGGCGGTATATTTCTCCTTAGGGGTAATGAGCCTAGTGTGCAGCGTTTAAGCAGCAGCCTTGAGGCTCTCGGTGTTGTTGTGACGACCGCAGAAAATATTGCCGTCGTCGACAGCTCATGCTCTGATGCGCTCATTCAACCACTGGTTATTTGGTCTCAAGAAACGATTATCGAAACAGCAGAGCAACGACAGGCGCTGAAACGCTTGGCGGAACAGTATTTGGTGATCGTGGCTCTGTCAGATGAGCATATTGCTCAGGTCGCCAATTATTTTCGACTCGGTGTTGCCGATGTTGTTTTTCCTGAGGCTAAATCCTCCGAGTTAAAAAATACCCTCGTGCGCATCGATGAATTGGCTGAGTCGCGGCTGCAGGAAAGGGCCTACCAGCACGATTTAGAAACCGCTAATCAAGAGCTGCAAGAGAGTTTGCGCCTTCTCAAACAAGACCAAATGGCAGGTCTAGAAGTTCAAAAAAGCTTAATGCCAGAAAGTCCGCTCGTCTTCGGCGACTACGAAATTTCTCACTCGATTACTCCTTCACTGTATTTAAGTGGCGATTTTGTCGGATACAATTTTGTTCTCGGACGCTACCTACTGTTTTACTTTGCCGATGTCTCCGGTCATGGTGCATCCTCAGCCTTTGTCACTGTGTTGCTGCGATTTATGATTGGCCGCGTGATCCGCCGCCATGAGCTTGAGAAAGACTACGACGCTCTCGCGCTAGCGCCAGAGGGTTTGATTGAGCATGTAAACAACCAACTTTTGGCCACCGGTCTCGGCAAGCATCTCACCATCGTGGCCGGGTCGTTGGATACTGTGAGTAATACACTGCGGTATGTGGTTGGAGCACAGCAACCGGGGCCGATTTTGGTTGAAGAGGGCCGCGCCCGCTATCTGCCCGGCAAGGGCAAACCCGCAGGAATATTCGAAAAAGCGAGTTGGACGATCGAAGAAATCCAACTGCCCGAAAAGTTTTCCTTAATTATTTTGTCAGACGGCGTTTTTGAGCTGATCCCCGATAAAGAAATTGCTGATAAAGAACAGACACTTCTCAACTATCTCGCCTCGAACTCGGAGAGTATTGAAGATTTAAAGAAAGCGCTGTTTGTCGATTATATTGAAGACCTAGAGGACGACATTTCGGTCCTACTACTGAGTAAAGGTGGATAATATGTCGGCGGGCAAAATTTTGGTGTCAGACGAGGAGGGTGACTACCTTCTGAAGTTTGTTGGCGATGTTCGAGTAACATTGTGTGGCTCGCTAAATCGTTACATGGACAGGATTTTTGGCAGCAGCGATGTTAAAAAAGTGGTTATCGACATGCTTGAGGCCGATGGGTTAGACAGCACTACACTCGGGTTGACCGCTAAACTGGGCCTTCACTGTCGCAAAGAGTACGGTGTTCATGTCCAGGTTTTTTGCCAAAATCCAAGTATTCTCAGAACACTAGACTGCATGGGTTTTGATGAAATTTTCGATATTTTCCAAGAGATTCCAAATCTTAACGCCAAGCTACACAGTATTGACCCCGTCAACGCCGACGTTGACGAAATTCGCCAGCAGGTACTCGAAGCGCATAGAATTTTGGTGCGCTTAAACCCAGAAAATAGTGCTGAATTTACCGATCTGATTCGCGCGTTAGAATCAGATTCTTAAGCGCCGTCTCTGGCCGCTAATTTGCATTGAATAAACTCACTGTGGCGCAAGTGCAACAGATCGGCCACGCGTCGAATAATCCCTTCTTCCTGCTTATCCAAATGACCGTCTGCCAGCGCAACGCGCCACATCGCAACCATTAGAGCCATTTTCTTGGCGTGATCGAAATGCGTATTTATCTCCCGGGTGAATTGATAGAGCGAGGTCGCATCGGCCACCTCATCACGGGCCAGCAAAAACAGTTCATCGACATCTTCGCGACTTACGTGCAGTAAAGTCTCTAGCGTTCCGCTGATTGAGGCAAGTTCATCTTCGCTTAAATTGCCGTCAATTAGCATGACTTCAATCAGTAGCGCAGCCGCAGCAAGCTCCTCGCTGTTCACGGCAGAGCGTGACGAGTCGATAATATTTTTTGCGAAAAATGCTTTTATTTTTTCAATCATTAGGTGAGATCTTTAAGCCAAGTTTCGAGTTTAATTTGATCGCTCACAAAACCACGGATACCTTCAGCGAGTTTTTCTGTCGCCATCGCATCAGCATTCAGTTCAAAACGGAATTTACTCTCACTACCAAGGGTGTAGTGAATACGCGATCCAGTATCTGACGGGCTCAGTTTGCGCTCAAGTTGTCCGAAATCGTCGTCAAGGGCCTGCAAAAGTTGCGGGCTAATAGTGAGTCGATCGCAACCGGCAAGTTCGGTAATTTCATCGGTATTTCTAAAGCTTGCACCCATAACCACTGTTTTGTAACCGTTTTGTTTGTAGTAGTTGTAGATGCGCGTGACGGACTGCACACCTGGATCATCCGCCGGTTCATACTCGGTGAGGCCTGTGGAAATTTTATACCAGTCAAGTATGCGACCCACAAAGGGTGAAATTAGAAACGCCCCAGCATCCGCTGCGGCTGCCGCTTGTGTAAAATTAAATAGCAGTGTCAGATTGCAATTAATACCTTCTTTCTCCAACTGCTCTGCGGCACGAATACCTTCCCATGTTGACGCCATTTTGATTAAAACACGATCTGCACCGATACCTGCTTGCTCGTAAAGACGAATTAAATGACGGGCTTTTTCAATGGAGCGGGGGGCGTCGAAAGAGAGTCTTGCATCTACTTCTGTGGATACACGGCCTGGTATCTGCTCGAGAATTTTTAAGCCAAAGGCGACAGATAATCTGTCCATACAGTCTGATAGTTGCTCGCTGGAGGAGAGTCTACCGTTGAGTGACGACGCTACCACTGAATCCACTAAGCTGCGGTAGGCAGGCATCTGGGCGGCTTTAAGCAGCAGTGAAGGGTTGGTCGTGGCATCTTGCGGGGAGTACTGTTTGATTGCGTCAAAATCGCCGGTGTCGGCGACCACCGTTGTCATCTCTTTGAGCTGTGCGAGTTTACTTTTGCTATTGGTCATCAACTGACTACTCCGGTGGTTTTTTCTAACGCATTTTTTAATATATCAATCGTCGCTGAGGGTTTAAAGGCGTTTTCACTAATGTGCCGCCGGAACAGGCGGGCCCCCGGCATGCCGTGAAATAAGCCCAAAATATGTCTCGTCATGGCGCTCAGCTTTGTGCCTTTGGTTAATTCTTTTTCCACATAAATCAAAAATTCTTCAGCGATCTGTTCGCGGGTTTTGACGGGATTGCTGCTTTTATACAGTTGCTGATCCACATTTGCCAGCAAGTATGGATTACTGTATGCCTCACGGCCAATCATAACGCCATCGAGATTGTGAAGATGCTCCTGACATTGCGCAAGGGTTGTGACACCGCCGTTTATAATAATCTCGAGATGCGGAAAATCTTTTTTTAACTGGTAAACGTGCGCGTAGTTTAATTCGGGAATTTCGCGATTCTGTTTTGGGCTGAGTCCCTGCAGCCAAGCTTTGCGGGCATGGACTAAAAATACGTCGCAGCCTGCCTCTGCGACTGTGCCGACAAAATCGGTTAAGAACGCGTAGGAGTCGTGATCGTCAACACCAATGCGGTGCTTTACCGTGATCGGTAAATCTACCGCGTTGCGCATGGCTGAGACACAGGCGGCAGTGGTTTTTGCATCTTTCATCATGATGGCGCCGAACATGCCATTTTGCACACGATCGCTGGGGCAGCCGCAATTGAGGTTAATTTCTGCGTAGGCGTAATCGGTGGCCATCTTACAGGCAAGTGCGAGATCTTTCGGGTCGCTACCACCCAACTGTAGGGCAACTGGATGCTCAAAGGGGTCCATGTGCAGATGGTGCTTGGCATCGCCATAGATAATTGCGCCGGTGGTGACCATCTCGGTGTACAACACTGCGTTGCTGCTGATCAGGCGCAGAAAGTAGCGACAGTGACGATCTGTCCAATCGAGCATGGGTGCGACACAGAATTTTCTATCAAGCATGGGTAATCATCGGTAATGGTGCGCCGTGGCTTACAGTTGACCGTGCGCGCAATGGCGGTGATTTTACACACTTTTTTCGCGCAGTGCGCCCCTCAAAATAGAGTGCGCCCCTCAACATAGGAGGTCGAAGGCGCATCTTTTAGTTTGCGTCAGATTACTGATTGTCAGAAGGATCACAGTCGGTTAGTGTGAGGTGATAGCGTGTCATATCTAAAAAGAGCACGTAAAAAACATTCAATATAGACAGATAGTTATGCGAGCAGCGCTTCATGTCCCAAAGGCAATCTAATGAGTAATTCTCTGCGACACCCCAAAATAGTCATTATCGGGGCTGGGATGACCGGTATTTTAATGGCTATTAAATGCCGCGAAAAAGGCATTCAGGATATTGTCGTTCTGGAAAAAGCGGGCCGTATTGGTGGCACCTGGCGTGAAAACACCTATCCCGGAGTTGCCTGTGATGTGCCGGCGCATATGTACACCTATTCCTTTGCGATGAATCCCGACTGGAGTCGCTACTATGCGGGAGGCAGTGAGATTCAGGGTTATTTTGAAGCGATGGTGCAGCGCTATAACTTGGAACCATTGATTCACTGCAATGAAGAGGTCACCGCCAGTGAGTTTAATAACGGACAGTGGTTGATCAGTACCAGTGCCGGGCGTCAGTACCAGGCCGATTTTGTCTTTTGTGCCACTGGGATTTTGCACCACCCTGCCTATCCGGACATAAAGGGATTGGCGTCGTTTAAAGGTAAAGTTTTTCATACAGCGCGATGGAACCACGATGTGACATTTGATCCATCGGTATCAGTAGGGGTGATTGGCAACGGTTCGACCGCTGCGCAATTTATTCCTGAGCTGGTCAAAACAGGGGCGCAGGTCTCTGTCTTTATGCGCACGCCGCAATGGATTGTGCGGATTCCTGATCGCAGCATTATGGCCTGGGAGCGTTTTCTGCTAAAACATTCAGTGCTGATGCAGCGCCTCTATCGTTGGGCAAGCACTTTACTGATACGAGACTTCTTCAACAAAGCCTTGGCGGGCGCTCCAATTCGCGCTTGGCTACTCGACAAGTTGGTGCGTTTGAATTTGCGTTTTAGTGTCAAAGATAAAGACTTGCGCGATCAGTTAACGCCGGATTTTCAGGTGGGCTGCAAACGCGTGATTGTAAACACCACCTTTTACACAGCCATGCAGCAGGGCAACGCTCACCTGGTTCGCGATGGCATTGCGGAGGTGACCCCGGATGGTCTGTTAATGAACGACGGCACTCTGCATCAATGCGACGTGCTGGTGCTGTCGACGGGCTTTAAGGCGCTCAGCTATATGCGCCCGATGGCACTGGTTGGGGACAACAATGTTGCGATCGACGAGGCGTGGAAAGATAAAATTGAAGCCTATCACTCAGTACTGCTAAAAGATTATCCCAACTTTTTCTTAATGTTAGGTCCCCACACTCCGATTGCTAATTTCTCGGTTATCGCCATGTCGGAAGTGCAAGGAGACTACATTATGCAGTTGATCGATGCTTGGATGCTGGGCGATTTCGACACGGTTGCGCCACAACAAGAGGCCGTGGACCGCTATCAACAATTTATTCGCGACGGGTTGAAGGGCAGTACATGGGCCAGCGGCTGCCAGAGCTGGTATCTCGATGCTGACGGTGATGCGATTGTGTGGCCATACAGTTGGGACCACTATGTCAAGGTAATGGCTAGCCCGGTGCTTGCTGATCTTGATTTACGCCATGTCGAGTCATCGAGTGCCTAGCCACTAATTGTTTTGCAGGTTCGGTGAGCGGTGGGTCATGGTCTGATTGAGAATAATGGTCGATTCTATTGACTCTACCTGTTCCACATTTGCGAGTTTGTCTTTGAGAAACGACTCGAAAGTTTGCAGATTTTTGGTCACTACCCGCAGCGCATAATCGTGCACGCCAGCGAGAACACAGCACTCTAATACTTCACTAAAGTCGACCATCGCAGACTCGAACGACGAGGCATTGCTGGTGGTATTTTTGTTGAGCTTAATAAACACAAAAGCCGATACGCCAAGACCTAACATGCCGTGATTGAGACGCACGCTGTACTGTTCGATCAATCCACGTTGTTCAAGCTTTCGCAGTCGTCGCAAACAGGGAGTTTGTGAGAGATTGACTCGGGCTGACAGCTCTGCGTTGCTGATGCGCGCATTTTGCTGCAACGCTGTGAGGATTTTGATATCGATGCTATCTAAGTTATTTTCCATTGATGACATAATCGGCCAATAATTGTGACAAAAGAGCCATTATCTTACTTCAATTAATCTTTTTTTGGTTAATGTTTAGCCGAAACCGCTCAGTTCTTTTTGCTACTATTTGATTCTCAGAAAAATAGCGAGCCAATCGCAGGCAGTAGACTTTATGACCGACAACGCGCAGGCACTCGATCACTGGATTCGCACCGATTTTCGGCAGATAAATACAGCACTGGAAGAAATCTACTTTTCCCATCCCGACAAACTCCCCGGCAAATTATCCGACAGTGCTTCTTGTAACGTATTGAAACAGCAATTAGTGGCTGAGGGGACGGCGCTGGTGAGCACATTGCTCCGAGAGGGCAACACTGACGAGGGCTTTGATCGCGGGTTTGATCTGCTTGGCAACGTTGGCTTTTACATGGCGGCCTGTCGTCGCCACGATATTACCGATCCCGCGCGCGAGACGCGATCGCCTCTCCATGAAGCATCTGCGCTGGCCATGCAGCTTGGCGCGTCTCTGGGGGTTATTCCTCGGTTTGCTTCCAGTCACTTGGAAACTCACAATCTCGCTGTGAATGGGGTGTACAAAACCTTCACCAATCTCGATGATGAAAAAATCTTTATCGATTACAACACCCGCAGCGTGTTCGCGTTTATTCGAGCTTCAGAGGCCCTGCGGCAAGCACTGCCGCTGGGGATATCGCATCCGGTCACCTATGATCTGTTGCTCACTGCCAAAACAGCACTTGAAGACGTTGTCAGATATAACCAGATACTCTTTGACTCGCTTGATACTGACCGGTTTTTTTACTGTGTGAGGCCCTATTATCGGCCCCATCGCGTGGGGTTGCATGAGTACAGAGGGGCAAATGCGGGCGACTTTGCGGGCATTAATGTGATCGATCTGTTGCTGGGATTGTGTGAGGCGGACGATCCGTACTATTCGCAATTGCTGGTCGATAAGTTTCTCTTTATGCGTCCCGATGATCAGCTAGTACTTCGCGATGCCATGAGGCGCAAAAGTTTGCTTAATAGCTTTGTTGAGGCCTTGCAGCAGGGTTTGACTAAAGAGCCATGGTTTGAATTGAACCTGCGTCTGTTTCTACAAGTTTGTGAAGCCCATGGGCAGACGGCGCGTCAGCATCATGAACAATTGGTCAGTAAGTTTATTGAAAAACCGGCAGCATCCGGAGAGTTGACGCACGCGGCGGGGTTGACTGCGAGCGGCCCACCGTTACCGGTGCTGCTCAAGGGGCTGAAAAAACTGTGTGATATGCGCTGCGCCGCTGATGTGGGAGGCGAATTTAGAACCCGTTACACCGATATTCAGCGACTCAAGGACTGTTTGTCATGATGGGCGATCGATTTGTGCAACAGCAGGGCACCTACCTGCTCAGTCACTCGGTGGGCCTGCCGCTTCGCGATGCGGAACAGCGTGCAGCAGAGGCATTCTGGCACCCGTGGCAGGCGGGCAATGCAGATATCTGGCAACACTGGTTGCAGGAAATTAATGTGTTTCGCGGCGAACTCGCCCAGTTATTTAATGGGGACATGGACTATTTTTGCCCGCAGAGCAGCCTCTCCAGCGCTGTCTCTAAGATTGTCATCTCATTGTCACTACCCACCCAAAAGACGACGATTCTGCTCAGCGAAGAGGATTTCCCGTCAATCGCTTTCGCCCTGCAGAAAACCGACTTGCCACTTAAATTTATTCCCGCCGCAGAGGATACGACGGATTTGACTGTGTGGGCGCGTCACATGTCCCCTGATATTGGGTTGGTGCTGGTCACCCATGTGCAATCAAACAATGGCCGCCAATTGCCTGTCACGGAAATTACGCAGCTCAGCCGCGATAAAGGTATTTTGTCGCTGATCGACGTCGCTCAGTCCGCGGGTATTCTGCCGATTGATTTGTGCCAGTGGTCTGCAGACTTTGTGGTTGGATCCTGTGTCAAATGGATTGGCGGCGGCCCCGGCGCGGCATTTATGTGGGTTGCTCCCAGCGTAGTGGAGCGCTGTCAGCCAAAAACGGTTGGTTGGTTTTCCCATGAGAACCCATTCGAATTCGATATTCACCACTTTGCCTACGCGCCCGATGCGTTGAAGTTTTGGGGCGGAACCCCCTCGGTGTACCCCTTTGTTGTGGCTGCCAACAGTTTGAAATTTATTAACCAGATCGGCATTAAGGCCATTCGTGAGCATAATTTGAGGCTGTCGGACAAAATTATTCAGGCGACGAACGGGGGCGAGTTAGTCTCGCCAAGATCAGCGGCCCAGCGCAGCGGCACCGTGATACTGCAATTTTCTGGTCGTCAGGCGTCCGTGTTAAGCGCTCTCCATGAGCAGCAGATTCACGTTGACAGCCGAGCCAAGGGGATTCGACTATCGCCGCATCTGTGCAACAGTGCAGAGCAAATTGATGCGCTGATAAAGCATATTTTTTAGCGCCTCGGTTGCTGATCGAGCGGATTCTTTTATGCTTGAAAACCGTTACAATCGCCTATGGCTTTCGATCCCAAAACTTTCCTCAAATCTCTCACCAAGCGTCCCGGCATTTACCAGATGTTTGATGATGCCGGTGACATATTGTATGTGGGAAAGGCGAAAAACTTAAAGAATCGTCTATCGAGTTACTTCCGCAAAACCGGTTTAACGCCAAAGACGGTGGCCTTGGTCAAACGTATTGAGCAGATCGATGTGACGGTCACCGAGACTGAAACTGAAGCGCTGATTCTCGAGCACAACCTGATCAAGCAATATCACCCGCCATACAATATTTTAATGCGGGACGATAAAACCTATCCCTACATTTTTCTGTCCGATCAGGACGAGTGGCCGCGGCTGTCTTTCCATCGCGGCGCAAAAAAAGCCAAAGGTAGTTATTTTGGGCCATTTCCGAACTCCTACGCGGTTCGAGAGAGCATGAGCTTTCTGCAAAAAACCTTCAAGGTGCGGCAGTGCGAAGACAGTTTTTTCAAGAACCGCTCACGGCCTTGCTTGCAGTATCAGATCAAACGGTGCACAGCGCCTTGCGTGAACCTCATCAGCGCCGAAGATTACAGCGCGGATGTCGAGCTTACACGGCTCTACCTCGACGGTAAGAGCAGCAAAATCATGAAGCAGCTCGAGCACGATATGGAGGCTTCAGCCAGTCGATTAGATTTCGAAGAGGCCGCAGAGGCTCGGGACAAAATTGCGGCGCTGCGGCAAATTCAAACTCAGCAGGTCATTGAGAAAGGGCGTGGCACCATTGACGTTATTGCAGCCGCTATTAGTAACGGTCAGGCCTGCGTTCACATGCTTTATATCCGTCAGGGACGCATACTGGGCAGTCGCAGCTTTTATCCCAAAGCACCGCTGGCAGAAGATTGCGGCGAATTGCTCGACGATTTTCTGCCTTTGCTCTATCTCGATGGCAGCGGCCGGCCTGATTTACCCAAAGAAATATTGCTCAACACCGAAATCGCCAGTGCGCAGGCGCTGACGGAAGCGATTAAGCTGCAGGTGCAGCGAAGCATCGAAATACGTCACTCGGTGAGAGGATTTCGCGCAAAGTGGCTCGAACTGGCGCAGCGCACCGCAGAACAAAACTTAGCGGGTAAACTCGCCTCAAAACAGACGCAAGAGCAGCGCTTTGAGTCACTGCGCCAAACTCTAGAGCTTGAGAGCACCCCTGAGCGCCTAGAGTGTTTTGATATCAGCCACAGCAGTGGCGAGGCTGTGGTGGCGTCATGCGTGGTATTCGACAGAAATGGCGCGCTAAAAAGCGACTATCGGCGCTTTAATATCGACAATATCACAGCAGGGGATGACTACGCCGCCATGGAGCAGGCCACTCGACGCCGCTACACGCGGCTTATGAACGGTGAAGGCAAACTGCCGGATATTCTGCTGATTGATGGCGGCAAAGGTCAAATTGGCGTCGCAAAACATGTATTAAACGATCTCGGTGTAAGCGGCGTCATGATCTTGGGCGTGGCGAAGGGAACAACCCGCAAGCCTGGCTTTGAAACCCTTATTATCGCCGACCAGAACAATCGAATTATTGGTCGCCCGCAGCAAGCAGCGCTGCATCTGATACAGCAGATCAGAGATGAAGCACACCGTTTTGCCATCACCGGCCACAAGCAGCGCCGCGACAAAAAGCGCAGTTCGTCGCCCCTCGAAGGGATTCCTGGCGTAGGGCCGACGCGCCGCCGCGATCTACTCAAGCACTTTGGCGGTATTCGGGAAGTGCAGAAAGCCAGCGTCGCAGATTTGATGAAAGTGCCAAATATAAGCAAAAAGGTTGCTGATGCTATTTACAGCGCACTGTACAATGAGTAACGTCCCCGAGTGACGCCGGACGCGTGCAACCCTTTGAAATAGAAGATCATCCATGTGGAATTTACCCAACATACTGACCCTGATGCGTATAGCACTTATCCCTGTGTTTATCGCCGTGTATTACACATCGTGGGAATGGCACAACTTGCTGGCTGCAGCGATTTTTGGGCTGGCGGCAGCTACCGATTGGGTGGATGGATACGTTGCACGCAAATACAACCAAGTAACGCCCTTTGGCGCTTTTCTTGACCCTGTAGCCGATAAACTCATTGTTGTTGCGGCCATGGTTATGCTGCTTGAGCAATATTCAACGCCCTGGTTTGCACTGCCCGCTGTGGTGATTATCGGGCGGGAAATCATTATTTCAGCACTGCGTGAGTGGATGGCCGAGCGAGGCTACAGCGGGACTGTTGCGGTTGCCATGATTGGCAAGGTAAAAACATGGGTCCAGATGTCCGCTATTGCGCTACTGTTGGCCGCGCGACCTGAAGATCAACTGTTTACTCAGCTTGGCTATGTAGCGATTTATTTCGCGGCGGGGTTGACCCTTTGGTCGATGGTGCATTATCTCAGAGCGGCGTGGCCACAACTCAGCGCCACAGATAACAAGTCGTAGGCCAGACCATTAAGTAGTTGATTTCTGCGGGATATTCCCTAGAATACCGCCTCCTTGCACCGTAAGGTAAAAGTGTCTTGCGGGAACAGGGGAAAGAGAAGGTTTTAAAAGGCGCGGTAGCAAAGTGGTAATGCTGTGGACTGCAACTCCGCCATCGTCGGTTCGATTCCGACCCGCGCCTCCAAGTTTGACTGACGTATGTTTTAAAGACTTATGTTTTAAAGACGTCTGTTCCATCGGCCCATACTCAACAGTGGCCAAAAGGCTTCACCAGCCTCCGCACCAGACCCTGCCCGGGTGGCGAAATCGGTAGACGCAAGGGACTTAAAATCCCTCGGTGGCAACACCGTGCCGGTTCAAGTCCGGCCCCGGGCACCAATAAAATCAAGGGATTACTGTAATTTTTTGGGCTTCTCTTTGGCGAAGTCTTTGTGGAATTTTTCAGAGTAGAAGTATAGTAGAATGTAATCCCACCATTAATGATCGAGCTCTTCAGTAGAGGATTAACCCGCCGCCATTAACTGCCTTGGCGGCACACCGCCAATGGCCGTGTTAGGTCGCTCGTTATTGTATTGCCAAAGCCACTGTGTCGCTAGAAGCTGAGC